>Ga0302046_10002945_pt1 | contig 15626 bp, 7 predicted proteins | sample RVTome_11_FD_200261 | JGI IMG/M metagenome (GOLD analysis project Ga0302046, IMG submission 200261) | Soil microbial communities from uranium-contaminated site in the Upper Colorado River Basin, Wyoming, United States - RVT147D111 (version 2) ...
CTATCGGGCGCTTTCAATTGAAAGCCGGTAAGGGGACCCGACACGGTATTCGGGGCACTCACGTGCGTGTCCAGGCGCCGGGCGATCCCGGTCACCGTCTCTTCGCGGAGTTCGCGCGGATCCTCGAAGCGAGCCGTCTATCCACGCACGTCAAGGAGCGCTCCCTCGAGCTCATCCGTCGCCTCTATGCCGCGGAAGCACGGGTGCACGGGAAGAGCGTGGACAAGATCCACCTTCACGAGCTCGGCTCCCTCGACACACTCATCGACGTCGTGGGGACGCTCGCAGGCCTCGAGCTCCTGGGAGTTACGACCGTCGAGAGCTCGCCCATCAACGTGGGGGGAGGAGAGATCGAGATGGAGCACGGCCGCATGGCGGCCCCTGCTCCCGCGACCGCTCTATTGCTGAAAGAAGCCCCCGTCTTCTCGGATGGCTCGAGCTTCGAGCGAACGACGCCCACCGGAGCTCTCTTGGTCACCGGATTGGCACGACGGTTCGGCCCCTGGCCAGCCATGACGGTGAAGCAAATCGGCTACGGATTAGGGAGCAAAGATCCAGACGAAGGTCGTCCCAATGCCCTGCGGTTGGTTCTGGGTGAGAGGCGATCGGGCGGACACCAGAGCGTGCTGGTGATGGAGGCAACGCTCGACGACATGACTCCCGAGCTGGCGGGGTATTTGCTCGAGCGTTTGCTCGACGCGGGGGCGCTCGACGTTTTTCTGACGCCCGTTCACATGAAGAAGAGCCGACCGGGGGTCAACGTGACCGTCCTCGCGCCTCTTCGCCTGAGACAGGACATGGCGGACATTCTGTTCGCGGAGAGCACCACTTTGGGCTTGAGGTACAGCGAAGTCGAGCGCGACGTGCTGGAGCGCAAGCTGGTTCCGGTTGCGACGCGATTCGGGAAAGTGAATGTGAAGCTCGGGCTGAGAGACGGTCAGGTACTCAACGCCGCTCCCGAGTTCGAGGATTGTCGCCGTCTCGCCTCTCGAAACGGTGTCTCTCTCAAGGAAGTGCAACAGGCAGCGCTCGCCGCTTGGCGTGCCAAGTCGACCGCCTGGCGTGCCAGATCGAAATGATGCGAAGGCCTTTGCTGCTTGCGGCCCTCGCCTTCTGGCCAGCCTGCGAGGCCTCCCAACCAACCTCCGTCGAGATCGAGGCACCTCTCGTCGCCGAGACGCCGGTTGCGGCGAAAGAGTGGGACGGCGTTCTCGTCGAGTTCGGATCGCCTTCCGCCCTGCCTCTCCTCGGTGAGGGGTGGTCCTATGGAGAGACTGCACCTGATGGCAACGCCTTTCGCTGGGCGGTCGGTGACGCGGCGTCTTTCCGTTTCGAGAGTGATGAGGCCGGACGACGTCTCGGGTGGATCGAGTGTCAGCCGCACCGTTTCCCGGGGGCGCCCGAGCAGGCGCTTGGCATCACCTTGAATGGCCACGAGCTGCCTCCCGTGCATCTCCGAGAAGGTCGAAGCCGCTACCCGTTGGAGCTGCCGCTCGTCGAAGGCGAGAACGTCATGGAGATCCGGTTCCGCTATGCACGTGCTCCCAGGGACGCCGGTGGTGACAGCCAAGACCGGAGACGGCTAGCGGTGGCGTTCTACCGCTTCGACGTACCGCCGGAGGGAGCGCCCGCGGTGGAAGGAAGACCGGGACCGTTCGCGATCGTGGAGCCCGCGGCCGGCCCGCCGGGTGTTTTCCTTCCGGCCGGTGGTCGCCTTTCCTTTTTCCTCGAGGTTCCGCCCCGCTCGCGCTTGAACGTGCGAGTGGGGGCCAGCCAGCCGGAGCGACTCCTGGCGCCTTCAGGCGCGCGGGTGCGCGTCAGCGTTCGCTCGGAGGAGTCCTCGGAAATCGAGGAGGTCGTCGAGCCCTCGGCCGCCCGAGGCGACGTTCTCGAGCTCGACGTCTCCCTCGAGGCCCTCGCCGGACGGCGTGTCGAGCTCTCGTTCCTTGCCGAGGCGGCCGACGTCTTCGTGAGGCCGGCGCTCTGGCATGCGCCGGTTGGCGAAGCGCAGCCTGTCGAGAGACCGGACGTGCCGGAGGGTCTCAACGTGTTGATCCTCGTGCTCGATGGGGCCAGCGCCACCCGAATGAGCGCCTATGGGTACTCGAAGCCGACCACGCCCGAGATCGAGGCGTTGGCCAAAGAGAGCGTGGTCTTCGACCAGGCCATCAGCCAGGCGGTCTACACCATCGCGTCCATCGGCTCGGTATTGACCGGACAGTACCCGGAGAGACACCAAAGCGTCTCGTTTGCGGATCGCCTTCCTTCTTCCGCGGTCACGCTCCCCGGCGTTCTGACGGCGGAAGGATTCACGACGGCGGGCTTTTCCGGAAACGCGGTCGTCTCGTCCACCTTCGGACTCGATCAGGGCTATCAAGAGTTCCAGCTCGCGCGGGAGCTTTCCGGTTACACCGGACACGGCGACTCCGTGAAGAGCTCCTTTGTCGAATGGCTAGGACAGAATGCGGGAAACCGCTTCTTCGCCTACGTGCATTTTCGTGAGCCTCATTTCCCATACGATCCGCCTCCGCCCTATGACACGCTCTTCGGGCCGGCACCGATCTTTCCGGACGGGCTCCAGGATTGGGAAGCGGTTGAGTCGTACAACCGTGCCGCCGCTCGCGGCGTGGAAGTTCCCGCGGAAGTGCTCGATCGGATCCAAACACTCTATGAAGGGAACCTTGCTTATGTGGATCATCTCGTGGGGGAGATCCTCGCCGAGCTCGATCGACTTGGCCTCGCCGAGCGCACGGCGGTCGTCTTGACCGCGGATCACGGCGAGGCGCTCTTCGAGCACGGCTTCATCGGACACAACACGCAGCTCTACGAGGAGAGCGTTCGCGTGCCGCTCATGTGGCGCGTGCCCGGAATCGCCCCGCGGAGGGTCGCCGACGTCGTCGAGCTCATCGATCTGGCGCCGACCGTGCTCGACCTCGTGGGATTAGGAGCGCTGCCCGCGGTCGAGGCGATGCAGGGAAGGAGCCTCGTGCCACTGCTGGTCGGCGATCGTGCCGTCGAGCGCCCGGCTTTCTCCCGGACGCTATGGAACAAGCCGCGCTATTCGGTGCGGGACCGAGAGAGCAAGTACATCTGGGATAGCCGAAGCGGGACAAGCGAGCTCTACGACCTGACGCGCGATCCGTCGGAGAAAGTCAACGTCGGTAACGACAGGAAATTCGAGGCTGGTTTCCGGCGCCAGCAAGTCCTTCATTGGCTTCGCGAGCAAGAGCATCTGCGGGCGGGCGCTCCGGCTCCGGAGGAGGCGCACGTTCCGGAGGATCTGGGGCGCTATCTGGGCGGCGTCGGTTATCTTCAATACGTCGAGCCCCCATCGGACGAAACCCCCTCGCGAAAAGGAATCGATGATTGATTCCCATGCCCATCTCGAGATGGAGGCTTTCGACGGCGATCGTGAGGACGTTCTGCAGCGGGCGAGAACGGCCGGAGTCGAGACGATCCTCTCGCTGGGCCTCATGGATGAAGGAGCTACCTACCGCAAGGCGTTCCAGATCGTCGACGACCATCCGGAGCTCCTAACCGCCATCGGCTGTCACCCCCACGACGCGAAGAGCTTCGGCAGCGAGGGCGAGAAGTTACTTCGCGAGCTCAGCCAACGCCCCCGTCTGGTCGCCATCGGGGAGGTTGGCCTCGACTACCACTACAACTGGTCGCCGCCCGAGACGCAGCGGGACGTGTTTCGGAGGCAAGTACGCGTGGCCCGAAGTCTCGGCCTTCCCCTCATCATCCATCAGCGGGAGGCCGAGCGGGATCTCATCGCGATTCTCGACGAGGAGCATGCGGGGGAGGTCGGGGGGGTTCTGCACTCCTTCACCGCCGACCGGGAAACGGCGCGGGCCGCCATCGAGCGAGGCTTCTTGATCTCGTTCTCGGGTATCGTGACCTTCAAGAACGCCGAGCCGCTCCGGGAAGTGGCTCGCGAGCTCCCGCTGGACAAGATCCTGGTGGAGACGGACTGTCCCTATCTGGCCCCGGTCCCCCACCGGGGCAGGCGGAACGAGCCCTCGTTCGTCCGGGAGACCGCCGTCTGCCTGGCGGACGTCAAAGGCATGACGCTCAAGGAGATCGAGGCAGCTACCGACGAGAGCTTTCGGCGCCTTTTCGGTCCTTGAGCACGTTTCCGGCGCCTGTCGCCCGGAACGCGCTGGCATTGCTTGACCTAACGATTTCCGTAATAATGAGGGCCCTATGGCCGGCGAGCACTCCTTCGACGTCGTCTCCGAGGTGGATCTCCAGGAGGTCAAAAACGCCGTCCAGCAGGCGGTGAAGGAGATCCAAACGCGTTTCGACTTCAAGGGGACCAACACCGAGATTCGCCTGAACACCGAGGGAGCGCTCGAGCTGTCTTCGGCGGATGAGTACAAGTTGAAGAGTGCCGTGGACGTCTTACAGGGCAAGCTGGTCAAGCGGAACGTCTCGTTGAAAGCGCTTCGGCCGGGAAGCGTGGAGTCCGCATTGGGCGGTACCGTCCGACAGCAGATCGAGCTCCAGAAGGGCATTCCCATCGAAAAGGCGCGAGAGGTCGTCAAGATGATCAAGAACACCAAGCTCAAAGTGCAGGCCTCGATTCAGGGGGATCAATTGCGGGTAAGCGGCAAGAACAAGGACGATCTCCAACAGGTCATCCAGCTCTTGCGTGACACCGACCTGGATATTCATTTGGAGTTCACGAACTACCGATAGGACGACGCATGCAGGCTTCCGAACCCAGTCGACCCGCTTGGCCTTCCGTTGGTCTCGACGAGATCTTCGCCGACGTGCAAGAGGATCTCCTTGCCGTGGAACGCTTCATGGAGGAGAAGATCAACAGCAATGTGGATCTGATCCAAACGAGCACCCGTTACATCTACAAGAGCGGCGGCAAACGAATTCGCCCCGCGCTCTTGCTCCTCGCCGCCCGACTCTGCGGCTACGAAGGGTCCAAGGGGCACTACTACGCCGCGGTGATGGAGTTCATCCACACCGCAACGCTGATTCACGACGACATCATCGACGAAGCGACTCTCAGGCGGGGGCAAACCTCCGTCAACACGCTCCTCGGCAACGATGTGACGGTCTTGTTGGGAGACTACCTCTACATTCGCTCGATGGGACTGGCGATCGAACTGGGCAATTTGAAGATCCTCCAGGTCATCTGCGAAGTCACGCTTCGGATGATCGAGGGCATGATCCTCGAGTTGAATCGCGGAGGCGACATCAAGATCAGCGAGGAGGAGCATCTCGAGATCTTGAGGCTCAAGACGGCCTACCTCTTCAGCGGGTGCGCCAAGATCGGGGCGGTGCTGGCGGAGGTGGGAGAAGAGCAGGTCCAGGTTCTGGCGGACTACGGCCTGAACCTGGGCATGGCCTTCCAGGTCATCGACGACATGCTGGATTTCATGGCGGATGAGAAAGAGCTGGGAAAACCCGTTCTCTCCGATCTGAAAGAGGGTCACGTCACGCTGCCGGTTCTGTACACATTGCAGGCCGAGCCGCGTGCCGCGGCCATCATTCAGGGAGTCATCGATAGGAAAGCGATCGACGAGGTGACCGGGAAAGAAATACTCGAGTTGATCCGGCGTCATCGGGTTCTGGAAAAAGCTCGGGCCGTGGCGGAGGACTACTCGGGTAGGGCGAAGCAGACGCTGGCGACTCTACCCGACTCTCATCTCAAAGAGTCTTTGCTCGTCCTCGCCGACTACGTCATCGAACGGAACTTGTAGTGTGTGTATTAGTGCCGTGGGGACCGCCGCCTGACGAACTCCCGTTCGAGCAACCACATGGTTTGGCGGCCAACAGGTGACTGGGCGCCCGCCGGGCTCGCTTGACCAGTTTCACTTCGGGCCTCACTCGTCTATTACTGCCTTGGGGCCCCACCCCCAAGGCAAGATGCTTCGTCGACTGACGCGACTTCGCATCGGCGCAGGGCTGCGTTCGGCCCTGGCTTCCGCTCGACAGGCGTCATCCATCACTCGCCCGGGGCCCCACCCCCGGGCTCGTTGCTCCGGCGACTTCGCACCTCCGCAACGGCTGATGGCTCCGCGGCCGGCGGTCGCGCCGGCTGATTGGTTTTTCATCAGCCTGCCAGGCCTTCAAGTATCGTGAGCACGCCCGGTCGGGCCACGTCGCGTCCTCCCCGCTACTCCAAGCGGCCGCTGCCTTCCTATCGGCACGTTCCCGGGAAAACGCCACATCCCGAGCGCGATCCGGCGGGGCACATGTACGGCGCGAGCGAAGTCGCGCCTCGGGGCTGGAACGCGGAGGCTTGGCGGGAGAACGAGCTCTATCTTTTTGGAGTCGACCTCTTCAATGACGGCTACTGGTGGGAGGCCCATGCCGCCTGGGAAGCTCTGTGGCAGACGAGCGAGCGTGGCGGAGCGACGGCGAGGTTCCTGCAGAGTCTTATCCAGATCGCCGCGGCTTTGGTCCAGGACCGGGCGGGCCGCGAGGTCGGAGCTCCACGGCTGGCGTCGAAGGGTGTGGGCAGGCTCCGCAGGCTTCTGAGGGAGTCGACGGGGCTCGCCGCCGCGTCCGGCGGCCGCTTCATGGGGGTCGACGTCGAGGCATTCGCCACAGCCGCCGAGCGCTTCTTCGATGGCAGGGAGCCCAGGGCCCCCGGGCGGGCCGAGGGAATCGTTCCCCCGATCCTCGTGCTCGCCTGAGCGCCGAGGGCTCTTATCGCGAGGGTCCTCGTCGGACTTCGGGGCCGCCAAAACCCTGTGCTATACTTCGCATGTCCATGAAAAAGCAGGAGCTCTTGATTGCTGCCGGCGTCGCCGCAGCCGTCGCTTTCATGCTCGGTCTCATCCTGGCCGGCGTCGTCGGACCGCACGCGCCCCGCTCTGCCTCCGAGCTCCACCCCTCGTTTCCCAACTCGGGAAGCCTGGCGAGAGCCGACGCGCCCGCCGGGCTCGTCAACTTCGCGGAGATCGTGGAGATCGTCAATCCCGCGGTGGTCAACATCATCGCCACCGGCACCGACGACGTGGAGATCCTGACCGAGGGCTCGTCGCGGAACCCATTCGACTTCTTCGGGGATCCCCACGAGGGTCTGCAATTGCCGAGGCGGGGCTCCGGCTCGGGCTTCTTCATTGATCGGGAAGGTTACCTACTGACCAATCACCACGTCATCGATGGTGCGCAGCGGGTCGAGGTGACACTCATGAGCTCGCGCACGGTTCGAGCGTCGGTCGTGGGAAGCGATCCCGAGACCGATCTTGCACTCTTGCGGGTCGAGCCTGGAAATGACGGCGACTTCCCCGCCATCCCGCTCGGGGACTCCGACGTGCTACGCGTGGGTGAGTGGGTGTGCGCCATCGGCAACCCGCTGCGCCTCTACGATCACACCGTCACCGTGGGTGTGGTGAGCTACAAGGGGCGCGTTCTCTTCAATCCCAGCTTCGACAACTATATCCAAACCGATGCCGCCATCAACTTCGGAAACTCGGGCGGTCCGTTGATCAACTCGCAAGGTGAGGTGGTCGGTATCAATACCGCGGTCAGCCAGCAGGGACAAGGAATCGGCTTCGCCATACCGATCAACACCGCCAAAGCCATACTGACTCAGCTCAAGGACCGCGGCGGGGTTTCGCGCGGCCATCTCGGAGTGAGCCTCGACGACGTGGACGAGGAGTACCGGAAGCAGCTTCAGCTTCCCGAGCAACGCGGCGCCGTCGTCACGCGCGTTACCCCCGACTCCCCGGCCGCCGAGGCGGGCGTTCAACGGTACGACGTGATCGTGGAGGTGGATGGAAACCCGATCGAAGCCGGTGCGGATTTGGTCAAGGCCATCAGCTCAGCGCTTCCTGAGACGCCGGTCAAGATCAGCGTCTACCGGGACGGTGAGCGTTTGGAGCTCGAGGCCATTCTCGACGAGCGGACGTCGACCGTCGAGAAGGCCGATCCCGAAGTGCCGACGCGGCAGCCGGATCCGTTCGACAAGCTCGGCCTCACGGTGCAACCGTTGACTCCCAGCGCGATCGAGCGCTACGCCTTTCCCGAGGACTTGCATGGAGTCATGGTGGCGAGGGTCAACCCGCTAGGCTCCGCGGCGGACGAAGGGATTCGTCGCGGGGACGTCCTCTCCGAGATCAACCGCCGGCCCATTCGGGATCTGAACAGCTACCTGCAAGCGATGGCGGGGGTCAGGTCTGGTGACGTGCTTCTCATCTACGTCGTGCGAAGCGCAGAAGTTTCGTTCATTGCCAAGGTCCGGGTCGAGTAGACGGGTCGTCTTCGTCCCACTGGGCTTCGCCCAGGCAACCTGCGGAGAGCACGGTGACTAGGAACTCTTATCTGCACCGTGCGCGAGCGGAGCGTCCGACTTCGCCAAGGCTTCGTCGGGACCCGCCGAAGCCCGAAGGGCGTAGGCGGGAGCCCGGCGTGCCGCCGTCCGCGGAGCCATCAGCCGTTGCGGAGGCGCGAAGTCGCCGGAGCAACGCGCCTGGGGGTGGGGCCCCAGGCGAGTGATTAAAGCGAAGCCCGTCTCGCGGAGGACATGCGAGCGAACGAGGAGTGAGCTCGCACCAAGAAATGAGCCGACGTAAGCGCCATCGTCGCTGGCCGCCAAATTACGTGGCTGCTATACCTGGGGCCTAGCCAGACGGCGGTGGGGCCCCACGGCACTAATACACCTATGAAACCCCGAATACTTGTCGTGGACGACGAAGAGCCCATCCGCAAAACGATGCGCATGACCCTGGAGTACGAAGGCTTCGAGGTCTCCGAGGCCGCCTCCGGGGCGGAGGCCCTGCAATCGGTCGAGTCCGATCCTCCCGATCTCGTCTTCTTGGACATCAAGATGCCGGGTATCGATGGACTGGACGCCCTCAAGCAGCTCAAGGAGATATCACCGGCCACCCAGGTCATCATCATCAGCGGACACGGAAACGTGGAGACCGCGGTGCAGGCGACGAAGCTCGGGGCCTTCGACTTCATCGAGAAACCGCTCGAAACCGAGCGTGTCTTGCTGGCGGTGCGCAACGCCTCTGAGCGCAAGGAGCTCGAAGAAGAAGTCGGACGCCTGCGGCTCCGTTTCGAGCAACACTATCGGATGGTGGGCGAGAGCCCGTCCATGAAGAGAGTGGAGGAAGCCATCCGGCGCTCGGCACCTACCAACGCGACCGTTCTCATCACCGGCGAGTCGGGAACCGGTAAGGAGCTGGTGGCGCGCGCGATCCACGTGAACAGCCATCGCGCTCGCGGACCCTTCGTGCAAGTCAATTGCGCCGCGATCCCGGAAGACCTCATCGAGAGCGAGCTCTTTGGTCATGAGAAGGGCTCGTTCACCGGCGCCACCAACAAGCAGATCGGCAAATTCGAGCAGGCACACCGTGGCACGATCTTTCTCGACGAAGTGGGCGACATGAGCGCCCGCACGCAGGCGAAGGTCTTAAGAGTCCTACAAGAGGGGGAGGTCGAGCGGGTGGGCTCGGCGACGACCAGCAAAGTGGACGTGCGGGTGATCGCCGCGACGAACAAGAAGCTGGAAGACGAGATCGCCGCGGGTAAATTTCGTGAGGACCTCTACTTCCGGTTGACCGTCATCCCGATCCACATGTCCCCGCTCCGCGAGCGAAGCGATGATATTCCAGCTCTCATCTCTCACTTCATCGAGCTTTTCTCGCAGGAGGATCACCTGCGCAAGAAGAAGTTCTCCCCGGAAGCGATGGAGCGCTTGCAGAAGCACTCGTGGAAGGGCAACATCCGCGAGCTCCGGAATACCGTGGAGCGTTTGCTCATCATGAGCGGCGGCGATGTCATCGGCGTCGAGGACCTTCCGGAGAACATCCGCTACTCGAGCGAGCTCGTTCCCACCGACCATCTCTCCGCCGGTACCCTGAAGGAGTTCAAGGAATCGAGCGAAAGAGCGTTCCTCATCGCCAAGCTCAGGGAGAACGACTGGAACATCTCCCAGACCGCGCAAGTCATCGGAACACCCCGCAGCAATCTCTACAAGAAGCTCGAGCAGTACAAGATCTCGCACGAAACCGACGGCTAGGCGGCCGGCCGATGGGTAAGCCGTCTGCAGTCTTGCTTGACGGCCCCGCCGGCAGTTTGATAGCTTTCAGCCGCGAATCGTCCCGGCGCGACCCCCAACCACGCGCTCGATCAAGATCTTCCAGGGACGTCGCAGGTGCGTCGATCGCCCCGGCTCGGAGTTGCGGGCTCTCTAATATCAGCTCGAACTCATTCTACTCATCCTGAGCCGCGCTACATCGCGGGTCTGGGCCGGTCGCGGCGGAGCCCTCGACAAAAGAGAGCGAAGATGCGTGGCGATAAACCCATGATCCGCGCTTTCCACTCGCCGATTGGTGCATTCTCCCTACACCGGACCGGGCTCTCAGAAAATTAATTCGTTGACAGAGCTGATGACCTTCCCTAGACTTGTACGCACCCAACCTGCCGGCGCTTTTCATCCGCGCCATTTGTTTCGAGCCAGAGCCACTTATCCGGCATTGCATTTATCGGTGCTCTGGCTGGCCGGCTGATGCAACGAACTTGTTCGCCCGCCATCCTTTTCGTTGCGCTCTCGCTTTGTTTTCTCGTGGGGAGCGCCCCGCCGGCTCACGCCGGTCCCGGCGACGACAAGCTCAGCGAGTTCGACTTCCTTCTCCTTGGTCTAACCATTCGTCCCGAACCCGAGGTCCAGGTCGTTCCCCGCAACACTCCCACCGGCATCTCCATCGTGCTTGGCTTCTCCGATTCGAGTGCCGAGGCAAGCGGACTCCTTGCCCTTCTTCCCGTGGGCATCGAGGTCGCCGCCGAGCTCGTCGGGCCTGGGATCGCGTCACCCATCGCTCTCCGCGGTTCCCCGGGGGAGCTGCTTCCGATTCCACCGCTCCAGACCCGAGGCCTCTACCTGGTGCGCGACATCCGCCTGGAGAAGGACGGTGAGACCTTCCTTCGCGGCCTCCCCGACAGCGCCACGATCGAGGTCGTCGATCAAATTCTCATCACCCAGGTCGTAACCCGGCCTTTGACTCTGGAGGAGATTCGGCAGAAGGGCATCCTTTTTGGCGACGACGACTTCACTGGCTTCAATTTCACCATCGCCTTGAATCTCGAGAGCCGGCTTGTCACGTTCGACTTTCCCGTCGTGTTCGACTCCAACAACATTCCCGTCCCGATTCCGCGAAGTAGGGACCTGAATCTCACCGGGCTGGGTCTTCCCAGTCTGAGCGGCGCGGCGATGGTGCCGATATTGATGGACGTGGATCTGGGAGGTGCCGACGAGACGGAGCTTCCCGAGCTGGCGGGCCTGACCATCCCCGGCCTTCTCGTGATTCCGGGGGAGGTTGGTTTCCTGAATCAGTTCTTCAGCGCCCTCTTGCTCGTCTCGAATGGCGCGCCTGCGGGCTCGTCGCTGGTCGTGAGTGGCCTCGAAGCCACCATCGAGCTTCCCCCCGGTGACGATCAGGTCCCCGGCACCGCGGACGATCCCTTGGAGATCGCGGAGACGATGGCCGGTCAGGCATTCCGCTTACCGATTCTTGGCGTGGGGCCGGATAGCACGAGCGGCACCGGCGACGATACGGATCGCTTCGCGGCGGGGCAGCAGGGCCAGGCGGAGTTTTTGGTGGAAGGACGCCGGGAAGGATTCCACCCCATCTCCTTCGACATCGCGGGAACGCTCGAGGGGCTTCCGATCGGCCCCGTCCCCATCAGCGGATCGGCGCGCGGCGGCGTTCTGGTAAGGAATCCCTTCTTCAACATGACGTTCACCGCGCCCTCCACGGTGCGAACCGGCGAAGAGTTCTCGCTCTTCGTGACGGTGACCAACATCTCGCAGGCCATCGCCAATCTCGTCTCCGTCACGCTGAACCAAGCCTCGCTCGCCGGCGCGACGATTTTGGGCGATGCGACGCGGCAGGTCGACACGTTGCTTCCCGGCGATTCCGAAGCGTTCGAGTTTCGGTTTCGATCCAACCAAACGGGCCAGGTCACGGCGTCCTACCTGAGATTCGACGGGACGGAAAGCACGGGCGATCTGCTTTTCACCCTGGGAATCGGGGAGCGGGGAATTCCTCTTTCTCCGGACACCATCGTGCTTCCGTCGAGCGTCAACGTGCTTCCCGACGACCTGCTCTTCGCCGCGCTGCGCGTGCTGGGTCAAGCCTGGAGTATCGCCACCGCGCCGCCGGGGACGATCCCCCAGGGCGTGGCGTTCGTCTCGAAGGGCGAGGTGTTCGACCGTGCCACGGAGCTGGCGGAAGCCGGATTCCGCGTTCAGGTTGGAGAGTCCCTGGAACGGGCGCTCCAGAGTCTCGCCTTCGATTGGATCGCCACCGATGCGGCCGGCTTCGAGCAGATCGTTCGAGAAACGAGCGCGGGCCGGGAGTTCCTGAACGCCATCGGCGAGTCCATCGCAACCATGGAGCTGATTACCGACTTCCACCGGAACGTCGCGCAGAGTTTCACGACCCGTCCGCCTCACGTACTGGTCGGGGTGGGGAATGGCGTCGGCGCCGCTCCCATCAGCTGGGACGTCCGGGATGCGGTGGGGCGGGTGCTTCAGGTCGGCGGCCCTTCGAGCCTCTCGAACGCCGGCTTCATGCCTCTCGGGGGATCCGATCCGCTCGAGGCCGGTCGGGGCGTGGCTCTCCTCACGCGTCTTGGCTCGTCACGCTACGAGGTGCACTGGACCGGCACCGGTACCGGCGGGCTCGACCTCACGGTGAGTGTGCCCCGGGCGGCGGGCGGCACCAGCTTCTATTCCTTCTCCGGCGTCGGCATCGATGCCGGCGTCCAGGGGAAAGTGGAGATCGATCTCCTCAGAAGCACGCCGACGTTGACGCTCTCCATCGATCGTAACGGCGACGGCTTCTTCGAAGAAGAGATCTCCTCCTCGGTCGAGGAGGTTCTGGAAAGCTTCGGCCCCGAGCTCCTCGCGGCCACCGTGGTAGGACCGGAGACTCTGAGCGACGCGGATCCGTGGGGTCGCGTGGTGGCCCTGCTCTTCGACCGTGAGGTGAGAGCGGCCGAGGCCGAGTCCGTGTCCAGGTACGCCATCGAAGATAACCACGTGCTGGGCGCGATCCGACAGCTCTCCGGCCGTCTTGTTTTTCTCTTCCTGAGGGATCCGGTAGGGGAGATCATCCCGCGTCAGGTCATCGTGTCGGGACTCTTCGACGCCTCCGGCAAGCCCATGGTTCCGAGCATGGCGAGCCTCCCCATCACGTCGCGAATCGTGGATCCGGGAGCGCGGGTAACCGGTCGCGTGCTGCGGGCGGACGGAGCGCCTCTCACGGGAGCCCAGATCTTCTACCTGAACTTCAGCCGCGATGCCGGCCTGTTCGCCATTTCGACCAAGGGAACGGAGCCCGACGGCAGCTACCGCTTCGACTTCGTACGGCAGAGCCCGGATGGTCCCTTCGCCATGCGGGCGCTCGATCCCGAGACCGGTAGTCAGCAGCAGCTCACCACCAGCGTGCGCACGAACGGCGAGCACATCGTGATCGATCTCGTACTCCTTGGACGAGGCGGGGTCACCGGCACCGTTCGGGATCTCAACGGCGATCCAGTGCCGGGAGCGCAAGTCCTGGTGACGAGCCAGGTGGATCCAGCCAGCTTCGTCTTGACGGAGGCCGACGGTGCGGGTCGCTACGAAGCGCCCGGGATCGTAGTGGGGCCGGTGGCGGTCAAGGCGGTACTGGGTACCTCCTCCGGCGTTGCCGCGGGAAACATCCAACGGGCGGGAACGTTCACCACGATCGACGTCACCATCAACCTGAATGCCGGACGGGTCGCCGGCGGCGTCTTCGAGAACGATCCCGAGCTCGGCTCGCCCACCCCCGTTTCCTCGATCGAGGTGCATTTCCTCATCCCTCATCCGGGCTTTCCAGGCGATCTGGTCGCGGCGAGCGGCGCGACGGCCGCCGACGGCACGTTCGTCTTCGAGAACGTGCCGAGCGGCGAGTTCCGTGTCCTGGCAATCGATCGCGTCATTGGAAGACAGGTCTCGCGGCCCGGGACGCTGGTCGCCGGGGGTTTGGTCGAGGACTTCGATCTGTTTTTCACCACGGACGAGTTCGGCGTCATCCAGGGATTCGTGCGGACCGCGTCCGGCGCTCCGGCTCCCGGGGCGGTGGTGACCGCGGCCGGCCGGCAGGTGTCGTCGGCCGCCGACGGGAGTTTCGAGATCGTGAACGTGCCGCTCGGGACCCACAGCGTACGGGCGGTGGATACCGGCTCGGGCCGTTCCGCGACGGCCAGCGCCACCTTGAACGCGCCGGGTGACATCGCTAGCGTCTCGCTCACGTTCCCCGGAGCCGGTCGCATCGTGGTCACGGTCCTGGACGCCGCCGGCCAGCCGCTTGCGAGCCATCCCGTTTTTCGTCTGCAGGGAAGCGCCTGCTCTGGAAGCCAGCGGCTCACCGACAGCGCTGGCATCGCGATTTTCGATGGAGTCCCCGTCCCCGGCGGTTCCTTCAAGTCCATCTTGGAAGACGACGTCGCGCAAGGAAGCGCCACGATGCAACGCGACGGGGACGTGGCCGCGGTGGCGCTTCGTTTCGGGGGCTTCGGCACCGTGACGGGGACGGTTCGAGACGATCGGGGTGAGCCCGCGTTCGGTGCCAACGTCATCCTGGGTGCCAAGAGACTCGATCTCGAGACCTGCTCGCTGGTGCAGGACTCGTTGGCGAAGCTGGTCCAGACGGGACAAGACGGCACGTTCGCCTTCGGTCGAGTTCCGGTGGGCGCGGTCAGCGTCTCCGCTTCGAGTGTATTCTTTCCCACTCCGGCAACGGCGAAAGGGAGCCTGCTTTTCAACGGCGACTCGGTCGATTTCACCCTGAACCTCACTTCCACCACGGCCGGGGAGCTGAACGGCACCGTGTTCCTGCCGGACGGCGTGACGCCCTCGGGTCCCGGTGTTTCGGTGACCGCCTCCTCGGCAACATTTCCCGACGTGACAGTCACCACGGATGTCGACGGCCGTTTCGCCTTCGCCAAGATCTTCCCCGCTGGCACGTATCTTCTGAGCGCGTCCGACGTCGTGACCGGTGGCGTCGCGGAGCAAATGGTCTCCCTACTCGCCGACCAGTCGTTGACCGCCGATCTGCGGCTGCTCGGCCGCGGCGCGGTCGAGGTTACCGTGCTGGATGGCGCGGGGGATCCGGTGGAGGAAGCTTTCGTCGAGCTTCGACGCTCGAGCTTCCCCTTCGATGAGGCGGCGGGAGCGATCACCGCGGCCGGCGGCGGAGTCCTTCGTTTCGAGAACATCACCGAGGGCGAGTTCACCGTCACCGCCAGCGACAGCCTGGGACGGGGCGGCCGCGCCGACGGCGTGGTTCTAGGGGAAGGCGAGACGACGGACGTGACGGTGTCGCTGACGGTGACCGGAACGGTTCGCGCCACCGTCTTGACACCTGATGGAAGCGAGCCCATCCCCAACGCGCAGGTGCGACTGCGCCAGGGCACGACTGGAAGACTCCTGGGCTCGACGACGAGCTCGAGCGCACCCGACTCCTTGGGACGGGTGGAGTTCCGTTTCGTTCCCACGGGAACGGTCCTGCTGACCGCCACCGATCCCGTGACCGGACGCGTCGGCGAAGCCTCCGGGACCATCGAGACGGAAGGGGAAGTCATCGATCTCGAAATCCGCGTGCTCGGCCTGGGGTCCCTCT
>Ga0302046_10002947_pt1 | contig 15619 bp, 16 predicted proteins | sample RVTome_11_FD_200261 | JGI IMG/M metagenome (GOLD analysis project Ga0302046, IMG submission 200261) | Soil microbial communities from uranium-contaminated site in the Upper Colorado River Basin, Wyoming, United States - RVT147D111 (version 2) ...
AGGTCGAGGTATCGAGGCCGTGCGGGCCGACCAGCCAGTGCGCCTCGGGATACCCGGGGATCTCCGACGGCACGGGCGGCTCGATGGTGTCCGGGTCGATCCAGGTCTCCCAGGGGACGGCTGGCTCGACGGGCGCCCCGCGGCCGACGCTCTCGACGGCCGGTCCGTCGCTGGCGGGCACCGCGCACGCCATCGACGCCGCGGCTGCGAGGGCGGCGAGCGCTCTGGCGACGATCGTGCCCGCGTGGGTCCTGGACATGTCGAGCCTTCCCGTTCCTGACACGATCCTGACTCCTTCCTTAAGTGATCCTGAACGCCGTGTTCCGGTCGTCGGATGAGCGCAGGATGAGCGATCATAGGGTAGCAAGGGCCTGAGCCGGCCGGATGCCCATCTGATGTAGCATTTGGCGGTGCCAGTGAACGAATCGGTGGCTGCCGCCGGGTGCAGCGTACACGGGCAGGCTGGAGGAGACAGATGAGGATCGGTGCTTGGGCTGCGGCCGTTCTGGCGGGGGCTTTCCTGGTCTTCGGTCCGTCCCTGGTGGCCCAGCAGGTCGCCGACCCGGGATTCCAGAGCGTGGGACGTGGCGCCCCGTTGTTGGTCGATATCAACGAGGGAGCCGGCGACGGCGGTGGCCGCGGCGGTCGCGGTGGCGGACGCGGCAACCAGGGCACGCCTCCCGGCGTGACGCCGGAGGGCATCGAGGCGCTGCCCGTCGATCTCTTCACGACGACGGACTTCTACAAGGATCGGGCGCTCTGGAGCGACCAGCGGTACTTCCGCTGCAACACCTCGACCGCGATCGAGAACATCTGGGGGATGGGGCGCGGCAGCAACCGGCTCGGCGACGATCCGCCGCGTACGGCGGCATGGGGCCCCTGCGACCAGGACTATCCGCGCGAGGCGATCGTCAGCCCGTACCCGTTCCAGACGGCGCAGGAGCACTACGAAGCCCTGCTCGAGGAGACGCGCGGTCGCGGTGGCCCGACCGAGCACACGTACGCCACGGTCCCGAACGACTGGACCGGCCGCTACTTCAGCTCCGGGCAGCACTGGTACAACATGGGCCGCGTGCAGGTCCCGACCGTGCTGTCCGTGCTGACCGAGGAGTACCAGACACGGATGGTGCAGGAGGCCTACCACCAGGGGGTCACGAACAAGCCGCAGTGGCAGTCCCAGTACTGCTGGCCCGAGGGGTTCATGCGGCGCTGGCACGCCGCGGCCGTGCGGGATCACCAGATCCTGGTGACGCCGGAGCTCGTGCAGATTTCGGCCGGCGTCGCCGACAACTTCATGACCAACATCCACATCGGGCGGGAGTTCGAGATGGACGGCGTCGTGCCGCGCCTTGGCGCGGACGTCCCGCGCTGGTACGGCGAGACGATCGGCTTCTGGGACAACGACGTGCTGATCACCTGGACGTCGAACATCCAGGGCTGGAAGGTGCACGCCGCGACGGAGCACTCGAACAAGATGCAGACGGTCGAGATCTATACGCCATACCGCGACGACAACGGCGTCCTCCAGGGGCTGCAACAGGAGGCGATCTTCTACGACCCCGAGGCGTTCGTGGAGCCGGTCCGCATCGTGCGCAACTACGCGAAGCGAAGTGGCCTGGCGGAAGGCGATCCGCTGGTCTTCATCGAGTGCCTGCAGACGATTTATGAGATCGACGGCACGGCCACACCCATTTCGCCCGGCCAGGTCATCGACTACAAGGTGCGCGACATGATGGGACGCCCCTGGGCGCAGATCTGGGAAGAGTACTGGGAACACGGCATGGAGAGGCCGGAAGAGGAAGACGTCTTCAGCTTCGACTAGGGCACGGCAGGAGAGATACAGACATGAACCGTCACACACACGTAACCGGCCTGCTCGGCGTCGCGCTCGTGGCGACCATCGTGCTGGCGGTGCCCGTCAAGGCACACCATTCGTTCGCGATGTACGACATGGGCGCCACCAGGGTCTTCACCGGCGTCGTCGACCGCGTGGACCCGGCCGTGAATCACCTGGGGATCTTCTTCGCGGTGATGAACGAGGCGCGCGACGGCGTCCTGCGGAACGAGAAGGGCGAGCCCGTGATCTGGACCGTCGAGATGGGCGGGTCGGCGCAGATGGCCCGGCAGGGCGTCTCGGTGAACACCTTCCCGCGGGGCACCGTCTTCAGCGTGGCCCTGCACCCGCTGCGCAACGGCGAGCCGGCCGGTTCGCGCGAGGGCCCCATGTTCAAGTGCCCGGATCGGAACTCGCGCCCGGCACTCGGCAAGCACTGCGACTCGGTCGAGGGGCACGTCGCCATAGGCAGCGGGACGCTGCCGACCCCCACCAAATGACCGGCGGAGAGGCGAGAGGCGGGACGGCATGGAGCTGATTCCCGCCTCTGCACCCCACTGGCACCTCGTCCTCAACCACTTTCCGTCGGTGGGGGCGATCGTGGCCGTCTGTCTGCTCATCGGCGCCCGGCTCACCGGAAGCCGGGACCTCACGCGCGCTGCGCTGCTCTCCTTCGTGGTCCTGTCGCTGGTGGCCATTCCCGTGTTCGTCACCGGCGGCGCCGCGCAATTCGACGTCGACGGGCTCCCGGGCTACTCCCAGGAGGCGCTCCTCGCGCACGAGGACGCCGCGCTGCTGGCGCTGCTGGCCATCAGCGTGACCGGCCTGCTCGCCTGGGTGGTCCTCTGGTGGGACCGTCGCCAGCCGGCGCTCGACGGCCTGGGCCCGCTCGGTGTGCTCGGCGCGGGCGTTGTGACGATCCTGCTCATGCTGTGGACCGCAAACCTCGGCGGCAAGATCGGCCACGAGGAGGTGCGGGCGGGCGCCACGGTGACCGGCAGCGGCCTGGCCGAGTTCCTCCGGCTCTGGTCTTACGATGACGACACGGGCTGGCTGCCGGTGACGGCGCGCTGGCCGGCCATGGAAGCGATCCACTTCCTCGGGATGGGGCTGCTGTTCGGCCCGTTGCTGCTGACGTCGCTGCGCGTGCTCGGTGTGGCCCGGCAGATCCCGTATGCGGCCCTGCACCGCCTCTTGCCGCTCGGTGTGCTGGGCTTCGCGATCAACGTCGCGACCGGGATTGGGTTCTTCGTCATGAATTCGCCACGGTACGCCGCGATCACCTACGGCTTCTATCCCAAGATGGCCCTGGTCGTCGTGGGCGGCATCGCGGTCGTGTACCTGACGATCTTCGAGCGCCCCTGGCGGCTCGAGCCCGGGCAGGACGCGCCCCTGGGCGTCAAGCTCGTGGCCCTGGGGACGCTGGTCACGTGGGTCCTGGTCATCGGCTTCGGGCGGCTGCTGCCGTACCTCGAAGGGCTCTGACGCCATGGGCACCTTGCTTGGCATGACACTCGGATTGCTGGTGCTGCTGGCCCTGGTTGGCGCGGCCGCCCTGTGGCTCGACAGGAGCGTGGACTGATGCTGACCTGGCTCGAATCGACCGCGTACGTCGAGTGGATGCAGACGAACATCGCCTCGTACCCGTCGATGCTGACGGGGCACGCGATCGGGCTCGCCCTGACGGTGGGGGTGGCGCTCATGGCGGATCTGCGCCTGCTCGGTTTCTACCCGACGATTCCCCTCACCCGGCTCCGGGGGCTCCTGGGCTGGGCGTGGGCGGGGATCGCGCTCAACACCGTGACCGGCCTGATGATCTTTCCGACCCAGGCCACGACCTACGTGACCAACATCGCGTTCGTCACGAAGATGCTGTGCGTCGTGCTCGGCGCGACCACGCTCGTGCTGACCCAGCGGCTCCTGGCGCGTGACGCGGCTGCCTGGGAGGCGGCCGGCCGGGTGGGAGCGAACGGTCGCAACCTGGCCCTCGGGTCCGTGGTCTTCTGGGTCATGGCCATCGCCACCGGCCGGCTCATCGCCTACCAGTAACGAGGCCCGGCCCCGGGCCGTCGGGCATGTCCTGCCGCCACAGGCGGCGGGACATGCGCCTCTCGTGCATTCGAGCCATGGGCTTCGGTATGCTTCTCGGAGCCTGCCTGCCCGAAACAGGCGACTGAAACGACGAGAGGTCCCGATCATGATCACGTCTCGCCCGCTCGTCGCGGCGCTTGCGGCTGCGACCCTGGCCCTGTCGGCCCCCCGCATCCTGGCGCAGGGTGCGCCGAATCTGAATCTCGACTACGAGCGCTTCACGCTCGACAACGGCCTGACCGTGCTCGTGCACGAGGACCGCAAGGCGCCCGTGGTGGCGGCGAGCATCTGGTACCACGTGGGCTCGAAGAACGAGCCGGCGGGCAAGACCGGCTTCGCGCACCTGTTCGAGCACCTGATGTTCAACGGCAGCGAGAACCACGACGGCGAGTGGTTCGAGCCGCTCGAGCGCGTCGGCGCGACCGACGTGAACGGCACGACGTGGCTCGATCGCACCAACTACTTCCAGACGGTGCCGACGCCGGCCCTCGATCTCGTCCTCTGGATGGAATCCGATCGCATGGGGCACCTGCTCGGCGCCGTGACGCAGGAGAAGCTCGACAACCAGCGTGGCGTCGTGCAGAACGAGAAGCGCGAGGGCGACAACCAGCCGTACGGACGCGTCAACTACGCCCTCTACGAGGGTCTCTTCCCGTCCGAGCACCCCTACCACCACTCGACCATCGGGTCGATGGAAGACCTGGATGCCGCCTCGCTCGAGGACGTGCACCAGTGGTTCCGCGACTACTACGGGCCGAACAACGCCCTGCTGGTGCTCGCCGGCGACATCGATGTGGCGACCGCACGCGAGAAGGTCGAGCGGTATTTCGGCGACATTCCGGCCGGTCCCGAGGTCGACACGTTCTTCACCTGGGTCCCCGATCGCACGCGCAACACGCACGAGGTGCAGTACGACGACGTGGCGGCCGTGCTCGCCAATCGGGCGTGGGCGCTCCCGGGCTGGGGTACCCGTGAGCGCGCGCTGCTCGACCTGGCAGCGGCCGTGCTGGGCAGCGGCCGCAACTCGCGCCTGTACCGGGATCTGATCTACGACCGTCAGCTCGCCACGTCGGTCAACGTCGGCGTCACGCCCTTCGAGCTGGCGAGCGTGTTCGACCTGTCGGTGGTCCTGAACCCCGGCGAGCCGGCGTCGGTGGCGACCGAGTCGATCGATCGGATTGTCACGGCGTTCCTCGAGGCGGGGCCCACGGCGGACGAGCTGGCGCGTGTCGTTGCCGGCATCAACGCCGCCCACGTGCGCGAGCTGGAGGTGGTCAGCAGTCGATTCGGCGGCCAGGCATCCGTGCTGGCGGAGGGCGAGCTCTTCGCGGGCGATCCACTGTTCGTCGAGCGGTATCTCGAGTGGGTCAACACGGCGACGCCGGACGACGTGCTCCGCGTGGCCCGGGCGTACCTCGGCGACGGCTGGCACCAAGTGGACGTGCTGCCGAACGCGCGCTACGCGAACACCGCGACCGGCGTGGACCGGTCGGCGGGGCTCCCGGACGTGCCGTCCGAGATGCCGTCGCTCACGTTCCCCGAGATCCAGACCGCCACGCTCAGCAACGGCATTCCGGTCGTGCTGGCGGCGCGCGACGCCGTCCCGCTCGTCTCGATGTCGATCGAGTTCGACGCCGGGTACGCCGCCGACGCGGGCGGGACGCTCGGCCTGGCCTCCTTCGCGATGTCGATGCTCGACAGGGGCACCGAGAGCCGCGGTGCGCTCGAGGTCGCGGCCGAGGAGGAGCTGCTCGGTGCCAGTATCGGGGCCGGCTCGAACCTGGACGCCTCCGTCGTGACGCTCAGCGCGCTGTCTACCCGGCTCGCGGAGTCGATCGCGCTCTGGGCGGACGTCGTGCGTCATCCCGTGTTCGCCGGGGAGGAGATCGAACGCCTCCGCGGGCAATGGATCGCGAGCATCGCGCAGGAGAAGACGGACCCGGTGTCGCTCGCGCTGCGGCTGCTGCCGCCCACGATGTATGGCGAGGGACACGCCTACGGCGTGCCGCTGACCGGGTCGGGGACCGAGGCGTCGATCGCCTCGATCACGCGCGAGGACCTGCTCGCGTTCCGGGAGACCTGGCTGCGTCCCGACAACGCGGTGATCCTCGTGGCCGGCGACACGACGCTCGACCGGATCGTGCCGTTGCTCGAGGGGGCATTCCGATCCTGGGGGCCTCCCGACCGCCCGCTTCCCCGGAAGAACATCGCCCAGGTGGCCCTGCCGTCGTCCCCGCGGCTGATCGTCGTGGACAAGCCCGACTCGCCGCAGTCGCTGATCCTCGCGGGACATCTGGCGCCCGGGCTGGGCACCGAGCGGGATCTCGCCATCGAGGCGATGAACAACGTGCTCGGTGGCACGTTCACGGCGCGCGTCAACATGAACCTGCGTGAGGACAAGGGCTGGGCCTACGGCGCCCAGACGACCTTCGAGAGCGCGAAGGGTCAGCGCCCCTTCCTGGTGTACGCGCCGGTCCAGACGGACCGGACCGGCGACTCGATTCGGGAGCTCGTCTCGGAGCTGGGGGCTATCTCGACCGATCGGCTGATCCAGGCCGCCGAGATGGACCGCGTGATCGCCGGCCAGATGCGCGAGCTGCCGGGGCAGTTCCAGACGATCGATGCCGTACGCGGGAGCCTGTCCAGGTCCGCGCGCTACGGCCGTCCGTTCGACTTCCCGGCCACGCTGGCCGAGCGCTTCGCGGCGCTGACGCTCGACGACCTGCAGTCGGCGGCCAACGACGTCGTGCAGCCCGGCAGCCTGACCTGGCTGGTGGTCGGCGATCTCGACGCGATCCGGGAGCAGCTCGAGGCGCTGGGCTTGGCGCCGGTCGAGGTGTGGAACGACGCGGGCGAGCCGGTCGAGTAGCGCCCGGGGGCGCGCTCCACACGGCGGAGCGGCGCCGCCGGGGCGACGTCCGCAGGCGTGTCAGCGAGACGAGGCTTCCGAGCCCGTCAGGATGCCACCGAACAGCGCCATCACCGCGCCGATGCCGGACAGCACCAAGGGTACGAGCCAGAGGGTCCAGAAGTCGGCGATCTCCGCCCCGGCCGGGTCGTCGGCGTCGAACAGCACGTCGACTTCGTCTCCGACGGTGTAGCGCGGGTCGGGATAGCTGCTGACTCCGCTCGTGAACGTCGTGGGGGAGCCGCTCGTGTGCTCGTAGCGGACGACAGGAGCCCAGCCTCCGGGTGTCTCGTCGCCGCCCTGCATGCGGTTGTCGAGCCACGCGTTGTCGACGACGAGACCGGTGGCGCGCTGGCCTGCCTCGACAAACGCCGATTGCTGTCGATAGCTGTACGCGCTGCCACCCAGCATGCCGAGTGCGCCTGCCAGCAGCACCAGCCCGACGATGAGCGCCACGCGGTCCGGAGGTGTCCTGCCCGTCGTCACCGGTTGCGTCACGTCGACTGTTTTCGGCTGTCGAGGGGGAGGGCGACAGACGGGTCCCGGCTACTCGTGATCGTCGCGGTGGCCTGCCTCGAGCGCCGCCTCGGCCTCCAGGTCGCGTCGGTGGACGTATCGGGCCAGGGCGAGCGTGGCTGTCGAACCCAGGACGATCCAGGCGGCGGTGGGGTTCACTTGGTAGGTAGCGACCAGGGCCACCAGAAAGACCACGGCCAGCAGGTTGCGCATATGGTGCCTCCCGGTGTCCTGATAGCAAGCACCACACCACGGCTCGATATGGTTCAGCTCGTCGACTCAAGTGCCTGACAGTGGGGGACATGCGGTGATACGTCCTGGTGCGGGCCGTCGGGACGTCTGCGCGTCGTCTGTTCCATCCCAGCACATCAGCAGGCGGCAAGGGATAGGAGAAGTCGCAGCTCGTCAATAAGTTGTGCCGCGTGCGCCACTCGTGGCCCGGAATCTCACAATGGAACACTCGGGATCTGCGGGGCGTATTCCCGAACGGGCTGGTGGGAAGCATCGCTGTACGGTCCGCCGCGCCGACAGATGCCGTCGTCTGGGCGCGCATGCGCCAGGTACTCTGGCCCGACGAGGGCGGGGAACACGCGCACGAAGTCGGCAAGTACTTCGCCGGGCAGCTGGGCGAGCCGCTCGAGGTGCTGCTGGCCTTCGATGACGGCGGTGGGCCGGTCGGCTTCGCCGAACTGTCCATTCGCTACCACGCCGAGGGCTGTGTCACCGACCGGGTGGCTTACCTCGAGGGCTGGTACGTCGAGCCGCACGCCAGGCGCGCCGGTGTGGGGCGCGCGCTCGTCGCCGCCGCCGAACGGTGGGCGCGGGCACAAGGCTGCACGGAGTTCGCCTCCGACGCGTTGATCCGCAACCGGGTCAGCGCCGCCGCGCATCGCGCGCTCGGCTTCGAGGAGACCGCCCGGATCCGCTGTTTCCGCAAGGCGCTGTGACCCGGCGCGCGCCCGGGAGGTAGAATCCTAGCGAGGCCCTACCTCAGACCGTCGAGCCTCTTGGCTGGAAATGTCTGAGGCAGGGCCTCGCTCGCAGTGACGCTTCGCGTCACTGCTACGTGTTGGCCTAGCCCCGCGGAACGCGGGGCGAGACGCCTTGAGGGGCCGGAGAAGCTTGACTCAAACCACATTGATTCCGGTCCCTCAAGGCGTCTAGGGCCCTCCCTATGACCACCGCGGCCGCGGCCCTGACCAGATACCGGATGTACATCGGCGGAGAGTGGGTCGATGCCACGTCGGGCGACCACTTCGAAAGCGACGATCCCTTTCTGGCGCAGCCGTGGGCGCTCATCCCGCGCGGCACCGCCGAGGATGTCGATCGCGCCGTCCGGACGGCGCACGCGGCGTTCTCTGCCGGGGAGTGGCCCGCGCTCACCGCCTCGCGCCGGGGGGCGCTGCTGCGCCGGCTGGGGGAGCTCGTCACGGAGCGATCCGGCGAGCTGGCGGCGATCGAGGTTCGCGACAACGGCAAGCTGTACGCCGAGATGAGCGCGCAGTGCGCGTATCTCGCGCAGTGGTACCACTACTACGGTGGCCTCGCCGACAAGGTCGAGGGCGCCGTGCTGCCGAGCGACAAGCCGCACGTCTTCAACTACACGCGCTACGAGCCGCTGGGGGTCGTGGCGGCGATCGTACCGTGGAACTCGCCGCTGCTGCTGCTGGCCTGGAAGCTCGCGCCGGCGCTCGCGGCCGGCAACACGGTGGTCGTCAAGCCGTCGGAGTACACCTCGGCCTCCACCCTGGAGTTCATGAAGCTCGTGGAGGAGGCCGGCTTTCCGCCGGGTGTCGTCAACGTCGTCACGGGCTTCGGGGCCGACGTGGGCGGTCCGCTCGTCGAGCATCCGCTCGTGGCGAAGGTGGCCTTCACGGGATCGGACGCGACCGGCCAGCGCATCTACGAGACGGCCGCACGCGGGCTCAAGCGCGTGACGATGGAGCTCGGCGGCAAGTCGCCGAACATCGTCTTCGACGATGCCGAGCTCGACAACGCCGTGAAGGGCGCGATCTCCGGCATCTTCGCGGCCACCGGACAGACCTGCATCGCCGGCTCGCGGCTCCTCGTGCAGCAGAGCATTCACGACGAGTTCCTCGAGCGGCTGGTCGCGTTCGCGCGCACGGCGCGGATGGGGAATCCCATGAGCCCTGACACGCAGGTGGGGCCGGTCACCAACCGCCCGCAGCTCGACAAGATCCTCGGCTACATCGACGTCGCGAAGCGCGAGGGGGCGCGCATCCTGCTGGGCGGGGCGCGGGCCGATCGGCCCGAGTGCGGCAGCGGCTGGTTCGTGGAGCCGACGATCTTCGCCGGCGTGCGCAACGACATGCGCATCGCACAGGAGGAAGTGTTCGGTCCCGTGCTGGCCGTGATTCCCTTCGCGGACGAGGAGGAGGCGATCGCCATCGGCAACGACGTGGTGTATGGTCTGGCGGCCGGTGTCTGGACGCAGAGCATGCGCCGCGCGCTTCTGATGGCCGATCGGCTGCAGGCCGGCACGGTCTGGGTCAACACCTATCGCGCCGTAAGCTACCTGTCGCCCTTCGGCGGCTACAAGCGCTCCGGCCTCGGGCGCGAGAGCGGGCAGGAGATGATCAAGGAATACCTGCAGGTGAAGAGCGTGTGGATCTCGACGGCGTCGGAAGTCCCGAATCCATTCATTCAACGATGACGCCCGACCCCATTACGGATCCGTAATGGGGTCGGGCGTCGTACGGGAGGCAGATGAGCGGACAGGTGCTGGGTTTCGTGGGCGTGGGACGGATGGGCGGGCCGATGGCCAACCGCCTGCTCGATGCCGGCCACACGCTGTGTGTGTTCGATACCAGTCCACAGGCCACGGCGCCGCTTGCCGCGCGGGGTGCGGCGGTGGCCACGTCGGCGGCGGACGTGGCCTCGGCAGCCGATATGGTGCTGATCAGCCTGCCGACGCCACCAATCGTCCAGGCGGTGACGCTCGGCGCCAGCGGCATCCTGGCCGGCACCCGCGCGAAGACGCTGGTGGACCTGTCGACGAGCGGCCCCTCGGCCGCCACGACGATCGCGAAGGCCTGCGGGGAGCGCGGCGTGGCCTGGGTGGACTCGCCGGTGAGCGGCGGCGTCACCGGCGCCGAGAAAGGCACGCTGGCGGTGATGGTCTCGTGCCCGGAGGCCACGTTCCCGCAGGTCGACCCGGTGCTCAGGACCTTCGGAAAGACCTTCTATGTGGGCAGCAAGCCCGGCCTCGCACAGGTCGCCAAGCTGGCTAACAACCTGCTGGCAGCCGCGGCGCTGGTGCTGTCATCGGAGGTGGTCGTGATGGGGGTGAAAGCCGGGCTCGACGCCAGGACCCTCATCGACATCATCAATGCGGGCAGCGGCCGCAACAGCGCCACGCAGGACAAGTTTCCCAGGGCGATCCTGCCCCGGACGTTCGACTTCGGCTTCGCGACGGGGCTGTCCTACAAGGACGTGCGGCTGTGCCTCGACGAGGCCGAGGCCCTCGGCGTGCCGATGGTGGCCGGCGCGGCCGTCCGCCAGGTGCTGGCCATCACCAACGCCAAGTTCGGCGCCGATTCCGACTTCACCTCGATCGCGAAGGTCGTGGAGGAGTGGGCAGGCGTGGAGATTCGGTAGTAGAGGAGACGAGATGGACAAGGCGACGTTCGACAAGGGGCGCGAGATCCGGAGTGCCGTGCTCGGCAAGGAGTTCGTGGATGCGGCCTTCAAGGCCGCCGACGACTTCAGCATGCCGATGCAGGAACTGGTCACCGAGTACTGCTGGGGCGCCGTGTGGGGCCGGCCGCAGCTCGATCGGAAGACGCGGAGCCTGCTGAACCTGGCGATGATCAGCGCCCTCAACAAGCCCCACGAGCTGCGATTGCACATCGACGGCGCGCTGCGCAACGGCGTGACGCGCGAGGAGATCCGGGAGGTCTTCCTGCAGGTGGCGATCTACTGCGGCGTGCCCGCTGCCGTGGACTCGTTCCGGCAGGCGAAGGAGGTATTTGCGCAGGTGGACGGGAAGAAGTAGGGCTTCAGGCTCCAGGCTCCAGGCCTGAGGGGGTGCCATGTCGAGGCGAATCGGTGCAGGCAGGATCATGGCCTTCGTTGCGGCGGTCGTCACGCTGACGTGTACTGCGGCGGGGGGGCAGTGGTATCCCTCGCAGTGGGGAGCCGACGACCAGCGGGGCGCGGCCAACCGCCTCACGCCGGCCAAGGTGCTCGAGGCGAAGGCGCTGGTCACCACGGGTCAGGTCTATCAGCTCGGCCGAGTGTACGAGCCTGGGATGCCGATGTACGGCACGCGCCACTACAGCCTCCGCATTCCGCAGCCGTTCGACATGCAGAGCCGCAACGAGGCGGTGTACGTCGACGAGCTCGTCAGCGGGGAGCTGGGGCAGATCGGGACGCAGTTCGACGGCCTCGGCCACCTCGGCATCGGCGATCTCCACTACAACGGCAACAGGCGCTCGGAGTTTGCGCGGGCCGAGGGGCTCACGCGGCTCGGCATCGAGCACGTCGGGCCCATCGTCACGCGGGGCGTGCTGGCGGACGTGGCCCGCTACAAGGGCGTGGCGCAACTCGACGCGCAGTACGTGATCACGCCGGCCGACCTCGAGGGTACCCTGGCGCAGGAAGGCGTCGAGATTCGCGAGGGCGACGTCGTGCTGATCCACACCGGGTGGGGAGCGCTCTGGATGGTGGACAACGAGCGGTTCGGCGGGGCCGAGCCCGGCATCGGCGTCGAGGCCGCACAGGCGCTGGCCGAGGCCGGCGTGGTGGTGGTTGGCGCCGACACGTGGGGCGTCGAGATCATGCCGAACCCCGATGCGGATCTGGCCGCGCCGGTGCACCAGCTGCTGCTCGCGCGCAACGGCATCTACCTGCACGAGAACCTGGCGACCGAGGCGCTGGCGCGCGACGAGGTCTACGAGTTCATGTACGTGTTCACGCCGCTGCTGCTGAAAGGGGCTACCGGGTCTCCTGGAGGGCCGATCGCGATACGGTAGGTCTTCGGGCTACGGGCTGACCGGGCTCCAGGCTACGGGCTCCAGGCTACGGGCTCCAGGCTACGGGCTTCAGGCCAGGCTACGGCTACGGGCTCCAGGCTACAGTGTTCAGCGTTCCGGGTTCGAGGTTCCGACATGCATCATTGCCTTCGTGTTGCGTTGGTTCTTCTCGTGATGAGCGCCGTTGTCGTGTCCGCGCAGCAGCGGGGTGCGGGGCCGGGGCAGGCGGCCGCGCCGGCGCGCGGGGGACGCATCGGCGTGCCGCGTGTGCCGCTTGGCGACGGCCCCTGGACGTTCGAGACGGCCGAACAGCACGGCATCCGGGTCTCGGTCGTCGCGCGCGGGCTCGTCAATCCGTGGAGTCTGCTGTGGCTGCCCGACGGCAGCATGCTCGTCACCGAACGCCCCGGCCGGCTGCGTCTGGTGCGAGACGGCGTGCTCGACCCGCAACCGCTCGCCGGCCTGCCGGCCGTGCACGCCGTCCGGCTCTCCGGCTTCATGGACATCGCGCTGCACCCCGGTTTCGCCGAGAACGGCTTCCTGTACTTCACCTACAGCAAGCCTCGCGAGGACGGCCTGCTGGCCACGGTGCTCGGGCGCGCGCGGCTCGACCTGGGGACGCACATGCTGCGCGAGGTGGAAGACGTCTTCGTGGCCGAGCCCTGGTGGGACGGTCGCGGCGGCTCGGCCTCGCGCATCGTCTTCGATGCCGACGGCCTCCTGTACATGAGCGTCGGATCGTCGGGCGAGGAGGTGAGCCAGGGGCAGGAAACGGACATCCACAAGGGCAAGATCCTTCGGCTGCGCGACGACGGCTCGCCCCCGCCCGACAACCCGTTCGTCGGACGGGCCGGGTACCGCCCCGAGATCTACAGCCTGGGTCACCGCAATTCCCTCGGGCTCATCGTCCATCCGGGGACCGGCGCGATCTGGAACGCCGAGATGGGGCCGCAGGGCGGCGACGAGATCAACGTGGTGCGTCCGGGCGGCAACTACGGCTGGCCGCTCGTGAGCATGGGGCGGGACTATGAGGGGCCCTGGCAGGGGCGCTTCGAGATGGCGGGCATGGAGGGGCCGCTCGTCTACTGGATGCCGTCGATCTCGGTGTCCGGGCTCCTCGTCTACGACGGCGATCGCTTCCCCGCGTGGCGCGGCAACGCCTTCGTCGGGGCCATGACCGTCGGCCGGCTGCCCACCACCGGACACCTGCAGCGGGTGGTGTTCAACGACAACGGCGAGGAGATCCGGCGCGAGATCCTGCTGTGGGATCTGCACCAGCGCGTCCGCGACGTGCGGCAGGGGCCCGACGGGCTGCTGTATCTGCTGACCGACGAGGCCGACGGCGCGATCCTGCGCATCGAGCCGTCGTAGGAGGACCGCGCCTCTCATGTTCAGAGCGACCGATACCACGGGCAAGACCGACTTCAACGACCTCTACGATCGCCCGGCGCCGATCGACTACTACCTGTCGCTGTCACCCTTCTCCTACGTGCTGGCCGACGGCGCCGCCGACGTCTGTCTGGCCGTGTACGGCGTGCAACGGGCACACCGCGGCCTGTCCGAGCTGTCGGTGCTCGACCTCGGCTGCTCCTACGGCGTGAACGCCGCGCTGCAGAAGTTTTCGGCCTCGTCGTCGCTGCTGCAGTCGCGCTACGCGTCGCTGCGCGCCCAGGACGTGCGCGAGGAGGACGTGGCGGCCGCGGACCGGATCTTCTATGCGAGCCGGCCGCAGGACGAGCGGCTCACGTTCCGGGGCTTCGATCCGGCTGGCGCCGCGGTCGCGTACAGCGTGAAGGCCGGCCTGCAGCTCTACGCCTCGGCCACGAACCTCGAGGCCCAGGAGCCCACGCGGGAGGACGCCGGCGCCATTGCGACGGCCGACACGGTGATCTGCACCGGCACCATCGGCTACATCGGCTCGCCGACCTTCGAGCGTGTCCTGGAGCACGCCGTGAAGCGCCCCTGGTTCGTGCTCTTCGTCGTGAGTCTGTTCTCGGGCGACGATGTCGAGGCGACGCTCGCGGGACACGGCTACGTGGTGGAGCCGCTCGACGGCCTGCTCGTTCCGCAGCGCATGTTCGCCAGCGAGGCCGAGGCGGGCAACGTGCGCGCGACGGTCGAGGAGCGCGGCGCGCCGCTCGGTCCGCTCGAGCGGCTCGGGTGGTACGAGGCGCGGGCCCTCGTGGCCCGGCCGGCGGAGGAATCGGTGGCGCCGCTGCGGGAGGCGATCGCGCTGCACACGCTGGCATGCGCCCGGCTCGGGTGACCCGCGCCGCGGGGATGTCCCGGCCGATTCGGCCCGCGATGACGTTATGATGACAGGCCTCGGGGGAGGACGACGAGAGTGAGCGAGTCGGGAAGGGGGACATGTGCGTGCCTGGCACGCGCGGCAGTCACCGTGGCGTTGGTCGCGTGGACGGCCGGCCTGGTGGCGGTGACCGCGGCCGGTGCGCCGCCGCAGGACGCCGACGAGAGCAGCGTCTGGGACGGCGTCTACACCGAGGCGCAGGCCGCTCGCGGGGCGCGTGCCTACGCGGAGCACTGCGGCCGGTGCCACGGCTCGGACCTGAGCGGGGGCGAGTACCGCGCCCTGCGCGGAGACCGCTTCTGGGCGTCGTGGCAGGGCACCAGCGTGGGCGATCTGCTGCAGCGGATCAGCACGACCATGCCGATGTCGGAGAACGGCGCCGCGGCGGGCTCGCTCGGCGCCGGCGTGTACGCGGACATCGTCGCGCACATCCTGCGATCGAACGAGTTCCCGGCCGGGACCAGCGCCCTGACGGCGGACTCGGGCGCCGGCGTCCGGATCGTCCCCGCGGGCGGCGCGACGGAGCTGCCCGCCGGCAGCTTCATCTACGTCCTGGGCTGCCTGGCGCCCGGCGAGGGGCGGGACTGGCTGGTGCGGCAGGCCACGCTGCCCGCGCGCGTCACCAGCGGACAGGAAATCGACCTGTCGATGCCGCCTGGCGATCGGGAGTTCGCGTTGAAGTTCGTGATCACGCCGCTCGGTCCGCTGTCCGGTCACCGTGTCGCCGTGCGGGCCACGCTGATGGGCGATGGCGGCGTCGACGGGCTCAACGTCACGAGCGTGGAGTCGGTTTCCGAGTCTTGCTAGTGCGCGACCGCCCCCGGATCGTGTGGAGGGCGAACGGCCCGCTGCTGGTGGCGGCCGTGGCGCTGGCCGGGTGTTCGTCGAGCGCCCCGCCGCCGCCCGACGAGACCACGTTCCCGTCCATCGTCACCGAGAGCTTCCACGTCCCGAGCGGCGATCCCGGC
>Ga0302046_10002948_pt1 | contig 15618 bp, 13 predicted proteins | sample RVTome_11_FD_200261 | JGI IMG/M metagenome (GOLD analysis project Ga0302046, IMG submission 200261) | Soil microbial communities from uranium-contaminated site in the Upper Colorado River Basin, Wyoming, United States - RVT147D111 (version 2) ...
CAACCTCCTAGCGCCGCAGGATGCGGTGTCCGGCCTGGCGCACGGTCAGGCCCGTCGTGTCGAAATGATCGAGGATCGGAATGAGGAACTTCCGCGACGTCTGCAGGGCGTCGCGCAGCTCCGGGATTTCGAGCTGTCCGTTGCGACCGCAGTTCTCGATGATCGCGGTCCGCGCCTCCTCCAACACGGCGGCGTCGACGTAGAGGTCCGCGTTGACGCGCTCGAGAGCGCCGCCGTCGCACAGGTGCTCCAGCACGGGACGCAAGCGGTCCTCGGAGATCGACAGGGCAGCCGTCAGCTCGGAAGGCGAAGGAGGCTGGAAGCGGCCCGCGCGGAAGCGCTCGCTGACGCGCTCGGCCAGCACGCGGTCCTGCTCGGGGAGCGTCGCCTCGTGCCCCACCAGCCGGACGAGCCCGCCGGGAAGGTTCTCGACCAGGTCGCGCTCGGCGAGGGCGGCCAGGACGACCGAGAGGAACCCTGCCTGCATCCGCGTCGCGCTGCGCAGGTCACGCACGTCCATCCGATGGCGATGGGGATGCGCCCGGTACCACTCCTCGAGCGCACCTCGGACGCGCGCGAGAGATGCGTTCATCCGGTCGACGTGGATCCAGCGATCCTGCTTGGGGCTGAGTACGCGCTCCTCGCGCGCGAGCACCTGCAGTGTCGCTCGCGTCTCCTCCTTCGAACGCTTGATCGCGACGCACAGCTCGTCGGTCGTGGTCAGGTCGTCGGAGCAACGCACGAGCATCGACTCGAGCAGGGCGGCCGGCGACTCGAGGCTGCTCTCCTGGCGAGCGAGGCCGTCGACCACGAACTCCTTGAACCGCTTCAGCCGGTACCGACTCTCCTCCAGGATCGTCCCGCCGCCGAGCGTGACGACCGGTGAGAGGAGCCGCAGGACGAAGCGATCGCCGGGAGCGCAGATGACGGGATGCGACAGCCGGAGCTGGACCAGCCCCGAGTCCCCAGCACCGATCTCGTCCTTGTCGAGGAGGACGACCTCGCCGGGGCCGTCGACCGTCCCGGTGTGGAGCCGGATCGGCATGCGGTTGGTCACCGACCGATCGAGGTCCGCCAGCGCCGTGAAGCGCGCCGCGATCATCCGCTGCGGCGTGAAGAAGCCGGCGGTCGCGATCACGTCGCCGCGACGCACGTCCTTGTGCTCGATGTCCGAGAAGTTGATGGCCGAGGAGTGGCCCGCGCACACTTCCTGGGTGGCCTGGCGATAGGCGTTCAAGCCGCGCACCTTGCCGCGCTTGCCCGCGGGAAGGACCTCGAGCATGTCGCCCACCCTCGCGCGGCCGCTGACGGGGATGCCGGTCACCACGGTTCCGAAGCCGCTCTTCGAGAAGACGCGCTGCACCGGCATGCGGAAGATCCCCTCGGTCCGTCGGGGCTCCGCCTCCTCCGCCAACCGGAAGAGGGTCCGGCGGAACTCCTCCATCCCCTCGCCGGTACGCGCGGAGATGCGCAGGATCGGCGCGTCCTCGAGGAAGGTCCCGCTCACGTTCTCGCTCACGTCCTCCTCCGCCATGTCGATCATCTCGTCCTCGACCATGTCGATCTTCGTCAGGGCGATCACGCCGCGCTTGACGCCCAGGAGCCCCATGATCGCCAGGTGCTCGCGCGTCTGCGGCATCACGCCGTCGTCCGACGCCACGACCAGGACCACCAGGTCGATCCCGGTCGCACCGGCGACCATGTTGCGGATGAATCGCTCGTGACCCGGCACGTCGACGATCCCCACCAGCCTTCCGTCGGGAAGTTCGAGCGGCGCGAACCCGAGGTCGATCGTCATTCCCCGCTCCTTCTCCTCCTTGAGCCGGTCGGGATCGATCCCTGACAGGGCCTGGACGAGCGTGGACTTGCCGTGGTCGATGTGGCCGGCCGTGCCGATGACGATGGGCTGGATCTGCATGGGAATCGGCGGGCTATGCTACCCGACGAATGGACACGCCCCAGCGCTTCCTGACCCTGCGCCCTCACCTCGTCGAGCGCTTCGGACGCGCGGTTCACCGAGTCGCGCTCGACGCCGGGTCGACCTGTCCGAACCGCGACGGCACGCGCGGACGTGGCGGTTGCTTCTACTGCGACGTCGAGGGCTCGGGAACCGGTGCCCTTCGGGACGGGGCCGCCCTGTCGCAGCAGTTGACGAGCGGGATCGCGCGCGTCGCGCGACGAGACCCCGGCGGCGCGGTGATCGCCTACTTCCAGTCGTACTCGAACACCTATGTCGACGTCGATCGTCTAGAAGACACTCTGCGGGTCGTGGATCCGCACCTGGCCGACCGCGGCGGTCCGGTCGTGTGCGTCGCGATCGCAACGCGTCCCGACACGCTGCCGGACGAGGCGCTCGAGGTGCTCGCGACCCTCCGGCTTCGCGTGCCGGTGTGGGTCGAACTCGGGCTGGAGGCGGCCGACGACCGCGTCCTGCTCGACGTCAATCGGCTGCACACGGTCCGGGAGTTCGAGGAGGCGGTCGAGCGTTGCCACCTGGCGGGCATCGAGTGCATCGGCCACGCCATCCTCGGACTCCCCGAGGACGGACGCGAGGGCGCGCGTCGCACGGCGGAGACGCTCGCGCGCACGGGCTGCGCGGGCGTGAAGGTGCATCACCTGATGGTGCTCGAGCGGACGCAGTTCGCCGCTCGCTGGAGGAGCGGTCGGCTCGAGACGCTGGAGGCCGACGTCTACGTCGACTGGCTCGCGGACTTCGTCGAGCGCCTGCGTCCGGATCAGGTGCTGCACCGCATCACGGGCGACTCTCCCGCCGAGAAGCTCCTCGCGCCGCACTGGAGCGTGTCGAAGAACGTGGTGCGCCGACGGCTGGAGGATGAGCTGGCCCGGCGCGGAACGCGTCAGGGGGCGCGCTGCCCAGCCTACGCGTCGGGGAGGTAGAGGATCCGGCCGCAGCTCGGGCAGATCACGAGCTCCATCGCCCGCGCCAGCCGCACGTAGATGTTGTTGGGGACGTTCACGTTGCACCCCAGGCAGACGCGTCCGTCGAGCATCGCCATCGCCTGCCCCTCGCGCGCACCGAGCAGCTTCTCGTACTGGCTGAGGATCTCGAGGCTCACCTCGCTGCCCATGCGCCGCCTGCGCTCGTGGTCGAGCCCCAAGCGCCGTTCCTCCGCCTGGGCGATCTCTCCCTCGACGTTCGAGGAGTACTCCTGGAACTCGGCCTCCAGCGCGGCAATGGCCTTGCGAAGCGCATCCGCCTCCGCGCCGAGCTGCGACTCGGACTCGACCAGCGACAGCCCCTCCTCCTCGGCCTCGTTGATGTCGCGCTTCAGCCCGCGCATCTCGTGATGGAACGCCGCCAGCAACGCCTGATCCGCCGTCTTGGCCGATTCGTTCTCGAGCTTCCGGAGCCGCTGGCGCTGCCCCGTCGTCATGTCCTCGATCTCTTTGATGCGCGTGCGGTACTCGGCGGCGCGGTGCTCGACCTCCCTGAGGCGTCCGATCTCGGAGTCGATTCTCGCTCGGCGTTTGGAACGCTCCTCGGGAAGGCGGCGGAGCTCGTCCTTGACGTGGAACAGGTCCTCGTCGAGCTCCTGGAGCCCGCGCAGCAGGCGAAGGGTCTCACGCATGTCGGTCACGATCGCATCCCCGAAGGGGGGCCTCGTGGTTTCGAGGGGGGGAGAGTCTACCCGAGGCGACCGCGTTCGCCAGCCCCGGGAGGCGCTCCCCGCGAAACGGGAACGCCCGACCTCGTCCACCAGGGACGAGGCCGGGCGTTCCGGATCGTGGGCGCCGCGGGGCGCTACAAGAGACCGTCCAAGTCCTCGATGTCCTCGTCGGTCTCCACGCTGGGCCCGTCGAGGAAGGAGGAGAGCTGGCGAGCGCGGACCGGATGGCGCAGCTTGCGCACGGCCTTGGCCTCGATCTGCCGCACGCGCTCGCGGGTGACACGGAAGATCCGGCCGACCTCCTCGAGCGTGTAGGTGTACCCGTCGCCGATGCCGTACCGCAGCTTGATGATCTCGCGTTCGCGGAAGGTCAACGTGTTGAGCACCTCGTTGATGCGCTCGCGCAACATCTCCTGCCCCGCGGCCTGGACCGGGCTCTCGGCCGACTCGTCCTCGATGAAGTCCCCGAAGTAGCTGTCCTCGGAGTCCCCGATCGGGCGATCGAGCGAGATGGGGTGCTTGGAGATCTTCATCACGCGCTTGGCTTCCTCGACGGAGATCTCGGAGGCCTCTGCCACCTCCTCCACCGACGGCTCGCGCCCCTTCTGCTGCACGAGCTTCTTGGTGACGTTCCGCAGCTTGGACATCGTCTCGATCATGTGCACCGGGATCCGGATCGTGCGCGCCTGGTCCGCGATCGACCGAGTGATCGCCTGGCGGATCCACCAAGTGGCATAGGTCGAGAACTTGTAGCCGCGCCGGTACTCGTACTTCTCCACCGCCTTCATCAGGCCGGTGTTCCCCTCTTGGATCAGGTCGAGGAACGAGAGTCCGCGGTTGCGATACTTCTTCGCGATGGAGACGACCAGTCGCAGGTTGCCGCTCGAGAGCTGGCGCTTGGCCTCTTCGTACTCCTCGAAGTGCAGGCGGATCTGGTCCAGCCGGCGCTTGAGTCGATCCGTCGGCTCGAGCGCCATCAGCTCGAGCTCGTCGAGCCGCTCCTTGAGCTCCTTCGCGGGTTCCGTCTGGGCCTTCGGGCCCTTGAGCGCGCTCAGCTTGCGCTCGATCGAGCGCATCTCACGGTAGTGCTCCTCGAGCATCTGCATGTAGGGGCGCACCTTCTTGACCTGGAGGTGGCACTCCTCGATCAGGATGATGAGCTTGCGCCGCAGGTTCTGGACCGAGGTCAGGAGCTCGGAGCGCCGCGCCTTGGCGACCTTCGGATCGAGGAGCTGGGCGTACTCCTTGCGCAGACGGACGAGCAGGCGCTTGATCGTGTCCACGTTGACCGGGAGCCGCAGCGCCAGGAAGTGCTTGCCCAGCGTCTCCACGATCTTCGGGTCGTCGTCGGGCTTCGGGTTCGGGTTGACCTTCAGCGTGCGATCGAAGGCTAGCTCTCCACGCTGGACCTCCTCGAGCGTCTTGAGCGATGCGGTCATGCAGAGCCCGGACCCCATGCACTTCTTGCGGAATCGCTTGCGCGTGATCTCGATGGACTTGGCCAGGAAGATCTCCTCCTCGCGCGTGAGGAGCGGGATCTCCCCCATCTGCGTCAGGTACATGCGCACCGGGTCGTCGATGCGTTCGGCCACGACGACGCGCTCGAGCACCGCGGCTTGCGACTCTCGGCGGATGCGTCCTTGGGTGACCGACGCCGCCTTCGGCCGCGGGACCCGAGCGGCGGATGCGCTGATCTCCGAGTCGGTGTCGTCGACGACTTCGATCCCCGACTCCTCCAGCGCGAGGAAGATCTGGTCCATGCCCTCGGGGGGCACGAACTGGTCCTCGAGGAGGGTGTTGATCTCGCCGTAGGAGAGGAAACCCTTTCGGTTGCCCTCTTCGACGAGCACTTCGATGGTCTGATCGATCTTCTGGGACATGGGTCGACGGTCGGCTGCTTGTGGGACGGTTCGGACTGGGATGCGCCGGTTCGGAACTAGTGAGGATGGACCGAGGAGCCCGTACCGGCCGCACCTGGAACGCGACGGCGCCTGAGCTCCTCGTGGAGGTTCTTGAGGACTTCGTTCTTCGAGGCCTTCGTGCCCCCCGAGGACTCGTTCGCCTCGGTGAGTTCACCGCGCAGGACCCGGAGCTCGCGCTCATGGTCGCGGCGCTGGAGCCAGAGCTCCTGGTCGCGCGCGAGGGCCTGCGGACTCTCCGCGGTGGACGCCAGGTCCTCGAGAAGTGCAGCGCGGTCCCGCAACGGATCGTCGCCCAGCACGGTCAGGAGACGTCCCGTGTGGATCGGCTGATCGTCCTCCGCGTCGTCGTAGAGCGAGAGCACCAGACGGAAGAGCCGGCGCAGGTCGCCCGCGGGACAACGGGACTCGAGCTCTGCGTACACGGGGATGAGGCTGTTGTCGAGCAACAGTGCTCCGAGCAGGTATTCGAAGGCGCGCTCGACGGCGGGATCGTCGACCGTGGGAGATACGGAGGCCTGCTCGGGTTCGGGCTCGCCGCGAGACGGGGCGCGAACGCCCCGGCGACGGGTCTCGAACTCCCGCCATTGCAGCCGCACGTCGCCGTCCGGCAGGCCGATGTCGCGGGCGAGTTCCGCCAGGCGCGCGGAGCGCTCCACCGGCTTTTCGAGTCGAGCGAGCAACTCGAACACCTGGTCCACGCGACGCGCGAGCGCAGCGCCCGCGAGCGGCTCGAGCTCGCGGAGGGTCCAGCGGAACCAGTCGTCCGCGCCGCCGATCAGCGCCTGGAATCGAGCGCGTCCGTCCGGCCCGAGCAGGAGGTCGCAGGGATCGACGTCCTGCGGGAGCATCGCGACGTCGAGATCGAGCCCGAGCGGGAGCAAACCGGCGAGGGCTCGCTCCGAAGCGCGCCGACCGGCCTCGTCGCCGTCGAACACCAGCGTCACGCGCTGGGCTCCGGACCGACGCACGAGAGCCGCGTGGTCCTCCGTGGTCGAGGTTCCGAGGACCGCGGCCACGTTCTCGAGCCCCACCTGGTTGGCGGCCATGACGTCGGTGTAGCCCTCGACCAGGATCAGGTGCTTGGTCCGTCGCACGGAGACCACGGCCAGGTCGAGCCCGTAGATCAGCCGCCCCTTGTGGAACAAGGCGGTCTCGGCGGTGTTCACGTACTTGGGCTGGTGCCGGCCGTCGGCCGCGGTCTCGTCCCTCGGCAGGATGCGTGCACCGAATCCGACGGTGCGTCCCAGGCGATCGCGGATCGGGATGGTGAGGCGACCGCGGAAGAAGTCGTAGACGCGCCCGTCCTCCGCACGGCGTACGAGTCCGGTCTCCACCAACCGGTCGACCGCGATCCCGGCGCGGGTCGCAGCCGCGAGGAGCGGACTCCCCTCGCGCGGAGCCCAGCCGACCCCGAAGCGCTCGAGCGATTCCCCCGAGAGTCCCCGACCGAGCAGATACTCGCGCGCCGCCGCACCCTCGTCGGTCGACAAGGTTCGGCGGTAGAGATCCTCCGCCCGCCGCAGCACCTCGAAGCTCTCCTCCTCACGCGGATTCTCTGCCTTGGCTCGCTTCCGGAACAGGTTGGCGGGCAACTCCTCGCCCGTGGCCTGCGCGAGCAGCCGCAGCGCATCGAGGAACGAAACGCCGTCGAAGCGCTCGAGGAAGCGAATCACGTCCCCACCCTCGCCGCAGGCTCCCCAACAGCGCCAGGTCCCTCGGCGCGGATCCACCGTGAAGGAAGGAGTGCGCTCGTCGTGGAAAGGACACCGCGCCTGGAACAGAGCACCCTTTCTCTGGAGACCGGGCACGCGTTCCCCGACGATCGTCTCGATCGGGCAGCGGAGCTTCAGTCGTTCGACGAGCTGTCGGAACTCGAGGTCCTGCAACGGAGGGAGCGACACCCGCGGAGGGTGTGAGGTGGCGGCGAGCCGGCGCGGTCGAGACGGAACCCGATGGCGCGGATCGAGGTGTGGGACGGGGACGGGCCGATCACCGGGTCGACGTCCGGGCGAGCCACACGTGGGATGCACGCCTCGGAATCGCTCTCTGTCGGGGATCCTGCTCTTGGCGACGAGGGGGGTGCGCGAGACGTCCTGGCCGCCCGTGGTGGATTCGGTGCCCGCCCTCAGGTCTGGTCCGCGGCGCACCCCTCGACCGGAAAACGTAGCACCCCCTGACGGAGAGACAAGCGCGGAGGCTCGGAAAGGGATCTCGAAGGTCCAGGTCATTCTCCGAGGGAAGGGAGTACCTGGGCGAGCCGGAGGAGCTCCTCCGGAGCCAGGGCCTCCGGACGGAGCGTGGGGTCGATCCCGGCGCGCTCCAGCGCCCGTAGTGCGGCAGCACGGTCCGCGAGCACGGCCGCGAGCCCGGCCTGCAGCATCTTGCGTCGCCGCTGGAAGAGCACCTCGACCAGCCGGTCGAACCGGGCCAGCACCTCCTTTGGACCTGCCTGCCCGGGGAGGCGCTCGAGCCGCACCACCCGGCTCCGGACCCTGGGCCGGGGCCAGAAGAGGTCGGCCGAGACCTCGCGCCCCGGGCGTGCCGAGTAGCGCAGCCGGATCCGGGCAGTCGGTGCGCCCCAGGCTTTTTCTCCTGGGACCGCGCAGAGCCGGTCGGCGACCTCGCCCTGGACCAGGATCGTCATCGAGCACGGCGGATTCGCGCGGGTCGCGAGCAGGACGACCAGGGGTCCCGAGATCGCGTAGGGCAGGTTGGCGACGAGGTGCCAATCCCCTTCCTTCCAGAGTGCCTCGTCGACCGCCGCCGAGAGCGAGCGCTTCCCGTCGAGCACGTCCCCCAGCAGGAAGCGCACGCTCGGCGGGTCACCGAGACGCCGCCGCGTGACCGCGAGCAACCGCGGGTCGATCTCGACACAGATGAGCTCGACGCCCAGCTCGGCCAAGGGCGCCGTGAGGAATCCGCAGCCGGGGCCTACCTCCAGCACGCGGTCGCCGCGGCGGACGCGCGCATCGGCGACGAGCGCTCGCGCGAGGTTGGGGTCGAAGAGGAAGTTCTGCCCCAGACTCTTCGTCGGGCGAACCCCAGCGGCTTCGAGCTCGGCCCGGAGGGGCTCCCGTTCCATGCGCGGTCAGCGGCCCGTGTCCCTCGAGCGCACGCCTTCCGCGAGCCAGCGCAGCCCCTCGCTGGGCTCCTCCGCCAAGAGCTCCTGCAGGAGACGGGATAACGCGGATCCGGCGGCCGGGTCCTCCGCCCAGCGCCGCCCGACCCGACGAACCCGTTCTGCCGCGCCTTCGACGCCCTCCCAGTCCGCGGACCGCTCGACGAAGTACGTCCGCGCGTCCGCGCACATGCGCGCCCCTACGGCCGGGCTCAGGGAGCCGGGATCGAGTCGGCGCGCGTGGAAGAAGAGGCTCGTGATCTGGAAGAGCGGAAGGTGGTCGTAGGTCCTGCGCCTCCGCGAGTCGTAGGCACCACCCAGCACGGAGACGCGCTGCCCGGGTGCGGCGCCGTAGGAGAGCCAGGCCAAGTTCTCTTCGGAGAACACGCGCACTGCACCGCCGGGACGCGCGCGGCCCCGGGAGCGGGGATCGAGCCAGAGGGTGGCGCGGATGTCCTGCTCGGTGTCGAGGACCCCCGGGACGGCGTCCGCGGCCCATTCCCAGACGTTCCCGACCAGGTCGTAGCAACCGAAACGGCCGTCTCGGCCGTTCTCGAAAGTCCCGACCGGGGTCGGGACGCCGACGCCCATCTCGAGCGTGTTCGCCACGGATGCCTGGTCCTGTCCCCAGGGGTAATCACCGCCGCGACCACCGACGGCGACGTGGATCCACTCCTTCGCCGTGGGGAGTCGCATCGAGCGCCAGCCCGCGACCCGTACCGCCTCGTGCCACGTTAGGAACGCCGGCCACTCGTCGTCCAGGTCCATGCGCGCCGCCTGGATCCTCCACGGCGTGGACAGGGCGAGCGGCGTCTCGCCCGGCGCGAACTCCGCGAAGTAGCGCAGGAGCTCGCCGCGCGTCAGCTCGTAGCGATCGATCACCAGGGATCGTGCGAGCGACACGTCCGAGAACGGGTAGGACTTCGGCTCGAGGCGGCACTCTCCCGCCGGCACGAAAGCGAGACGCTCCAGTTCGTCGAGGGCAGTGGCCTGCGTGTCGGCCTCCTCGATCCTCCCGGCCCCCGCTTCCCTCGCACAGGCGAAGAGCCCGGGAAGGCAAGCCAGCAGCCATCCGCGCGGACGGAACCTCGACCGGAACGCGTTGCGTGGCCGGGCCGCCGTCTACTTGCCCCCGGTCTCTTCCTCGATGACGAAGAGCTCGACGCGGCGGTTCTTCTGCTTGCCCGCCGCGGAGTTGTCCGCGACCGGATCGCTGGGACCGAACCCGACGACGACGAGCTTGTTCGAGGCGATCCCGCCCTCCGCGGAGAGCAACGCGGCGACCTGCACGGCGCGCGCGGCGGACAGCTCGATGTTCCCGTGCGGGAAGCGCTTCATCGTCTCGGGCTTGACCACCGGATCCGAGTCGGTGTGCCCGCGCACCCACAAGCGCAAGAAGGGCCGCGTGCGGATCTCGCCCGCCATCTTGAGGAGCAGCGCCTTGCCCTCCTCCTTGAGCGCGGCGGAGCCGGAGTCGAACAGGATCGCGTCCGACATCCGCAGCCCGTACCCCCCCTCGACCTGCAACACCGTCACGTCGCCCGCGGCGCCGCCGATCCCCTCCATGATCCTCGCCAGCTCGGCCAGACGCTCGTCGATGTCGTCCGTCACGGCGGGGATCGCTTTCCCCTCGAGTCCGAGCTCGCCCCTGAGGCGTTCGTTCTCGGCCTCGAGCTTGCCGCTGAAGGACTCGAGGTCCTGCAGGCTCCGCTGGTAGTACTTGACGTTCGCCAGAGCCTCGTCGTGCCTCGCCTGCGAGACGCAGGAGCTGCCGAGGAGGAGGACTCCGGCGCCGAGGAGGAGCGTGCGTAGAGGGTGAGCGCGATGGGTTTCCATGGTGTTTCCTTCGGTGCGTTGGCTCGCAGGACGCGACCTGCTCCTTGATACGGATCCGGGAGCGCGCGAGCAAGCAACACGGAAGGGTTCGGCGACGAATCGGCTCGTCGCACCGCCCGCGGCGTCGGGTCGGACTACTCCGCGCCGAAGGCGCCGAACAGGCCCGCGATCCCCTTGGCGATCTCGCTCGTCGATCCGGACGAGAGGGACACCAGGACCGGGATGGCGAAGATCAGGACCGCCGCGGTCCCGATGGCGAGGAGCCGCATGAGCACGCCCTCGGGGTCGTCCTCCTCGACGGCGGCCACGCGGCGTGCGGCCGAGGCGCCCTCCTCCTCGTACTCCTCCTCTTCCTCCACCTCCTCGAGCTCGAGCTCGCCGACGTCCTCGACGTCCTCCTCGAGCAGGGTCTCCATCTCGGAGATCTCCTCGGTGGCCATGCCCGTCTCGTCCAGCTCGAGGTCGTCCTCGAAGACGATCTCCTCGGCCGCGCCACCCAGGTCGACGATCTCGCCGCCCATGAGCTCGGACTTGAGACTCTCGACGTCCTGGCGCCGGAGCCGCATGGTGTCGCCCTCGCGGAAGGCGCGGATCTCACCCTCGGAGACGAGGCGCTTGAGCTCCTCGTCCTTCAGGTTCAGCTGCTCGAGGGCTTCGTCGAAGTTGTAGAACTCGTCGGACACGGGTCCCGTCCTGACTCTGGGGTCGCAGGGGAAGGAGCCGCCGGGCTCAGCGGTTCGGCTCGGACAGCGAGCCGTCTTGCCGGAACTGGGCGGCGAGTTGCTTGAAGGTGTACTCGGACTCGTCGTTGAAACCGTCGACCTGCAGGTCGAGGTCGATGTTCCTGGCTCCGACCCAGCGGATGTTCATCGTGCTCTTCGTTCCACCGGTGGCCTGGTAGACGCTGAGCTGCCGGGTCTCGGAATCGATCAGGTAGAGCAGGGAGCCGCCCGTCACGTCCACGCCCGTCACTGCGATCATGCTCCCGTTGGAGTCCGCGGTGCCGTAGCCCGGCGAGATCGGATAGCGGAACCCGCCCGGGATCGGGTCCTGGGTCTCGTCCTGCGCCGAGCGGGCGACCAGGCCCAGGGAGAAGAGTGCCAGCCCGGCGAGGAGGATCCAGCCCGCGAGCCCGCGGCGCGCGATCGAGTCCTCCGGTTGCTCACGGCGGTTCATGGGGGGCATATCCTAGCGGTGCACGTGGGTTGCGACCACCGCCGGCAAAAACGGCACGGACTCCGGCCCGGGTCAACGCGAGATCGCCGCCAGGAGGTCCATCAGGGTCAGGAGACCCTCCGGCTTCTCGGCCGTCCCGACCAGGGCCAGCCGCTGCTCCGATCCGCGCAAGTGCGACAGGGCCCGATCGAGCGGCGTCTCCGGAGCGATGCGCGGCAGATCGCGCACGCGCTCGAGCACGGACCGGTCCGTGGCCAGGACCTCGAGCTGGTTCACGTAACCGACGACCCTCGGGACACGGGACCGGTCGCGTCGCAGCACGGGCAGGCGGGTGAAGCCCGCGTCCTCGACCGACGTTCGGGCGGCCTCCTCGTCCAGGTCGAGATCGACCGTGCGGACCCGGTCCCAGGGAACCATCACGCGCTGCACGGGCGTCTCGCGCAGCACGAGCACGTTGTGGGCGAGCTCGCGCGCCTTGGGGGTCAGCGCTCCGGCGCGCGTGCCCTCCTCCAGGATCTCGATCATCTCCTCGCGCCGGAAGGCGCGCGACAGAGCGCGCTCGCGCAAGCCGAACACGCGCTCCAATCCGAGGGTGATGGCGTAGATCGGCAGGGCCAGCGGCAGGAACACGACGCGCGCCACGGACAGGACGGGGACGGACAGGAACAGGAACCGGTGCGGCCGCCGGCGGAAGACGTCCTTCGGTACGAGCTCGCCCGCCAGGAACACCGTCGGCGTCAGGAGCAGCGTGACGAGCAACTCGCGCGTCCCGGGCGGCAGATCCCGCGGCAGGAGCCTCCCCTCGAAGCCGTGCGTCAAGAGCTCGAGCATCAGGTTGTTCCCGATCAGGAGCGTGATCAGGAACATCGACTCGTTGCGCGCGAGGCGCTCGAGCAGCCGGGCCGCGCCCATCCCGTGCCGCGCCTCGTCGACCAGGCGAACGCGCGAGAGGGAGTAGACGCCGGTCTCGCTCCCCGAGAACACGGCGGACAGGAAGAGCAGCGCCAGGAGACCCAGGCACACGAGCAGCAGCGTCACGCGACACCTCCCGCTCCGAGCGGACCGCCGGGCGCCTCCTGGCGCACTCCGATGTCGATCGTCGCGACGCGCCGACCGCGCATCGCGTGCACGCGCATCGCGAGGTCCTGCACGACGACCTCGTCGCCCGCGCGCGGGATGCGGCCCAGGAGCGCCGTCACGAGCCCGCCGACGGTCTCGAACTCGACCGGCACGACCTCGAGGCCGAAGGCCTCGTTCCAGTCGCGGATGGCGAGGTCGCCGGCGACGCGATAGCGGCCCGACCCGAGCGGGACCACCGCCGGCGTCCGCTCTTCCCCCTCGGCCCTGAGGTCACCCACCAGCTCCTCGAACGCGTCCTCCGCGGTGACGTAGCCCGCCGTCCCGCCCCACTCGTCGACCACGACCGCTTCCGACGTCCGGTCCTCGTGGAGCGTGTGGAGCAGGTCGAGCGCGCTCGCGACCTCCGGAACGAACTTCACCGGCATCACGATCTGCGGGATCGACCGGCCCTTCGAGTCCAGGAGGTTGCGCAGATGGACGCGCCCGACCACGCGGTCGGCGCTGCCATCGACGACCGGAAGCCAGGAGAGACGCCGTTCGAGCGCCGCCGCGACCACCTCATCCCGGTTCGAACCCGACACGTCCAGGAAGAGCGCATCGACGCGCGGCGTCATGATCTCGCGCACGCGGATGTCGCCCAGCTCGATCACCTCCGCCAGGAGGTCCGCCTCCTCGGCCAGGAGCGCACCCTCCTCCCCACCGCGCTCCATCACGCGTGCGAGCACCTCCGCCGTGATCCCGCGCTCCGGCGGCAGCCACAGGGACAGCATCGCGTTCGTCCGCTCGAGCATCGCGCGCAGCGGTCGCGTCAGCGGGCCGAGGAACAGGACGACCGGCCGGAGCAGGGGCGCTGCCAGGCCCGCCACCCGCGTGCGCGCGCGCAAGCCGAGCGTCTTCGGCAGGATCTCGCCGCAGAAGAGCAGGCTGACGAGCACGCCCAGACCGACCAGGACCTCGCTCCATCCTGCGGCCCCCTGGTGGAGTCGCGCGGCGAACGCGAAGTAGAGGACGTTGACGACCAAGTTCAGGAAGAGGACCGATACGAGGAAGCGCCTTGGCTGGTCGAGAAGTGCCTGGACCGAGACGCTCGCACGCTCGCGTTCCTTCGGCGTGAGGCTGAAGAGCGCCGTCTCGGACGAGCTGCAGAACCCCGAGAGCAGGAGCAACCCGGACAGCACGCCCCACAACCATCCCGGCACGTCGCTCATCGCGCCCGATCCTCCCGCGGATCCGGCGCGGTCTCCAGTGGAAACCACAGCACGACCTCGAAGAACCGGCCTTGCTCCGAGAGGATGTGCACGCTGCCGCCGTGCTTCTGGAGCGTGCTGTGGACGAGGGGGAGGCCCAACCCCGATCCCTTTCCAACCTCCTTGGTCGTGTAGTAGAGGTCCTGGACGCGCGCGAGCTCCTGCGGAGCGACGCCGGGGCCGTCGTCGCGCACCGACAGCCAGACTCCAGGTCGTTCTCCCTCCAAGGTCCGCCGGAGCGTGACCTCGATACGCCCGTGCCGGCTCGCTTCCTCGAGCGCGTCGAGGGAGTTCGCGAGCAAGTTGAGCACGGCCTGCCCGATCTCGTTGCGCAAACCGCGGACGGGCGAGGAAGCACCGCTCGGGGCGACGAGCGTCACCCCCAACCGCTCCGCGCGGTGGCGGACCAGGTCCAGCGAGTCCTGCACCACGCTCGCGAGGTCGACCGGCTCGAAATCCGCGTGGCGCGGCGTGAACCGACGCAGCCGATTCACGGTCTCCCCGATGCGCGTCAACCCTGTCGAGAGCAGCTCGAGGTAGCGCTTGCGTTTCGCCGGCTCGATCCCGTCGCGACCGAGCGTCTCGACCGCGTTCTGCAGTCCGCCGAGCGGGTTGTTGATCTCGTGCGCGATCCCCGCCGCGAGCTCGCCCATGGCGGCCAGCCGTCGCTGCGTCATCGCGGCCGCTTCCGCCTGGCGCGCCTGCTCCGTCGCCCGCCGGACCTCCTCCTCGAGCCGGCGGTTGAACCCCTGCACGGTGCTCGTCATCTCGTTGAAGGAGCGCACGAGGTCGGCCATCTCGTCCTTCCGGCGAACTTCCGGCAGTCGGAAGTCGAGCTCCCCCGCTCGCACGCGGCGCGCGCCCTCGCCCAGGCTCGCGATCGGATCCAGCACGAGCCGGCGCATCGCGAAGAAGGTCACCAGGGTCAGGACCATGGTCGAGAGCGCAAACCACTGCGCCACCGTGCGAATGAGGAGTCCCTCGTCGACGAGGTCGATGGAGCGGAACCAGATCGCGCCCCAGGCGCCGCCTCTGGCGCCGCCGGGGATCGGGACCACGCGTCCGCCCTCCACGTCTTCCACCGGCGCCATGGTCTCGATCGCGCGGCGAGCCGCCTCGAGCGCCCTGCCGTGGTCGAAGCGGACGTCGCGCGTGCGCCGCCCGCGCACGTTCAGCTCGATTCCCTTCGCGTCGAGCTCGCCGGAGGCCGCGCGCTCCAAGCGATCGTCGACCAAGAGGGCATCCTCGAAGTAGTCCCAAGAGGGCCACTCCAGGATGCGCGGGACGTTGAGTCCCGTCGGCTGGATCGTGCGCCGGATCGTGGCGAGCAGGTTCTCCGTCAGGTCGTTCTGGAGCCTGGCGTGGGACTGGAGCTGCACCTGGAGCGTGAGGTAACCGCCCAGTCCGAACACGAGCACGTTGATCGCGAAGACCAGGGCGAGGACGCGGGCGCGGAGGGAGAAGCTCATGCCGATCTAGCGCGCGCGGCGCGGCCTCCCCGTGCCTGGAGGTGGCGCCGCCGGACTCACGGTTGATTCAGGGTACTCATGATCTTCATCAGCGGCATGAACAGCGCCACGACGATGAAGCCCACGAAGATCGCGATGAGG
>Ga0302046_10002949_pt1 | contig 15614 bp, 12 predicted proteins | sample RVTome_11_FD_200261 | JGI IMG/M metagenome (GOLD analysis project Ga0302046, IMG submission 200261) | Soil microbial communities from uranium-contaminated site in the Upper Colorado River Basin, Wyoming, United States - RVT147D111 (version 2) ...
CTACGCCGACGCTTATCTCGCGACCGCGGAGCCGTTGTTCGGCCAGGCGGCCTTTGAAACGGCCGCCTGGGTCATGCGCGAGATGCAGGACGAGCGCGGCGGTTACTACGCGACGCTCGACGCGGATTCGGAAGGCGTCGAAGGCAAGTTCTATCTCTGGACTCCACCGCAGCTCCAGGAGATTCTCGAGCCCGAGGAATACGAAGTCGCGGCGCGCCGCTTTGGCCTGACGCGCAAGCCCAACTTCGAGGGCCACGCGTGGCATCTGGTCGTCGCCGAATCGCTGCAGGATCTCGGCGCCGGGGCAGCGCTCGGAGCCGTGAGCGCACGGCTGGATTCGGCAAGACGCAAGCTGCTCGAGGCGCGCTCCGAACGCGTCCATCCCGGCCGTGACGACAAGATCCTCGCCGCCTGGAACGGGCTCACGATCGGGGCGATGGCCAAGGCTTCGCGGGCCCTGGGCCTCGACGAGCCGCTCGACTCGGCCGAGCGCGCCGTGGCATTCATCGCCGAGTCGATGTGGGCGAACGGCCGGCTCTCGGCGAGCTACATGAGCGGCCAGGCCCGCCATGCCGCCTACCTCGACGACTACGCCTTTCTCGCGCTCGGCATCCTCGAGCTGCTGCAATGTCGCTGGAGCACGCCGCAGCTCGAGCTGGCCCGGGCGTTTCTCGATACGCTGCTCGAGCAATTCGAAGATCCCGACGGCGGCTTTTTCTTCACGGCCAACGATCAGCGCGCGTTGATTTACCGGCCCAAGCCGTTCGCCGACGAGGCGACGCCGTCCGGCAACGGTGTCGCGGCGCAAGCCCTGCTGGCCTACGGTCACTTGCTCGGCGAGCAGCGCTACCTCGACGCCGCCGCGCGTGTGCTCGAGGCAGCCTGGCCGGCGATGCTCCGGTTTCCCGAGGCCCACGGCTCGCTGCTGCGCGCCCTGCGAGCATTTCTCGAGCCGCAGACCTTCATCGTCGTCCGCGGCGAGACCGGAGCGCTCGCGGAGTGGCAACGGTGTCTCTCCGCGGGCTTCAATCCGGACCGCATGAGCTTTGTGATCGGTGACCGCGAGCAACTGCCCGGGCTGCTCGCCGAAAGGAAGCCTGCGGACGGCAACATCGCCTACCTCTGCGAGGGCATGACCTGCCGGGCGCCCATGCGCACGCTCGAGCAGCTCGCGACCGCCCTGGGCACGGCGAGCGAGTAGCGCCGGCCGAGATCTAGTAGGCGGCGGGCACGTCGCCGCTGTTGAGGACGATCGCTGACCCGTCGATCGCGGCGAACTCGACAGGCACCGAAACGATGGCGCCGTCGCGATTCCGCTGCACCACGAAATGCAGATGCGGCCCCGAGGTGAAACCGGTGTTGCCCGAATCGGCGATGTATTGCCCGCGCACGACGTTTTCCCCGGGAACGACGCGAACGGAGTTGCTGTTTAAATGCGCGTACAAGGCCATCGTGCCGTCGTCGTGCAGGATCCTGATGAAATTCGCGGCGGCGCCGTGGATCTCGAGATCCGTTCCCGCGCCGCGAAAGTTGCTCGCAACTTCGGTGACGATGCCGCCGCGCGCGGCATAGATGCCCGTTCCAATCGGCATCTCGAAATCGATCGCATGCCAGCTCGACGGATCGGTATGAGTGAATTGGTCGGGATAGGCTTGGGACACCGGGTAGCGCGTGGCCTGAGCGTATGGCAGCCGGTAAGGCGCCGGCGGCTCGTGCCGGGCGGCCGGATCGCCCGGCAGATACTGAAACTGGTATTCGAGCCGGCCTTCGGCCGCCGTGTCCACGAGCGGCAGGCGCATGAGCTCGGACTCGCTTCTCGCCGGTAAGACGAAGATTTCGCCCGTGGGCACGTCCAGCCCGAAATTCTCGGCCAGCGTGATCCTGACTGCCAACTGCGCCGGACTGTGGTAGGTGTTCTCGGCGACCAGCACGACGCCACCGTCCCGGCGGACATCGACGACGCGCACCGTGGCCTCTTCCGCGGCCGCCGCGCGCCCGATGGATTCGACCGCGATCCCGGGCGCCGGCTGCCGGTCGCTGTAGACCCAGCCGCCGTCGGCGTCACGATACTTATAGAGTTGCTGCGCACTCGCGCAAGCGGAGGCGAGGCCCAGGCAGAGTCCGACGAGCCATCGACGCCGCCTGGCCCGATCGCTCAAGGCAGCGAATTTCGCTGCCATTCGCCGTCGACCCGCCTGAGCTCGTAAGCCGGCCAATAGTGCTCGTCGAGCTTGAGCGTGATGACCTGCGCGACGTCGTTCCAGCTCACGGTGTGCAAGCGCACGGAGTCGCGGTCCTCCAGGCCGCTGACGGCGTCGAGAAACGCGTCGATATCGGCGGTCGGCCGTCCGTCGACCTCGAGAATCCGGCGGCCCGCATACAAGCCCGAGCGGCTCGCCGGGGAGCCGAAGCCGAAATACGAGACGTAAACGCCCTCGGAACCGATGCCGCGCTGCGCCGAGATGGCGCGATGCGGCGGTTGCAGCAACGCCCCCGCCCACAGCACGATCCTGTCGATGCCCTCGCCCTCGAGCGCGACGGTGTCGACCACCTCGGTCACCTCGCGGCCTTCGCGAAACACGACGACCTCGAGCTGGGGCGTCTGACTCGCGCGCTCGACCTCGCGAAACGTGTTCGCCTCGGCGCCGTCGATGCTCAGCAGGATGTCGCCCGCGCGAAAGAATTCCGTCGCCGGCGATCCGGCAACGACTGTCGATACGGCGAGGACCTGACGCCGCTGCGGATTGTGCAGCTCATAGCGGCGAACCCAGCCCTCGGGCAAGCCGAAATTTCCGGCAACGGCCAGAGGCATGAGCCGCCACTCCACTTCCAGGGAACGCAACACGCTGCCGGCCTGCAGGCGGTCGATCATGTCGACGACGAGCTCCGCCGGGATGCCCATGTTGATCTGACCGAGATCCCGGCCTTCCTCGTACGGGAAGCTCGCCCAAAGCGCAGCGACGCGCCCTTGACGGTCGACGATCACGCCGTCGAAGTCGTCGGGGCCGTTCACGAGCTCGATGCCTTCGAAGTTCGAGTCTCTGAAACGCAATGTTCTGGATAGCGGGAACTCGGCCGCGACGACGGCCGCGACCTGGCTCGACTGCGAATTCAACGTGTGATCGCCCTTCAGTCCGACGACGGCGACATCGTCGCCCGGCGCGACGGGCCGGCCCGCGAACTGGGCGCCGCGCACCGGCGTCGCGCCGATGAGCGTGGTGTCGTAGGAGACGACGGCGAGATTGTGTAGCGGATGCACGTACTCGATCTTAGCGGGAATCTCCAGAGACCCGGCGAACGTGATACGCACGTCGCCGATTGCGACCGGAACGGTGTTGCGATCTACGACGACGAGCCCGCGCTCGGCGTCGGCGATCAGACCGGTGCCGTAATAGTGGCGATCGGACACGCCCGAGACCGTGTAGGGCATGTCGAAGTTGATCAGCACCAGCGACGGCGCGATGCGCTGCAGGTACCGTTCCCGCGGCTGCACCGGGAAGGTCGTCGCACGCGGCTCGATGGGTTGCGCCGGCGGGGCTTCCGCAAGCGACCTGCACGGCCACAGCCCGGTCTCGTCATCGCGCTTGCAGCGCTCGGCCGGGAACCAGCGTCTGTCGTTGGTGATAAGGCGCTGGCGCTCCGTCTGGGGATCGTCGAACTGCACGAACCGCACCGATACGCGCTGATCTTGCGGCAGTCGTTCCAACACGCGTTGGAGATCGTCGATATTCTCCAGAGGCCCGCCGTCGACGCTCAGAATCAAGCTCGCGCGCGGAATGGCCGCCGTGCCGAACACGTAGCCGGGGTTTGCGAGGTACACGCCCGAGACCGGACGATTGAAGTGCCGGGCCTGCTGATACGAGAGGTTGTGAAAGATGCCTTCACCGTAATCGATGAACTCGTCGGGCGTGATCGCGTGAAGATCGCCGACATCGAGCTCGCGCTCCAAAGTCTCGCCGCCGCGCTCGATCACTACGCTCACGGTGGAGCCGACGTTCTCGTCGAGCACCGCAGCCAGCGGCACGAAAGCGGTCGTGAGCTCGTCGTTGACACTCACGAGAATATCGCCGGGCTCGAAGAATTCGCCGGCCTGAGTTTCGGGGATGACGTGCTCGACGACCAGCAGGCCGGTCTGCCGCGGATAAGCCGTACGCATGCGCGCCTCGGTCGTGTCGGTCAGGCCCAAGCGGCGCAGCTCTGCGTATGGCTTGTGCACGAACTCCGTGTGCAGGGTCCCGCGGGGCACGGGCTCGCCCTGTCGTATGAAGTCGAGCACCCGGCTGACGCGGTCGAGCGGCAGGAAAAAGCTCGACGCGGCTTGCGAGTTCGCTCCGGCGTTCAAGGCGATGACGCGGCCCTCGATGTCGATGACCGGAGAGCCGGAGGAACCGCCAGAGGTACTCGAGGCGGCTTGCAGATAAAACGTGTTGAAGTCGTTGTAGTTACCCCTGCCGTAGTTCGGAGCCTGCCGGTCCAGACGCGCGATGGTGCCGGCGAGTATCGACAGCTGCTCACCGGCGTCGTTTCCGACGACACGAATGTCGCGACCGATTTGCGCCGCTTCCGGAACCAGCGCAAGCTCGGCGGGCTGAATGTACTTGAGCTCCGCGGGATCGTATTTGAAGAATCCGAAGTCGTGCACCGGATCCCGATATAACGGAATGAGCTCGACTTCCTCCTGGTTGAGGAAGATGGCCTGGGCGACGACCGGTCCCGGCGTGACGACGTGCCTGTTGGTCAATATCAGGCCGCGCGACGCGTCGACGACGAAGCCGGTAGCTTGACTGGATTGATTACGCTCGGTATCGAAGGCGCGTGTGCTGTCCACGCGTATCGAAACCACTCCGGAGGAAATGTGGTCCAAGGTCGCATTCCAGTTCGGTTCCTGCGCTCGAACGGCGACTGCGGCGGCGACCGCCGCGACGGCAGCCGCTATGCTCAGAGGTATTCTCATGAACCTGATTGTATGTCCCGCACCAGGACTGTGACCAGTTGGCCGCGGTTTTGCTCCCGAGCGACGCTTGCAGGGCGGTCTTATTGGCCGGCCGCGTTCAATTGCTCGGAAGCCGCAGCGTCGGTGGGCGGGACATAACGCACGTCCAGGCGGCGGGCCGCGCGAACGTCGTCGAGCCGCTTCACGGGCATGCGCAGCGGCGCTTCCTTGAGCTCTCGCGGAGCACGCTCGGCCCGCTCGAGCAGCAATGTCATCGCCTCGACGAAGCGGTCCAAGGTTTGCTTGCTCTCGGTCTCCGTCGGCTCGATCAACAGACATTCCGGCACCAGCAACGGAAAGTAAGTCGTCGGTGCGTGGAAGCCTTCGTCCAGCAGCGCTTTGGCGAAATCCATCGCGGTCACGCCGGTGCTCTTGGCGACGCTCTTCAGCGTCAGCACGAATTCGTGGCTCGCGCGGCGTTGCGGGAAAGCCATTTCGAAGCCCGCCTGGCGCAGCGCCGTCATCAGATAGTTCGCGTTCAAAGCGGCGTAGTCGGAAATTCTCGAAAGACCGCTTCTGCCGACGAGCCGCAGATACGCATACGCTCGAAGCAGGACGCCTGCATTGCCCATGAACGCCGAAAGCCGGCCGATGGTCTTGGGGCAGTCGGCGGATCCGGCCCAACGGAAGCCTTGTTGATCCCGAATCACGAATGGTATCGGCAGGAACGGCCGCAGCGCCTCCCCCACCCCGACCACGCCGGATCCCGGTCCGCCGCCGCCGTGCGGCGTCGCGAAAGTCTTGTGCAGGTTGATGTGCATGACGTCGAAACCCATCCGTGCCGGCAGGACCTTGCCCAGAACGGCATTGAGATTGGCGCCGTCGTAGTAGAGCAGTCCGCCGGCCTCGTGCACGATGCGCTCGATCGCGCCGATTTGGCGCTCGAACACGCCCAGCGTCGACGGATTCGTCAACATGATGCCGGCCGTTCGCGGTCCGACCATGGCCTGCAAGGTTTCGAGGTCCAGATCGCCGTCGGAACGCGTCGGCAGCTCTTCGACCGTGCAGCCGCACATCGTCGCCGTCGCGGGATTCGTTCCGTGCGCAGCGTCCGGCACGAGTATCTCGGTGCGCTGCGGTTCGCCGCGATCGAGATGATGGGCGCGAATCATGGCCACGCCGGCGAGCTCCCCCTGAGCACCCGCCATTGGGGTCAAGGAGAACGCCGACATCCCCGTCAGCGCTTGCAGATACTCCTGGAGCTCGAACAGGCAGGCCATGAGCCCTTGCGAGACGCTTTCCGGCGCTAGCGGGTGGCGCTCGAGAAACCCCGGCAGCATCGCCAGGCGGTTAGCTGCGCGCGGGTTGTATTTCATCGTGCAGGATCCGAGCGGATAAAAATGCGTGTCGATGGAGAAGTTTCTCTGCGACAGGCGGGTGTAGTGCCGCACGGCGTCGAGCTCGGATACTTCCGGCAACAGCGGCGCCTGGGTTCGTAGCAAGTTCTCCGGCAAGTCGCAGTCGCGCTCGGGCCGAGGCTGCTGTGCGCGCGCGGCCCTGCCGGGCCTGCCCCTCTCGAAAATCAGGAGCTCGCTCATCGCATTCCTCCCGCCGGGCTCAGGGCGGCCTCGAGCGACTCGGCGTAGCGCGCGATGTCGTCTTCGGTCTTGGTCTCGGTGGCGCAAGCCAGCACGCAGTTCTCGAGCTCGGGGTACCAAGGCTCGAGCGGCAAGCCGGCGGCGATACCGCTCTCGGCCATGCGCGCGAGCACGCGACCGGCGTCGCCCGGCAGGCGCAGCACGACCTCATGAAAATACGGCGCCGGGAATACCGCTTCGACTCCGGGGATCGATGTCGCGGCTTTGAGCAGCGCTTGCGCGCGCTGATGGCAGGTCAGCGCCACGCGACGCAATCCCTCTGGCCCGAGGAGGCTCATATGAATGGTGGCCGCCGTCACCATGAGCCCCTGGTTGGTGCAGATATTCGAGGTCGCGCGCGAGCGGCGTATGTGCTGCTCCCGCGCCTGCAAGGTCAAGGTGAAGCCCGGGCGACCGTCCAGATCCAGCGTTCTGCCGACGAGCCGGCCGGGAAGCTGGCGGACGTGCGACTTCCGGCAGGTCAAGAAGCCGAAATACGGCCCGCCCGAGCTCAGCGGTATACCGAGCGGCTGGCCCTCGCCACAGGCGATCGGAACACCCGACCGCCCCCATTGGCCGGGCGGCTCGAGCAGTGCCAACGAGATCGGATTCACGACCGCGATCCCGGTGACTCCGTGATCGAGCGCCCAGTCGGCGAGCGCATCGACGTCCTCGAGCGCGCCGAAAACGTTCGGCTGCGGGATCACGAGCGCGGTGATGTCCTCGGCAGCGTGTTGCTCGAGCGCAGCCGTGTCGATTCGGCCGCTGCTCGAGTCGTAGGGCAGGCTCAGGCACGAAATGCCCTGGCTGGCGGTAATCGTCCGCACGGTGTCCGCGTATAGGGGGTTCAGACCTTCAGGCAGGAGTATCGTTTTGGACTTGGACTGCCGATTCGCCCTGACGGCCATGAGAACGGCTTCGGCGAGCGCCGATGCGCCGTCGTAGAGCGAGGCATTCGAGACATCCTCCCCGGTCAAGCTCGCCATCATCGTCTGATACTCATAGATGACCTGTAGCGTGCCCTGGCTCGCTTCGGCCTGATACGGCGTGTAGGCCGTGTAGTACTCGCCCCGGGTCGCGAGCTCCCAGACCGCGGCCGGAACGTGGTGCTCGTAGGCACCCGCGCCGAGAAAACACAGGTCGAGCTCGTCCCGCGCGGCTCTGCGGCGCATGAACCGTGTCAGCTCTTGCTCCGAGATCGCGTCGGGAATCGCTCCGAGATCGATCTGCCGCAGAGCCGCCGGGATCTCGTCGAAAAGGTCATCGATGGCGGCAATGCCGATCGTCCGCAGCATCTGCTCGGTGTCTTCGGTGGTATGCGGAATGAAAGGCATCATCAGGCTCCCGGATCAATCGTCGAGCTCAACGAGCAATCGCTCATAGTCTTCGCTGGTCAGCAGCTCTTCCAGCTCGGCCGGCGACCCGGGACGAATACGGAACAACCAACCGTCGCCGTAAGGATCGGAGTTGACGAGCTCGGGAGCATCGTTGAGCGCCGCGTTAGTCTCCGCGATCACGCCTGACAAGGGACTGTAGACGTCCGACGCGGCTTTGACCGATTCGACCACGGCGCAGGCGTCGCCGGCCGAAAGCTCGGCGTCCACTTCCGGCAGCTCCACGAACACGAGATCGCCGAGCGCGGTCTGCGCATGGTCGGTGATTCCGACGACCCAGCTGCCGTCATCGGCCTCCCTTACCCACTCATGGTCTTTCGTGTATTTAAGCTCGCTTGGAATCTCGCTCATCTATCGCCCTCCCTCCGGGCTCGCCAATCTGGCGCTCCTTTAGTCCAGCTCCACTCGGATCTTGCCGTTGCGGACGAAAGGCGGCGCAACGATTCTCGCGGAGTGCGTATGTCCTCTGATCGAAACCTCGCAGCGGCCCCGTGCGCCTTGCGGCAATCTCGCCAAGCCGATAGAGCAGCCGAGAGTCGGCGAGAAGCTGCCGCTCGTCACCAGGCCCTGCCCCGCGTTCGTGACGACTTCGCAACCGCTGCGCAACACGCCGCGGCCGCGAAGGATCAGGCCGAACTGGGACACGCCGGGACCCGCCGCCTGCTGGCGTTCGAGAGCCTCGCGGCCGACGAAATTGCGGCCGAAAGTGAACGCAACGGTCCAGCCGAGGCCGCATTCCAACGGCGTCACCGACTCGTCCATGTCCTGCCCATAAAGATTGAGTCCAGCCTCCAGCCGCAACGTGTCGCGCGCGCCTAGACCGCATGCGGCGACGCCCTGGGTCGCGAGCGCCTGCCACAAGGCCGGGGCCTCGGCCGCTGGCAGCATGATTTCCAAGCCGTCCTCCCCCGTGTAGCCGGTTCGCGCGACCAGCCATTCGCCGAGACGCATGGCCGTGAACGGTTTCAAGCTCGACGCTGCGGCGCCGTCAAAGGCGCAGCGGACGAACTCGGGCACGGCGGCGGGGCCCTGCACCGCGATCATCGCGAGGTCGTCGCGCTCCTCGACAGTCACGGCGTATGCGCTTGCCTGCCGCGTGAGCCACGCGAGGTCCTTGTCGCGCGTCGCCGCGTTGACGACCAAGCGGAACTGATTCTGTGCCAAGCCGTAAGCGATGAGGTCGTCGAGAACACCGCCGTCCTCGCGCAGCATGCAGCTGTAGAGCGCGCGGGGCGCAGCGGCGGGCGCAGCGCCGAGCTTGGTGACGTCGTTGGCCAAGGTGTAGCCCAGGAAAGCCTGTGCTCGCGCCCCGGAAACGTCGACGATCGTCATATGCGAAACGTCGAACATGCCTGCGTGCCGGCGCACACAGTGATGCTCCCCTATCTGGGAGCCGTAGGCGATCGGCATGCTCCAACCGCCGAAGGGCGCCATTCTCGCGCCCATTGCGAGATGCGATTGATACAGACTGGTGCGCTTGATCTCGGTCATTATCGTCGCCACGAAAAACGGCGAGCCCCGTGGCTCGCCGCTCCTCTGTCCTGATACCTGAGAGATTAAGCGCGAAGCAAGGCGCTGCTCACCTTCGGTGGATTCCTTTGGGAATCACTCTCCAGAGTCAATCAGACTGTGCCGTCCTTTTGCCTGAGCGTTTCCGAGCGGGGGTTGCGCCTTCGGCGCTCCGTCTGTAGCGGAGTCTCTCCGGCCAGCCTTGTGATTGCGGGATCGATGATAGCCCAACTCGGTGCGGCATAACCAGTTGTGTCGCGGCACGGCTGTGCGGCATGCGCGCCGGGCACGAGCAAGGATGCGCGCTCGATTCAGGCTGCGCGCCGTTTCGCGGCCGCCGGCAGCTCACCGAGCAAGCCCAGCGCTTCCTTCATGAGCATTCTCTTCGCCAGCGGCGTGGCATCGACGAGGCTCAGGCCCGCGGCTCTCAGGGGCGCAAGCAGCGAGCCTGAATGCGTGAATAGGCGATGCAGCGCGTCCATGGTCATCAGCGACTTGAGATTGCGGCCCTTGCTGCGTCGTTCGTAGCGGCGCAGCACGGGCAAATCGCCGGGATCCTCGCCCGCGGTAACGGCCTCTTCGATGACCTCCGCCAACACGGCCGCGTCGAGCAGGCCAAGGTTCATGCCCTGGCCGGCGAGCGGGTGAATCACGTGCGCAGCATCGCCGACCAGGACGACGCGCTTTGCGCAGTAGCGCCGGGCGTGCACCGCCCGCAGGGGAAAGCTGGCTCTTTCGGCGACCTCTTCGATCTCGCCGAGCATTCTGTCGCTGGCCTCCGCGAGCGCGTCGCAAAAGTCCTCGGGCTCAGCCGTGAGCAGCGCGCGCGCATCGGCCGGCCGCGTCGACCAAACGACCGAGCTCCTACCGTCGGCGAGCGGCAACAGCGCCAGCGGACCTTTGGGCAGGAATCGCTGCCAGGCGGTCTCGGCATGGGGCTCGGCGGTTCGTACGTGCGTCACGACGGCCGCCTGCGCATACTCCAAAGTCAGGGCCGGCATGCCGAGCAGGCTTCGCACGGGTGATCCGCCGCCGTCGGCGGCGATCAAGAGCTGCGCCTCGATTCGCTCCCCGGCATCGGTCTCCACGCGCACCGTTCTTGCTTGCGTGCCGACGCTCTCGACCGTGACGCCGAAAGACAACTCGACGTTCTCGCAGTCGAGCAGCTCTTCGTGCAGCTGTGCTCGAATCAGAGAATCTTCCACGATGTGGCCGAGATCGGGCTCACCGAGCTCGGCACTGTCGAAGCGGAGCCTGCCGAAGCTCGACCGACGGTCGCCTTCCCAAACGATCATGTGCCGATAGGGTTGCATGCGCCTAGCCGAGATGCCCTCCCAGACACCGGCGTGGTCGAGAATTCGCTGCGACGCGCGGGACAAGGCGTAGACCCTGAGATCGAGCGCGTCGGCGCGCCAATCCGCCGCCGCGCGGGAATCGAGCAGCCGGATCGTAAATCGGTCCGCGAGGCTCGAGCGTTTGAGCAGGGCGGCGATGCAGAGCCCGACGGGTCCCCCGCCGACGATCACTACCGAGACTCGCGCGCCGCGGCTCACGCTCATCCTCGTGCGCGATCGGCCCGCCGCGGCGGCGATAGCGGCAGACCGCGGGCGAGGCGCGGCACGGTTCCTGCGAGGCCCATGGCTTGCCGCGCCAAAGCCGTTTTCGCGCCCGGCAACAGGTCGAATAACATCAAGCCGATGCCGCGAGACAGCTTCACGGGCGGCGATTCGACGCCGAAAAATCGGATCAGGCCGTGGGTGAACGCCGCCACCCGCCGCTGATCGCCCGATCGCCACGCGCGATACCGTTGAAGCGCCTCGGCAGAACCGGGATCCGCGGATACTCCGGGAAGCTCGAGCGTGTCGCTCAGGACTTCCGCGAGCGCAGCCACGTCCCTGAGGGCGAGGTTGAAGCCTTGGCCCGCGACCGGGTGCAGGTTGATCGCGGCGCTGCCGATCAGCACCGTGCGGGCGGCTACGTGAGTCGCGCTGTGCACTCTCAGGAGCGGATAGGCGCTGCGCCTGCCGACATTCAGAAGCCGCCCCAAGCGATAGCCGAAAACGTCTTGCAAGGCGTCTCGGAAACGCGCCTCGTCGAGCTCGAGGATCCGCTCCGCGGCCCGCTGAGCCAGGGTCCAGACGAAAGCGACGCGGTCCTGGCTCAAGGGCAAACAGGCGAGCGCGCCGCCGCTCGTGAATCGCTCGTATGCCCGGCCGGCATGCGGGACCTCGGTGAGACAGTTCAAGATGATCGCCGATTGCCCGTAGTCGTTCGCGCGCGCCTGAATGCCGAGCTCCTCACGGACTCGGGAGTGAACGCCGTCGGCCGCGACCAAGAGGCGCGCACGGATTCGATAACGGCCCTCCCCGGCCTCGACCTCTACGACCCGATGCTCCCCGGTCTGCGACAACGACTCGAGCTTGGCGGGCGCGAGACAACGGAGGCGCGGCGCCTCCTTGAGCGCAGCCCATAGCGCGACGCCGAGAGCTCTGTTCTCGACCAGATAGCCGAGACTCGGGACGTCCTCCTCGCTCGCGAGTATGCGCGCCGCGCCGAAACGTCCCCGCTCGGATATGTGAATCGAGCGGATCGGCTCGGCGGCGCCACGCAACCCGGCCCAAAGGCCCAAGCTTTCGAGAATTCGCTGACTGCCGTTGGCCAAAGCAGTGGCGCGATCGTCGAAGCTCGGCTGCTTCAGGCCGGTGGGGTCTCGAGCTTCCACGAGGACTATGCTGAGCGGCGTCTGCGCGAGCGCGTGAGCGAGCACGGAGCCCGCGAGACCGCCGCCCACGATCGCGACGTCGCAATCGAGCTCAGTCGCGCTCACGAACGCGTGCTCATCAGCGCCTCGATTTCGTCGGCGGCGAGCGGCAGGTCCGCGGTGAGCACCTCCGAGCCGTTCCGACTCACGTGCACGTCGTCCTCGAGGCGAATCCCAATGCCGCGCCATCGCTTCGCGACGCCCTTGGCGCCCGGCGCGACGTAGATCCCCGGCTCGATCGTCGTCACCATGCCGGGCTCGAGCAGACGCCAACTGTCGGCCACCTTGTAGTCGCCGACGTCGTGGACGTCCATGCCGAGCCAATGTCCGGTCTTGTGCATGAAGTAGGGCCGATACGCTTCTTCCCTGATCAGGCTCGGCAAGCGTCCCTTCAGCAGACCGAGCTCCCGGAGTCCAACAGTGATCTCGCGCACCGCTGCGTCGTGAGGGTCGTTCCAGTGATTGCCCGCGCGAACTTTCTGCTTGGCGGCCTCGTTGGCCGCGTGCACGATATCGTAGAGCTCTCTCTGAGGAGCAGAAAAAACGCCGTTCACCGGGAATGTTCTGGTCACATCGGAGGCATAGAGCTCGCATTCGCAGCCAGCGTCGATGAGCACCAGATCGCCGTCCCGAAGGACGTCGCGGTTCGTCCGGTAGTGCAGAATACAGGCGTTCTCGCCGCCCGCTACGATCGGGTCGTAGGAGCAGCGCGCGCCGTGGCGCGCGAACTCGTGAAGGAACTCCGCTTCCAGCTCGTATTCGTGCATGCCGGGCTCGCAGATCATCATCGCCCTGCGGTGCGCCGTCACGGCGATGCGCGCGGCGCGTTTCATCGCGCCGAGCTCACGCCGGCTCTTGATGAGTCGCATCTCATGCAGAATGTGATCGAGATCGATGATCTCGTTCGGCGCGCGGCCGCGCTGGCGGCGCGAATGCAGCGCCTGCATCCAGCCGAGCAGCCGCTGATCGAACTCTCCGGAAACACCCATGGAGTAGTAGACACGCTCACAGTTTTCCAACAGGCCCGGCAGGATGTCGTCGATGTCACTGATCGGAAACGCGTCGTCCGCCCCGAACTGCGCAACTGCACCCTCGGGCCCCGCGCGGCGCCCATCCCAAAGCTCTTTGACGGGATTACGCTCGCGACAAAAGATGACGAACTCAGCTTGCGAGCGCCCGGGCATCAATACCGCGACGGCGTCCGGCTCGTCGAAACCCGTGAGGTAGTAGAAATCGCTGTTCGGCCTGTAGGCGTATAGCGTATCCCTGCTTCGCGTGCGCTCCGGCGCCGTCGGCAACACCGCGATGCCGTCACTGCCGACGAGATCCATGAAGTGACGTCGACGGCGGGCGAACTCTTGGTGCATCAGACCTGTCACTGGAAGCCGGTGCCTGTAGTCGAGGATGTATCCGGCGTCGCTCGGCGGGGCTCGAGTTGCTCGAAAACTAGCTGCACGCCGATGCGCACGTACTCGACGAGCTCCGCGAGATCGAAATCCGCCTGCGCCGCGTCCTCGAGATCGGGGGCGCCCAAACCCGCGCGGCTGATCTGGCTGAAGTCCGCTAGAACTTCCGCCAACGTGTCCGGCATCGTGCCGTATTCATAGCCGCCCGACGTATCTCCTCGCATGGTCGATTGCGTCAATTCCTCACTTCCGAGACCGAGCCCGGAGAGAAAGCCACCGCACCACGCTGCCAGCGCGGCGACTCGCTCGGGCAGGGCGAGCTCGGCTGCCGGCAGCAGCGGCTCGAACGCGAAGTCGACGGCCGATAGTGTCTGCCAACTCATCATCTCGGCATCACGCAGCGTTTCGATGGCACGCTCGGCGATTGCATCGGCGGGCACCGGTTCCTCGAAGCTCACGGCGGCCATCCACGCCCGTAGCGCACCCGGACCCGCCGCGCAGAGGATGCCGCAGATGCCGCCGTGAAACTCGGATGCCCCGACGCCGAGCCCGAGCTCGTCGATCGCGGCGGTAAGCGTCGAGTAATCCAGCCGCGCGAGCGTCACTCCTAATGAATTCCTCCTGCTCTCGTGCGCAATGCTATCATCGGGAGAATCCTTATTGACCCCCGAAGGCCGGCGGTTCTATAGTCTAGCGCCATGGGTGCCGATGAGACGAACCGAAGATTCGACCTCGAACTGCAGCGCTTGGAGAAGCGCCTGGACGAGCTCGTCGTCATTTGCAGACAGCTGCAAGACGAGAACAGATCGTTGAAGCAGCGGCAGGATACGCTGATCGAGGACCGGGCCACGCTGTTGCAAAAGAACGAGCAGGTCAGGGGCCGGGTCGAAGCGATGATTAGCAGGCTCAAGGCGATGGAGCAGACACAATGAGCGACACCTATGCCCATGTGAGCGTGCGGATTCTCGGAAAGGAGTATCAGGTCGCCTGTCCTATCCAGGAAAAAGCCGACCTGCTGGCATCGGCCGAGCTGCTCAACCAGAAGATGCAGGCCATTCGCGACAGCGGCAAGGTCCTGGGCCTCGACCGGGTCGCCGTGATGGCCGCCCTGAACATGGCAAACGAGCTGATCAAGCGCACCGGCGAGGAGCGCGAGCTCAAGGATATCGTGGACCTCAGAATCAAGGCGATGCGCGAACGTCTGGATTCGGCTCTCGGCGGCAGCCAGCAGCTGAATTTGTAGTCTTTGACGTTCCCTGCGGTGTTCGATGCGGATTGGATAGTCTTTCGACCCTAAATCTTGATCTCGGGGTTGTGTTCTGTCGGTGGCGTTGAGCAGATCCGGCCTGGCCGGGAAGCCTGCAACCACCACGGCTTACCCCACCTTTTGCTCCGGTTCGAGAGCAACCATCGGCAACGGCACAGGCGGGGAGCGTCATCCCTCCCCGGCTTCCTTCGGCCCTCGCGACATGTCTTCGAGCAGCCATAGCAGCGACGCCGAGCGCGACCGTGAGCGCCAGCGGCTTCGTGCGCTGCGCCGCGGGCTCAGCGCGGAGCGGCGCCGCGAGGCGGAACTGGAAATTGCCGCGCGTCTGCGGCAGCTGCGCGCGTACCGGCGCGCCGTGCGAATCGGCGTTTATTTCGCAGTCGACGGTGAAGTGCAGCTGGGCGGCTTCATCGCCGACGCGCGCCGGCGCGGCAAGCAAGTCTATGCTCCGATAATCGAGCCGGACGGAATGCGTTTCGCCCTAACCCGTGAGGAGGCGGACCTCGCCGTCAACCGTTTCGGGATTCCCGAGCCGCGAGGCACGCCGCTTATCGAGCTACGCATGCTCGACCTGGTCGTGACGCCTTTGGTCGGCTTCGACCCGCGAGGCACGCGATTGGGCATGGGTGGAGGCTACTACGATCGGAGCTTCGGATTCCTGAAGCATCGGACGCGATGGCTGAAACCCAAGCTCGTCGGTGTGGGCT
>Ga0302046_10002950_pt1 | contig 15605 bp, 15 predicted proteins | sample RVTome_11_FD_200261 | JGI IMG/M metagenome (GOLD analysis project Ga0302046, IMG submission 200261) | Soil microbial communities from uranium-contaminated site in the Upper Colorado River Basin, Wyoming, United States - RVT147D111 (version 2) ...
TGGGGCGGATCGTGGTCGGCATGCCGCTCGGCATGGATGGCGGGCGCAACGAGCGGGTTCGGCTGACGGAGGAGTTCATCGGCCGGCTGCGCGGCACGACCGAGCTGCCGGTCGATCCATGGGACGAGCGGCTGACCACCGTGCAGGCGGAGCGGATCATGCTGGAGGGCGACGTCAGCCGGGCGCGGCGGCGCGGCGCCATCGATCGCCTCGCCGCGGTCATCATCCTGCAGTCCTACCTCGATGCCCGCTCCTGCGAGAGCGGCTCATGACCCTGAAGTCGCTGCGGCGATCGCCGCGCCCCTGGGCCCTCGCGCTGGCGGCAGCCGGCGTCCTCATCCTGGTGGCCGCTGGGACCCTCAGCGTGCAGTTCTACCTGTGGGCCGCGATGCCGTATCGCGGCCATGGCTCCTCGTCCGTCATCGTGGAGGTGCCGCCAGGGGCGGGGCTGCGCCAGACGCTGGCGATTCTCCAGGCGCACGGCATCGTCCGGCCGTTCAAGCTGGACGCGCTCTACCTCCGAATGACCGGCCGGGGGCGCGGCATCAAGGCGGGGGAGTTCGACTTCACCCGCCCGATGACGCCGGCGGAGGTGTTCGACAAGATCATCAACGGTGACGTCTACCATCATCGCATCACCATCCTCGAGGGCATGCGCTCCGACGAGGTGTTCGCGATGTTCGAGCGCTCCGGGTTCGGAACCCGGGAGGAGTTCATCGAGGCGTTTCAGGATACCGCGCCCGTGGCCGGGATCGACGACGCGGCGGTCGACCTGGAAGGGTACCTGTTTCCCGACACCTACAGCCTGCCCAAGGGGACTCCGGCGCGCGCCGTCGTCGAGATGATGGTGGCGCGCTTCCGTGAGGTCTTCAGGTCGGAATGGGGGGAGCGGGCGAAGGCCCACGGTATGACGGTGCGCGAAGCGGTGACGCTGGCGTCGCTGATCGAAAGGGAGACGGCGATCGCGGAGGAGAACCCTATCGTGTCATCGGTCTTTCACAATCGCCTGCGGGAGGGGATGCGCCTGCAATGCGATCCGACCGTCATCTATGCCCTGGCGATGCGCGATCAGTATGATGGCAATATCCGTAAAGCCGATCTGATGATCGATTCGCCGTACAACACCTATCGTTATGCGGGGCTGACTCCCGGTCCGATCGGCAACCCGGGCGCGTCCGCGCTGCAGGCGGCGGTGGCGCCGGCGGACACCGGCTACCTTTACTTCGTGTCGATGAATACCGGGCGGCACCATTTCTCGGAGACGCTGGAAGAGCACAACCGGGCGGTGTGGGAGTACCAGAAGCGGCCGTTCCGCCTCAAGCGGCTGGCCCGCTCGGGGGGTGCAAAGCGTGGTAGTTGATCTCGCGGCGGCGGTTCTGATCGCTCAACCGCTCGGAAATCAGCCCGCGCTCGGAGATCTCACCGTTGCGGAAGCATTCGAAGTGGAAGCGGCAGAACCCTTCGCGGAACACCTCGTCGCCGCAGCGCGCGACGCCTCCCCAGCTGGTGACGAACCGGCAGCGATCCATGACGTCCCTCCCTCCTTGACGAACGGCGCCCGGCCGGCCGCGCCAGGGCCGGCGCCAGTATCGCCAGAGATCATGGCGCGGGTCAAGCGGCGGGAGACGACGGGGGGATCGTCCTGAGCCCCGCCTTCGGCCGTCTGGAGATGTTCGCCGCGCTGCTGATCGTGGCCGGGCTGCTGCTCACCATCCGCACGTCGGTCCGTCTCGTCAGGACCATCCGTGCCCGGCTCACCTACGGAGCACCCTACCGTGAGGGGATGATCGCCGATCGGGCGCTCGGCCTGCTGATGGTCCTGCCGATTCTGGCGGCGGGCGGGATCATGGTCTTCCTGTCTTTCGCCATGGCGGCGTTTCAGAGCGATGCGGAGCGGGTCCGCGTCGGCCGCATCGAAGCGAGGCACAACGGATGGGGGCGCACGGCAGTCATCTTCCGGCCCGACGCCGACTATCCCGGCAGAGCGACCCTGGAGGGGGAGATCCCCGGGTCGCGCTGGGCGATCGGCGGGGATTTCGTGGTGTGGGATCGCGCCGCTGCCTGGCTCGGGCTCCGTTCCGGACACCGCATGCGCTACCTGCTCGGCACGGCCGATCCGAGCGGCCTATCGAAGGATGACGGCGGCGGCCGCATCGTGCTCGAGCCGTTGCCGGCGAGCGCCGCGGCGCTGGTCGCCAACGCCCGTTTCATTCCGTTTCTCGAGGTAAAGCTGCAGGCCTCCCAGTGGATTCGCCCGGCCCGGCTGCAGGTCGTCGACGTGCACGCCGGTCCGCACGGCTACCTGGCCGATATCGCCGCCGAGAACAGCGCAAGGTAGTCAAGCCGGCTCGCGTATTGACACCGGCGCGGCCGGCGGGCTAGTTTGTCCCTCCCTACGGAGCCCGGCGCGGCGAGCGCGCCGCGGACCGGCCAGCCCGATCAGAGTCGGCGGGAAACATCCACTCGCGGGGGCGGAACGCATGCTCGAGGTCGTGGGAATCACCAAGGTTTACGGCGGTCGGCGCGCCGTCGACGACCTTACCTTTTCGGTCGCCCGCGGTGAGATCCTCGGATTTCTCGGACCGAACGGGGCCGGCAAGACGACCACCATGCGGATTCTCACCGGATTCGTCCCGCCCACCTCGGGCACGGCGACGATCGACGGCTTCGACGTTCAGGACCAGCCGCTCGAGGTGAAGAGGCGAATCGGATACCTGCCGGAGCACCCGCCGCTCTATAACGAGATGCTGGTCCGCTCCTATCTGAACTTCGTGGCGACCATCCGCGGAGTGCCCCGCCGCCAGATTACGCGAAGGGTGGACGGAGCCATCGAACGCTGCGGCCTGAACGAGGTCGCGGGGAGGCTGATCGGCAACCTGTCGAAGGGTTTCCAGCAGCGCGTCGGGCTGGCGCAGGCGATCCTGCACGACCCCGATCTGCTGATACTGGACGAGCCGACAGTCGGCCTCGATCCCTCGCAGATCCGCGACATCCGGCAGCTGATCAAGAGCTTCGCCGGGGAGCATACGGTCATCCTCTCGACCCACATCCTGGCGGAGGTCACCATGACCTGCAACCGCGTGCTGATCATCAACGAGGGACGGAAGGCGGCGACCGACACGCTGGAGCGCCTGGCGGCGCGCGGCGTGCGGCGGCCGCGGGTGGCGCTGCACCTGGGGCGCAGTGCCGACGTCGCCGCCCGCACCATCGGAGCGATCAGCGGGGTGGTCGGGGTCGAGCGGGACGACGGCCAGGAGGGGAGGTTCGTGATCGAGATGGCCGAAGGACAGGACGCCAGGGAAGAGATCGCCGCGCTGGCGGTAAGGGAAGGATGGGGGCTGCTGGAGATGCGTCCGCTGGCCAGGAGCCTGGAGGATATCTTCATCGAGATCATCGGGGGGAGAGCCTCATGAGAAACACCCTGGCGATCGCCTGGCGGGAGATCCAGGCCTATTTCACCTCGCCCCTGGCCTATGTCGTGATCGGCGTCTTTCTGGCGTTGAGCGGGTACTTCTTCTGGGCCGGGCTGCTCCGCTTCTCGGAGCTCTGTCTGCGCTACGGCAACAACCCCTACATATCCCAGCAGTTGAACGTCAACGACATGGTGATCAGGCCCCATTTCGGCACCATGGGGATCATCTTCCTGCTGATGATCCCGGTGATCACGATGCGTCTGCTGGCCGAGGAGCGCCGTACCGGGACGGCCGAGCTGCTGTTCACCTGTCCGGTGACCAGCGGGCAGGTGGTGCTCGGCAAGTACCTGGGCGCGTCCGTTCTTCTCTTGGTGATGATCGCCGTCACTCTGACCTATCCGCTGCTGGTGGCGGGCGGCGGCACGGCGCCCGATATGGGGCCGACGCTGATCGGCTACCTCGGCATCCTCCTGATGGGGCTGTCGTTTCTCGGCATCGGCCTGCTGATCTCGTCGCTGACCGAAAACCAGGTGGTCGCCGCCGTCGGCGCGTTCGGCGTTCTGCTGATTCTATGGGTGATCAACTGGGTTGCGTCCTCCGCGACCGCGACGCTGGCAAGCATCATCAACAACTTCACCAATGGGCTGTGGGACACGCTCGGGCTTCCCCTCGGCGGTCCGACCCTGGGCGACCTGATCAATCAACTTTCGATCACCTGGCACTCCCAGGACTTCCAGAAGGGGCTGCTCGATACGCAGCACATCGTCTTCTACGCCAGCGTGGTCTTCCTGTCGCTGTTCGTCACCCAGAGGGTCATCGAATCACGGCGCTGGAGATGAGGAGAACGACGAAGTGAAGGCGATCAGGGACTACGGCGTCGGCATTGGGCTCCTATTGCTGGTGGCGGCGTTCATCCTCAACACGTTCGGGCTGGAGGCGAGGACCTACGTCCTCGCTCTCGCCGGCGCGGGCCTGCTGCTTCTGCTCGCCGGGCTGGGCGCCGATCGCAAGAGGGTCGTGGCTCTGCTCACGGGACGCCGCGGCCGCGCCGCCGGCGCCAGCATCGGTTACTCCCTGGTGGTGCTGGCGGTGGTGGTGCTGATCAATTTCCTCGCCGGCAGGCACCATACCCGGCTCGACCTGACGGAGGACAGGCTGTTCTCTCTCAGCGAGCAGACTATCCGCGTTCTCGAGGGGCTGCCGCGCGAGGTCACGGTGACCGCCTTCTTCCAGGACGGCGAGCCGACGCGCCAGAAGCTCCAGGACCTGTTCGACGAGTATCGCTATCGCACCGATCGGCTGCAGGTCCGCTTCGTCGATCCCGATAAGAATCCGGCCGAGGCGCGTCGCTACGATGTGAAGGAATACGGCACCATCGTGCTGGAAAGCGGCGAGCGCGAGAGCCGGGTCTCGGTCGCCGAGGAGGAAGCGATCACCAACGCGCTCATCCAGGTTACCAAGGACACGGAACGGATCGTTTGCTTCAGCACCGGGCATGGCGAGCGTGGTCTGGACGACGCGGAGCGCAGCGGCGTGACGCTGCTCAAGGAGGCCCTCGAAAAACAGCATTACGTGGTGCGCCCGTTGCTGCTGAACCAGCCGGTTCCGGACGATGCCACCGTGGTCGTCATCGCCGGCCCGAACAAGCGGTTCCTCGACGCCGAGATCGGGTTGTTGCGCGCCTACCTCGAGGCGGGAGGGCGCCTGCTCCTCATGCAGGATCCGGGCGACGATCCGGGGCTGGGCGATCTCCTGGCGGCCTACGGCGTCGCGTTCCGCGAGGACGTCGTCATCGATAAGATCTCGCAGCTGTTCGGCGGCGATGCGCTGGTGCCGCTCGTGGCCCCCGAGGGCTACGACGGCGCGCACGCCATCACCCGGCACTTCGACTACCAGACCTTCTACCCGATGGCCCGCTCGATCGAGGTCGCCGCGCAGCTACCCGATGGAGTCCGGGTCACCCAGCTGGCGCGCACCTCCGACTATTCCTGGGGCGAGATGAGCCAGGACGAGCTGCAGGGAGGAACGATCCAGATGACCGAGGGAGTCGACGTCGCCGGCCCGGTGACGCTCGGCGCAGCGGTCGAGAGCGGAGGGCCGGGCGACGAGGCGGAGGACGATCCCGGCCTCCACGGCGAGGCGGTAGAGCAGGAGGATCAGGACGACGAGGTGGCCTCGTCGCCTCCCGCATCCCGGCTGCTGCTGTTCGGGGACTCCGATTTTCCCAGCAACGCTTATTTCAACGTCTCGGGGAACGGTGATTTCGTCCTCAGCGGCATCGCCTGGCTGGCGGAGCAGGGTGATCTCGTTTCCATCAGGGCGAAGACAGCCACGCCCCGGATCGTGGTGCTGACATCGCAGCAGGCCTTCTTCTACTTCTGGACCATCGTCGCGTTCGCGCCGCTCGCCATCACCGTCGCCGGCATCGGGATTTGGATGCGGCGCAAGAAGCTGTAGACGACCCGCCGTGAAGATCCGACCCGGACCTGTCGCCGCCGTGCTGCTGCTGATCGTCCTCGGGGCCTGGGTCTACCTCCAGGAATACCGCGGGGCGGCGCAACGCGAGGCCGCCGAGCGACAACGCGAACGGCCCCTTCCCTTCGCGCGTCCCGACGTGACCTCGATCCGGCTGGAAAACGGCGAGGGGGCGTTTCGCCTGCAGCGGCAGGAGGAACTCTGGCGTCTCGTCGAGCCGCTCGACACGGCGGCCGACAAGGAGGCGGTGGAGGGGATCCTGAGCGCTCTCGAATACGCCCGCATCGAGCGGCGCATCGGCACCGAGGATGACCTGAAGCCCTACGGGCTCGAATCGCCGCGCGCCACTCTCACCCTCGGGTTCGACGGGAACGACGAATCGCAGACCCTGCGCATCGGGGAGCACGCGCCGATCGGTGCGCACTGCTTTGCGCTGCTCCCGGGCGATGGCGGTGTCGCTCTGGTCAGCGCCTCGCTGGAGGATCTGGCGAACAAGAGTCTCCTGTCTCTGCGTGACAAGTCGCTCGTCGACCTCGACGCCTGGAATGTCCGCAGCCTGCGCATCGAGAGGGGCGCCGAGACGGTGGTCCTGACCAGGTCGGAGACCGGGTGGAAACTGCAGTCGCCGATCGAGGCGCCGGCCGACGGTCCATTGGTCACCGACCTGCTCAACGAGGTCGATCGCCTGCAGGCGAGCGCGTTTCTCAGCGAGGAGCCGGCCGCGGCCGATCTCGCCCGCTACGGGCTCGACCGGCCGGCTGCCCGCCTGACCGTGCAGGAGGAGGGATGGGAGAGCGGGATGACGATCTGGTTTGGAACGACCGTCGAGGAGGGGCGCGCCGCCCGGGTGGGCGGAGCCGGCCCGGTGGTGGCGGTGACGGAGACCTTCTGGCCGAAGGTGGCGACCTCGCTGTTCGATCTCCGTCGCAAGGATATTCTCGCCCTCAACCGCCACCGGGTTCGCGGCCTGACCGTCACCAGGCAGGGTGGGGAGCCGCTGATCCTCCGTCATGACCAGGAAGGGGCCTGGTCCGCCACCGGCATGGTCGAGGGGAGTGCCGCCGACAGCTCGGTCGAGCTTCTCCTGGCGCATATCTCCGATCTCAAAGCGACCGCCTTCATGGACCGACCTTCCGCAGGGCAACGGGAGGAGCTGGCGCGCCAGCCCGCCCTCGATCTGACCGTGGAGGAGGAGCCGGCGTCCGAGGAGGGGGAGTCGCCGGCGCAGCATCTGCTGATCGGCGCGCCCGACCAGAACGGCCAGGTGAAGGTGCGCGATCTCTCCTGGGAGCCGATCGCCCTCGCGCCGGCCGGGGTCTACGAGAGGATTCTGCTGCAGCTGGACGCAATCGTCGAAGAGGTCAGGTCGCCGCCCGCAGCGGAGAAGGCGGCCGATGACCCGTCTGATGGCGCCGCCTCATTCAGCGACGACCGGGCGGATGGGAAACCGGAAGGTGAGTCGGAGCGGGACGGTGAGCGATGAGCCCGCCGGCGGATCACGGCGGCCAGTCGATGTGCGGCCGTCTGCGCCGTGTGCTCGTCTGTTCCCCCGCGGCGGCGGGATGGGGCGATCCCGATCGGGCCGGTCGCTGGCGTGGCCTCGGATATCATCGGCCGCCGGCAGAGCCGGCCGCGCGCGCCGAGCACGATGAGCTCCGCCGTCTCCTGGCGGCGTCCGGCGCCGAGATTCTGTCGCTGCCGGAATCGGAGGCGCTCCCTCTCGACGCCGTCTACACGCACGATGCCTCCTTCGTCACCGATCGCGGCGCCGTCCTGATGCGCATGGGGAAGGAAGAGCGGCGACGCGAGCCGGAGCGCCACGCCCTGTTCTATCGCTCCGCCGGGATCCCGCTGATCGGGGCCATCGAGCCGCCCGGGACGCTGGAGGGAGGTGACATCGTCTGGCTCGATCGATCGACCCTCCTGGTCGGCCGGGGTTACCGTTCCAACCGGGAGGGGATCGAGCAGCTGCGGGCCATCGTCGGCGTCGACGGGATCGAGGTGCTGGAAGCCCCCCTGCCGCACGGCGAAGGCCCCGCGGCGTGCCTGCACCTCATGTCGCTGATGAGCATCCTCGGCGACCGGGTCGCCGTCGTCGATCCATCCTGGATGTCGGTTGCAACGGTCGAGCTTCTGCAGCAGCGCGGCTTCGACATGATTCCGATCGAAGCGGCCGAAAGGGGAACGATGGCCGCCAACATCCTGGCGCTCGGCGAGCGACGCCTGGTGGCACTGGCCGACAACCGGGCGACCAACCGCCGCCTGGAAGAGCGCGGTTTCGCGGTCGCCCGCCTCACGGGACGCGCCGTCGCGCATAACGGCTCCGGCGGTCCGACCTGCCTGACCCGCCCGATCCTGAGAGATTGAGGTCGTTCCGACGCTTCACTCCGCCCGGTGTATGGACGGTATGGTGATCGCTCGCCTGTGCGGATGTCGATCATTCTGCAACCATCCGGCCCGCTCCGACGTAGTACAGGGTGTGGCGCGGATCGGGACGTCGCTTGCGGCAGCAGGAGGGACGGTTATGAGCAGGAGCTTCGGCATCAGGACGGAGAGAACCGGCGCGGCGGTGATCGTGCACGTCGCCGGCACGCTGGTCGAGGGCCAGCGCGCCGAACGACTCCTGTGGGCGGTGCGAGGGCTGGTGCGGCGGGGCGTGACGCGTCTGGTGCTCGACCTCGAAGGGGTGCGCCTCATCGATTGCGCCGGTCTCGGCCTGCTGGTGCGCTGCGACCAGGCGGCCCGCAAGGCGGGCGCCTCGCTGCGGCTCGCCGGCGCCCGCGGGCCGGTCGGCCGCATGCTGAGAATGGCGGCGCTGGGCCATATTCCTCACCTCGTATCGGCCTGAGGTGAGGCGGCCCGGCTACGGTCTGCGGTGGCCGCCGGACGCTTCCCCCTCGATCGACTGCAACAGAGCGCCGGCATCACGATCGGCCGGATTGACCTCCAGGATCCACCTCAGGGCGGTGGCCGCCGCGCCCGTGTCTCCCTGTTCCTCCAGCCCCGCCGCCAGGTTGTAGCGGGCATCCAGGTTGAGCGGATCGAGATCGAGCGCGGCCCGGTAGCGCTCGATCGCGCCGGCCAGGTCGCCCCGCCGCCGCAGCACCAGGCCGAGATTCGCGTGTGCCGCCGCAAGGGTCGGATCGGCGGCCAGCGCATCCCGGAACAGACGCTCCGCGCCATCGAGGTCGCCGTCCCTGAGCAGCGCCGTCCCCAGGTTATTTCGCGCCACGGGGTTGGCAGGATCGAAGCGGACCGCTTCGCCTAACGCCCGGTCGGCGCTGTCGTACTCCCCCTCCTGCAACAGGCAGATGCCCAGACCGTTCCAGGCCGCGGCCATATCGGTGTCGCAGCGCAGCGCCTGCCGGTAGGCCACAATCGCCGGCCGGCAAAGGCCTGCGCCCCGGTACGCTTCGCCGAGCAGCAGATGGGCATTGGCGCTGTCGGGATGTTCGCCCGCCGCTGCGCTAAGCGCCAGCACCGCCTCACCGTACCGCCCGCTGCGCAACCGGTCGATCCCGGCCGCCAGGTGAGGATCGACGAGCGCCATCCGATCGGCATGCTTGAGGCTGGCGGCGATCGCCAGGCGTCCCGAGCGCTGCCGCAGGCGTTCCCCGAGCGCGGCGAGCAGGGCCGGATCGCGCTCGGCATAACCCTCGGGCAGGAGTGGGTTCACCGGCTCACGGTAGCGGTTCATGCCGCTGATCTGCGCCGCCAGCGTGTCACGGAACAGGGCGAGCGGGGCGCGCCACTCCAGATAGAGGTCGTCGTCGGTGTGCAGGGGGGCGCCGGCGGCGAAGGCGCGCAGGCCGTCCGGACCGCAGACGAAGCGGGACAGGAGGTCCGCCGCTCCAGCGATGCCGGCGCGCTGCAGGTCGGTCCAGACCCCTGCCGGGACGGTGCGCCATCTCTGCGGGTCGACGGCGATCGGCGCGTCGCCCCCGACCAGAAAGTAATCGCCTCCTCCCGCCGACTCCTCCCACAGGGTCGCCGCCGGAAACACCTCGAGAAACGAGCGCACCACCCCACGCAGGTCGCGCAGCTCGAGACGATACGCCTGCACCCACTGCATGAAGAGACCGCCCGGGCGGAGCCGGCGTTGCGCCAGGCGGTAGAAGTCGACCGTGAACAGGTTCGCCACGCCGCTCACCCACGGGTTCGACGGCTGCGAGGCGATCACATCGTAGGTGCCGGGGCGCGCCATCAGGTGGCTGCGGGCGTCGTCGATCACCACGCGCACGCGCGGATCATCGAGCGCCGCGTGGTTGTCGCGCTCGAACAGGCGGGCCGCGCCGATCACCGAGGGAACGATCTCCACCACCCGAGCCGATGCGAGGGGATGCTTTAGGGCGGCCCCGAGCGACACGCCGCTGGCGAGACCGACGAGCAACAGGTCATGCGGCGCCGGATGCAGCAGCAGCGGCAGGTGGGCCGTGAGCAGCTGAGTCGCCATGTCGCCGCCGCCGGACGCTTCGGTCTTGCCGTTGATCTGCAACGACAGGACGCCTTGGGGATTGCGGCGCACCGTGACCACCCCCGCGCCGTCTTCGCGGTAATAGAGCACCTCTCCCCGCCTGCGGATCGCCTCCTCGATACCATGTCGCCCCAGCGCCGCGGTGTAGACCGGTCCGTACAGGAACGCTCCCCCCGACATCTGCTGGCGGTCCCAGGAGGGAAGCAGCAGGATCAGGAGCGGCCCGAACAGCAGCACGACACCGGTCGCGACCACGCGGATGCGCCGCCGCAATGAAACCGCCGCGCCAGGACGCACGGATCGGCCCCTCAGCAGCAGGAGCGGCGCCGCGACCAGAGCGGTTGCCGCCGTCGCCGCAAGCGTCCGCCGCGTGCCGAGGCTGGGGATGGCGACGAACCCCGCCAGCAGGAACCCGAGGGCCGAGCCGCCGCTGGAGGCGGCGAAGGCCCGCCCCACCGCTCCGGCCGCCGAACGGCGCCGATCGCCGGCGAGGATCGCCAGCGGAGGGAAGGCCGCTCCCTGTGCCATGGTCGCCGGGGAGAGTAATAAAGCCAGACAGACGAATTGCGCTCCGACGAGGACGAGCGGCCAGGCGGCGAGTCGGGTCGAGAGCGCCGCCGCGATGGAGGGCAGCAGTCCGAACGCCGGGAGCAGGGCGAGCGACAGGACTCCCACCAGCCAGAGCGCGGCCGCGGCGCGCTGCGCCGACAGCCAGCGCCGCACCAGATCGCCGCGGGCGGCGATGAGTGGGCCGATGCCGAGCCCGAGGATATAGGCGGTCAGGGTCAGCCCGAGCGCATAGACCGACGAGCCGAAGGTCAGGGCGATGATCCGAACCCAGCTGACCTGGAAGATCGCCCCGAGCGCCCCCGACAATGTGGCGACCAGCAGCACCAGCCAGACAGGGGGGCCGGAGAGCGCTGCCGCCTCGACATCTCCACTGCGCTCCGGCTCGCCGGCCGGCACCCCGAGGGCGCCCGGCCCGGCCCGGGCCCGCTCCCGAACGTCACCCGGCCCGGTGGGGATCGGCGACTCGGCCGCGCCGGCGGCCGTCCCCCGCCCGAGGCGCCACGCCAGCCAGCCGGCCAGCAGGTTGAGCAGCGCGGCGAACAGGATCGTTCCCCGGGTGCCGGCGAGCGGCAGCAGCAGGAAAGACCCTAGGGCGGCGCCGGCCGCTGCACCGAGGGTGTTGCAGCCGTACAGCCATCCGATGGCCCGTTCGGGCGCGGCCACGGACCGTTCCACCTGGCGTACCAGGCAGGGAAGGGTGGCGCCCATGGCGAGGGTGGGAGGCGCAAGCACCACGATCGCCAGCACGAGTCTCAGCCCCGCCAGCGGCAGCCCGTCCGCCAGAGCCGGGCCGAAGCGCTCAATCGCCCACGGTACCATGCGCAGGGTCAGCGGGCTGAACAGTCCGAGCAGCGCGATCGTCAGTTCGAGCGCGGCGTAGGCGCGTAGGGGAGAGCGCCACCGTGCGGACCAGCGCCCGCCCGCCGCCGCCCCGAAAGCCAGCCCGAGCAGGAACACCACCAGCACGGCGGTCATCGCCTGCAGCGAGTGTCCCATCGCCTGGCCGAGGGAGCGGGCCCAGGCGACTTCGTAGATCAGACCGGCGCCGCCGGAGAGGGCGAAGATCGAGAGGAGGGGAAGGACGGACGAGGTCGGCCGCGTCATCCGGCGTGGTGGTTCAGCGCCGGCCGGAACGGGACTGGCGCGGCGGAGGAGAGGTGACGAGCAGGACGCGGGACAGCAGTTCGCGTGGCCAGCCTCCCGCGACGCTGTCCTCCAGAGCCAGAGGGAACTCCCGGTAGAGGCCGTCGACCGTGGCGCCGAACCGGGGCGGGAAGGGATCGGCGGCCCCGAACAGAGTGCCGGCCGATACTTCGCTGACCCGGCCGTCGTGCCGCGTCAGCCGCAGGAGCGCCAGGCGCGACCCCTCCGGATAGGTGATTTCGATCTGGCGCAGCTTCTTGAACTTGATCTTCGACCAGTCGCTCAGCCGCAGACAGAGGCACTCCTCCCGTCGGTCCTGTATTTCCATCCGCTGGCGGGACAGCGATTCGGCGCGAGACGCAGACCTGGTGTAGAAGACCCGGCGGAAATAGGCGAATGAGAGGTCTTCGACCGTGACCATCCGCTCAGCGCTGTCGGCCGAATGCAACACCAGGCGTGGCGGCTGGCGACGAGCCCGCGGCCCGGCGGCCGCCCTCTCGGCGGCAACGCCGCACAGTACGGCGATGCCGAGGACGATCGGCAGACGGCGGAGTGGTGCAGCGCGGCGGATCACTCGCGCATCAACTGGATGCCGATCAACGAGGAATTCACCACGAAGATCTTGTGGTTGTTGTCCTCCGGATCGGCAGGCAGGACGTAGAACCCCCGTTGCGCCGGTTCGTAGTCGCGGCTGTAGCAGAAGATCTTCTCGCCGTCGTAGAACTCCAGCACCGTCTTCACATAGGAAGGCTCGGCCGGCCGCGCGATCTCCTGCTCGGGAAAGCCGGGTTCGCGGCCGCGATGCCGATCCTCGCGGCCCCACGTCTTGACGTGAAACAGCGCCTTGAGTTCCTCGAGGCGGATTTCCCGCGTCGTGGCGATCTCGCCCTCGCGCCGGAGCAGGTGGAACGATTCGCTGGCCGGGTCGAGATCGAGGGAAAAACCCTTGTCGATCCGTCCGTCCTTGTGATGAGCGACCAGTTTATCGTAATGCTGGACGTCCGGTTCCAGAGTCCACCTCCCACGGCGCCCGCCGCACCGCGTCGATGGCAAGCATGCTACGTACCGCCCTGCGGCCTGTCAAGCGAAGGCGCCAGGGGGGGAGATGCGAGAGCCCGGCGGCGGAGGGGATTTCTAATAGCCGAGGTCGGGGAAGAAAGCGGCCAGGAGGGCCCGGGTGAGCCACAGCAGAAAAAGCGGTATCCCAAGCAGGACCACCGCCTGCAGAAACGCCTTCCAGCCGGGTAGAGGGTTTTCCGGGATCAGGCTTGGCCGCCCCGACGGGGTGGGGCTTCTGGCCGGCCCTGGTGTGCCGGCGACGGATTGCGATCGGGCCATCGTGCTCCTCGTCTCGGGCGGTCCCGGAACAGGCTCCCTGCCGGCAGGGGCACCGTTCCCGCCGGAGGGAGCTTTATATCACAGGTCAGTCGCCGGCGCGGCGCGGCGGGATCGCGCCCCCGTTGCTCGGTCGCAGCGATAGCTGCGCGCCGGGCGGTAGTTTGCCCTCCACAGCGAGGTCGACACGGAGTATACTGTCGGTCCCGCTGGAGAGAGGGGTTATGACGATCGAAGAGACTCTCCGGATGGAGCGGCTCGGTGCTCTGCCGTTCTCCCGGCCAACGTGCGTCCACAGCTCCACCTCCCTCGACGAAACTCTGAAGGTTATGCGGCCGGGGGGGATCGGTGCGGTGCTGATCTGCGACGGCGAGAAGCTGATCGGCATCTTCACGGAGCGCGATGTGCTGTTCAAGCTGTTCGGCAGCAAGGTCGATCTCAGGCAGCCGATCGAGAAGTTCATGACCCGCGGTCCGAAAGTGCTGAGCACGGAGAACACGCTCGGTGACGCGCTGCAGTTGATGACCGAGAGCGGTTATCGCAACATTCCACTTCAGGATGAACAGGGTCGCCGGGCCGGAATGATCACGACCCGGGAGATCCTCAAGTACGTGGCGGAGCACTTTCCCGCGGAGGTCATGAACCTGCCTCCGCACCCCGATCAGACATTCCAGGCGCCCGAGGGCGCGTGAGCATGCAAAGAGGACGCCAGCCCGCGGCCTCGAGGAGATCGATAACGCGGTGAGTTCCCAACCCGAAGCAGCTGCCCCCCCCAGGCGTGAAGTTCAGGAGATCGAAGAGGTCGTCATCAGATTCGCCGGCGATTCCGGCGACGGGATGCAGTTGACCGGCACGCAGTTCGCCGACACGACGGCGCTGTTCGGCAACGATCTGGCGACTCTTCCCGACTTTCCGGCCGAGATCCGCGCGCCGGCCGGCACACTCGCCGGAGTGAGCGGATACCAGATTCATTTCGCCTCGCGCGACATCCGCACGCCCGGCGACCAGCCGAACGTCCTGGTGGCGATGAATCCGGCCGCGCTGAAATCGAATCTTCCCGACCTGCTCGAGGGCGGGATTCTGATCGTCGATATAGACGCCTTCACCGACGGCAACCTCGCCAAGGCGGGCTACAAGGAAAACCCCCTCAAGGACGGCTCTCTGGCGGCCTACCGGGTGATCGATGTCCCGCTCACCAGCATGACGCTGAGGGCGGTCGCCGAGACCGGGCTGGGGGGGCGGCAGGCGTCCCGCTGCAAGAACTTCTTCGCGCTCGGGGTGGTGTTCTGGCTGTACGAGCGGCCGATCGATTACACCCGCGACTGGATCGAGAAGAAGTTCGGCGCCAACCGCCCCGTCGCCACGGCCAATACGGCGGCGCTGCAGGCCGGCTACAATTTCGCCGACACGACCGAGGCGTTCACCACCCACTATCGCGTCCGCAAGGCAGAGCTGAAGCCGGGGGTCTACCGCAGCATCACCGGAAACGAGGCGACCGCGGTCGGCTTCATCACCGCCGCGCTGCTCGCCGAACGGCCGCTGTTCTACGGCTCCTACCCGATCACACCGGCGAGTGACATTCTGCACGAGCTGTCGCGGCTGAAAAACTATCCGGTCAAGACGTTCCAGGCGGAGGACGAGATCAGCGCCGTCGGCGCCGCCATCGGGGCGGCCTACGGCGGCGCCCTCGCCCTGTGCGGCACCAGTGGTCCGGGAGTGGCCCTGAAGAGCGAGGCGATCGGTCTCGCGGTCATGGCCGAACTGCCGTTGGTGATCGCCAACATCCAGCGGGGCGGCCCCAGTACCGGCCTGCCGACCAAGACCGAGCAGGCCGATCTGCTGCAGGCGCTGTACGGTCGCAACGGTGAATGCCCCGCCGCGGTCCTGGCGCCGTCCACGCCGTCCGACTGCTTCTGGATGGCGATCGAGTCGTTCCGCATCGCCACCAAGTACATGACGCCGGTGTTTCTGCTGTCGGACGGCTATCTCGCCAACGGCGCCGAACCGTGGCGCATCCCGGAGCCCGAGGATCTGCCCGCGTTCAAGGTGAAGTTCGCCAGCAACGGCAGCGGAACCTTTCTGCCCTACGCGCGCGACGAGAAAACGCTGGCGCGCCCCTGGGCGATCCCCGGAACCCCGGGCCTTGAGCACCGCATCGGCGGCCTGGAGAAGGAGGACGGCACCGGCAACGTCAG
>Ga0302046_10002951_pt1 | contig 15605 bp, 15 predicted proteins | sample RVTome_11_FD_200261 | JGI IMG/M metagenome (GOLD analysis project Ga0302046, IMG submission 200261) | Soil microbial communities from uranium-contaminated site in the Upper Colorado River Basin, Wyoming, United States - RVT147D111 (version 2) ...
TTATTCTTTTGTGTGGACATGTTATTTCTCCTTTTTTTGAACTTCCTCTAAAATTTTGTCAAGGCGATCATATCGCTCGCTCCAAAAACGTTCGAATGGTGCGATCCAATCGAAAATGGGTTTGAGCCGCTCCGCGTTGACCCGATATAGTCTTTGACGCCCCACCTGCCTCTGGCTCACCAATCCAACCTGTTTCAGCACCCCGAGGTGCTTCGACACCATGGGCTGGGTCCAGCCAAGCTTATTAACGATCTCATTGACCGACAGTTCTCCCGCGCGCAACAGTTCAAGGACCTGTCGTCTCTTGGGCTCAGCCACGGCGTTGAACGGGTCATGGGTTGTCGGTGTGCGTGCCATGATATTATTATATTCCTGTATGGGAATATGTCAAGACCCTATTTTGGAATATGTGTTCTATTTTGTCAAGAGGAAAATTAAGGGGTTTTGGAGCTTGCCAATTCCGCCCAACGCTCGGGCCCAGCTCCTGGTTATGGAATAAATCTCAAAGGTTCCCAGACCAGTCATCTCAACTTGATAGGCACGGCGATTGAGGGCTGGAAGCTGCCGCTGGTGACTGCGACCACAAACGTCCAGTAGTTTTGTCGAGATGAGAGGATTCGGACGTTCCGTATAGGCCCTCACCCCCCATCCCCCTCTCCCAAATTTTGGGAGAGGGGGTGCCCGGAGCGAAGCGACGGCGGGGGTGAGGGCTTTCAAGGAGCGATTGGACCTTATCAGATCAATGACCAAATCGTCTCGAAATTAAAAAAAACTCCTGGGTTTCTCTAAGTCTCGCTTTCAGCCCAGGAGATTCTTATTTTGTTTACAAGCTGGTTTCGATTTAAGAAACAGCGGCTAGCTATCTGACGATGAGTTCAAAATCGAGTCGACACACACCAGGACCCCATCACACAGCACCTTTAAGTGCTGTTGGGTCTCTTCTTGCGCGCGCGCGCCGTCCCGGTCGATGAGGGCTTGCAGAATGTGCCAGTGACCTTCCTGGGTCACTTTCTTGAACTCGGGGGAAGCAATGTACTGGCGGGTATACGGAGCCGAAATATTTCGTAGATGCTGGATCAATGAGATCAAACGCGGTCGATTGATCGCTTGATAGATGGTATTATGAAACTCTCGATTGAAATCCAGCCAGCGGTCCAGATCACTGGTCTGATCCAGCTTTTCCAGGATCGCCCTCAATTCGGCGATGCGGGTATCATCGATCTTGGTAACGGCCAGGCGGACGGCCATGCCTTCCAGCGTGCCCCGCAGGAAATAGATTTCCTCCAGTTCTTCTCGTGAAAATTCGGCCACAGCCGCCCCACGATGCGGAAACATGCGCACCAATTCTTCGGCGGCCAGGGTTCGTAATGCTTCCCGAACCGGGCTACGGCTGACGTTTAAGAGGTCGGCAATCTCACCCTGGTCGAGCTTTTGGCCGGGTTTTAAGTAGCCTCGCAAAATAGCCTCGCGCAGTTGATCGGTCACAAAACGTTCACGAGTTTTCAAAACATCATTTGTATTAAGTACCCAATCGTTCATAGCTGATTCCTAGTAGTAATAGACTGTTGAGGTTTAATAATTGATTTCTGAGTACGCCTCAAACGACCCTGTTCTTGACGTTGGGACTCAATATAAGGTTAAATCCTTCATAATGAATAATGTATAGTGTACAACAAGCCCAGGTTATTTTATGAATCTAACGGAAATTGTCAAGTTATTTGTGACAAAAATCACTCGTTAACGTACTCCAGGCGTGACACAATCAACCAACTCAGCCCCAAAACCAAAACAGCCATAAGGCCATAGGTGGCGCGCAGGCCGATGGCGGCGGCGAATTGACCGCTCAGCCAGGGCCCGGCAAAGGTGCCGATAGCGTAGATCGTCTGATGCAGCCCCATGGCCGTATTGCGCTCACTGTAGATGACCCGTTTAATGCTCAAGCCCATGACCAGGGGATAAATGAGGCCCTCGCCTAAACCCAAAAAGAATTGAGCCACAAACAGAAACCACAGCGAGGGAGCCAGCGCGGCCAGGCCAACACCCGTCGCTAAGATACCGAAACTGACATAGAGCAAGCGCCGGGGCTCGATGGTCTTGACCGTGCTGGCTGTCATCAAGTTGCCGATGATAGCGATGCCGATATTCATGCTGATCAACAGACTCTGGGTCACATCGCTGCCGCCGAGTTGTCTGGCCAGGATGGGGTTGAAGCCAAGGGTCGTCGACCAGTTGACATACTGGAGCAGGGCTGCCAGGAGGGAAGGTAGCAAGATATCGCGACGCGAAAACAGTTGTCGAATCCGTTGGCCTGATAGGGGCCGAACCGGATGGCGCGGTTCATAAGCGGGCAGGACCAGCAGCATCGCCAGCCCGGCGATGACCGCCGCTACCATGAACGTTGTGGCCGGTCCTTGCCAGTTATTGACCGCGCCGGTAAGACCGGTCGCCAGCACCCGTCCCACTGAATTGGCCACGGTCAGCCAGGTAGTCGCCCGAATGGCGTCATTCAGAGGAAACAAACCGCTGAAAACCACCAGCAGCGGTACCCAGGCTCCAGCAGCGAGGCCGGTCAAACTCCGCCCGACCAGAAATTCATTGGCTCCGCCGGCCACACCCATGAGCCAGGCCCCGGCGCCGGCTAGTACCAGGCCGGCCAGAATAAATGGCTTGCGCCGGCCCAAGTGGTCGGTGACAATGCCCAGTGGAATCCGGACCAGACCTTGCCACAACCCATACATCGACAAAATGACGCCGACCAGAGCCAGATTGCCAAGGTTGCTCTGGATATAGGTGGATAGCGTCGGCACATACAGAAATAGAGAGACCCAGTATAAGAAAGCAATGATCAGGTATAGGGCAATCGACAGGCGACGACGAGACTCAGCTGGAAAATCAGGCACGGGTTGATCTACGAAAGCCACCGGTATTCACTTTTTGTTTTTGATTGCACCTGCCTTTCAATCTAGTTTTAAAATACGGCTGGTATTGCCTTGATTGATGGCGTCAAGAGTTGATTCATCCAATTCTGCCGCTGCCAGAATGTCGGCAAACCGTTCATCGGCCATGTCAAACGGGATGTCCGTCCCAAACACAACGCGATCCGGGCCAACGAGTTCAATCAGAAAATTGAGCGGCACGCCGGCATGCGTGATCGTATCATAGTAAAACCGGCGCAGATAACTCGAAGGCGGCGCAGTCAGATGGGCATTTGTTTCGCGGCGAACCCGATACCCATGATCCAGCCGGCCAATCTGGTAGGGCATATAGCCGCCGCCATGGACGAGGATGATGGTCAGGTTGGGGTGCCGCTCCAGACAGCCGGACAGGATCAGCCGGGTAGCGGCGACGCCCGTTTCCAAGGGATTGCCGATTAGATTTTTCATGTAGAAATCGGCGAACTCCGGCGGGGTGCCGGTGTGATAAGGATGCAGCATTACCGGCACATCGAGTTCGGCTGCCGTGGCAAAGAAAGGCTCAAACCGTTCGTCATCGAGCGGTATATATTCCATTCTGGTCCCAATCTCAACACCCCGCAGGCCCAAATCTAGCACCGCCCGCCGCAGTTCGGCGGTTGCGGCCTCCGGGTCCTGCAACGGCACAGCCGCCAGGCCGTACAAGCGTCCCCCCGCCTGGCTGACCATTTCGGCCACGGCTTCATTCGCCTGCCGGCAAAATTCTTCAACCGGCCCGCTGTCGAGCCAATAGAACAACAATGGGGGCGGCACCGACAGCACTGAGATGTCAATGCCCAGACGATCCATATCTTGTAGTTTGGCCTCGACGTCCCAGAACTTGGGAAATAACTGGTAGCGGTAGCCCTCCGGGTGGACGGCTCGTTCCAGTCCTTTTTCTTGCCGGATGGTCACGCCCCCGATGGCCTGGCCGCGGCGGACCTGATCGATAAAGGGGCGCGGGATGAAGTGGGTATGGATATCAATCTTTCCGTCTTTATTCATTCACGTACTCTACTTTGGAGCGATCGGTGGTTATTTCCTGACCCGGCAGCCGGTGACCGGTAATGTCTTTGCCCAGGTTCTTGCAGCTAAAGACGACGGTATCTTCGATGGCCGTGACCTGGTGGGGGACATTGGCCGGAGCCATGAAAGCCTGGTTTGGTCCGATCTCGCCAATCTCTTGACCGAAACGCACCCGCAAGCGCCCGCTAATGACGAACATGATTTGTTCGGATGGGTGGGCGTGTTCGACGGCTCCTTCATTGGCCTTAAAACGGAAAAGTCCGGCTTCTAGCGATTCCCCGGCTAACAGGGGGCCAAAGGCCGTGGAATATTTGGGTGTGACATATTCGCTGGGTAGCTCATTGAAATCATAGAAATACATTTGAAACAGCTCCTTTTATGATATGATTGTCGTTACTCAGGATTAAGAATTAAATAACTTCCTCAAAATAGTTCAAATACTGGCTTATTTGCCTACAAATGGAGAAGCTATTCAATCCTAAGCCCTTAGTTCAAGGGTAAATTCACGGGCTCGTGACGCTGGGCGGACATATCAGCCGCCATATAGACCTCCATGACCTGCCGGGCCTGGGCGGGGGTGACCATGACCGACCGGTCGAGGGCGACCGCTTCGAGGAAGTGGATGGTTTCGCTGGCCATCGGACCAGCGTAGACATGGCCCACCGGTTCGCCCGGCATGCTCGACATCGGCAGTTGGATGCCGTTGCCCATGGTGTTGACGATGACGTCACGATGAGTGTCGTCGACCACGAGCATGCCGTCGGTCGCCACAAACTCGATCCAGGTGCCGGAGTAGTTGGGATGGCCCGGCGGCATGGTCCAGCCGGCCCCGACCGTGACCACCACGCCGTTGTCCATCGTTATCATGATCCACTGGGTGTCGGGGACGCCGAGGGTGGCTTGCATGGCCCCGTAGGCGATTTGGGAGTAAACCCGGATGGGTTTGGCCGGTTCGAGGCACCACAACACAAAATCGATATCATGCGTCGCTTCCATCGCGGCGATGGATAGTTTTACCCGGCCGCTGATCTTATTGCCCAGGCTGCGGGTAATGTGCCGGCTGACGACGGCGCTGACCGGTTGGCCGACGGCGCCGTCGGCGAGCGTCTTCTTGACAAAGGCGAACTTGTGATTGAAGCGCTGGGAATAGCCAATGGTAAATTTGAGGGTTTTTTCCCGGGCGATGGCAATCAATTCGTCCGCTTCGGCCAACGAGAGGGCGATGGGTTTTTCAAGCAAAACGTGTTTGCCCGCCAGCAAACAATCACGGGCAATAGGGAAATGGGTCGGTTCCGGCGTGGTTGAAATGAGAAAGGCGTCGATATCCTCGATCTTCAACAGGTCCCGGTAATCCGTGGTGGCCGAGCGAGGGTTGGTCTGGTCGGCCACGTCTTCGAGTCGGTCCGGGTCGATCTCGGCAAGATGCAGATCAGCGACCCACGGACTGGCGGCGCAAGCAACGGCTCGAATACCGCCGCACCAGCCTGTGCCGATAATGCCTACATTGATGCGCTTCATTAGCAAAGATCACCTCGTCTATCACAATTTGGTTTTCTAACGGGCGCCTTTACAGGTTGACAGAGTTTCCGTACCTGATACGCCACGTAGCAAAGTAACAAGGTAACAGAAAGCACTTGCTACCCTGCTACTTTTGCTACTCTGCTGCTTGTTAATTGACAGCCAGTTCTTCGGCGCGATCGGACTGCATTTTATGGAAGCGGCTGACCACATCGGCATAAAAATCGACAAAGGCGTGATCCGTAAACTTACGTGGTCTGGGCAGGTCGATCTTGATATCTTCCACGATCTGGCCGTGATATCCGAGCATCAGTAGCCGGTCGCCCAACTGAATGGCTTCCTGCATATCGTGGGTAATGAAGATGATGGTTCGCCTGGTTTCTTGCCAGATCCGCAGCAGTTCCGTCCGCATCTGTTCCGCCGTAATCTCATCCAGGTGACTAAACGGTTCATCCATCAACAGGACCTCCGGTTCTACGGCTAAGCCCCGAGCCAGCCCGGCCCGCTGCTGCATGCCGCCGGAGAGTTGGTGAGGAAACTTCTGTTCGACCCCTTTCAAGCCAACCATGCCCAGATATTGCAGCGCTCGCTGGCGGTGAGTTCCTTCCTGCACGCCTTTGGGGCGGACGAACATGATATTGTCGATAATATTTAGCCAGGGCAAGAGGCGTGGACTTTGAAAGACATAGCCCAGGTCAGTGGTCGAACGTTCACCTGAATGGATCTGGACCGTGCCTGACTTATAGGGTTCCAGGCCCGACAGGACGTTCAACAGGGTCGATTTGCCGCTGCCCGAGGGCCCAACGATGGTGGTTAAGGTGCCATGTTCGACATCAAACGAGAGACCATTGAGCACCACATGCTCGTGGCCCGGCTCCCCGAAACTCTTGACCAGGTCCTTGACCGTAATCGCTGCGGTCGTCATTGTTAGATTACCTCCTTGATTTTTGGCCGCCAGCGGGCAAAGTAGCGCTCCGCCGGAACCAGAATGCCATATTCGATGACGAGCATGACCGCCCCAAACAAAAGGGCCCAGGCGACCATCGTGCGCATCGAAAACAGTTGAAAATTATAACGAAGTTGGTAGCCGATGCCGGTCGCTGCGCCGAACACTTCAGTCAAAACGGCGACTTTCCAGGCAACTGTGAATCCAACTCGAACGGCGGCCAGAATGAATGGCAGCAGTGATGGCAGGATAACCTGGCGGATGACCCGCGAACGGTTGACTAAATAGACGCGAGCCATGTCGATCAACTCTTTATCAATGGCTCTGACCCCTTCCCGGATATTGACCGCGGCAAAGGGATAGGAGGCTAACAAGATGGCGACGACCGGGGCGGTCAGGCCGAGGCCAAAGATCATGACGCACAACAAGGCATAGATCAGGCCAGGTAAAGATAGTCCTAACACCACCAGATCTTGAAAGAAGGCATCCCAAAAGCGCCGGGCGCCCATCAGCACACCCACAATGAGACCCAGGAGCATGCCTAGCCCAAACCCGATCAGAATGCGCACCATACTGGCGGCCAACTCTTTGAAGAAAAGACCCGTGCTGACAAGTTCCCAGCCGGCGGTCACCACCTTGAGCGGCGTCGGCAGCACCCCGATATTAGAGGTCAGGGCGATGACCTGCCAGATAACCAGGACGCAAATCAAGGCCAGCCAGCGGTAACTAAAGATAAGGCTCCTCAGACGCTTGGTTACCTGAACCGTCCGGTCAGTCCGCGCCTGCGCGGCCGAAGCATTCGTTGCTAAACCCATAATGATAACTCCATTGGTTAGGTCACCCAGCGCGGTGACGAATGTTATGATCTTGCCTAGATCACCTGCCCAACATTTGGTCGCCAGCGGGCGAAGTAGTGTTCGATGGGTACCAGAATCCAGTACTCGATGGCCAGCATGACGGCCCCAAAGAGTAAAGCCCAGGCCAGCATGCCATGGACCGAGTACGAGTCGAAACTGGCCCGAATCTGCCAGCCGACCCCGTTGACCGTGCCAAAGACCTCGACCAGGGTGTTCACTTTCCAGGCAATGGCAAAGCCCACCCGGATAGCGGCCAGGACAAACGGTAGCAATGACGGCAGAATGACTTTACGGACGACGTCCCAATTTCTAACCCGGTAGGCCCGGGCCATATCGAGCAAATCCTTGTTGAGAGCGCGCACACCTTCGCGGATATTAATAGCGACAAAGGGATAAGACGTGCCCACAATGGCCGTGATGGGAGCCAGAATGCTCAGCCCAAAAAACATCACGGCGATCAGGGCGTAGATCAGGCCCGGCAAGGCCAGGCCGAATAAGACCGTATCCTTAAAAAATTCATCCCAGGTGTGGCGGCTGCCCATCAGGATGCCGATGGTCGTTCCCAAAATCATGGCCACGATGAAACCTAATACAATCCGGACCATACTGGCGTAAAGATGTTCAATGAACAGGCCCGTCGATATGATATGGACCAGTTCGATATATATTCGCTCCAGCCTGGGAATGACCCGGGTATTACGATAGATGGCCAGCGCTTCCCAACCCGCCAAAAGCAGAAATAAAGCAAGCCAACGCGGGTTGATCAAAAACCCCTTCACGGCCCGTCCCAGGCGTTCGGTCCAGCCGCTACCCGCAGCCACCGAATTTGGCCTCATGGTTACTTCCATATATCGTTTCCTTTCATAACCTCACAAGTGCAGCCTCACTTGTGAAGGTAGAAACCCGAAGGGTTACTAAGGTCATTAAGAAATTAATCCGATAGCCCTCGATATTAAAATCTGGATGAAGGATACCTTTTGTAGGGCAATGCCTTGCGCTTGCCCCCGGTAGGGCCTGGTAGGGACGACCGCAAGGGTCGCCCCTACCTTCTAGTAATCCTTCGGGTCTGGAGTGGAGACACTATAGGCAGCGTCTCTTCACCGGCTTAGTTTCCGGGCGGAGGCACCGCTACAAAGGTGGGGTTTTCCTGCTCCTCAGGCATAAAATTGGTTTTGCGCATCAGGTCGAAGACGGGTGTCTCTAGCTCGATCCATTCCTCATCCAGGTAAACTGTATCGACGAACCAATCGTGATCCGTCAGGTATTGGGTGATGGTTTGCAGATCTGCTTCAAAGGTTTCTGATTCGGGGTCGAGGCCATGATCTTCGGGATAGGACCGGATAATAAATTCCCGGTTTTCTTTCCACCCCTTCAACCCTTCCTCCCATACGGCCAGGAAGAAATCGATGGCCTTCGGGTTGGCTTCAAACCACTCTTTTTTAGCCAGGAAGATGTTGCCCGGTACGCCTTTATGTTTTTTCTCCGGGTCAAAATGGTCTCGATAATACTCCCAGGTGCCACCCACACCATACAGCAGGCAGACTTCGCCACTGGTTATTTCCGGCAATACGGCTTCAGGGATGATGACGCCGGCATCGATTTCGCCCTGGCGCAGGAGTTCGCCGTTGGCTGAGTGGGAATTGACGATGACATCGAACTCGTCACTGCCGACGCGGAAGTCAACGCCTTCGGTTTCGGCCAGCATCACGCCCCAGATCATGGTCGATGAGAGCGGTCCCGGCACCCCAATTTTCTTACCTTTGAGGTCCTGGATGGTCTCATACCCGGAGTCGCATTTCACCCAGATTGGGACTCGACCCAGGTTGTAGATGCCAAAGATGACAAAATCTTCGTCGCTTTCCTCCATCAAGGGGGGCACTTCGTAATCGCCCGTGGAAACAATGTCGGCGTGACCGCCGGCAAAGAAGGCAAATTCGTCCCAGGTGCTGATAGCATTTAATCTCATATTATACTGCGCTTCGCGATAATGCCCGTGTCCTCCATATATCGCAACAGAGGATCCGGTGCGAAGACAAAACGGACCACGGTCGGGGGTTCAGGCGTAACTTCGACAATTTTCTCGACGACTTTCTCTACGACGACGGTTTCGACCGCAGCCGGGGCTGCTGGAGCAGCTGCCTGACCGCAAGCCGCCAGGACCGACACCCCAACCAATAAGATGATACACAGCCAAAATGTTTTGTTGCTTTTAAGCATGATACATTCACCTCCATTGTGATGATTTATTTGAAGCAACTTCGCTACGGCTTTGAAATAGATTGTGCTTACCTGTGACCTAAATCCTCCTTAGAGATTAACATCGATGATTTTAGATGCTCATCTACTTTTCCCGTGCTTTGACAGGTGTGTCGAATTCAATCGACTCTATTGATCCTGGCTGTTCAACACCTCCTTTCGCTGGATAATACGTATCTTCTCAAGAGGTTGGGGCGATCTCACCAAACCCTAAAGGTTTTCAAAACCTTTAGGGTTTCTTCTCCCAGATTAATGAGAGGATACGATAAAACGTTCTATGGATCTATCCCAGATGATCGATGAAATATCGGGACAGTCCCCTTCTATCAAGCCGATCAGGTGTTAATTTTTGGGAAATTAAATATTGAGTACTAAATATTGTATACAATATCCGCAGTGTATAATGGATGGTCGATTTTGTCAAAAACTGTTTTGTTATAATGTGGCCTGGACTTTGAGCTTCATTTGCCAGTATTGGGCCCACACGGTGAGAGTGTTGGGGCCTTCGATCATGACCGTGCGCTCGTCCAGCATAGGCGTGGCAAACAGGCGAGCAAAGGCATCTAAGTAACGGCCGGCATGGAGTTCGATTTCCAATCGGGCCGGGGAGTCGACTGAAAGAAGCTCGACCGGGGGTGGAGATGTGGCGATGGTTCTGGCGGCGTCGTGAATACGCTGCGCCGTGACAGCTAAAGGGAGACAGGCTGCCCCAGACTCCGACAGCGATTCCTTGACCGCAACCGTGGGCACGCCCGGCAGCAAGCGTTCCGCCTCGGCTGCCCCGGCCGAATCGGCGACGACCAACAGCGTTGGCACCCCACAATCCGCCGCGATAGCCGCTTCCAGCCCTATTTCGCCCAGCGAGACAGCATTCAAGCGCAAATCGGCGATGACGTGCTCATAGGTGTGCGGCATCAACGCGCCCACACTGGCGGCTTTGGCATGCAGGCCAAGCAAGATCATGCCGTCAAAGGTGTCGTCGAGTCCGCCCGGCCAGTTGGCCCGATAGGGTGGTTTGCCACAGATCGATGTAACACAAGCGGGCAACCGTTCCAGATCGATGTTGCAGCCCGTTTTATGTTCATCATACAGCACGACCTCGTCGACGCCCCCGGCTTGCAGCCCGTCCAACAGAGCCAACAGGTCGTGCATGAACATCCGTTGGCCAAACGCGTAGTCCGGCCGGCCAGGGGTAACCTGGTCATAGTTCACCACGCCGGAGACGCCCTCCATATCGCAGCGAACCATGACCTTTTTCAGAGATGGCATTGTGAAAGTGACCTTATGGCCGCAGAAGCGCCTAGACCATCGGCTTGGCTCGTTTAGCCAATTGCAGCGGGACGCCCCAGGGATCGCGCAGCATCGCCAGTTGATCACCGGCAGGCGTTTTGGTAATGCCGCCCTCGGCGGTCGCGCCGGCTCCGATAAGCCTGGCTCGAGTTCCTTCCAGATCATCGGCCGAAAACGCGATATGGACGATGAGCGAGCTTTGCGAGGGATAGTCGGGCACCTCGGCGTCCGGGTTGTTATAAAGTTCGATGAGTCCCGTTTTGGCTGTATCTGCCAGAAAATGGATGAAGGGGGATTGATCGGATGAGCGGACGATTTCCATGTCAAGATGTTCGACATACCACTGGGCGGCCTTGGCCGGTTCGGGATGATTCAATGCGACGTGTTCGATATTCATTGTTTGCTCCTATGAGAAAGGGATTTGAGATTTGAGATTAAGCGCCATAATCTCCTGATAGAAATCCATCATCGGTGGCGCGCCGACCATTGGCGATTATGCTGTCAGATGATTTGGTCATTTCACCGTCTTGTTTGCCTGCCTGACCAACTCCCACAACCGGTTAGGGCTGAGCGGCATTTCCAAAATTTCCAGGTCGCTGTTGGCTATGGCATCCTCCAGGGCCTGGGCAAAGAGGGGGGCGACCGGGATGCAGCCGGCTTCACCGGCCCCTTTGACGCCCAACGGATTCAACGGTGACGGCGTTTCCTCGTGATCCAGCTCCATGGCCGGCACATCGAGCGCCGTAGGCAGCAGATAATCCATGAAGTTGGCATTGAGGAGCTGGCCGGTGTCATCATACCACAACTGCTCGAAAAACGCATTCCCCAGACCTTGGGCCACGCCGCCGTGAATCTGGCCGTCGACGATCAAGGGGTTGATCAACCTCCCGGAATCGTGGACGGCCACATACTTTAGAATCGTGACGTTAAACGTGTCCGGGTCGACCTCCAGAATCAGGGCATGGGCGCCGTTGGCGGTCGCGCCCATTTCAGGATAAAAGTAGGCGGTTTCTTCCAGACCCGGATCGGCGCCCGGCCTGGCTCCGCGTAAGGGATTGGCCTTCATCGCCAGCATGGCCAGGCTGACCTGGGCCTCGGGCGCGCCGCGCACCTGGGCCACCCCATCGACTAACTCGATATCCTCCTCGCTGGCTTCCAATTGTTGGGCGGCCAGGGCGATGGCTTTCTGGCGTACTTTTTGGGCGGCGGTATGCACAGCCGACCCGGCTACCACCGCCCCGCGACTGGCAAAGGTGCCGATACCCCAATTGAACTGGCCGGTATCGCTGGTATTGACGTAAATATCCCGGACCGATACCCCTAACGCATCGGCCACAAGCTGGGCCAGCGTAGTATAATGGCCCTGGCCCTGGGTGGCCACGCTGGTCACCACGGTCACCTTGCCGGTCGACTCGACCTGGACTCGGGCGCCTTCATAAGGCCCGATACCGGTGCCTTCAATATACATGGCCAGGCCGATGCCAATGTGTTTGCCGGCGGCGCGCAGCCGTTCTTGCTCACCCCCCGGCCGGCGAAATTCAGCCCAGCCGATCATCCGTTTGGCCTTGTTCAGGACCGCCTCATAGTTGCCGCTGTCGTAAGTGACCTGGGTAAAATCCTGGTGGGTGATATCGTTGCACCAGGGGAATTGATCCGGCCGAATCAGGTTGCGGCGGCGCAGCTCGGTCGGGTCCAGGTGCAGCTCATTGGCGGCCAAATCGAGCAGCCGCTCCATGATAAAGGTACCGTTTGGCCGCCCGGCTCCGCGATAGGCCGCGGTCAGGGTCTTGTTGGTGAACACGACCTTGAATTCGGTATAGTAGTGCTGCACGGCGTAAGGCCCCAACAGGGTACATTGGGTATTGATCGGCACGACCAGGCCGTAAGGAATATAAGCGCCGGCATCGTGCAGAAAAACATCCTTGACGCCCAAAATCGTACCGTCTCTGGCCAGGGCGATTTCGGCCTCGTGGAGCTGCAAGCGGTCATGGGCCGTGGTATAAAAATGCTCCTGGCGGTCCTCGATCCATTTGACGGGCCGCTGAAGCTGCATCGAGGCCCAGGGGATCAACACCTCTTCCGGGTAAAACATCATGATTTTGGGACCAAAGCCGCCGCCCACAAAGGGTGCAATCACCTGCACCTGCCGCTCCGACAGCCCCAGCATGCGGGCCAGACCGTTGCGAATCGGAACCGGAGCTTGAGTCGAATCCCAGACGGTCAGCCGTTTGGCCAGCGGATCATAGTGGGCCACAATCCCTCGGCCCTCCATTGAGGCCCCGCTGCCCCGGTCGTACACCAGGCGGCGGCTGATGACGACCTCGGCCTGGCCCCGCGCGGTTTCATAGCTGCCTTTTTGTTGAATGGCGTGCGAGGCCAGATTGGTGCCCAGGTCGTCGTGGATCAGGGCCGATTCTTGCCGCAAGGCCGCTTCCAGATCGAGCACAGCCTCGAGTGGTTCGTATTCAACCACGATCGCCTCGGCGGCATCTTCGGCCAGATAGCGACTCTCGGCCACGATCATGGCAATCGGCTCACCCACATGGCGAACTTTATCTTTCGCCAACTGGCCGCCGGTCCGGGCGTGAAACACGAGATTTTCGATAGGCGGCGGCGGAATGACCAGGGGGGCCGGCTGCCAAAAATCACCCAAATCCGCGGCGGTGTAGACCGCGACGACACCGGGCATGTCCCTGGCCGCCGAAGCATCGACGTTGAGCAGGCGGGCGTGCCCGTAGTCGCTGCGTTTGAAGGCAGCGTGCAGGGTTCCGGGGATAGCGACATCATCGACATACTGTGCCTGCCCGGTCAAAAGCTGGGGATCTTCGTTTCGGGTGATACGTTGGCCAAAGGTTCGGGTGATCATTAATTCAAGGCTCTTATGGCAGCGGCTCGGCGTCCTCGACCAGGACCGGTGGCAACTCATTCATTTTGCGGCCTCGCACCCCCAGTACTTCACGGGCCTCGTCCGGGCTGGCCGGTTCGCGTTCCAACTCGCGGGCGAGGCGCACGGTGCGCTCGACCAGTTCGGCATTCTCTTTGACCAGTTGGCCGTAGCGATAATAAACGTTGTCTTCCATCCCGACCCGGACGTTGAGGCCCATGGTCAAGGCCATGGTCGTGATCGGCAGTTGGGAGCGGCCCATCGAACTGACATTGCACAATGTTCCCGGCGGCAGGCGGCGCCACATCTCCATCAAATTGACGTGGGTGCCGCGCGAGCCGCCCTGGGTCGGTGTATTCAGGACCAGGTTGATAATATAAGGCGGCTCGAGCAGGCCCGTGCCGATCAGGTATTCGGCCTCTTCGAGCATGGCGAAATTGTAGACCTCTAACTCCGGCTTGACCGCCCGGCGCTTCATTTCGCGGGCGAAACGCTCGATGTCGGAGCGATGGTTGCTGAAGAAAATCTGCTCGCCGCGAATGAAGAAGTTGAGCAGGCCCAAATTCAGCGAGCACATCTCCGGGTTGAGCAGCACCGTGTTGAGCCGTTCGTTCACCGTCAAGACCGGACTGCCGCCGGTGGTCAACTGGACGATGGCGTCGGTCTCGGCGCACAGCCGCTCGTGCAGCTCCCGGTAGATGGCTTTATTCATGGTGTTGCTGCCGTCCGGGTTCCGGGCGTGGACGTGTAGAATCGCAGCTCCGGCGCGCCAGGCCGCAATCCCCTGGGCGACGATCTCGTCGGGCTGCTCAGGCAGATGTGGATTGGCTTCCTTACCGTGAATCCCGCCGGTCAGGGCGCAAGTGATGATGACTTTGCTGTCCAGATTCTGCATAGGCGCTTACGCTTTCACAAATGAACGTTGAACTTAAACATCAGAGACGTTTGTTCATTGCTCATTGTTAATTATTGATTGCGTGCTTATTTGTCGAGGACGTCCTTGCAGCTAATGACTTCGGTATCTTCGAGGGCCGTCACCTGATGGGCGACGTTCGACGGGGCCAGGAACGCCTGGCCAGGCCCGATTTCACTCTCTTCGTCGCCGACCCGGACCCGTAACTTGCCCTTCACCACAACCATGATTTGCTCATAGTCATGGGCATGCTCCTCCGCGCCGCCTTGCGCTTCAAAGTTTAGCAACGTCACCTTGAGATATTTGCCCGCAACCAGGTGACCCGCGGCCGACGAATAACCGACGCCTTCTTGAGGAATGTCTTTTAAATTGTAGAAATACATTGAGCAACTCTCCTTATGATGACTGTTGAAACAGATTTGGACATAGTCCCCAAATTATGTGCTTGAGTATTTGTTCTGGCTCAAATAGAACGCAGATGACGCTGATCGAACAGATTTTCGCTAAATTTTCCAAAGTTTTAGCTGCGTTTATCAGCGATAATCTGCGTTATCAGCGTGCTATTATTCTAAGCACATAATTTGATACGATGTCCAGCTTTGATCGTGTTGCGTGGTCATTTAGAAGCACACACCACGATTCTCCAATGGTTGGTTTCGGGGACTATTTTAGATGATATCCTTACAACTAACAACCTGGGTATCTTCGATGGCCATGACTTGGTGCTTGACGTGTGCCGGGACCAGAAAAGCCTGGCCGGGCCCGAGTTCATCCTCTTCCTCACCGACCCGAACCCATAATTTGCCACTGACCACAACCGTGAATTGCTCATAGGGGTGATCATGCGCCTCATTCCCCTCGTGCGCCTTAAATCGCAAATAACCCACGGTCAGTTGCTGCCCCGATACCACCCGGCCAAAAGCCGTCGAGTAGGTAGCAACTTCTTCAGGCGTTTCATTTAAGT
>Ga0302046_10002952_pt1 | contig 15604 bp, 8 predicted proteins | sample RVTome_11_FD_200261 | JGI IMG/M metagenome (GOLD analysis project Ga0302046, IMG submission 200261) | Soil microbial communities from uranium-contaminated site in the Upper Colorado River Basin, Wyoming, United States - RVT147D111 (version 2) ...
CCCGCCACGGTGGCGAGCTACACCGTTCTTTGTATGGACGGCAGCCCGATCCGGGGAATCGCAGTCTGCGACCTGCCCGACGGCGCCCGCACGATCGCCACGACCGAGGACCCCGGGGAGGCCGCCGCCATGGCGGCCGAGGAGCAGTGCGGCCGGGCGGTGCGGATCGGCGCCGGCGGCCGGCTCGCGCCGTAGCCTGATCGGGTCGCCGCGCGAGCGGGCCGGTACGAGCCGGGACGTGCGGGGCCTTCGGCACGCGCCACATCGGCGTCGGCGTCGGCCGCCGGTTGAGCATGCGGCCGCGTGCCCGTTCGTCCGTTGCGTGCCTCCGACGTGCGCCGAGATTGCCCCGCTGGGGCGGGGGCGCCGGCGATCAATCGGATAGTCGGCGTCGGCCCCTGGTTGAGCATGCGGCTGTGCGCCCCTCCGTCCGTTGCGTGCCTCCGACGCGCGCTGCAATCGCCCCGCCGGCCGCGAGGCGCCGGTGATCAATCCAGCCCGGGAAGCGCCGTCCCGGCGGCGACCGGGGCGTGGCCGGCGACCACCGCCAGGATCTCGGCGCCGTAGCGCTCGGCCTTCTGCGGGCCGATGCCGTGCGCGAGCACCAGCTCGGCGGGCGTGCGCGGCCGCAGCATGGCGAGATCGCGCAGCGTGCGATCGCTGGCGACGACGTAGGCGGGCACGCCCTCGCGCGCGGCGCTCTCGAGGCGCCAGCGGCGGAGGGCCTCGAAGACGGCCTGGCCGGCGGCGTCGAGCTCGCGCGCCTCGGCCTGCGCCCCGCGGCGGCGCGTGCCGGTGCCGGCGCCGTGCGCACGCGTCGGCGCGCCCGCGGCGCGGGCCGCCGGCACGCCGGCGGGCGGCAGCAGCAGGCGCGCGGCGCGCTCGCCCCGCATCACCGCCTTGCCCTCCGGCGTCAGCGTCAGGACCGGCTTGTCGTCGCCGCTGAAGGCGACCCAGCCGGCGACGACGCAGCGCCGGATCAGGCGCGCGATCCACGGCGCCGGGTGCTCGGTGAGCGTCCCGAAGGTCCGGGTCGCGGCCAGGCGCGAGTTGTCGAGGCGCGGGTCGGCGTCGCCGTGCAGGAGCTTCACCGCGAGCTGCAGTCCGAAGCGCCGGTCGACGCGCGCGACGCCGCTCAGCGCCTTCCGCACCAGCACGCTCACGGTCTCGTCGTCGGCCTCGTCGCGCGCCCCGGCGAGCGCCAGGCAGTTGTCGCAACGCCCGCAGCCGTGCAGGGTCTCGGCCTCGTCGCCGAAGTAGCGCAGGATGGCGTCGTGGCGGCAGCTCCCGCCCTCGATCCAGCGCATGAGGTCGAGGAAGAGGCTCCACTTGTGCTCGACGACCGCGGGGGCGGCGGGGCCGTCGTCGCCGCCGCGCTCGATCAGGCGGCGGCGCTGCGGCATGTCGCCGGGGAGCGTTACCAGCAGCCCCACGGCGGGCTCGCCGTCGCGGCCCGCGCGTCCGACCTCTTGGTAGTACGCCTCCATCGATCCGGGCGGCGCGAGGTGGATCACGGCGCGCACGTCGGCGCGGTCGATGCCCATGCCGAAGGCGTTGGTCGCGACCACGACCTCGAGCTCGCGGGCGCTGAACGCCTGCTGGACGCGGGTGCGCTCGGCGCCGGGGAGCCCGGCGTGGTACGCGCCCCCCCGCCAGCCGGCGCCGGCCAGGCGCTCGGACTCCTCCCCGGTCAGGCGGCGCGTCGGCGCGTAGACGATCGCGGCGCCGCGTCCAGCGCCGGGCGCGCCCAGGACCTCGGCGAGCGTGGCATCGACGAGGCGGCGGCGCTCGTTCGCGCTCTCGGCCTCGACGGCGCGGAGCGCCAGGTTCGGGCGCGCGAAGCCGTGCACGATCTGCGGGGTGTCGGGCCCGAGGCCGAGGCGGACCAGGATCTCGTCGCGGACGATCGGGGTCGCGGTCGCGGTGCAGGCGAGGACGCGGACGTCGCCGAGGTCGGCCAGCAGGCCGCCGATCGCGAGGTACTCGGGGCGGAAGTCGTGGCCCCACTCGCTGATGCAGTGCGCCTCGTCGATGGCGACGAGCGGGCACGCGAGGTCGCGGAGGAGCGCGCGGAAGCCCGGGAAGACCAGGCGCTCGGGGGCGACGTACACCAGCGTGCACGCGCCCTCGCGGATCGCCGCGAGGCGCGCGCGCATCTCCTCGGCCGGCACCGTCGAGGCGAGGAAGGTCGCGGCGATGCCGTGTGCCGCGAGCGCACGTACCTGGTCCTGCATGAGCGAGATCAGCGGCGAGACCACGAGCGTGGTTCCCGGCAGCAGCAGGGCGGGAAGCTGGTAGGTGAGGCTCTTGCCGCCGCCGGTCGGCGCGACCAGGAGGAGGCGCCGGCGCGCGAGCAGGGCCTCGATTGCCTCGCGCTGCCCGGAGCGGAACGATGGGTGGCCGAAGCGCCGGAGCGCGGCGTCGAGGTCGAGGCCGAGGCCGGACGGAGCGGACGGAGCGGACGGAGGAGGAATCATCGCTCGCCCTCCGGCGGACCGGCGGCGGTCCCGTTGCCGCGCCTGCGGGTGCGCGCCGCTGCCGGCGCGGCCGACATGCCGTTGGCGCGCCCGTTCCCTCGCGTGCTCTCGGCCGCGGCCTGGCCGGCGGCGGGCCCGTCTTCGGCCGCGGCCTGGCTGCCAGCGGGCCCGCCTTCGGCCGCCTCCGCGCCGCGGGCGCGCCCGCCTTTGGCCGCGGTCTCGCCGGCGAGAGCGGCGGCGGATCGCTCGTTTGCCGGTGCGATCTCGGCCGCCGGCACACCGTGGGCGCGCTCGCGGTGCGCGGCGACCTCGGCCGTCGGTGCCCCGCCGACGTGCCTACCCTCGGCGGGGCTCTCGCCGGCGTGCCTACCCTCGGTGGGGCTCTCGCCGGCGTGCCTACCCTCGGTGGGGCTCTCGCCGGCGTGCCTACCCTCGGCGGCGCTCTCGCCGGCGAGCGCGGCGGCGGCGGCGCGGAACGCCTCCAGCGTCAGCGCCACCTCCGCCTCGCCGTGTGCCAGCGAGACGAAGAACTTCTCGTGCGCCTTGACGACGCCGTGCGCGAGCAGGTCCCGGGTGAAGCGGGCGTGGCGGGCGCGGTCGGCGGCGAGCGTCGCGCGGAAGTCGGTGACCGGGCGCTCGGTCATCCAGACCTCGAAGCAGGGCGGCTCGCCGGTCACCTGGGCGGCGACGCCGGCGGCGGCGAGCGCCTCGCGCAGCCCCTCCATCAAGCGCCGGCCGGTCGCGAACAGGCGCTCGTAGGTGCCGGGGCGGCGGAGCTCCTCCAGCACCGCGAGCGCGGCGGCGCACGAGACCGGGTTGCCGCTGTACGTCCCGGTCTGCATGACGTGCTCGCCCGTCCGCGCGCGGGCGGGATCGACGAGGCCCATGATCTCGGCCCGGCCGCAGAGGACGGAGAGCGGGTGGCCGCCGGAGATGCTCTTGCCGAGCGCGCACAGGTCGGGGACGACGCCGTAGTACTCCTGCGCGCCGCCCCAGGCGAGGCGGAAGCCGGTCACGACCTCGTCGAACACCAGCGGGATGCCGCGGCGCGCGGTGGTGTCGCGGAGCGCCTGGAGGAATCCCGGTGCCGGCGGAATCGTCCGCTGCAGCGGCTCCACGATCACGGCCGCGAGCGCGTCGTGGTGGCGGTCGATCAGCGCGCACGCGGTCTCGGCGTCGTTGAAGGGCGCGACCAGGACGGTGCCCGCGATCGCGCGCGGGATGCCGGCGGAGTTGGGGACGGCCTCTGGGTAGGGTGCTGGGTGCGCGGTCCACTGCGTGCTCATCAGGGCGTAGTCGCTCATGCCGTGGAAGCCGCCCTCGAACTTGAGCACGACGTCGCGCTTGCGGAAGGCGCGGGCGAGGCGGAGCGCGTAGAGCGTCGACTCGGAGCCGCTGCCGTGGAACGCGACCTGCTCGGCGCAGGGGACGGCGCGCACGATCTCCTCGGCGAGCGCGATCGCGGGCTCGCTCACCAGCAGGTACGTGCCGCCGCGGGCGAGCTGGCGCGCGACGGCCGCGACGACGGCGGGGTGCGCGTGCCCGAGCAGCATCGGCCCGGAGCCGAGCAGGTAATCGACGTACTCGCGGCCGCTCGCGTCGCGGAGCCAGGCGCCGTGCGCCGCGGCGATCACCAGCGCGTCGTCGGGATCGCCCGTGGTGGTGCGGACGCCGGCGGGGAGCAGGCGGCGGGCGGCGGCGAGGAGCTCGTCCTCGCGCGCGCTGCGGCTACGTCCCTCCCTCCTCATCGCGCCGTCTCCCGCGCCACGCCGAAGTGCTCGCGGTAGGCGGCGAAGCGGTCGGCCATGCGGGTGTCGGTGAGGCCGAAGTCGGCGGCGGTGTAGCGGTGCTCGCCGTGCTTCCCCTGCGGGTTGGCGGCGGCGAAGCGCTCGAGACGGGCCGCGCCGTCGTCGGTCATGGGGAGGTCGAAGTGGGCGTAGATCCGCCGCGCCACGCCGACGGGATCGGCCACGACCGCGCGGAAGTCGACATCGAGGAAGCGCCCGTGGTCGTGCTCGCGGCGCACCTCCATGCCGTGCTCCAGGCTCCGTGCCCAGAGCTCGAGCTGCCAGTCGGCGATGGCGCGGCGGTCGACGTCGTCCTCGTAGATCGCGCGCCAGCCCGCGACCAGGCTGCAGATCGACGGGATCACCTTTCCGGGATCGCGGTGCGTCTGCACGAAGCAGGCGTCGGGGTAGGTCGTGAGCACGGTGCGGAGGTTCCGCATGTGCACCGGGTACTTGAGGAGCCAGCGCCGGCCGGGGTCGGTGGCGCCGATCAGCTTCAGGAGGTCGCGGTGGCGGGTGTAGGTCGGCGTCATGTCGCAGGCGCCGTACCACGCCGAGTACGACGGGATGGTCGCGTTGCAGTCGAACGTATCGTCGGTGAAGCTCTGGCCGAGCAGGTGGCGGCACTCCTCGGGACCGTCGGCGGTCATCAGATGGATCGCCTTCAGCGCCGGATCGAGGAAGTACATAGTCTTGAGCTCGCGGACGGCCCGCTTGTAGCGCGGATCGGCCGCCCACGCGGCGCGCGGCGGGCGCGGGCCGGGCGCGGCGGCGATCCAGTACTCCAGCACCTGGTTCTGGGGGTCGGCGCCGAGCAGGTGGTGGAGCGCGGTGGTGCCGGTGCGCGGCAGGCCGAGGATGAAGATCGGCCGGCGGATCTCCTGCGCCAGGATGTCGGGGCGCTCGCGCCAGGCGCGCTCGGCGGCGAGGCGGTTCTTCAAGATGCCGAGGAGCTGCGCGTCGACCATCATGCGCCCGAAGGGCGTCAGGCGCGCCTCGCGGTCGTAGGCCTCGAGCAGGACGGCGAGCGCGCGCTCGAACGCGGGATCGCCGAAGTCGTCCCAGCCGGCGGCCTTGCGCGCCGCCTCGCGCATCGCCTCGGCCGCGGCGACGAAGCCCTCCTGGCGCCGTCCGAGCCGCGCCAGCAGGCGCTGCACCTGGTTGAAGACGCGGACGGGGAGACGCTGGGCCTTGGTGGTCGCGACCACGGGCCGCCGACTCTAAGCGGTCGGCGCGCGGCTTTCCAGGGTGCGGGTAGTCAGCCGTCGGCGAGCCGGCGGATCAGATCGCCGAGGGCGGGGTCGGCGGCGGGGTCGTCGGGCAGGCGGAGCGTGATCGCCGCCGCGAGGCCGCCGTAGCGGGCGGCGAGGACGGGCGCGATCTCGTCGTAGGTGCCGGCCGGGACGAGCGCGTCCAGGATCTCGTCGGTGATCGCCGCCGGCATCTCCTGCCAGCGGCCGGCCCGCGTGAGCGCGCGCAGGTGCTCGCCGACGGCCTGCCAGCCGTGCAGCTCGAGGGTCGGCCAGTACTGCGGCGTCGAGTAGAGGAAGCCGAGGTACTCGCGCAGGCGCGCGCGTTCGCGCTCCACGGTGGCCGGGTCGGGGCCGGTGGCGACGAACGCGCTCGCGATCACGTCGAAGCCGCCCGCGCCTCGGCCGGCGGCGGCGTCCGCGGTGCGGCCGGCGGCGGCCCCGCCCGCGCGGCCGGTGGGTGCGCCTGCGACACGACCGGCGGGCGCGCCTGCGGCGCGACCGGCGCGCGCGGCGCCGGCGGCGAGGGCGGGGAGGCAGCGCTCGCGCAGGAACCGCGGGTCGCTGTTGGTCGGGTGCGTCATCAGCCCGTCGGCGACCTCGCCGGCGAGACGGAGCATCCCGGGGCTGACGCCGCCGAGGAAGATCGGGATCGCCGGGTGCGCGATCGGTCCCGGGTCGAAGAAGGGCTGCATGCGCCGGAGCGTGTAGGAGGGCGACGCGTACGCGAGCGGCGTGCGCTCCTGCCAGCTCGTCCAGATCGCGCGGAGCGCGCCGACGTAGTCCCGCATGCGCGCGACCGGCGGCGTCCACGCGACGCCGAAGCGGCCCTCGACGTTCGCCTTCACCTGCGACCCGAGCCCGAGGACGAAGCGCCCGCCCGAGAGCGCCTGCAGGTCCCAGGCGGCGTAGGCGACGGTGGTGGGGCTGCGCGGGAAGGCGAGGGCGACGCTGGTCGCGACGGTGAGCGTCCGGGTGTGCTCGAGCGCAAGCAGCGCCGCGAGGAAGCCGTCGTGCACGGCCTCGGGGACGAGGACGCCGTGGAAGCCGGCGCGCTCGGCGCGTGCTGCCCAGGCGGGGACGTCGCGGAGCGGCAGGCGGGGATCGTCGATGGTGGCGTAGATTTTCACGGCGCGGACTCCCCGGCATCGAGCGATTCCGGGCGGCGCGACTTGCCGCGCGGCGGCGCGGGCTCCTCGCGATCGAGCGCTGCCCGGCGGTGTGACCTGCCGCGCGGCGGCGCGGGCTCCGCCTCGATGTAGACCTCCAAGGGCGGCTCCGTGCGATCGCGCGGCACCGTCGGCGCCGCGATCTCCTGTGGCAGTGCGGGCTCCAATTCGGACAGCGTCTATAGTAGATGCGCGCCGTGGCCGTCGACCGCGAGGAGACCCAGGCGAGGATGGACCGGCTGAGCGCGGCGACGCTCGGCCACCGCCTGAGCCAGCCGTACACCGTCGCCGATCGGCTCGAGGAGCGCGCCGCGTCGGCCGGCGCGCGGCCGTTCGTCCTCTACGGCGGCCGGCGGCTGACGTACGCCGGCGTGAACGCGCTCGCCAACCGCGTCGCCCACGCCGCGCGCGCCGCCGGGCTCCGCCCCGGCGACGTCGCGGCCTTGATGATGGAGAACCGCCCCGAGTTCCTCGCCGCCTGGATGGGGCTCGCGAAGCTCGGGGTCACGACCGCGCTCATCAACACCAACCTCCGCGGCCGCCCGCTCGTGCGCGCGCTCGCGACCACCGGCGCGCGGCATCTGCTCGCGGGCAGCGAGTGCGCGCCGCCGCTCGCCGACGTGCGCGGAGAGCTCGGGGCGGAGTGGACGATCTGGGTCTGGCGCGACGCCGACGACGAGCCGGGGCGCGTCGACGCTGCCGACGCAGCGACCCGTATCGACGCCGCCCGCGAGCCGCGCCAAGCTGACGCTGCCGCGAGGTTCCCAGGCGGGGGCCGGCCCGTGCCGGACACGGAAGCCGCGCTCCCCGACTCGATCGCGCTCGACCCGCTGCTCGCCGCCGCGCCCGCGGCCGATCCCGACCCCGCCGTCCGCGCCGGCCTCACCGCCGGCGACGACCTCTTCTACATCTTCACCTCCGGCACGACCGGCATGCCGAAGGCGGCGCGCTTGAGCCACGGCCGCTTCCTCGGCGTCGGCGACGGCATGTCGATGGTCGCGGGCTGGGGCCCGGACGACGTCGTCGCCTGCGTGCTGCCGCTCTACCACGGGGCCGCCGGCATGGTGGTGGTCTCGTCGGCGCTGGCGCAGGGCGGCGCGATCGCGCTCTCCCGCCGCTTCAGCGCCTCGCGCTTCTGGGACGACGTCCGGCGCGACGGCGTCACCGGCTGCCAGTACATCGGCGAGATCTGCCGCTACCTCCTGAACCAGCCGCCGCGCCCGGACGACCGCGACCACGGCCTGCGCGTCATGATGGGCGCCGGCCTCACCCCCGCCGTCTGGCGCGCCTTCCGGGAGCGCTTCGGGGTCGCGCGCATCCTCGAGGGCTGGAGCTCGACCGAGGCCAACACCAACCTGATCAACCTCGACGGCGTGGTCGGCGCGTGCGGCCGCATCCCCTTCAAGGACCGCCACAACGGCCGCCTGATCCGCTACGACGTCGCCACCGACACCCACCCGCGCGACGCGCGCGGCTTCTGCGTCGAGTGCGGCCCGGGCGAGCCCGGGGAGTTCATCGGCATGATCCTCGACCTCCCCGACTTGGGCGCCGGCCGCTTCGAGGGCTACACCTCGCCCGCGGAGACCGAGCGCAAGATCCTGCGCGGCGTCTTCCAGCCCGGCGACCGCTGGTACCGCTCGGGCGACCTGCTGGTGCGCGACGAGGACGACTACTACTACTTCGTCGACCGCGTCGGTGACACCTTCCGGTGGAAGAGCGAGAACGTCTCGACCCAGGAGGTCGCCGAGGCGCTCGAGGGCTTCCCGGGGCTCGAGGTCGCGAACGTCTACGGCGTCCCGGTGCCGGGGGCGGAGGGTCGCGCCGGGATGGCGGCGCTGGTGCTGCGCGACCCCGCGTCCTTCGACGGCCGTGCCTTCTTCGCCCACGTCGCCGACCGCCTGCCGGCCTATGCCTGCCCGGTCTTCGTCCGCCTGGTCGCCGAGCCCGACATGACGACGACCTTCAAGCTCCGCAAGGTCGATCTCCAGCGCCAGGGCTTCGACCCCGCGATCGTCGCCGATCCACTCTTCGTGCGCGACGAGGAGGCGCGCGCCTACGTGCCGCTGACGGCAGCGAACGTCGGCGAGCGCCCGGGCGCGCGCGGGACGTAGCGGGCGCGCCGCCGGCGGACGGTCGGCGGAGGACGGGCTTTTCCGTAGTTCACGCGGGAAACGTCCGTAGGAGAACCCCGAAGCCCCGGCGGTCCGCACCGGTGCGGCCGGGTGCCCTCCCGAACGGCGCGAATCGGGACACCAGTTGCGGCCGACGGCGCTTGCCTCCGGCGACCGGCGCGCGCTACACGGCCTCGAAGCCGTCCCTCGCCAGCGCGCCTGGGACGGTGCCGCGTTGGAGGCGCGGTCGTGACCGCGACTGCGTGATGGAACCGAGACCCCCGCAGGAAGCCGCGCATCCCGACCGGACGGGACCCGGGAGCGCGCCGGCTCGACGCCGACCGCTCGGTCTGCGCACGCTGCGCGGCTTCGTCCGCAACGCCCTGCGCGCGCGCTGCACCACCAACCGGGTCATGGAGCCGCTGGTCGCCACGTACCACGTGACCAGCTACTGCAACCTGAACTGCACGTACTGCGAGGACTTCGGCCTCGACCGGAACCGCCACATGCGGCGCGCGCTCCTGCCCTTGCCACAGGCGAAGCACGTCGTGCGGGTGCTGCGGACGGGGGTCGAGAACCTCATCCTCACCGGCGGCGAGACGCTGCTCCATCCCGGCATCGAGGATCTGGTCGCCTACGCCGCGCGCCTGCGCTTTCGCAGCATCAGCCTCATCACCAACGGCGTCCTGCTGCCGGAGCGCGAGCGCGTGCTGCCCCACCTCTCCCGGCTGGTGATCAGCCTTGACTCGCTCGATCCCGAGGCGTGGGACCGGGTGCTCGCCGCCCGGTCCGGGACGGCGGCGCGGATCATCGCCACCGTCGAGCGCTACGCGCGCCTGCAGCGCGTGCACGGCTACCGCCTGGTGGTCAACTGCGTCGTCATGCCCGACACCGTCGCGGCCGCGCACGAGGTGCTGCGCTTTTGCGTCGCCCACGGCGTCGGCTTCTCGATGTCCCCTCAGGGTCTCGACGACCAGCCGCACGCCGGCCTGGTGGCGAGCCCCGCGTATCGCGCGCTGGTGCGCGAGGTGATGCGGCACAAGCGCGCCGGGGCCGACGTGGTGGGCAGCGCCGTCTACCTCGAGCACATGCTCAGCTTCGCCGAGTTCCAGTGCTACCCGACCGTGAACGTCCGCGTGCTGCAGAACGGCGACCTCGTGTACCCGTGCCGGCCTATCGCCGACCGGCGGGACGGGCGCGGCGGTGTCGCGGCGAGCCTGCTCGAGTTCGAGCGGCTGGCCGACGCGTTCGCCGCGGCCGTGCGGCGCTACGGAGCGCCGCCCGAGGGCTGTCGGAGCTGCTTCCAGCAGTGCTTCGCCGAGCCGAGCCTGTTGATCAGCCATCCGCTGCGCGCGCTCGCCGAGGTCGCGAGGTATCACGCACCGGCGTGAGCCATGCGGCGTCCGTCGGTCGGCATCGTCGATCTGGTGGCCAGGCGGCGCACGCGCTCGCCCTACGCCCGCCTGATGCACGCCAACTACGCCTCGATCATGCCGCAGGCGGTCGGGGTGTGGGCGCAGGAGCTCGGCTGTCGGGTGCACTACGCGGTCTACACCGGCTTCGAGGACGTCGAACGGCTGCTGCCGCCGGACATCGACGTGCTCTTCGTGAGCGCGTTCACGCCCGCGGCCTACCTCGCCTACGCACTCGCGCACCTGCATCGCGAGCGCGGCGTCGTGACCGTCCTCGGCGGGCCGCACGCCCGCGCCTACCCGGCCGACGCCCGCCGGCACTTCGACTACGTCGTCGGCTTCACCGACCGGACGCTGATCCACGACCTGCTGCGCGACGCCGCGCCCCAAGGCGGGGAGGGCGTGGCGCTCGCCGCCGCGGGCCAGCCCGCCGTCCTGCCGGGGGTCCGCGAGCGCTGGCCCTTCGTGCGCCAGGTGCTCGCCATGACCCGGCTCGTCGGCAGCGTGGCGATGATCGGGAGCCTCGGCTGCCCCTACCGCTGCAGCTTCTGCGTCGACGCGGAGGTCGCCTACCAGCCGCTGCCCTACGACCAGCTCCGCGAGGATCTCGCCTTCCTGCGCGCCCGGCTCAAGTGGCCGGTGGTCGGCTGGCACGATCCGAACTTCGGCGTGCGGTTCGCCGACTACATGGCCGTGATCGACGACGCCGTCCCGCCGCGCTCCATGCGGCACGTCGCCGAGTGCAGCCTCTCGCTGCTCGGGGAGCCGCACCTGCGCGAGCTCGCGCGCCGCGGCTTCGAGGGCCTGACGATCGGCATCGAGAGCTGGTTCGACTTCAACGACAAGGCGCGGCAGGGCGCCGAGGTCGGTGCCGGCAAGGTCGAGCGGGTCGGGGCCCAGGTCGCGCTCGTGACGCGCTACGTGCCCTACGTCCAGACGAACTTCGTCTGGGGTCTCGATCACGACGAGGGGCCGGCGCCCTTCGATCTGACGCGCCGCTTCCTGGCGCTGGCGCCGGCGGCGTTCCCGGCCCACAACCTCTTCACGGCGTACGGCGACTCGGCGCCGCTCGGCACGCGCCTCGCGCGCGACGGGCGCCTCCTCGACGTGCCCTTCCACGCCCAGGACACGTCCGCGATCCACAACGTGCGGCTGCGACGCTACGACGCGGCGGAGTTCTACGGCCTGCTCGCGGACCTGGCGCGCGATTGCTACTCGCCGCGCGCCACCGCGCGGCGGCTGGCCGCCAACCCCCATCCCCTCGGCCGCGCCGCGCGCTGGATGGGCGTGGTGCGTTCGCTCGGCTCGGCGTGGCGGACGGCGCACTACGCGCGGCTCCGCGATCGCTTCGCCCGCGATCCGGAGTTTCGCGCCTTCGCGGTGGGCGGCGAGCGGGCGCCGCGGCGGATGTTCCGCGCCGCCGTCGCGCGCGAGCTCGGACCGCGGCTGTTCGCGCGGCTGCCGCGCGACGTGGCGGCCTACCTCGCATGAGCGCCGCGCCGGACAGCCGCGCGGCGGAGGCCGTCCGATGACCCTCCGCTGTCCCGCCTGCGCGGCGGAGAGCCCCGCCGGCATGATCTTCTGCCTGCGCTGCGGGACGGCGCTCACGCGGGATTGTCCAGCCTGCGGCTTCGCGAGCCCGGCCGACGCCGCCTTCTGCGGGCGCTGCGCGACGGCCCTCGTCGCGGACGTCACGCCGTCGCCGCTCCCTCCGGGCGCCGGCTCGCACGCCGACCCGGCGTCTCCGGCCGGTGTCGCGCCGGCGGCGCTCGCGGCGGAGCGCCGCCAGCTCACCGTCATGTTCTGCGACCTGGTCGAGTCGACCGCGCTCTCGCGCCGCCTCGATCCGGAGGAGCTCCGCGACGTGATCGCCGCCTACCACGAGGCCGCGGCCGGCGTGGTGCGCCGGCTCGGCGGGCACGTCGCGCAGTACCTCGGGGACGGGGTCCTGGTCTACTTCGGCTATCCGCGCGCCCACGAGGACGATCCGATCCGGGCGGCGCATGCCGCGCTCGCGATCCTCGGCGAGCTCCCGCGCCTGAACGCGCTCCTCGGACGGACGACGCCGGCCGTCGCGCGCGATCCGCTCGCGGTCCGGATCGGCATCCATACCGGCCCGGTGGTCGTCGGCGCGATGGGGCGCCATGCCGGGGGCGAGGAGATGGCGCTCGGCGACACCGTCAACATCGCCGCGCGGCTGCAGGAGGTCGCGGGGCCGGGCGGGATCGCCGTCAGCGCCGCCACCCGCCGCCTGCTGCGGGAGGTCTTCGTGCTCGAGGACGCCGGCTCGCACCGCTTGAAGGGGATCGCGGAAGCGTTTGCCGTGACCCGCGTGCTCGGCGTGCGGAGCGCGTCGCCCGGCCGCGCCCGCGGGGCGGAGGCGCCGCTCGCGACCCCGCTCGTCGGACGCGAGCAGGAGCTGGCGCTGCTCGTCGATCGCTGGGAGCAGGCCCGCGAGGGCCACGGGCAGGTGGTGGCGCTCAGCGCCGAGGCGGGAATGGGCAAGTCGCGGCTCGTGCGCACGCTCGGCGAACGCGTCCGCGACGGCGCGCCCCGCTGGCTCGAGAGCGGCGGCTCGGCGTACCACGAGCAGAGCGCGTTCTACCCGGTGGTCGACCTGCTGCGCCAGGCGTTCGGCGTCGAGGAGGGCGACCCGCCGGAGACGCAGCTCGCCGCCGTGCGCGGCGCCCTCGACGCCGCCGGCCTCGAGGCGAGCGAGGCGCTGCCGTTGCTCGCGGGCGTGCTCGGGCTTCCGGTACCCGACGACTTCCCGACCCTCGACCACCTGGGGCCGGAGCTGCGCCGGCGCCGCACGCTCGAGGCCGTCGCCGGATGGCTCTGCGCCGCGAGCGCCGACCGACCCGTCGTGCTGGTGGTCGAGGATCTCCACTGGGTGGACCCGTCGAGCATGGAGGTCCTGCGGATGCTGCTCGAGGAGGTGCCGACGTGCCGCGTGCTCGTCGTGCTGACGCTCCGTCCCGAGCGCGAGCTCCCGTGGCCGGCGCGCTCGCACTTCGTGCACCTGACCTTGCACCCGCTCACGCGCCGGCAGGTCGTGACCATCGCCGCGCACGTCGCGGGCGCGCGCCGTCTCCCCGCGGCGATGGTGGACTACGTCGCGGCCAAGACCGACGGGGTGCCGCTCTTCGTCGAGGAGCTGACCAAGGCGATCGTCGAGTCCGAGCCGCACGCCGGCGCCGCCGGCGCGTCCGTCCACGCGGTGCCCTCCACCCTGCAGGACTCGCTCATGGCCCGCCTCGACCGGCTCGGGCCCTCGAAGGAGATCGCCCAGCTCGCAGCCGTGCTCGGCCGCGAGTTCCCCCGCGACGTGCTCGAGGCGGTGGCGGGTTGGGACGCGCACGCCCTCGACCGCGACCTCGACCGTCTGGTCGCCGCCGAGCTGCTCTATCGCCGCGGCGTGCCGCCGCGCGTCGTCTACACCTTCAAGCACGCGCTGGTGCAGGAGACCGCCTACCAGTCGTTGCTGCGGCGCGTCCGCCAGCGGCACCATGCCACGGTCGCGCGCGTTCTCGAGACCCGCTTTCCCGAGCGCGCGGCGGCCGAGCCGGAGGTGATCGCGCGCCACTACGACGAGGCGGGAGACCATCCCGCCGCGATCGACGCCTACGAGCGCGCCGCCGAGCGCGCGATCGAGCGCTCCGCGACCCACGAGGCGATCGGCCATCTGCGCCGGGGCCTCGAGCTCCTCGACGCGCTGCCGGCGGAGGCGGCGCGCCCCCGCCAGGAGCTGCGCTTCAACGTCAAGCTCGGCGCCCGCCTGGTCGAGGCCCGCGGCTACGGCGACGCGGAGGTCTGCCGGGCGTACGAGCGCGCCCGCGTGCTCTGTCAGGACGTCGCCGACGCCCCCGAGCTCTTTCGGGTGCTGTGGGGCCTCTCCGTCTACTACCAGGCGCGCAACGAGCTCGAGATCGCCTCCGAGATGGGCGACGAGCTCCTCGGCGTCGCCGAGCGCGCCGGCGATCCGTCGCTGCTGATCATGGCCCACATGGCGCGCGGCAGCCCGTCGTACTGGCAAGGACGCTACGCGACCTGCCTCGAGCGCGTCGAGCAGACCCTGGCGCTCTACGACCCCGCGCGCCACCATGCCCTCGCGCACGTGTACGGCGAGGATCCCGGCGTGTCGTCGCGGATCTACCAGTCGCAGGCGCTCTGGCAGCTCGGCTTCCCGGACCGGGCGCTGGCGGCGATACGCGCGGCGGTCGGGGTCGCGGAGGAGGGCCGGCATCCCTTCAGCCTCGGCTACGCGCTCTGCTTCGAGGCCGCCATCCACATGCTCCGCGGGGAGCACGCGGAGGCGGCGGCGTGGGCCGAGCGCGCGATCGCGCTCGCCGAGGAGCAGTACCTGCCGCTCTGGCTCGGGGCAGCACGGTTCTATCGCGGCTGGGCGACGGTCGAGTCGTCCGCCGGCGAGGCTGGCCTCGCGGTGATGGAGGCCGCGCTCGAGGAGCTGGTGGCAACCGGGACGGAGGTGGGCTCCTCGAGCATGATCGCGGTGCTCGCCGGTGCCCACGCCCGCCTCGGGCACGCCGAGAAGGCCCGCGGCGGCCTCGCGCTCGCGCGCGAGCTCGCCGCGCTGCGGCGGAGCCCGTTCTGGGACCCGGAGATCGAGCGCCTCGAGGGCGAGCTCGCCCTCCTCGGACCCACGCCGGCCACCGCCGAGGCCGAGGGGCACTTCGCGCGCGCGCTCGAGCTGGCGGACGAGCTCGGGGCCCGCTCGCTCGCGCTCCGCGCCGCCACGAGCCTCGCCCGCCTCCTGCAGCGCGACGGGCGGCGGGCGGAGGCGGCCGCCATCCTCGCGCCCCGCTACGAGGGCTTCAGCGAGGGGTGGGATACCGCCGATCTGCGCACGGCGCGCGCGCTCCTCGACGCCCTGGCGTGACGCCGCCGGACCAGCGCGCTCACCCCGCGAGCGGCCCGGGGTCGTAGCCGTACTGCCGCACCGCCTCGCGCTCGAGCCAGGCGGCGGGGATGCGGCGGAAGGCGCCGTCGCGCAGCCGCACCAGCGCCGGATGGCGCACCAAGCCCGCGCGGCCCCACAGGCGGGACAGACGGACCGTGCGCGCGGTGCGGCGCGCCCGCAGGCGGTGGTAGCGCGTGAAGGCGTCGGCCGGGTCCGCGGCCTCCGCGATCGCGCGGGCGAGGACGACCGCGTCCTCGAGCGCCATGCAGGCGCCCTGGCCGAGGTTCGGCGTCGTCGGGTGCGCGGCGTCGCCGAGCAGCACGGCGCGCCCGCGATGCCAACGGCGGACGGGCGCGCGGTCGAAGATGTCGTTCTGGAGGATGGCGTCCGCGGGCGTGCGCGCGAGCAGCTCCGGGACGCCGAACGGCCAGCCGGCGAAGGCGTCGGCGAGGTAGGCGGGCCGCGCCTCCGGGGGGA
>Ga0302046_10002953_pt1 | contig 15604 bp, 12 predicted proteins | sample RVTome_11_FD_200261 | JGI IMG/M metagenome (GOLD analysis project Ga0302046, IMG submission 200261) | Soil microbial communities from uranium-contaminated site in the Upper Colorado River Basin, Wyoming, United States - RVT147D111 (version 2) ...
TCTTCGGATTCCCCTTCGCGAGCGTCATCGTGATCGCCGACGTCAGCGTCGTCTTCCCGTGATCCACGTGACCGATCGTCCCGATGTTCACGTGCGGCTTCGTGCGCTCGAACTTCTCCTTGCCCATGACGTCTATCCCTCCAGCATCATGCCGTGACTATCGCCGTGTGGTCCCGCAGACCCGGGCCACCACTTCCTCCGAAATCGACTTCGGGACTTCCTCGTAGTGCGAAAAGTGCATCGTGTAGTTCCCGCGGCCCTGGGTCGCGGAACGGAGGTCGGTGGCGTAGCCGAACAGCTCCGCCAGGGGCACGACCGCCTGGATCGTCTGGACCCCCGGACGCGACTCCATGCTCTGGATGCGTCCGCGGCGCGAGTTGAGGTCGCTGATGACGTCGCCCATGTACTCTTCGTGGACGACGACCTCGACCTTCATCACCGGCTCGAGGAGCACCGCGGAGGCCCTGCGGCACGCTTCCTTGAAGGCCATCGAGCCGGCGATCTTGTACGCCATCTCGGACGAATCGACGTCGTGGTACGAGCCGTCGAGCAGTTCGACCTGGATGTCCCGCATGGCGTATCCGGCGAGCACGCCCGTGTCCATCGCTTCGGCGATCCCCGTCTTCACCGCCCCGATGTACTCCTTGGGGATCGCGCCGCCGACGATCTTGCTCTCGAACACGAAGCCGCCGTCGGGTCCGGAGGGCGCGACGCGGAGCCTGACGTGACCGTACTGGCCGCGGCCGCCCGTCTGGCGAATGTACTTGCCCTCGGCCTCGGCGGGCTCCCGGATGGTCTCGCGATAGGCGACCTGCGGCTTGCCGACGCTCGCCCCGACGTTGAACTCGCGCTTCAAGCGATCGACGAGGATCTCGAGGTGCAGCTCCCCCATGCCCGCGATCAGCGTCTGCGCGGTATCGGGGTCGGTCTGCACCCGGAAGGTCGGATCCTCCTGCACGAGCTTGGACAGCGCGGAGGCCAGCTTCTCCTGGTCGGCTTTCGTCTTGGGCTCGATCGCGAGCCGGATCACGGGCTCCGGGAAGTCCATCGACTCCAGCAGGATGGGGTGCTTGTCGGCCGAGATCGTGTCTCCGGTGGAGACGCTGCGCAGGCCGACCACCGCCGCGATGTCCCCGGCCCACACTTCCTTGATCTCCTCGCGCTTGTTGGCGTGCATCTTGAGGATCCGGCCGATGCGCTCGACGGAACGCCGCGCGGGGATGTAGACGCTGTCCCCGGAGCGCATCGAGCCCGAGTACACCCGGACGTAGGACAGATGGCCGACGAACGGATCGCTCACGATCTTGAAGACCAGGGCGGAGAACGGAGCGTCGTCGCTGGCCTGCCGCACGACGGTCGAATCGTCGCGTGGATCGACGCCCTCGATCGCCGGAACGTCGACGGGTGAAGGAAGGTAGTCGACCACCGCGTCGAGCAGCGGCTGGACGCCCTTCTTGCGGAACGCCGAGCCGGTCAGGACGAGCGTGAAGCGCAGATCGCAGGCCCCGCGTCGCAGCGCCGCGCGGATCTCGTCCGGCGTCAACGGCTCCTCGGCGAGATACTTCGACAGCAGCCCGTCGTCGACCTCGCATGCCGCCTCGACGACCTTGTCCCTCGCGGTCGACGCGGCCGCGGCGAGCTCCTCCGGGACCTCGACCTCGTCGTATTTCAGTCCCTGAGGATCGCTCTCGTCCCACACCACGGCCTTCATGCGCACCACGTCCACGACGCCCGTGAACCCTTCCGCGGAGCCCCACGGGATCTGGACCGGAATCGGGCGCGTGTGGAGACGGCGCTCCATCATCCGGCACACGTTGTCGAAATCGGCGCCGGTGCGATCCATCTTGTTGACGAACGCGATCCGCGGCACGCGATACTTGTCCGCCTGGCGCCACACCGTCTCCGACTGCGGCTCGACGCCTCCGACGGCGCAGAACACGGCGACGGCGCCGTCCAGGACCCGGAGCGAGCGCTCGACCTCGGCGGTGAAGTCGACGTGCCCGGGCGTGTCGATGATGTTGATACGGTGGTTCTTCCAGTTCAGCGTCGTCGCGGCGGAGGTGATGGTGATGCCGCGCTCTTGCTCCTGGACCATCCAGTCCATGGTGGCGGTGCCGTCGTGCACCTCTCCCATCTTGTGGGTGATCCCACTGTAGAACAGGATCCGCTCGGTCGTAGTCGTCTTACCGGCATCGATGTGCGCCATGATGCCGATATTGCGGATCCTCTCGAGAGGTGTCGTGCGTGCCACTTCAAAGAACCACGCGCCCCCACGGAATCCGTGGGTCGCCAAACTGGGCCGGGCGCCGCGCCGGTTTCAGTCACCCGGCTCGTACCCCGGTCCTCGCGACCGGAATGAACCCACTGTGACGCCTGACCCGTACCGTATCGTTTACCAGCGGTAGTGGGCGAAGGCCTTGTTGGCCTCGGCCATCCTGTGCGTATCTTCCCTCTTCTTGACCGCCCCACCCCGCAGGGCCGACGCGTCCAAGAGCTCGTTCGCCAGGCGCTCGCGCATCGACCCTTCGGGCCGTTGCCGCGAGAAAATGATCAGCCACCGTATCCCGAGCGCCGTCCGTCTCTCCGGCCGCACCTCGACCGGAACCTGGTAGTTGGAGCCGCCGACTCGCCTGGACTTCACCTCGAGCATCGGCTTCACGTTGTCGACGGCCTTCCGGAAGATCTTCAGCGGGTCTTCCTTGGTGCGCTCCTGGACCGTGTTCATGGCTCCGTAGAAGATCTGCTCCGCGACCGCCTTCTTGCCGCCGTGCATCAGGTTGTTGATGAACTTCGTCACCAGCGCCGACTGGTAGATCGGATCGGGGAGAATCTCTCGCTTCGGTACGTTTCCGCGTCGGGGCATCTCGAGATCCTAGCTCTTGGGCCGCTTGGCGCCGTACTTCGACCGGCTCTTGTGGCGGTCCTCGACTCCCATGGTGTCGAGGGTGCCGCGAATGACGTGATACCGCACTCCGGGGAGGTCCTTCACGCGCCCCCCGCGGATCATGACGATGCTGTGCTCTTGAAGATTGTGGCCGACGCCGGGGATGTAGGTCGTGACCTCGATTCCGTTGGTGAGGCGGACCCGCGCCACCTTCCTCAGCGCAGAGTTGGGCTTCTTCGGGGTCGACGTGTAGACGCGCACGCACACGCCCCGTCTCTGGGGACTGGCTCCCAGCGCCGGACTCTTGGTGCGGCCCTTGATGTCCTTGCGGCCCTTCCGCACCAGTTGGCTGATCGTCGGCACTTGCCTGCACTCCTGACGGCGGCCAACCCCGCGCCGCACCCTTCCGGGTACGCGACCGCGAAGCCTCCGACGGCTCGAACTTGACGCAAAACCCGGAGAGTCTAGCAGAGCGGCGCCGGATCGGTCAAGGGATCGACCCGGCCTCGGACTGCCACCACGAGGTGGCGGATCCGCGCCCGCCTCCTCCTCACGCTACACGCTCACGCCGTCTTGCCCTGCTCCGCCGCGGCCGCGGCCGCCGCGACCCGCAACATCTCGGCGAAGCGGTCGGTGTCGAGATCCACTTCGGCCTCGTCCACCTCCGCGGCCGCCTCCTCCTCTTCCGGCGGCGGCGGGCCGTCCGGCTCGATCAGCAGATCGGCGTAGACGGACATCCCGGTCCCGGCCGGGATCAGGCGGCCCATGATCACGTTCTCCTTGAGGCCCCGCAGGTAGTCGACCTTGCCCGAGATCGAGGCCTCGGTCAGCACCCGGGTCGTCTCCTGGAAGCTCGCGGCGGAGATGAACGACTCCGTCGCCAGCGAGGCCTTGGTGATGCCGAGCAGCAGCGGACGCCCTCGCGCCGGCGCCCCGCCCGCCGCGAGAACCCTCTCGTTCTCCTCGACGAAGCGGTAGCGGTCGACCTGCTCGTCCACGATGAACTCGGTGTCTCCGACGTCCTCGACTTTGATCCAGCGCATCATCTGGCGGATGATGACCTCGATGTGCTTGTCGTTGATGTTGACGCCCTGCAGGCGATAGACCTCCTGGATCCCGTCGAGCAGGTACTTCTGGAGCTCGCGCTCCCCGAGGATCTCCAGGATCTTGTGCGGGTCCTTGGGCCCGTCGGTGAACGCGTCGCCGGCCTTGACCCACTCTCCCTCCTGGACGTTGACGTGCAACCCCTTCGGGATGCTGTACTCGCGCTCCTCACCGTCGTCGGTACCGACCAGGACCTTGCGGGTGCCCTTGGAGATCTCGCCGTAGTGCACGGTCCCGTCGACCTCCGCCATCACGGCAGGGTCCTTCGGATGCCGCGCCTCGAACAGGTCCACGACCCTCGGAAGACCCCCGGTGATGTCCTTGGTCTTGGTGGTCGCCCTCGGGATCTTCGCCAGGATGTCTCCCGGCTCCAGGCTGTGGCCGTCCTGGACCATGAGAATGGCGTGCACCGGAAGCAGGATCTTCCGCACCGTCTTGCCCTTGGCGTCTTCGACCAGCATCTGCGGGTGCTTCTTCTCGTCTTGCGACTGCACGATGACCTGGCGCGAGAAGCCGGTGACCTCGTCGACCTCCTCCTTCATCGTGACGCCGGGCTCGATGTCCGAGAACCGCGCCACGCCGGACAGGTCGGTGAGGATCGCGTAGGTGTACGGATCCCATTCCGCCAGACGCTGGCCGGCCTCGACCGGATCGCCGTCGCGCACCTGGAGCGTCGCGCCGTAGACCACGGTGTAGCGCTCGCGCTCGCGGTTCTCGCGGTCGACGATCACCAGCGCCCCGTTGCGGTTGATGGCCACGGGCTTGCCGTCGCGGTTCTCGACGAACTTCACGTTCTGGTACTTGACCGTCCCGGCGTTGTTGGCCTCGATGTGGCTCTGGTCCTCGATGCGCGCGGTTCCGCCGATGTGGAACGTCCGCATGGTCAGCTGGGTCCCGGGCTCGCCGATCGACTGCGCCGCGATGATGCCCACGGCCTCGCCGAGATCCACCGCCCGGCCGCTCGCCAGGTTCCGTCCGTAGCACCGGATGCACACGCCCCGACGGCACTCGCAGGTCAGCACCGACCGGATCTTGACGAACTCGATCCCGGCGTCCTGAACCTCCTGGGCCAGATCCTCGTCGATCAGCGCGTTTCTGGGCACGATGACGTCGGCGGTGAGCGGGTCCTTGACGTCCTCGAGCGCCACTCGACCGACGATTCGATCTCGGAGCTCCTCGATGATCTCGCCGCCTTCCTCGATGCGCGTGACCTCGATGCCCTCCAGGGTCTGGCAATCGTCCTCGGAGATGATGACGTCCTGCGCGACGTCCACCAGGCGGCGGGTCAGGTAACCCGAGTTGGCGGTCTTGAGCGCCGTGTCGGCGAGACCCTTGCGCGCTCCGTGGGTCGAGATGAAGTACTGCAGAACGTTCAGGCCTTCGCGGAAGTTGGCGGTGATGGGAGTCTCGATGATCTCCCCGGAGGGCTTGGCCATGAGGCCGCGCATCCCGGCGAGCTGGCGCATCTGCTGCTTGCTGCCCCGCGCACCTGAATCGGCCATCATCAAGATCGGGTTGAACTCCTTGAGGTCGCTCTCCCGCCGCGTCATCTCCCGGAACATCGCCTCCGAGACCCGCTCCGTCGCTTCCGACCAGATGGCGATGACCTTGTTGTAACGCTCGCCGTTGGTGATCACGCCGTCGAGGTATTGTTGCTCGACCTCGATCTGGTCCTGGCGGGCCCGGTCGACCACCGCGGTCTTCTCCGGGGGGACCACCATGTCGTCGACGCCGATCGAGATCCCGGCGCGCGTGGCGTGCAGGAAGCCGAGGTCCTTGAGCCGGTCGACCAGCTCGACCGTGGGGGTCGATCCGTGCCGCAGGTGACAGTAGTGCACGAGCGACTGCAGCCCGCGCTTCTTGAGCAATCCGTTGATGAACGGAAGACAGGTCGGCAGGCGGTCGTTGAACAGCACCCGTCCCACGGTGGTCCTGAGCTTGTAGTTGCGAACGGTCTGCTCGGGCGCGCGCACCACGTTTTCCCGCTCCCCCGCCGGGAGGGTCGTCAGATCGATCAGCTTTCCGGTGTAGCGCAGGACGATGCGGCTCAGGGTCCGGACCTCGCCGGCCTGGTAGGCCAGGATGACTTCCTCGGGTGAGCCGAAGATCCGTCCCTCGCCCCGCTCTCCGGGTCGCTCCAGCGTCAGGTAGTAGCAGCCGAGCACGATGTCCTGGCTGGGATTGACCACCGGCGCCCCGTTGGCCGGACTCAGGATGTTCTGGGTCGAGAGCATCAGCACGCCCGCCTCGACCTGGGCCCGCGCGCTCAGCGGAATGTGGACGGCCATCTGGTCGCCGTCGAAGTCCGCGTTGAACGCCGTGCACACCAGCGGGTGGATCTTGATGGCCTTGCCTTCGACCAGCACCGGCTCGAAGGCCTGGATGCCGAGGCGATGGAGGGTCGGGGCCCGGTTCAGCAGCACCGGGTGCTCCTGGATGACCTCCTCGAGATAGTCCCACACCTCGGGGCGCTCGAGCTCGACCATCTCCTTGGCGGCCTTGATGGTCGAGACCAGTCCCTCCTTCTCGAGCTTGTTGTAGATGAACGGCTTGAACAGCTCGAGCGCCATCTTCTTCGGGAGGCCGCACTGGTGCAGCTTGAGCTCGGGGCCGACCACGATCACCGACCGTCCCGAGTAGTCGACGCGCTTGCCCAGCAGGTTCTGACGGAACCGCCCCTGCTTGCCCTTGAGCGTGTCGGACAGCGACTTCAGCGGACGGTTGTTGCTGCCGCGCAGCACTCGTCCCCGCCTCCCGTTGTCGAACAGCGCGTCGACCGCCTCCTGCAGCATGCGCTTCTCGTTGCGCACGATGACGTCGGGTGCCTTGAGGTCCAGGAGCTTCTTGAGACGGTTGTTGCGGTTGATCACCCTGCGGTACAGATCGTTCAAGTCCGACGTCGCGAACCGGCCGCCGTCGAGCGGCACCAGAGGTCGCAGCTCGGGCGGGATCACGGGAATGACGTCGAGGATCATCCACTCCGGCCGGTTTCCCGACTTCCGGAACGCGTCCACGACCTTCAGGCGCTTGGCGTACTTGAGGCGCTTTTGCTGCGACGTCTCGGCCTTCATCCGCTCCCGGAGCTCGCCGGCCAACGTCTCGATGTCCACCCGGGCCAGAAGCTCCTTGATGGCCTCGGCTCCCATCCCGGCGGTGAACTGGTCCGGATACTCGTCCTGCAGCTCGCGGTACTGCTCCTCGCTCAGGATCTGCCGTTCCCCGAGGTCGGGAGCTTCACCGGGATCGATGACCACGTAGGCCTCGAAGTACAGCACGCGCTCCAGCTCGCGAAGGGTGATGTCGAGCAGGTGAGCGATGCGGCTGGGAAGCCCCTTGAAGAACCACACGTGGCTCACCGGGCTGGCCAACTCGATGTGCCCCATGCGCTCGCGGCGCACCTTGCTCTGGGTGACCTCGACCCCGCACTTGTCGCACACCACGCCGCGGTGTTTCATGCGCTTGAACTTGCCGCACAGGCATTCCCAGTCGGTGACCGGCCCGAAGATCCGAGCGCAGAACAGGCCGTCGCGCTCGGGCTTGAACGTCCGGTAGTTGATGGTCTCCGGCTTGATGACCTCGCCGTAGGACCACGATCGGATCTTCTCGGGACTCGCCAGGCTGATCCTGATGGCGTTGAAGTCGTTGATCGTCTTCGCCTTGTCGAAGAGGAACGACGGTCTGTTCACGATCACCTCCCTGGCGTCAGATGGTCGAAGGACCCGGAGCGTCGGGACGATCGCTCAGGAGCTCGACGTCGAGGCACAGACTCTGCAATTCGCGGACGAGGACATTGAAGGACTCCGGCAGACCCGGCTCCACCGTGGGATCGCCCTTGACCAGGGCCTCGTAGATCTTGGTCCTGCCGTAGACGTCGTCGGATTTCACGGTCAGCAGCTCTTGGAGGATGTGCGCGGCACCGTACGCCTCGAGCGCCCAGACCTCCATCTCGCCGAACCTCTGGCCGCCGAATTGCGCCTTTCCGCCCAGCGGCTGCTGCGTGATCAGCGAGTACGGACCGATGGACCGCGCGTGGATCTTGTCGTCCACCAGGTGCGACAGCTTCATCAGATAGATGAAGCCGACGGTGACGATCTGATCGAAGGCCTCTCCCGTCTTACCGTCGACCAGCCGGATCTTGCCGGACTCCGGCAGGCTCGCCGATTTCAGCTGGTGGCGGATCTCGGCCTCGGACGCACCGTCGAACACCGGGGTCGCGAATTGGACTCCTTGAGCGAGCGCGCGCGCCATCTCGAGGATCGCATCGTCGGACTCGCCGGCGATGCGCGCCCGGAGACGCTCGGTGGGCATGATGCCCTTCACGTATTCCCGGATCGCGGCCGCCGCCTCGGCACGCCCGCTCTCGAGCTGCTCCTCGATCCAGCGCGCGTGCTCGGAGGACGCCCAGCCGAGATGCGTCTCCAGGACCTGTCCGACGTTCATGCGGGAAGGCACGCCGAGCGGATTGAGCACGACCTCGACGGGGGTACCGTCGGGCGTGAACGGCATGTCCTCCTCCGGGAGGATGCGGGCGATGACGCCCTTGTTCCCGTGCCGGCCCGCCATCTTGTCGCCCACCGACAGCTTGCGCTTCATGGCGACGTAGACCTTCACCATCTTGATGACGCCGGGCGCCAGCTCGTCGCCCTTCTGCATCTGCGCGATCTTGTCCTCGTTGAGCCGCTCCAGGATCTGGATGCGCTTCCTGGTGCGCTCCTCGATGCGACGGATCTCGTTGAGCTTCGCGGTGCGAGTCGGCCTGACCTCGCAATTGCGCAGGTCCGCCGTGTCGATCTCCGCCATCACGTCGCGGGTCAGTGTCGCGCCCGCGGGCACGATGACCTGGCCCGTGCGGCGCGTCATGAGCGGCGCGATCAACGTCTCGCCGTCGAGCAGCTCGATCAGACGCTTGCGATCCTCCTCCCGCAGAATGCGGATCTGGTCCTGGAGGTCCTTGCGCAGTCTTTCGATGTCGGCCTGCTCGATCTCGAGCGCGCGGGCGTCCTTCTCGACTCCCTTGCGACAGAAGATCTTGACGTCCACGATCGTGCCGTCGATGCCCGGAGGCGTGGTCAGCGAGGCATCGCGGACGTCGCCGGACTTCTCGCCGAAGATGGCGCGCAGCAGCTTCTCCTCCGGAGTCAGCTGCGTTTCGCCCTTGGGGGTCACCTTGCCCACCAGGATGTCGCCCGGCTTGACGTGAGCCCCGATGCGGATGACGCCGGACTCGTCGAGATCCTTGAGGAACTCCTCGGAGACGTTGGGAATGTCGCGCGTGATCTCTTCCGGACCGAGCTTCGTGTCGCGCGCCTCGACGTCGAACTCCTCGATGTGGATGGACGTGAACGAGTCGTCCCGCACCAGCTTCTCCGAGACCAGGATCGCATCCTCGAAGTTGTAGCCGCGCCACGGCATGAAGGCGACGAGGATGTTCCTTCCGAGCGCGAGCTCGCCGTCGTCGGTGCACGGACCGTCCGCCAGGACCTGTGCGACGCGCACCCGCTGGCCGATTCGAACGATCGGCCGCTGGTTGATGCACGTGTTCTGGTTCGAGCGCCGGAACTTGGTGAGGGAGTAGATGTCGGCTCCGAAGTCCTCGCGGCCCTCGGCCCCGACGCGGATGATCACGCGCTGCGAATCGACGTAGTCCACGATCCCCGCGCGCTTGCACGTCACGACGGCTCCCGAATCCTGGGCGGTGATGGCCTCCATCCCCGTCCCGACGAACGGGGCCGACGGCCGCAACAGCGGGACCGCCTGGCGCTGCATGTTCGAGCCCATGAGCGCGCGGTTGGCGTCGTCGTTCTCGAGGAACGGGATCAGGGAGGCGGCCACCGACACCAGCTGCTTGGGAGAGACGTCGATGTACTGCACGTCCTCGCGCGGCACGAGCTTGAACTCTCCGGTCTTCCTCGCGTTGACGCGCTCGTTGACGAACTCCCCGGCCGGGGACAGTTTCGCGTTGGCCTGGGCGATGACCGACTTGTCCTCCTCCCAGGCGGTCAGGTAGAACGAGTGCGCGACCGCCGCGGGCGGGGTCTTGCCGGTCCCCTCGAGCCGCTTGAGCTCCTTGTCGTACTCGCTCTTGCGCACGACCTCGTGCAGCTTGTACCCGGCCTCGCCGGTGCGGGTCACCCGGACGTAGTCGACGACGTGACCGTCCTCGACCTTGCGGTACGGCGACTCGATGAAGCCGTAGTCGTTGATCCGGGCGTAGCACGACAGCGAGGAGATCAGACCGATGTTGGGCCCTTCCGGCGTCTCGATGGGACAGATCCGACCGTAGTGCGTCGGATGGACGTCCCGGACCTCGAAACCCGCGCGCTCGCGGGACAGACCGCCCGGCCCCAGGGCCGACAGGCGCCGCTTGTGCGTGACCTCCGACAGCGGGTTGGTCTGGTCCATGAACTGCGACAGCTGGCTGCCGCCGAAGAACTCCTGGATCGCCGCCATGACCGGCTTGGCGTTGATCAGGTCGTTCGGCATCGCGGTGGTCATTTCCTGGTAGACCGACATCTTCTCCTTGATGGCGCGTTCCATGCGGACGAGTCCGATCCGGAACTGGTTCTCCAGCAGCTCGCCGACGCTCCTGACCCGTCGATTGCCGAGGTGATCGATGTCGTCGAGGTCGCCCCTCCCCCGGCGGAGCTTCATCATGTATCGCAGGACCTCGACGAAGTCCTCCTTGGTGGGAGTGCGATCCTCCCCCTTCCTCCAGCGCTCGCCGATCTCGAGTGGCCAGTCCTCTTCCCGGACGCCGTAGATCTTGGTGTTGAACTTCAGGCGACCGACCTTCGAGAAGTCGTAGCGCGAAGGATCGAAGAACAGGCTGTTGAACAGGTTCTTCGCGGACTCCACGGTCGGAGGATCGCCGGGCCGCAGCCGGCGGTAGATTTCCAGGAGCGCGTCGCCCTGGCTCTTCACGGTGTCCTTGGCGAGCGTCTCGACGAGGATCATCCCCACGTCCTCGCGGTCGGGAAAGACGACCTCGAGCTTCTTCGATCCCTTGCCCAGGAGCGACGCCAGGGTGTCCACGCTCAGGGGACGCGCCGCCTCGACCAGGACCTCGCCCGTAGCCGGATCGACGTGGTCGGTCAGCGCGTAGGCGCCCTCGACCTCCGAAGCCTCGACCTCGACCCACGTGATCCTCGCCTTCGCGATGGCTTCGACGTGCTCCTCGGTGAACCGGCGGTTCTTCTTGATGATCTCCTCGCCGGTGCGCGGATGGACGATGGCGGCCTTGGCCTTGAGGCCGACGAGGCCGGGCCCGGCGCGGAAGGAGTACTTCCCGCCCTCGAGCTTGAGCTCCACCGGGGTGTAGAACGTCCGGAGGATGGTCTCGTCGTCGTTGTAGCCGAGCGCACGCATGAAGACCGTGGCCGGGAACTTGCGCTTGCGGTCGATGCTGATGAACAGCACGTTCTTGTGGTCGTACTCGAACTCCACCCACGACCCGCGGTACGGGATGACCTTCGCGGTGATGACGCTCTTCGCCCCGTCGGACTGGAAGAACACCCCGGGGCTGCGATGGAGCTGGCTGACGATCACGCGCTCCGTGCCGTTGATGACGAACGTGCCGTTCTCGGTGAGCATCGGGATCTCACCGAAGTACACCTCCTGCTCCTTGATGTCGCGAATGCTCTTGGCCTCGGTGTCGGGGTCCTTGTCGTAGACGACCAGTTGAATCGTGACCTTGAGCGGAACGGTGTAGGTCTGGCCGCGCTCCTGGCACTCCTGGACGTCATACTTGAATTTCAGCGCGACCGGGTCGCCGCACTGCTCGCACTCGACGACGTTCACGGGAGTGAGGTTGCCGCAGTGGCTGCACACGGCTTCGCCCCCGCGGGACTCGGGCGAGATGATGGTGTGCCCGCACGAGCGGCACTCGTTCCGGAGCTTCTCGATGCCCTGGAGCTCGCCGCACTTGCACTCCCAGTTGCCGATCGTGTACTCGACGAACTCCAGGGAGCAAGTCTCGCGGAAGTCCTTGATCGGGAAGACCGACTTGAAAACGGCCTGCAGGCCCACGTTGTCCCGGTCGGACGGAGCCGTGTGCATCTGCAGATACCGCTCGTAAGACCGCTTTTGGACCTCGATCAGGTTCGGGATCGGGATGGCGGTCTCGATCTTCGAGAAATCGGCCCGGGGCCGCCCGGAGTACGAGAGAGTCTCGGACATCGCGTTCCACACCCCTTTCGTGGGACCCGTTGCGCTCCGACCGCTCATCGAGCGAGGTCAGGAGCGGACGGACGGGACCCGCGGCGCGAGAATCGAATCGGGGGCACACGCCCCTCGGGGACGACCGGCGTCGTCACGGCCTGGTGCGACAACAGAACAAAGCCGTCTGCCATGAGCGCGACGACGCCTACTTGATCTCGACGGTGGCACCTTCGGCTTCGAACTTCTTCTTGATCTCCTCGGCCTCGCTCTTCGTCACGCCATCCTTGACGGTCTTGGGAGCTCCGTCGACCAGGTCCTTGGCCTCCTTGAGACCGAGGCTGGTCACCTCCCGGACCGCCTTGATGACGTTGATCTTCTTGCCGCCGACCTCCTTGAGCACGACCTCGAACTCGATCTGCTCTTCGACCGCGGCGACCGCGCCGGCAGGCGCGGCCGCGGCAACGGCGACCGGCGCCGCCGCCGACACCCCCCACTTGCTCTCCAGCATCTTGACGAGCTCCGCCGCCTCGATGACGGTCAGCGAGCTCAAGTTCTGCGCAATTACCTCCAGGTCGGCCATCTGTGCAATCCTCCGTGAATCTCGTCGGCGCCAAGCGGCGCGTTCGAACCCATGAAAACGACTCGGTTGAGACGATCAGCCCTCTGTCTCCATCTTCCTGTTGCGGGCCGCGATGACTCCCGCCACCTGCGTCGCCGGCGCCGCGATCATGCGAGCCAGCATCGTGGCCGGCGTCTGGATGACGCACAGCAGGCGAGCGCGGAGCTCCGGGAGCCCCGGCAGCTTCGCGAGCGCGTTCACTCTTGCCGGGTCGAGCACGCTCTTGGCGTCGATCACTCCCGCGATGATCTCGAGCTGCGGGTTGTTCGCGGCGAACTCGGAGAGCACCCTCGCGAGGACCAGCGGGTCGGTCTCGTGAAACGCCACCGCGCGCGGCCCGGTGAGCGACGGTGCCAGGGGCTCCATGGCCGTCCCGGCGGTCGCGCGCTTGGCGAGGCGATTCTTGACGACCTGATAGGTCCCGCCGGCGGCCCGTATGCGCTTGCGCAGCTCGGTCGCCTGCCGGACCGTCATCCCGGAGAACGACGTCACGAAGACGTGCGGCGCCTCCCGGAACCGGCCGGACAGCTGTTCGATGGCAGCGATCTTCTCTGTGCGACGCACGGCTTACCCTCAGGCGACGGCCGCCTCGAGCGATTGCGCGTCCACCGGGACGCCGGGACCCATCGTCGAGGCGAGGAAGAACGATTTGACGTACTTGCCCTTGGCGGAGGCCGGTCTGGCCCGGACGACCGCGTCGATCAGCGTCCGGGTGTTCTCGGCGAGCTGGGCGTCCGTGAACGACAGCTTGCCGACGGGCGCGTGAACGATGCCGCTCTTGTCGACGCGGAACTCGATGCGCCCGGCCTTGATCTCGGCCACGGCCTGCGCGACGTCGAACGTCACGGTGCCGGTCTTGGGATTCGGCATCAATCCGCGCGGCCCCAGGATCTTGCCGAGCTTGCCGACCTCGCGCATCATGTCGGGGGTCGCGATCACGGCCTCGAATTCCATCCAACCTTCCTGGACCTTCTTGACGAGCTCCGCCCCCCCGACGTAGTCGGCCCCCGTGGCCTCGGCCTCCTTGATCTTCTCCCCCGCGGCGAACACGAGCAGCCGCTTGCTCTTGCCGGTGCCGTGGGGCAGGACGACCGTGCCGCGCACCATCTGGTCGGCGTGCTTGGGGTCGACCCCCAGCCGGATGGCCGCCTCGACGGTCTCGTTGAACTTGGCGTAGGCGGAGCTGCGCACCATGCGCACGGCCGTTTCGACGTCGAACGGCCCTCCCTGCAGCTTCTCGACCGCCGCAGCGTACTTCTTTCCGTGCCTCGGCATTCACGACCTCCGAAAGCGGCCGGCGGCGGCCCGCGTCAGCCCTCGACTTCGATCCCCATCGATCGGGCGCTGCCCTCGATGATCCGCATGGCGGCTTCGAGCGACTCGGCGTTCAAGTCCGGCATCTTCGTGCGGGCGATCTCCTCGACCTGGGCGCGGGTGACCTTGCCGACCTTCTCGCGGTTCGGCACTCCCGATCCCTTCTCGATGCCCGCCTGCTTGGCCAGCAGCACGGACGCGGGCGGGGTCTTGGTGACGAACGTGTACGAATGGTCCTGGTACACCGTGATGAGCACCGGGGTCAGGATGCCGTTGTCCTTCGACGTCTTGGCGTTGAACGCCTTGCAGAAATCCATGATGTTGACGCCCTGCTGCCCGAGCGCCGGCCCCACGGGAGGCGCGGGCGTCGCCTTGCCCGCCGGGATGTGCAGCTTGATCAACCCGATCACCTTCTTGGCCATCTGAAGTCCCCTGGCGCGGAAGCGACCCCGTCTCCGGCCGGCTCGTGCGTCAGACCCTCTCCACCTGCAGGAAGCCCAGCTCGACCGGCGTCGCGCGGCCGAAAATCGTGACCATGACCTTGAGGGTCGAACGGTCCTCGTTGATCTCCTCGACCTGACCCGTGAAATTGCTGAACGGGCCGTCCATGATCTTGACGTTCTCTCCGATGCGGTACTCGAGCTTCGGCTTCGGCTTCTTGGCGGCGACCGACACCTGCTTGATGATCCGATCGACCTCTTCGTCGCTCAGCGGGACCGGCCTGTTCCCCGTTCCCACGAAGCCGGTGACCCGAGGCGTGTTCTTCACCACGTGCCATGCCTCGTCGGACATCTCCATCCGGACCAGCACGTATCCGGGGAAGAACTTGCGGGTCGACTTGGTCTTCTTGCCGTCGCGAATCTCGACGACTTCCTCGGTCGGGATGAGGATCTCCTCGATGACCTCCGCCATGCCCATGGCCTCCGCCCGCTGGCGCAGGCTCTCCTTCACCTTGGCCTCGAAGCCGGAGTACGTGTGCACGATGTACCACTGCTTCGCCATCGCCGCCTTGTCCGTCGTCATTCGAACAACCTGAAGACGCGGTCCATGCCCGCGTTGATGATCATGTCCACGACCCACAGGTAGAACGCGCAGATCATCACGGTCACGATCACCACCACGGTCGTTCCGTAGACCTCCCGGCGGCTCGGCCAAGTCGTCTTCTTCAGCTCGGCCACGACCTCGGTGACGAACTGCCGGAATCGAGTGAACCAACCCACGATCGCCTCCGCCCGCCTCGAGCCGCCCTATCGGGCTTCCTTGTGCGCCGTGTGCTTCCGGCAGAAACGGCAGTACTTCCGGAACTCGAGCTTGCCCGTCGTCTTCTTCTTGTTCTTCGTCGTCGCGTAGTTGCGGCGCTTGCAATCGCCGCACTGCAGGGTCACGTTTTCTCGCATGTTATTGCACGATCTCCGTCACGGTACCGGCGCCGACGGTCCGGCCGCCTTCCCGGATCGCGAACCGCAGACCCTTGTCCATGGCGATCGGCGTGATCAGCTCCACGTCCACCGTCACGTTGTCCCCGG
>Ga0302046_10002954_pt1 | contig 15601 bp, 13 predicted proteins | sample RVTome_11_FD_200261 | JGI IMG/M metagenome (GOLD analysis project Ga0302046, IMG submission 200261) | Soil microbial communities from uranium-contaminated site in the Upper Colorado River Basin, Wyoming, United States - RVT147D111 (version 2) ...
TCCTTTTTTTGCTTTTCTTTGCAAAAGTGGGGATTTTTTGGGCTCTTGTGTTATTCACACACTCCGGCTAATTATCCACACGTCAAAAACCCTTGTATTTATTGCACTTTTTGCTTGACTTTAAAACGCATTTCACTAAATTTCAGTGCCGTGTGGGGAAAAGTGGGGAATGTGGGAGATGTGTCTTAGCGTCAATAAAATCAAGTACTTCCAGAGGCATTTCATCTGCTATGTCGTCATTCAAGGGAAGATATTCTTATTCGGTAGATAACAAAGGGCGCGTTGCCCTGCCTGCCAAACTCCGCAAAAGTGTCTCGCCCGCGGCAAATGATACTTTTATTATCACGCGCGGATTCGAGCAATGCTTGTTCCTCTATCCGCAGGATGAGTGGAACAAGCTCGAGGATTCCATCAGGAACCTTTCTCCGTCAAATCCCCAGCACAGGTTCCTTGTCAGAACATTGCTGCAATGGTCCAGTGATTGCCAGCTCGACAACCAGGCACGCATTTCCGTTCCGCAGGATCTTCTTAAATTCGCCGGCCTCGAGAATGAGGTCTTGATCCTTGGGGTGCTGGAGAGAATAGAAATCTGGAATCCCAGGGTCTACGAGGAATACATGAACAACCAGCCCGCAACCTATGAGACGGTTGCAGAGGCGGTGCTCAAATCGAATGCCTAGGCATTGTCCGCAACCCCGTTTCATACACCGGTTTTGCTCCACGAAGCACTTTCGTTTCTTGCTCCCATGCCTGGGAAGACAATTGTCGATGCTACCCTTGGCGGAGGCGGACACGCCCAGGCAATTCTGGAAAGAATGGGCGACAGCGGACTTTGTCTCGGTATTGATGCCGATTCGGACGCTTTGGCGTCTGCATCGAAACGCTTGAATCAGTTTGGAAGTCGATTCGTTCCCGTTCACGATAATTTCGGGAACCTTCGTTCCGTTCTTTCTCAACGTTCCGTGGACGCGCTCGACGGAATTCTCTTCGACCTTGGTATGTCTTCACATCAGCTCGATGATCCATCGCGGGGCTTTACCTTCCGCGCCAATGACATCCTGGACATGCGTATGGACCGGCGTCAGGATCTCGATGCCGCACAAGTGGTCAACACGTATGGGCTCAAAGAACTTGAGGAAATCTTTCGGACGTTTGGCGAAGAGAAGCATGCAAGACGGATCGCATCGCGAATTGTTGAAAGGCGTCAGCGAAGTGCAGTGAAATCAACGGGTGAAATTGCTTCCGTTGTCGAGTCCGTGGTAGGAACCCGGTTTGCTGTGAAATCGCTTGCTCGGGTGTTCCAAGCATTGCGTATCGAGGTGAATCGTGAACTTGATCGACTGCAGGAGGGTTTGCGGCAGGCGTTGGATGTTATTCGGATTGGAGGGAGAATCGTCGTGATTTCTTATCATTCGCTTGAAGACAGGATCGTCAAGGATTGTTTTCGTGACGCGGCAAGGTCTGTGGTGCCTTCGGGCTTGAAGCCGGTACCCGACAGGCTTGTCAAACCACGGGCAAGGATTCTAACAAAGAAACCCGTGGAACCATCGGCGGCGGAGATTCGGATGAACCCGCGGGCCAGGAGCGCAAAATTGCGCGCGGCGGAGAAGCTCTGATGGCCAAGCACTCAACACCCGACCAGGAACTTCTGACCAGACCAACGGCGGATTCCAGAGGTGGTTCCGTCGGGCCCGACAGGTTATCGATTTACCCAGGGAACATGCCGCTGGGACCACAGACCCCGGCACCCGCGCCGCCGAGCCATACCCCGTTGCCGCCTTTGCGAAATCGCAAGGCCGTCCGACGAAAGATCTCGCCGTTTACAATCATGATGATGCTGATTGCGGCCGCGGTAGGCATCGTTCTGTATATCAGCAACATCATTGCGGTAAATCAGTTATTGAATGACGTCAATGCTCTTGAATCTGAGCATCGACAGATTTTGATGGAGCAGGAGATCCTGCGCGCCCAAATCAACCGGCTGGCAAGCCTGGAGCGCATTCAGGAAAAGGCTGAAGAGCTTGGGCTGAAGAGCCTCCGGGAGCCACCTGTGTGGCTGAGCGTTGATCCTGAGCGAATTCGTGGAATCGAGGAGGAATCGGCAAAAAAGCCCTGAAAAATGATGGATTTCAAAGCCCCCCAAGCATCACAAGAAGGTGAAAAGGTACGCAAGGATATCACGGGCCGATTGCTCGTCCTGAAGCTCTCCCTTTCATTGTTTTTTGTGATCGTGGCAGCACGGTTGGTCAAAATTCAGATCATCGATGCCCAGAAGTTCCAGTCGATCGCCCGCAAGCAATATGAACAGAAATTTACCCTGCCGGCAATCCGCGGAAATCTGTACGATCGCGATGGACGGGTTCTTGTTTCTAATACGATGTATGTGTCGTTTGCTGCCGATCCGAAAATTATTGGTGACTATGACCAGCGCGTTGCCGAAACCTTTGCCCGGGTCTTCGAAGAATCAAAGGGGCATTATCTTTCGAAACTCCGTTCCGCCGTATCAAGGCGCTTTGTTTGGCTCGAGAGACGTGTAAGTCCATCGACCGCCCGCCGCATCTCTTCGGTAATGTTGGACGGCGTCGTAGTAGTCAATGAACCAAAAAGATTGTATCACTACGACGAACTTGCTGGCCCGTTGATAGGATTCACTGATGTTGACAACAACGGCATTTCCGGCCTTGAGTTGCAAAACGACAAGGATCTTCGCGGGACAAGCGGATCCATCACCATGCAACGCGACGGGCTGGGCCGCACCCGGCCTTCCGCCGATTACCCTTCAATCCCTCCGACGAACGGTCATCATCTGCTTCTGACCATTGATCTCACGTTTCAAGCCATTCTCGAGGAAGAGCTGCGAAAAGGTGTTGCCGCCAATAAGGCTGATGGCGGAATCGCCGTAATGCTGAATCCGAAAACCGGCGAGATCCTCGCCCTTGCGACTGTTCCGGGGATCAATCCGAACGAGTCCGCCAGGTACGAAGCGGGGGCGGGGAAGATTCGAGTCATTACCGATACGTTTGAGCCCGGATCGGTATTCAAAATTGTGACTGCTGGCGCGGCGTACGAACATGGAGTCGTTTCCCCTGAACGAAAATTCTACGCGGAGAATGGGTTGTACAAGGTTCTGCTACGCGGAAAAGTTGTGCGGCAAATCCGCGATACGCATGAACATGACATGCTGACGTTTCAGGAAGGCATCGAGGTTTCGAGCAACATCGTCATGGCAAAGGCGGTTGAGTTCATAGGACCCGAACGTTTCTACCGGCAGGCACGGGATTTTGGATTCGGCATCCCCACCGGTGTTGATCTCCCCGGTGAAGTGCGCGGCCGGTTAAAAAAACCGCACGAGTGGTCTGGCATCACCATGCAAACAATGTCGTATGGGTACGAAGTAGCTGTTACACCATTACAGATTGCGGCGGCCTATGGGGCCGCAGCAAACAAAGGCGTTCTCATGAAGCCGACTATCCTCCGTCGCGTGATCAGCGAAGATGGAGAGACCATTCGGGAGGTGCTGCCTCAAAAAATCCGAAATGTCGTTTCTCCCGAAACGGCGAATCTCCTGATGCAAGCCTTTGAGGGGGCCGTGGAACGAGGAACCGCACAAGAGGTCCGGATTCGCGGAGTTCGTGTCGCGGGGAAAACCGGTACGGCAAAACGTATCATCGACGGCCGGTATGCCAGCGGGAGTTACACCGCCTCCTTCGTTGGCACCTTTCCAGTAGAGGATCCGCAGGTCGTCTGTCTGGTGATGATGGATAATCCTCGCGGCCGCGGATATTCCGGCGGCGTTACCAGCGGACCGATTTTTCGGGCTGTCGCGGAACGAGTCCTCCATACTTCATCCCGTTTCCACCGAACCGCGGAAACGAAAGCCGCGACCACCGGACAAGAGACTCTCGTTGTTCCCGATGTTCGCAATATCAAGACCGTCGTTGCGGAGAGAATTCTGCGCGGCCAGGGACTGGTTTCAGAAACATTCGGCCGCGGTGAGTACGTCATACGCCAATCTCCTGAACCGGGAATCCGGATGGCGAAAGGTGACGTCGTCAAATTGGCGCTTCACAACGAACCGCGCGCTGATCAGAAAGGGCTGATTGTAGTTCCGGATGTGCGCGGAATGAGCACACGGCGTGCGATTAACAGGCTTGTTCTCGATGATTTTGAGATTGTTCTTGAAGGTTCCGGGGCGGTCGCGCGACAGTTCCCTTCTGCCGGACAAAAGGCTTCGGTTGGTTCAACCATCCGATTAGTGTGCGAGCCGCGTGGTATTGCGACCGCGATGCTGTATTGAGAGCGACATCCCGGCATGCCGCAAGGAATCGAACAAAATGAAGCTGTCGCGCCTGCTTGACGGTGTACAGGTTATCAAGCTCTTTCAAACAATGTTCGGACGAATGGTCGTCACGCATGATGTCGAGGTGAATGGACTTCAGTATGATTCCAGAAAAGTCACCCGTGGCGATTGTTTTGTTGCCCTGCGCGGGGCAGGAAACGATGGGCATATATATCTCCAGGATGCTGCCAGCCGGGGCGCCTCGGTGATCGTTGTCCAGGATGATGAGGCTATTCCGGATTCGCTTTGCATGCATCTTGGCGTGATCAAGATTGTAGTGGCCGATTCGCGAAAAGCCCTGGCTCTCCTGTCGGCCAATTATTATGGAAACCCGTCGCGGCAATTAACGATGGTTGGAGTAACGGGCACAAATGGGAAAACGACAACCAGTCATTTGATCAAGTCTATGCTCTCGGCTTCGGGGCAACAGACCGGATTGATCGGCACCATTAATTATCAGATTGGAAAGCAGACCATCCCCGCCAGCCATACGACCCCGCAGTCGGTCGAACTCAACCGATTGCTCGCCTGGATGATCAGCGAGGGGTGTACGTCGGTCTCTATGGAAGTTTCGTCTCATGCTTTGGACCAATCGCGTGTTCACGGAATCGAGTTCGATGCTGCCGTCTTTACAAATTTGACACAGGATCATCTCGACTATCATAAAACCATGGCGGAATACTTTAAGGCGAAGAGGATTTTGTTCGACTCCCTCCCTTCCGATGCGTGGACCATAGCCAACCGCGATGACGAACGGGGAAGGACGATCCTTGCTGACGCACGAGGCAGGACTCTATCGTATGGTTTTGATGCGCTATCGGATGTTAAGGCAGCAAATGTGAATCTGTCAATGAACGGTACCGTTATCAGCGTCGAATATGCCGGATCAAAAATGGATCTCCATTCTCCGCTTGTCGGCCGGTTTAACGTTTACAATATTCTTGCCTCGTGTGCCGTTGGCGCAGCCCTTGAACTGTCCGCCGATGACGTTCAGCGCGGAATCGAACAGACTGCTTTCGTAAAGGGCCGGTTCGAAAAAATTCCGTCCCCGGCCGGCTGGACAGCCATTGTCGATTACGCGCACACGCCTGATGCTCTTGAAAAATGCCTTCGAACTATTCGTGAAGTCCTTCCGAAGCAATGGCGCGGAAAAATTCTGGTGGTGTTTGGCGCCGGGGGCGATCGTGATGCTGCAAAACGCCCTCTCATGGGAGCCCTTGCGGCCGATCTTGCTGATATCTGTATTGTTACGTCCGATAACCCCCGGACGGAAGATCCCAACCGGATTATCGCCGATATCTTGAAGGGCATTGGGCAACGCAATCACGTTTTTACGGAAACCGATCGGCGGAAGGCTATTCGCCGGGCTCTTTCGCAGGCAAATCCGGAAGATGTCGTTCTCATTGCCGGAAAGGGTCATGAGGAATATCAAATCCTCGGGACCGAGAAGATCCATTTCAGCGATCGCGAAATCGTGGAAGAGTACATACAACAACAATGAAACTTTCCGAACAAGACCTCTTAAAAGTCACGCATTTGCACGCAGTTGATTTCGGCGGACGGAAACCGTTGACCATCACCGGTGTCACCTTCGACTCCCGCATTGTCCGTGAGGGCGATTTGTTTATTGCTTTGAAAGGAGAACGCGTTGACGGTCACGATTTTGTCACCCGGGCCATAGAAGCAGGAGCGACGGCCGTGGTCATCGGACGGGCTTGGGCAGGATTGAATGAAGCGCTGATGCTCAGTTTGCCGGTCCCCCGACTGGTTGTGGAGGATCCGGTCAAAACCTTTGGCGAGCTCGCCCGTCTCCATCGCAGAAAATTTGATATTCCGGTAATCGCCGTTGGCGGAAGCAACGGCAAAACGACCACCAAGGACATGATCAAGGCAGTGCTGGAAACGAGGGGCTCCGTGCTTGCCACCGAGGGAAACTTGAATAATCACCTTGGTGTTCCGTTGACAATTTTTCGGTTGGAAAAGAAACACAAAGCCGCCGTCGTAGAGATTGGAACAAACCATCCGGGAGAAATCAACTATTTGTGCGATATCCTTCTCCCCACTCATGGGATGCTGACAAATATTGGCTCCGAGCATCTTGAATTCTTCAAGACTCTCAACGGGGTTGCAAAGGCGGAGGGAGAATTGTTTGATTGGTTGACGACCTACCGGTCGAAATCCGCGAAAGTGTTCATCAACGCCGATGATCGTTTTATTGCGAAACGTGCACGATCAATTCGTAAGCCAGTTACGTATGGATTCAAAGCCGCGAAGGCGTCTGTACGTGGAATGAATTTGGCGTTGTCGGAAAGGGCGCAACCGCGATTTCAGGTAAAATCCGGCACGCGTTCGTTTCCAGTGGAGCTCTCCGTCCCTGGAATGCATTCCGCCATGAACGCTCTGGCGGCCGCAACGGTGGGTCTGGCGTTTCGCGTCCCGGCGGCAAACATCCGTCGTGCACTGCACGCGTTCAAACCAACAGGCAAACGCATGGAAGTACATGCAATGAGAGGGATTACCATTCTGAATGATACATACAATTCAAATCCCGATTCTGTGCGCGCTTCGCTTCAGACCCTCGGATCCATGAGTGCGACCGGTAAACGGATTGCCGTTCTCGCGGACATGCTTGAACTCGGCCCCGATTCCGCGAACATACATCGGCACGTTGCCCGCGAGGCGGCAAAAAACGGTGTTGAGTATCTGCTGACGTACGGTGCGCTGTCCAGGGAAACACACGATGCTTCGAATGCAAAATTCAAAGCCCATTACGAACAGAAGAATATGCTGTCCGAGTATCTTAGTGAATTGCTTTCCCCCGGCGATATTTTACTGGTCAAGGGTTCACGCGGAATGAAAATGGAAGATGTCGTCACATTTCTGCTGGAACGTCTCTCCAGGGCGGCCTGATCCATGCTCTATTATGCGCTCACATATCTGGATCGCCTGTATGACATTCCCGGGTTCGGTGTTTTTCGTTTTATAACGTTTCGCGCAGGAGCCGCTGCGGTCACGGCGCTTATTATTGCGTTCTGGATCGGTCCAAAAATAATTCGACGATTGAAAGAGCTTCAGATTGGCGAGGCAGCCAAGGTCGAGGCGCCGAAGACACACCTGACCAAGGCGGGAACTCCCACGATGGGCGGTTTAATCGTTTTGGCCTCAATCATTATTCCGGCCCTCCTTTGGGCCGATATCAAGAATATGTATGTCGTTCTGATTCTGTTTGTCACCTTCACACTTGGAGCTGTAGGGTTTCTTGATGACTATCTGAAGGTTATCAAAAAGAAACCAAAGGGATTGATTGGCCGGTACAAAATTGTCGGACAGGTCACCGTCGGTCTCGTCGTTGGCTGCGTCATTTATTTTGCCCCGGAGTGGATCGATCCGGATCTCTGGAAATTGAAATCCAGCACGACTGTTCCTTTTTTGAAGAATCTGGAACTCGACCTGGGATGGCTCTACATTCCCGTAGTGGTCTTCATCATCACAGCGACATCTAATGCGGTGAATCTGACTGACGGGCTCGACGGGCTTGCCATTGGAATTGTCGGGATCGTCGGTGCGACCCTCGCAATCATCGCCTATGTTTCGGGACATTCAGAATTGAGTCAATATCTGACGATTCCGTTCCTTCGGGGAAACGGAGAACTTGCCATCTATTGTGCCGCGCTTGGAGGCGCAGCATTGGGCTTTCTTTGGTTCAATTCGTATCCTGCACAGGTGTTTATGGGTGACACGGGTTCCCTTGCGCTTGGAGGAGCTATCGGAGCGATGTGCGTTTTGATCAAGAAGGAACTGCTCCTCCCCACGTTGGGCGGTGTCTTTCTCATGGAAACACTGTCGGTCATTATTCAGCGTCTATATTTCAAGTACACAAGAAAGAAGTATGGTGAGGGTAAAAGGATTTTTCGGATGGCACCGGTACACCACCATTTTGAATTGCTCGGCTGGCCCGAACCAAAAATTGTTACAAGGTTCTATATCATCGCTATACTCCTGATGATCCTGAGTTTGGCAACCTTCAAGGTACGTTGACGGGAAAACAAGAAACGACCGGCAAGGCGCCGCATGAATGTGCATCAACTGGAAAACTCGCGTGTGACCGTCATTGGCGCTGCCCGCAGTGGGATCGGCGTCGCGAAGCTCCTCCGCCTGAAGGGAGCAAGAGTGCTGGTCAGCGATCAGCGTCCCGACGATCAGCTTCACGAGGCCGCCGCGGATCTGATGGCAGCTGGTATTTCGTTGGAGACGTCCGGACATTCCGACCGGGTGTTTGACGCTTCTCTGATTGTGCTAAGCCCGGGTGTGCCAAGCGATGCGCCGGTTGTCCGGGAGGCGATTCGCCGGACGATTCCGCTCGTGAGCGAGCTTGAAGTTGCAGGCTGGTTTTGCAAAGCTCCCATGATTGCCGTGACGGGGAGCAACGGAAAAACAACCACAACCACCCTCATCGGAAGGATTCTGGGCGATGCAAAAAAGAAACATGTGGTTGCGGGTAATATTGGAACGGCATTCTCATCGGTCGTTCTGGACATGGCTCAAGAGGAAATTGCTGTTTTGGAGGTGAGCAGCTTTCAACTTGATTACTGTGAAACGTTTCACCCGGGGATTTCGGTACTTCTGAACATCACAGAAGATCACATGGACCGTTACCAGCACTCTATGGAGCGCTATGCAGCCTCAAAGGCAAAAGTGTTCATGAATCAGGAAACAAATGATACGATGATTTATTGCTCCGATGACCCTTGGGCGGCGAGGATTGCCCCCGAAGCCAGGTGCAAAAAGCTTCCGTTCAGTTATACAAACCCCCAGCCTGAGGGTGCGTGGGTTCAGAATGGCGTGATACAGGTTCGGTTACGTGGTCAGCACCATGAGGTCATTCCGATCGATCAGATGACTATTCGCGGTATCCATAGTGTTTTTAATGCCATGGCAGCTATCTTGGCCGGATTCCTTTTGGGCGTCGGCCCCGCCTCTCTGAGGGCAACTTTACGAAACTTCAAGGGAGTCGAACACCGTCTGGAATTCGTACGTGAGCTCAAGGGAGTTCAATACTATAACGACTCAAAGGCCACGAATGTCGATTCCGTTCGGTATGCGCTCCAGGCTTTCACGAATCCAATTATCCTGCTCCTGGGCGGACGTGATAAGGGGAACGATTATTCTGTCATTAAATCTCTGGTTCAGAAGCGAGTGAAGACGGTTATTGCAATCGGTGAGTCGGCCCAAAAGATCGAAGCCTCGTTTCGAGACGTTGTCCCTGTTTCAAGGGTTTCTTCCATGGACGAAGCGGTCTCATCCGCTTCACACCTCGCCGAAGCCGGAGATCTCGTTCTTCTTTCCCCCGCGTGCGCATCATTTGACTGGTTTACGAATTACGAGCACCGCGGAATGGTGTTTAAGGAGCTTGTGAATCATCTGTGACCCGAACACAAAAAAACCATATTGACCTCCCAACCCTGATCGCGGTGTTGACGCTGATGGTGCTGAGCCTTGGCGTCGTGTACAGCGCTTCAGCTACCTGGGCCATGCAAAAATTCGGCGAAAGCGACCGGCTGCTCAATTCCCATGCGCTTAAAATTCTCGTTGGTATCGCCGCGCTGTTTTTCGGCGTTACTGTTGATTATAAGAAGTACCGGAAACTGACAAAGCTCGCGCTGATCGGCGTTGTGGCTTTATTGATGCTTACGCTGTTCCTTGGGGGTGAAACGCAGGGAGCCGCGCGGTGGCTGCGATTCGGGGGTTTGGGCCTCCAGCCCTCTGAACTCGCAAAATTTGCATTATTGTTTCACTTGTGCACCATGATTGCCGTTAAACAGGAACTTGTTCATGATTTCAAACGCGGATACATACCGATGATGATCTGGATTGGCACAACCTCTGTGCTTGTTCTGCTCCAGCCGAATTTCAGCACTGGCGCAATGATCGTTCTCATAAGCCTCGTAATGTTATTTGTCAGCCGGGCAAAGGTCAGCCACTTGTTCTTTACGGCACTTTCTATTCTCCCGTTGCTCATTGCATACATGGTCAGTGCGCCGTATCGCATGGCACGCATCCGATCGTTTCTTGACGGCAGATCGGACCCTGGGAGTATGAATTATCAGCTTTGGCAGGGTATTATTGGATTCGGCAGTGGCGGACTCCTTGGCGTCGGTCCCGGCGAAAGCAAACAGCGGGATCTCTTTCTCCCGGAATCGTATGGTGATTTTGTTTTCTCGATCGTCGGTGAGGAATATGGATTCTTGGGAACCATGTTTTTCCTGAGTCTTTTTCTGCTCATTATGCTTCGCGGGTTCAAAATTGCCAAATATGCGCGTGATGAATACGGAAGACTGCTCGCGATTGGTATTACCAGCACGTTGTCGCTCTATGCTCTTGTCAATGCAGGTGTAACGCTCGGCTTGCTGCCGACTACCGGCCTTCCAATGCCGTTTGTCAGTTATGGCGGGTCGTCTCTTGTTTTTTCCTGCTTCGCGATCGGAGTTCTTTTAAATATTTCGGCCCAGACGGACCTGCATCCGCGTGCGACGAGACTCCCGGATGGTGTCATGCCCGCGGAATCGTTGCAGGAACAAAGTGTCGGAGCTTAAGGAAGGAATATGGTGTCCTCACAGCCCATCACCATTGTGCTCGCGGGCGGAGGAACCGGCGGACATGTTTACCCGGCATTGGCCATTGCCGGTGCGCTCAAGACCTTGAAGCCGGATCTCGAACTTGTCTTTGTAGGAACAAAAGACCGAATCGAGGCCCGAGTCGTTCCACAACACGGTTTTCGCCTTGAGACAATTTGGATCAGCGGCTTACGGAGAAGTCTTCGCCCGGGCAACCTTCTCGTTCCGCTCAAAGTGATTGTTGCTCTTGTTCAATCGTTCTTTCTCATGATGCGGCTCAGGCCTGCAGCGGTGATTGGAACCGGTGGTTATGTGTGCGGACCCGTTCTCTTTGCTTCGACAACGCTTGGAATTCCGACGGTCATTCACGAATCCAACAGTTATCCCGGAATAACCACTCGTCTTCTCGCGCGCCGTGCTCAACGCGTCTTCCTGGCATTCCAGGATACAGCAAAGTTGCTCAAGAGCACAAAGAACACCGAGGTCGTTGGAACACCAACCCGGTCAACAATAGGCTCGGCTTCCAGAAATCAGGCCCTGCAATTTTTTGGATTGGCCGGAGGGAAACCTGTTCTTTTGGTGCTGGGAGGAAGCCAGGGAGCAGCAGCAATCAACGAAGCTGTTCTGAGTTTCGCGGATGATTTACAGATTGCAGGTATCCAGATGATATGGCAAACAGGTGACCGCCATTTCAATGAAATCCAGGGCAGACTTGGCAACCGGGTGATCGGATGGGTCGGACCGTTTATTCAGGCCATGGAAATGGCCTATGCAGCGGCGGATCTGGTTGTTTCGAGAGCCGGGGCAACAACGATCGCCGAACTGACCCTGACGGGATTGCCATCTGTGCTGGTGCCGTACCCGTACGCAGCCGGTGATCACCAAACACGCAACGCGCAAACACTTGTAAACGCCGGTGCGGCGGAACTCCTCCGGCAACAGAATCTCGGCGAGTTGAAAACAACTGTCTTGACTCTTTTAAGGAATCCGGATCAACGACACGCGATGGGAAGGGCGGCAAAGAATCTTGCTCACCCTAACGCTGCCGCAATCATTGCACGGAAAGTTCTTGATTTGCAACGTCCATAGGTCGTCCAATGAAAATCTTCAAATATAAACTCGATTTCTATTATCAGCAGGCTCTCATTTATCTCGTGGTGTTGCTGTTGTATGCCGGAATTCGGGGAAGTTTTGTGGAGGACCAGTTTACGCTCATCTATAAAGACCCCATCATGTATATCATGGGTCTCTTTTTCGTCGTCTCACTTGCAGTACTCCTCCTCAACAAGTTCCGCGACCGCACGTTGAAAATTGACGAGCAGACAATCGTTTTTCATAACAGAAACCATCAACGGTTGGTCCATGTGTCAGACATGGAATGGATGCATATCGGCCGCGAAAGGCTTGTCCAAACCGCCGGGCGATTTCAATTGATTGTATTCAAAATTAAATCCCGCAAGCGGATTTTTCGCATCCGCGCGGGTCGTTACGAACGGGCCGATGAACTCATTCGTGAGATGGAGCGCATCGCAGAAAAGGTCCCCTTGAGAAAACGCCGCACGTTTGGCATGAAACGACGAACAACTCAATAGAGAAATGTTCTCATCGATCAAGAAAATACATTTTGTCGGAATTGGCGGAATCGGTATGAGCGGCATTGCGGAGATTCTGCTTGACCAGGAATTCCGCATCAGCGGATCGGACCGAAGCGTTTCCGAAGTAACCGACCGGTTGAAACAACTGGGCGCAACAATTTTTGAAGGTCACAATGCCGCCAATGTGGAAGCTGATGTCGATGCTCTCGTGTATTCGTCTGCCGTTACGCCCGATAACCCCGAAGTTGCTGAGGCCGTCAGGCGAAAAATACCGGTAATCCGCCGCGCGGAAATGCTCGCCGAGGTCATGCGCCTGAAATACGGGATCGGCGTCGCCGGGACGCACGGAAAAACCACCACCACTTCCATGATTAGCCTCGTGCTCATGGAGGGAAATCTCGATCCTACGGTTATCGTGGGTGGAAAACTGAGCGGCTTGGGCGGCACAAACGCACGGCTCGGACATGGCGATTTCATTGTCGTGGAAGCCGACGAGTTCGACCGGTCGTTTCTCTCCATCACTCCCACCATCGCCGTCCTGACAACGTTAGAAACGGATCATCTCGATTGTTACCGCGACCTGGAAGATATCAAGGGAGCCTTTGTCCAGTTCGCTACGCGCGTTCCTTTTTACGGATTTGTTTTGCTTTCTCTCGACGAGCCGGCGCTTCTCGATATCATGCCGCAGCTCAGTAAAAAGAAGATCATTACCTATGGTCTGAACCCGCAGGCAGACATTCAGGCAATCGACATCCGCCACAAAGATAATACTTCCACCTATACGATCCGGCGCAACTCACAGGAACTCGGACAAATCACGCTGGCCGTTCCCGGAACCCACAACGTGCAGAACAGTCTTGCTGCGATCGCTGTTGCACTCGAGCTCGGAGTACCTTTCGGCAAAGTTAAGAAAGGAATTGAAAAATTCTCCGGGGTCTACCGTCGGTGGGAACTTAAGGGTGAAGTTGAGGGCGTTTCGATCTACGATGATTACGCACACCATCCCACCGAATGCCGCGCCACACTCTCCGGAGCAAAAGCCGGATGGAAACGACGGGTGGTTTGTGTATTTCAGCCTCACCTCTATTCGCGGACGCGCGATTTTTATGAGGAATTCGGAAAATCGTTTCTCCTCTCCGATGTTCTGCTGGTTACAGATGTCTATCCCGCGCGGGAAGAACCCATTCAGGGCGTCTCGGGAGAATTGATTGTTAATGCCGCAAGACGATTCGGCCATAAAGACGCGCACTACGTTCCTGATAAACGCGCCGTCCCCCGCGCGCTGAAGGCCCTGATAAAACGGGGCGACATTATTATCACCATGGGCGCTGGTGATATTTGGAAATTTGGTGAAGAGTTTTTGTCAGATCTGAAGAAGAAGGTCCGATGACCATGAAGTTCATGCGCCAGCTCTTCACTTTTCACCCCGCCCGACCACACTTCGACTTGAACGGGGCGGGCGGGTCTGGCGGGGGCGGGCTTTCATCCTTTGCTGGTTATGGTTTCTCTTAGCCACATTCAATCCTTCTTCCGCGGCCGCATAAGCGTGAATGAGCCGCTCGCACCTTATACGTCCATGAAAGTGGGCGGACCTGCAGATTATTATGTCGAACCGCAGGATAAAGAGGACGTTGTTGCGGTCGTACGATACCTTCGGGAACAGCAATTTCCCTTCATGATGATTGGACGCGGCAGCAACATGATCATCAGCGATGAGGGATACCATGGCGCCGCAATAAATCTGGAGACTGGATTGTCGGCCGTTTCGATGAGCGGTGATTTGGTCACGGCGGAAGCCGGAGCCCGGCTGACGAAGCTCGTTGATTTTTGCATCCAGAATGGTCTTCAAGGAATCGAATGGGCGGCGGGAATTCCCGGAAGCGTCGGCGGCGCGGTGGTAATGAATGCGGGCGCACATGGTTCTGAAATGAGAGCTTATGTTGTTGAAGTCGAAGCCCTTCGTGGAACGCAGATCCAATGGGTAAAGAAGGAACAGGCAGGGTTTTCATACAGAAAGTCGGCATTCAGTTCGGATGTTGTCCTGAGTGCGCGGTTCAAACTGGCCAAAGGTGATACGGAAGTGATCCGCCAAAAAAAAAGCGAGCTGATCGCCCGCCGAAATGCGACCCAGCCGCTCAATCTGCCAAACTCCGGCAGCATGTTTACTAATCCGCCCGGAACATTCGCGGCGCGCTTAATTGAACAGGCCGGATTGAAGGGAAAGCGTATTGGAGATGCACAGATTTCGGAGAAACACTCAAACTTCATGGTAAACCTGGGATCGGCAAAGGGGTCCGACATATTGAAACTTATCGACCTTGTTCGCAGAACCGTGTATCAAAATGCCGGGGTTCTTCTTGAACTCGAAGTGAAGCTTGTGGGATTTTCAGAAAGTTTTAAGGCAAATCCCGTATGAAAACGACCAAGAAGCTGACATTCGGATTTATCTCCCTGCTCCTGCTGGGAGGTTTCCTTGTGGCAGGCGCGAATTTCTGGAAATCAAGCCTGACGGTTCATCGGGTCTTGGTACAGGGGAACACCGTCGTTCAGGCAAATGAGATCCTGCAACTCGCTCACATTGCCGACGGGTCCCGAATGTACGACCTCGATCTGATGAAGATCCAAAAAGACGTGATTAGCCATTATTTCATAAAAGAAGTTGTTGTGGAACGTGATCTGCCTTCCACCATCAGAATTACGATCACGGAACGAACTCCAATCGCAATGATCAACGCGGGAGAATTGCGTTACCTGGATCCTGAGGGAGTCGTTTTGCCCCATTCGGTTTCCAGTGAACTATTCGATCTGCCGCTGATCAGCGGAATTCCTTCCGATATCGCACCTAAAGTCGGGGCAACTCTTACGCACTCGGATATATGGGAGGCGTTGACCATCCTCTCGAGTGCCCGGTTGGTCAACAAAGAGATGTTTCATCTGATTTCGGAGGTGCGGCTCAGGAACGGCGGTGACATCGTACTGTATACAGCCGACGGCGGCATTCCAATTCTGTTCGGACGCGGTCACGCCGCCTCGAAACTGGTGCGGCTCGAAAC
>Ga0302046_10002955_pt1 | contig 15598 bp, 14 predicted proteins | sample RVTome_11_FD_200261 | JGI IMG/M metagenome (GOLD analysis project Ga0302046, IMG submission 200261) | Soil microbial communities from uranium-contaminated site in the Upper Colorado River Basin, Wyoming, United States - RVT147D111 (version 2) ...
CTATTCCTACCTGGACCAGTCACCGGTCCAGGACGTGGACGTCCACAAGGGGCTGGAGGACACGCTCGCCATCCTGGGCCACAAGACCAAGAGCATCCGGGTCCACCGCGACTTCGAGGAGGGTCTTCCGACGATCACCGCCCTGGGCACCGAGTTGAACCAGGTCTGGACCAACCTGATCGACAACGCCTGCGATGCCCTGGCCGGACAGACCAAGCCAGAACCGACCATCGTCATCCGCACGGGACGTACCGGCGACATGATCCGGGTCGAGGTCGAGGACAACGGGCTTGGGATCCCCGAGGAGATCCAGGATCGCATCTTCGACGCGTTCTTCACGACCAAGCCGCCCGGCCAGGGGACGGGGCTGGGGCTACAGATCAGCTGGCGGATCGTGGTGCTGGAGCACGGCGGCGAGCTGAGCTTCACGTCGATGCGGGGGGAGACGACGTTTCGCGTCACGCTCCCGATCGAGCCGCCAGCGCGGCCCTGAGCTCCTCGCCGTCTCGTACCGCGGGCTCATCGGCACCGGGCGGTTCGAGCCAGCCGGACCAGTCCTCGAGCTCGGCGCGCGTCACGGCAAACGTGTCGGCTTGGCCGTTGCGGCGCTCGACGCGCCGCCACAGCTCGTCCAACGGCTCGTCCAGGAAGACGATCGTGGCCGTGGCGCCGGCGCGCCCGGCCAGCGTTCGCATCTCGTCGCGTTGCGTCCGCATCCAGAAGCCGTCCTCGACCGCAACGTCCCGACCGGTTGACAGCAGCGCGTCGGCCAGCTGCTTCTGGGCACGTTCGACGGCCCCGCGCGCCTCCCAGCCGCTGCCCGCCAGCCCCAGCGCATGCAGCCACTCGTCGGGGCACAGCCGCACAACGCCGTGCTCGGCTTCGAGGTGGCGTCCCAGCGTGGACTTGCCCGCGCCGGGCAGCCCGCAGAGCACCCACAGGGTCGGTCGCGTCACGTCGGGGCGAGGCATTCGGCCAGCCTAGGATTTCGGGACATGGCCAGAACTCGACACCGGTTTCGACTCGCCGTCACGGCGGTGACGGCGGCCGCGCTGATCACCCTCGGCGCGCCCGTCGCCGCCCAGGACGGCCCGGTCGTCGGCACGCCACCGGTGCCGAACGCGCTGGCCGGCTGGATCGGCACCTACGTGGAGCCCGAGTTCTGGACGTCGTGGGCCACGGACGCCATCGCCGACGGCCACTTCAACCTGCCCTACCCGACCGACCCGGTCAAGCCCGAGGTGTTCCTGCCAAGCGTGCCGGTCGCGGAGGGTTCGAACCCGTCGCCGCTGCCGGTCGACCACCGCGACTGGTCCGACTTCACGTACGAGGACGCGGGCGCGACGATGACCATCCCGTCGTTTCTGCTGACGACCCGGACCGATGGCGTGGTCCTCGTCCATGACGGCGTCGTCGTCGGCGAGTGGTACCGCAACGGTTACTCCGAAAACGTGCGCCACCAGCCGTGGTCGGTCACCAAGACGTTCGTCGCCGCGCTGATCGGCATCGCGCACGACGAGGGGCTGATCGGCTCGCTCCAGGACCCGATCGACGGCTACCTGCCGGATCTCGCCGGCACGGCGTGGGATGGCGTCACGATCGAGAACCTGCTCCAGATGGAATCGGGCGTGCACTGGGACGAGGGCACCCCGGTCCTGGTCGTCAACACCCAGGTCGAGCAGTGGCTCCAGCTGGCCCTCGACGTGTACACGGACGGTGCTGCCGGCCAGACCCGCAACGAGTTCCTCGCCGCCCTGCCACGGGTCTACGAGCAGGGCAGCGAGTTTCGTTACAACAGCGGGAACACGCAGGTGCTCGCCTGGCTGCTCGAAACCGTGTACGGCAAGCACTTCAACGAGGTCCTCTCCGAGAAGCTGTGGATCCCGATGGGCGCAGCGGGCGATGCGGCGATGATCTCTGACCGCGTCGGCGACGTCGTCGCCTCGCAGGGGCTGTACGCCCGGTCGCACGACTTTGCCCGGTTCGGCGAGCTCCTCCGCAACGGCGGCGTCACCCCGGAAGGCAGGCGGGTGCTCCCGGCCGGCTGGGTCGACGCCATGGCGACCATGACCGAGGTGTCAGGCGGCCAGTACGGCTACCAGACGTGGGCGGCCGATCTGGCCGCCGACGACGCCTTCACGGCGAGCGGGTTCCAGGGGCAGAAGATCAGCGTGCTGCCAAGCGACTGCCTGACGGCCGTGCGGCTGTCGTACGCGCTGGGCGCCGACATCCGACAGGGAGACGACCCGCTTGCGCCGGATGCCTATGGCTTCACGGTCGTCACCTACGACGAGGAGTGGCAGAGACTGTTGCGTGCTGTCGCCGACGAGCTGGGTGTCTGCGCGTCCGGCTCCGGCGTCGACCCGGTCGGCCAACCCGGGGGCGACGCGACGCCGGTCACCGGTGGCGGTGCCGCGCTGCTGGGCGTTGGTGTGATCCTCGCCGCGGCGGCTCGCCGTCGCCGGCGGGGCCGAGCGCGTACGGCCTGAAGGTCAGGTCAGCGGCCTTCGGGTCACCGCGACGGGGTCCGTCCGGCGGTGGTCGGCTGCTCAGTGCGCGTATGGGGCGAGCGGGTGGTCCTCGAAGGGCGTCGCCACCGGGGCGAAGCCCAACGGCACGGTCGTGAACCCGGGAAACACCTCGTCGACGTTCGGGTTGCCGGCGCGGCGGCTCACGACCTCGCCGAGCACGTGCCGGTAGTCGTTGACCGCGGGAACATCGCCCCCGTCGAGCACGTCGTCGTCGAGCCCGAGCCAATCGCCGTAGACGCCACCAGCCACGCCACCGCCGAGGACCAGCATCGCGTTGCCTCGGCCGTGGTCCAGCCCACGCGAGCCATTTTCGCGCACCCGCCTGCCGAACTCGCTGAGGACCACCACCGTCACGTCGTCCAGGCGGCCGGGCAGGTCCTGGGCGAACGCGGCCAGGCTCCGGCCGAGGTCGTCGAGCAGCCGGACCATGCGACCCTCCGACTGGTTGCCCATGGCCTCGTGGGTGTCCCAGCCACCGACGTCCACGGTGGCGGCGACCAGCCCGACATCCGACTTGACCGTCCGTGCGATGTCGGCGAGCGACCGGCCCAGGTGGCTGGTCGGGTACGTGACCGCCGTCTGGGGCCCGTGCTCGCGGATGTTCGCGACCTCGTCGATCGCGCGGAACGTCGCCTGCGCGCCGCCGGACAGCACGTCATCGCCGGCATACAGGTCCCGCAGCGCCACCAGGAGCGGCTCCCGGACGCCACCGGCGCTGCTGATGTGGAACGAGTCAATCGAGGCCAGGGAGACGGCGCCGGTGTGACCCAGCATGCTCGCCGGTGGCGACGATCCCCACGCGACGGCGTGCAGCGGCGCGGCCGTCAATCCCGCGGACCGAACGTGGCGGGTCAGCCAACCGGTGCCGTCGTCCGATGTCCCGCTCTCGACGTTGAACATGGCGTCGAAGTGCGAGCGGGTCGCTTCGGGCTGGCCGGTCGAGTGGACGACGGCGAGCATGTCACGCAATTCGTGCAGAGGCGCCAGGGCCGGATGCAGGCCGAAGGTGTCGTCGAGCATCCAGTTGGCGGCGCCCGGCACCGCGATCGTCGGCCGCAGCGCGTGGTACGTCGAGTCGTTGACCGGCACCACGGCCGACAGCCCGTCCAGCCCGCCGCGCAGGAACACCGTCACGAGCGTGTGGTCGGCCAACCCGTCGGCCGCGAACGCCGCCCCGGGTGTCCACAGGCGGGCCGTCACCGTGGCGGCGTAGGCGGCGCAGGCGCCCTTGAGCAGCTGGCGGCGGGTCAGCGTCGGCGTGTTCATCGTCCTCACCGCCACTGGACCGCGGGCAGAACGAGGACCAGATGGGCCAGGTGGACCAGCTCTGCCGGATCCAGCTCGCTCACGCGGCGCTGGCCGCCGCCGGCGAACGTTTGCAGCACGTCGCGTTCGTCAGCGCTCGGCCGTCGCGACGTCATCCGTGCCGCCATGGCATCGATGGCTTCGTCGACGGTCGTGGTGTCTGCCACCATGCGAAGCAGATCGACCTCGACGCCCGGCAGCCCGTTGGCGACCAGCTGGGACGCGGCCGACCACCGCTCGGCCAGCAGCGCGGGACTGCTCCAGAAGGCCGAGTGTTCGGGATAGCCGTCGGGGAACGGCCAGCCAAACGGTGGCTGCTTGAGGCGTTGCAGCGACAAGTTGAGCTGCGGGACGCTCTCGGACCTGCCGCCGCGACGGATGTCGATGCGGGGGTGCAGCCCACGCAGCCACGCGGCGTACTGCTCAGTGGGTCGCCGCAGCCGCGCGCCGCGTGACTCCCAGAACTCCACAGACGCGAAGAGCGTTTCGAGGACGGGGCGAACGGCAGAATGGTTTGCCATGTAGGCGGAGGCGAGACGGTCGACGAGCTCCTTGGTGGGGGCCTCGCTGACGAATCGGATGGCGAGCTTGCTCGCGATTCGCTGCGCCGTCGCCGGATGCTGGGCCAGGTGGCGCAGCAGTGACTGGCCGCGACTGACGCCGGTGCCGCCGTGGTGCTGCCAGTCGAGGACGCGCAGCGGACGCGGATCGTGCCACTCGTCGCGGAAGGTGAAACTCCACGTGTTCCAGTCGAAGGTCCAGCCCGCCAGCGCGAACGCGGCGTTTCGAACGTCCTCCTCGTCGAAGCCGCTGCCGAGGCCGACCGTGTGCAGCTCGAGCAGCTCGCGCGCGTAGTTCTCGTTGACGTCGGGAGCGCGCGACGTGGCCTGGTCGAGGTACAGCAGCATCGCTGGCGAGGCCGCGTCGGCCAGGAGCAGCGACTCGAAGCTGCCGAGGGCCCGCGGGCGGATGACGTGCAGGTCCTCCCACGCCTTGTGCCAGACGACCGATCCGATCTCCATCGCGACCGACAGGTGGTCCGACCAGAATCCTGTCATGATCTCCAGCAGCTGCCGGCGGCTCCAAACGGCCCTCAGCAGCGTGGCGGCCCGCAGCTCGTGAACGACGAGGGTCGGGTCGACGGTCGGGTCGTCGTGGAGGTGTCGTGCGGTTCGACCGAGCTGCCGGAAGGCCGCGAGCCTGTCCTCGGCGTCGGAGTCGTCGATCTGCCCGGGATGCAGCTGCCGCCTCAACCACTGCTCGGGCCCGCCGATGGCCCGGATTTCCTGGACGAGTGCCGGGGTCGGCCCGTGGGCAGCGCGGTTCGCGACGTGGAGGATGGGGTCGTCGTGGTCGAGCAGTACCGGGTCGGCCGACCCGAAGGGGTCGGGTCCCAGTTGCCGACCGAGCTCGCGAAAGAGGTTGTCGGTGGTGGCAGTGAGCTCGTCAGGCAGCTGGTCCTCGACCGGCGCCAGCGTGCCGCCGAGATCCTCGGCGAGCTCGCCCGCCATGCGCCCAGCCCGGTCGAGCAGGTCGCCGAGCGGCATGAGGTCCTCAAGTGCCACGGCACCCCTCCACGTCGGTCGTCGGCACGATCAGCGCAGGACTTGAGCCTGCTCGCGGCGGGCGGGCGGGTCGGAGGGGACCGGGGAGGTGGATGGGTCAGCCAATCAGGCCGAGAAGCGACCCGTTGAATGCCTCGGTGCCAGGCGCCAACGTGACGCCACTCATGCCGTTGGATTGGGCGAATGCAAGCGCCGACCCGAGGTCGCTGAAGCCGTTGGACAGGGCCAGGGGTGCCAGCGCCACGGTCGACAGGACGCCCACGGCCCGGCCGCCGCTGTCGAGCATGCCGCTGCCGGAGTCACCGGGGATGCCCGGCGTCACCGTGTAGACCGTGTGGGTCCAGCCGCCCCCGGACGTTCCGAGGCTGACACCGGTCTTCGGTGACAGCAGCGTGAGACCGAGACGGAGCGACGAGTTGCCGTACGAGAAGACCTGCTCACCGGCGCTGGTGCCGTCACCGACGGCAACCGGCCCGCCCCAGCTGGGCATGGACGGATTGACCTTGCCGTGGTCGTCGCTGTGGATGCTGACGAGCGCGAAGTCGTTGAAGGCACACGCGTTCGCGTTTGTCGTGCCGGCCTCCTGCATGGCGAGCCAGGACGAGTAGACGAGCGTGCCGTTGCGTGAGGCACCGGAGATCTGCACGGACGTGCCCGTGGGCAGTGATCCGGTGGTGCATCCGTTGGTGTCGGTCTGTCCACCGAGCCCGGCGCAGTGGGCGGCCATGCCGAGCAGGACCTCCGAGCCGCGAGTGAACACGAAGTTCGACGTGCACTGGGCCCCGTTGGTGACCACTTGGACACCGGGGTGGATCGTGGCCGACGCGGCCGGGGCCCAGCCGGTGTGTGTCGCCGCAAGGTCAAGCGGCACCGGCAGGCCGAAGCCGTACAGCGCCGGCAGCAGCAGGACTGCGCCGAACAGCGTCACGAGCGAACGGCGGGCTGCGGACATCGTGGCTCCCATCCCAGTCGGGTCCAAGGAGACTAACGGCCGGCCCGGAGAATGGGTACGACCCCGATGTCAGGGGGTCAGAGTCGCGAGAGTCGCCTGGTCGAGCGCTCCCATTGGCGGGCGCTTGCGCCGCTGACCTGGATCGCCATGCGGGTGCCGAGGTCGATGAGTGGGCCGATCGCGACGGCAGTGACGATCGTCACGACCCCCACGGGGCCGCCGAGCACGAACCCGAGAGCCACCAAGGTCACCTCGAGCGAGAGTCGAACCGTCTGCTTGTTGGTCCCGAGACGCCTGGCGACGGCATCAGCCCACAACTCGCCCGTCGATGGCCCGAATCGAGCCCCAATGGACAGTCCGACGCCAAGCCCCATCGCCGCCAGTCCCGCGGACGCGAGCACTGCACGCGCCACCAGCGATCCCGGGACTGGCAAGGCGAGGAACGCAACGTTGATGATCGGCCCCAGGAAGATGGCCGTGGCGAACGTGCCGGGCCCAGGCCGCCCTCCGAGGACCATGGCCACGATGATGAAGCCGGCGGCCATCGCCTGGGCAGCTGTTCCGTGCGAGACACCGATCTGGGCTGCCATCGCACCGATCATGACGTCGCCGGGGCCCGTCCCGAGGTCGGCTCGCAGGAGCGCGGCGATCCCCAACCCGGCCGTGACGATGCCGGACGAGAACAGGGCGGCCCGACCCGGCAGCCGCACGGCGGCAGGAGCCATCGACCGGATCACGTCGGTGCCCATGACTCCGGGCCCGCGCGCGAGCGGGATGGCCTGGAGGGTCATGGTGTCCATGAGCCAAGTGTGCGCCTTCGCGCCGAGCTGTGACGGCTCGCAGGCAGTTCGTTGGATGGTGATCGCTGCGCGGCCGAGGCACGAACGTCGAGACTCGGGGATGCCTCCGCGATCTCATCGACGCCGGTGTTTCATGCCATTCTCAGAGGGGCAGTCGATCCCGTCGAGCCCCAGCTGCTGAACCGTCAGCACCTGGCTGCCGGCCAACGATCGAGTCCAGCTGGCGCCGTGCAACGCGCTGGGGGACCAGGGCCATGCTCCCGTCCCGAACTCGCTCGATGAAGGGCTTGCGACTGCGGGCCGCGGCACCGATCAGCGCGACGCGGCGGGCAATGCGACGCACGCGTGGCAGCCGCGCCTGCTCGTACGCGCGGAATGCGGATGCCACGTCGGAATGACGAGCGACCGCCCTCGCCAGTGCTTCGCCGTCCTCGATGGCGAGACCCGCACCCAGTGCCAGGTCGGGCCCCATGGGGTGGGCCGCGTCGCCAAGCAGCGCAACCCGGCCGTCGGCCAATCGGCGAGCCGGCGGACGGTCGTAGAGGTCGGTGCGTATCAACGAGATGGGCGTGGCTTGAATCAACTCGGGGATCGGGTCGTGCCAGGTGCCGAACATGGCCATCAGCTCGTCGCGAGGAGCGGGGCCATCGACCCCGCCGGCCGGGCACGCGTCGCCGGCGAACCACTGGATGCGGCCGCCCGACATCGGCGTGGCGCCGAACCGTCGGCCCTGCCCGATCGTCTCGAACCCGGGCAGGTCGACAGCGAACCCCGGCGGGCGCACCACCACGGCCCGCCAGGCGGTGTCACCGCGGTAGCGCGGCGGACCGTCCTTGAGCAGCCCTGCCCGGACCCGCGACCGGATGCCGTCGGCGCCCACGACCGCCTCGCCCTCGATGACCTCTCCGTTCGCGAAGACCGCGTGGACCCCGTCGACATCGGCCTGGTGGCTCAGCAGCTCGTGGTCGAGCCGGATGCGGTCGCGCCCGTAGGCGTCCGCGAGGGCAAGCTGGAGCTCGGCCCGATGGATGGTCAGGAAGGGCGCGCCCCATCGCTCGACGAGTTCGGTCGCGGCCAGATGCTGGAGCACCTTGCCGTCGGGCCGGCGCATCTGCGCGTCGACCGCCGGCCCGGCCAGCGCTCGAATGCTCGCGCCGACTCCGATGCGGTCGAGGGCATGAAGGGCATGCGGCCACAGCGCAACGCCGGCCCCGATCTCCTCGAGCACGGGCGCTCGCTCGCAGACGACGGCCTCGACGCCGAGTCGCTCCAGCGCCAATGCGGCCGACAGCCCGCCGATGCCGGCCCCGATCACGATGACGACCATGCCAGCTTCCGTTTCGCTCGTGCCCGCGCGTCTCACGTTTCCTTGACGTCTCCGTCCGGGTCCGCGGCCGGCTTGGGGCTGCGGCGGAAGGGGCGGGTCATCGTGTGGAGCACGGCGTCGTGCCGGATGTTTCCGGCGCGACGCCACTGGCGCTTGCGATCCACGCACACGACCTGCTTGTCGACGGCGGGCTCTTCGACTCCGAAGTGGTGGGCCAGCTGCGTGAGCGTGTGGATCCACATCTGGTCCTCCTTGCGGTGACCGCCAAGCGCCATCCCCAGCTCGACCATCGGGTCCTGGGCCCGGATGAGCAGCTGGACCTGTGCCGTTGTCGGGGCGGCACCATGCGCCGAGAACGTGATCATCCCGGCGAAGGGGTGGCCCTCCGGTGTCATGAAGCTGAAGGACTCGTCGTCGGAGTAGAGGACCAGGACGCCTGTCGACAGCTTCAGCCCGCCGGCCTTGCCGGTGATCAGGCCAACCTCGCCCGGTTGAAGACCGGCGAGCGGTGCCTGGAATCGATTGCCCTTCGGCCAGAACTCGCCGTAGTGCTTCTTCCAGTCGGCGATGACCTGCTGCGGCGCGACGTCCGCGTCCGCAAGTGCGACCGTGTAGGTCTTCTGCCACATCTTCCCGAAGCCCTGGATGGGGCCGGCGATGCGACGGCCGTCGACGCTCGTCGGATCGAAGCCCTTCTCGGAGTCCTTGGCGCTGAGGCGGTCGACGGGTCGGGCCCAGCTGTCTGCGTTGCGCGGGCCGGTGGGCTCGGCGGCGGTGGGCTCGGCGGGGGTCTCGGCGGCGGTGGGCTCGGCGGGGGTCTCGGCGGCGGTGGGCTCGGTGGCCATGTCGGGTTGCTCGCTCATTTCTCTGTTCCGAGCGCTGCGATCGCGTCGGCCTCCGTGTCGTGGATCGCGATGGCGTCGTCAAGCCGGGTGAGCTCGAAGATCTGTCGATAGTGGTCGCTGAGCCCGAAGGCAGCCAGCTGCTGCTTGCTGCGCTGGGCGCGCACCAGCAGTGTCACGAGCAGGCCGATGCCGCCACTGTTCATGTAGTCGAGCCCGGTGAAGTTGATGACGACGCCGGCGGCGGCCGCCTCCGACGCCTGGGCGAAGGCGTCGCCCAGGCCATCCTCGCTGGCTGGCGTGACGTCGCCTCGCACGTCGATGATGCTCACCCCCTCCGTTGGGTGGCGGACGTCGAATGCGGTTGTGGTCTCGGACATGGAGGCCCCTTTCTCAAGCGGGCTCGGGTGTTGGTGCGGGTGTGGCGGAGCCGGTGGCCCCGCGAACGGCGGCGTCCTCGTCGGGGTAGAAGCTCATCAGGTCGGCGAGGCGGGTGATCTCGAAGATGTGGCGGAAGTGGTCAGAGAGGCCACAGACCATCACGGCACGGTCGGTCTTGCGAGCCTCGGCCAGCAGGCCGACGACCAACGCGATGCCCGTCGAGTTCATGTAGTCGACACCGTCGAAGTTCAGCAGCACCGCCCGGGGTTCGGTCGTGACGGCAAGTGCCCAGGCGGTCGTGAGCTCCGACTCGGCGGCGCCGCTGATGTCGCCGTACAGCTCAAGGATCGCCGTGTCGTCGCGGTGGCGGACGTCGGCGCGGAAATCAGCCATTGGCGTGCTCTCCCAGTCGAACGATCAGCTCGATCGTGTGGTGGTCGTCGTCGGCCCATACATGCAGGTCGTCAACCATGTTCTTGATCAGGAACAGCCCCCAGCCGCGTGGGCTCTGCTCGCCGCGCAGCTTTGCCTCGAGGTCCGGCTCGTCGGCGGAGAACTCCATGGCCGACCCGCCTCCCTGGTCGGTCACCCGGATGACGAGAGCCTCGTCGTTTGCGAACACGCGGATCTCGACGAGGAGTTCGGCGTTGTGCTTGTTGCCGTGCTCCATGGCGTTCATGGTCGCTTCGGCGACGGCCGTCTTGACGCGGTCGAGTCGGTCGACGGGAACCAGCGGCGCAACGACGTCGGCCACCTGGTCCATGACGATGCGTTCGTTGCCCGGCTGGCTGGGCACCGTGAAGTAGGCCAGTTGCTCACCCGGGTCGTCGGCCAGCACGTCATCCTCCAGCGTGTCGGGGGAGTATCCGTCACCGTGCGTGCGGCGGATTGTCACCAGCGTGATGTCGTCCTCCTGCTCCCAGTCGTCACCGGTGAACTCGGTCAGCCGGCTCATGAGCCCGTCGATCAGCTCCCCGCGTGTCCAGCTGCCGACGGTCTCGACCACGCGGGGAAAGCCGTACATCTCCCCGTCGAGGTTGTGCGCCTCGGGGATCGCATCGCTGTAGAGCAGCACGCTGTCGCCGTGGCCGATGGTCACCTCGGCCTCCTCGTAGCGCATGCCGGCCATCAGCCCAAGTGGCATTCCCGTGGCGCGGACCTCGGCGGCTCCGTCGTCGGTCTTGACGCACGGCAGGTTGTGGCCGGCGTTGGCGAACACGAAACGACCCGTGTCGAGCTCGAGAACGCCGTACAGGCACGTCACGAACATCTTGGGGGGCAGGTCGCCGACGAGCTGGCTGTTGACCCGCTCGAGCACCTTGCCAGGCTCCAACAGACGCTGCGCCGAGGCACGGAGCACGCCGCGCGTGCTGGCCATGACCAGCGCGGCCGGAACGCCCTTGTCGGTGACGTCGCCGACCACGATGCCGAGCCGCCCGTCGGGCAGGTCGATGACGTCGTAGAAGTCGCCGCCGACCTCCCGGGCGGGGAGGTAGAACGCGTTGAGGTGCCAGCCATCGGGTTCCGGGAGCTCGCGCGGCAGGAAGTTCTGCTGGATCAGCGTGGCGACGCGCAGCTCCTGCTCGTAGCGCTCGCGGCGCCGGACCTCGACCTCCTGCTCCCGGACGAGCTGGGCCACGCGGAGGGCCGGAGCGGCTTGGCCGGCGAGGTTCTCGAGCAGCTTGCGGTCGTCCGCGGAGTACTCCTGCTCGCTCAGCCGCTCCCCGAGGTTGAGCAGTCCGACCAGCTCGCCCTGCGTCACGAGCGGGACGACCAGCTTGATGCCGGCATCGCGAAGGGCCGTCACGGCGGGGGAGTCGAGCTTGATGGTGTTGACGTCGACCGGCTCGGGGTGGCCCTGGAGCCACGCGAGCAGCGGGTCGTTCGGATCGATGTCGATGGCCGGCGCCTCGACCTCGGGCGCCACGGTCTCGACGGCCTCGTCCTCCTCGCGCCGACGCCGTGGGAGCCGGATGGCGGGCAGCCGTCGCGCCCGTGCAGGAGCCTCTGCGGTCACGGACTCCTCCTTTTCGTGATCATTTGTACTCATCGACCGTTCCGAAAACCGTTACGGCGCCGGGAGCCACAGGACGGCATGTCCGGGCTCCAGGCTCGCACGGGTCGTATCCAACAGGTCCTGGCGCAACGTGTCCACGTCGATCTCGCCGCGCAGACGCCCGGAAAAGGCCTCCAGGGTTCGTACAGCGTCGTAGCGGGCCCGGTTGAACCGGCGATCCACGACGACCTGGATGCGCGAGCGCAGCCGGCGGAACAGCGCCGCGACCGCGAGCGTCGAGGCGGCCACGAGGAGGTCACTGCGCTCGCCTGGGACGAGCGCCCCGACGCCAAGCACGCCGAGCGCGTAGACCCCCACCAGGGTTGCCGTCAGGATCGCGTACGACACGGTTCTGCTGATGAGCCGGTCGATCTCGTAGAGCCCGGCACGAGTTATCGCCACGATGATCCCGGCGGCGGTTCCGGCGGTGAACACGATGCTGACAACGACGGGTGCCGGAGCGTTGTCCTGACCCAGGTTGGTTCCCAGCGCGGCGTCGGCCAGCTCGATGAGGCCCAACAGCAGGCTCCCGACGAGGATCGGGAAGAGCACCCATCGCAGCTGGAGTCGCGTGACCCGCGTTCCCCGGCGGTACCGGGCCACCAGCGAGCTCATCGCCAGGATGGCCGCGACGAAGAAGAGCAGCCCGGCCGTCTCGAAGATGGGGACAAGATCCTCGGCGGCGCGGCCGATCAAGGGGTTGGTGATGTCGATCGTTTGACCACCCAGCTGCTGCTCCAGTGAAGGAGCGAGCAGGTCACCGGGGACGGCGGTGACCACCGCGACGAGAAGGAGCCGTTCTCCGAGCTTCCACACCCTGCCCAGTGACCGGCCGTCCGGAAACCGGAAGAGGCCGAACATGAGTCCGGCATTCCCGATCGTGAAGGCCAGGTCCCCAAGGTAGAAGGAAGCATCTGTTGCGGGCCATGCATCGGCGGCCACCGACAGGCCCGTGGCCGACAGCGTGAGACCTCGTTCCCCGTACGAGGACAGTGCGATGCCGAGCGCGATGAGCAGAGGGGAGTACAGCAGGACCCGTCCGACAACGTCCTTCGGGCGTGCCCGCAGCACAACGATCCCGACGACCTGCAAGGGCAGAAAGGCAAGCGCCCACAGCAGCTCCCTCACCCCAATGGGGCCATCGTCGCGGGTGAAGCCGAGCACGTAGGCGACTGTCCACACCAGGACGGACACGGCGAGAACCCCCACGAGGAGACCCGTCGAGCGCTGCCCGGCAGCGCTGCTCGAGCCAGCACCGGTGGCCAGTGCGCGTCTTTCCCCGTGACGTCTGATCATCCCGGTGCCTTGGTCCAGATGGTCATCGCGCGCGGCGAGAACGCTCCGCCCACGGTCTGTCGAAGATCGGCGGCGAGCGCGTCGACGTCGACCTCGTCACGAAGGCGCCAGCCGAAGGCCTCGACGACCTGCGCGGCGTCGTACCGGGCCCGGTTGAAGCGTCGGTCGACCGCGTTCTGGATGCGAGATCGCAACGGCCGGAACAGTGCCGCCACCACCAGTGTTGACCCTGCCACAAGCAGGTCGTTCGGCTCGCCCGGCACCAGCGCCCCGACGCCGAGCACGCCGAGGGCGTAGATGCCGACGAGTGCGGAGGTCAGGGCGGCGTAGGCAAGGGTGCGGCTGATCACACGGTCGATGTCGTAGAGGCGGTACCGCAGGACCGCGGCACCGATCGACAGCGGCACGGCGGTGATCGGCACGAGCAGAACGACATCAGAGACCAGCTCACCCGGGTCCGGGAGAAGGCCCGTCATTGACAGCCCGACCCAACCTTGGAGCAGGGCCAGGGTGACGCCGAACAGGAGCATCGACAGGACGAACCACTTCATCTGCTGCCGTTCCTGGCCCGTGCTCCGCCAGTAACGACGAACCAGTGAAATAACGGCCGGTACAAGGAGCAGGAAAGTGGAGACGAACAGCACGAGCGACACCAGCTCCATCGGGCCGTGCCAGCTCTCGATGCCCAATGGGTTCCGGTACCGACCGCCCTCGAGGTCGAGGGCGTTCGCGAGGAACATCTGGTTGATCGACCCGACGATGCTCGCGCCGATCACGACGCGAAGCACGAATCCCCACCGAGGCGTGGGGGCAGCACCCGATGGAAAGAGCACCGGCAGCAGGACGAGTCCCAGCACGATGGCGAACTCGAACGTCACCGTTCCCAGCGTGTGCAGGACGACGCCGACGTCCGGGTTGCCACCGCGTGGCAGCCACCACATCACGAACGACGTTGCGCCGGTCGCCAGTGACGTAGCGGCGCCGAAACCGCCGAGGACCCAGCCGAGCCGATGTTCCGGTCGGCGGTACAGCAGTAGTGCCCCCACAGCACTGAAACCGAGGAGGCCGGGCACCATCTCCACGGCCGTCGGTGCTCCCCCGAACTCGCCGGGGCCCAGGCCCTCGATCGCCACGAGCAGCACCTCGACGCCGACGCCAATGGCCAGGACGATGATCGCGAGAACAGACCCGACCCGTCGGCTCATGTCGCCGCCTTGGTCCAGATGGTCATCGTGCGAGGCGAGAACGCCTCGCCGACGGTCTGTCGAAGATCGGTGGCGACCGCGTCGACGTCGACTTCGTCACGAAGGCGAGCCGCGAAGGAGTCGATTGTCCTTGCCGTGTCCACCACCGACCGGTTGAAGCGGCGGTCGACCGCGTTCTGGATGCGTGTGCGGAGCGGACGAAACGCCGCCGCGACCGCCAGCGTGGAGGCAGCAACGAGGAGGTCATTGCGCTCGCCCGGAAGCAGGGCGCCCACGCCCAGCACCCCGAGCGCATACAGCCCGACCAGGAGACCGGTCAACAACAGCCACGCGAGCGTCCGCGAGATGAGACGGTCGATCTCGTAGAGCCGGTAGCGCGAGACGGCGATGCCAATGGCGACGGCAAGCCCTCCAAAGGAGAGCGGGAGTCCCCACTGGAGGAACTGGTCGGCCACGTCGTGGAGCAGGATCCGTTCGGACAGCGTCGTGCCGGCGATGCCGATCACGCCACAGATTGGAAAGACTGCAGCGGCGGTGCCGAACCAGCGCAGCTGGAGTCGCTCTGGCCCAGTGGATCGGCGAAACCGCACCACCACGTTGACGGCAGTCGCCAGCCCGAGCCCGACGAGCAGGAATCCGGGGGCCTGTCGGCCTGGCTCGGCGATCGGCTCCAGGCCGGCGATGGCCCAGGGATTCTCGACCGGATACGGGCCGCCCTCAGCACCGCCAGGGATGTTTCCCGGCGTCACGGCGTACCAGGCGGTGAGCGCAACCAGGGCGACTGCACCGGCTGCGGCTGGAATGCGCCAGCGCGGGCTGGGGAGCACTCCGCTGGGAAAGAGCAGGACGACGAACACCAGCAGGCCCATCCCCGGCGCCGACAGGAGGTTGGCCAGCCACAGGGCCGCGTCACCGGCCACCAGCGATCCCGGTTCGGTGATCGTGTCGTACACGCCCCAGGAGCGGAGCGGATTGCCCATGCCCGTTGCGCCGATGGCCACCATCAGCCACGCAATCGGGTGGCGCACCTTCCTGGTCACGAGCAGGGCGCCCACCACCCCGAACAGGACCCAGGGAGCGGACCAGGCGAGCGACGCGCCAACGCTGACGTCGGTGCCCGTCGCCATCCGGACGTTCGCTGCCTCGAGTGGAAAGGAGGCGGCAGCGAGTGACAGCTCGGCCACGACCAGTGACCAGGCGGTCAGGCCTGCGGGGGACGGCCGCCTCATGGGCCCGCCCGCTGAACCCACACGGCCACGGAACGTGGAGCGAACGAGGTCCGAACCGTCGTCCCCAGGTCGTTCACGACCTTGTCGACCTCGACCTCGTCGCGCAACC
>Ga0302046_10002958_pt1 | contig 15594 bp, 17 predicted proteins | sample RVTome_11_FD_200261 | JGI IMG/M metagenome (GOLD analysis project Ga0302046, IMG submission 200261) | Soil microbial communities from uranium-contaminated site in the Upper Colorado River Basin, Wyoming, United States - RVT147D111 (version 2) ...
ACCCAGCCGCGCCGGGCCGAACACCGCCGCGTGAACACCGATCCCATCGAACAGCTCTACGCCCGCGGCGTCACCGACGGCCTGCCGGTGGTGCCGCCCACGCGCGAGCGCGTGCAGCGCGCGCTCGAGGCCGGCGGGCGCCCTGCCGGCGAGCTGATCGCGCTGGTGCCGCCGAACTACGGCCGGGCGACCGTCGAGAAGATCGCGATCAACGCCGTGATGGCCGGCTGCCGTCCGGAGTACCTGCCGGTGGTGATCGCGGCGGTGGACGCGGTGTGCGACGAGGGGTTCGACCTGCACGGCGTGTCGGCCACCACCAACGCGCCGGCGCCGCTGATCATCGTCAACGGCCCCATCCGCCACGCCCTGGACGTCAACTGCGGCGCCGGCGTCTTCGGGCCGGGCTGGCGCGCCAACGCGACGATCGGCCGCGCCCTGCGCCTGGTGTGCGTGAACGTGGGCGGCGCCCGGCCGGGCGTGGTCAGCATGTCGACGCTGGCCCATCCCGGCCGCTATACCTACTGCATCGGCGAGCGCGAGGAGGCCAGCCCGTGGGAGTCGCTGGCGGTCGAGCACGGGTTCGCCCCCGCCGACGACACGGTGGCGGTGCTGGCCGCCGACGCGCCGCTGACCGTCTACGACCAGCGCAGCCGCACCGCCCCCGATCTGCTGGCCACCGTCGCCGCCAGCATGGCGGTGCTCGAGCACCACAAGATGACCCACTGGGGCGACACGCTGCTGGTGCTCTCGCCCGAGCACGCCGCCGTCGTGGCCGGCGACGGCTGGAGCAAGGCCGACGTCCGCCGGTTCCTGTTCGAGCGGCTGCACCGCCCGGTGCGCGAGCTGGTGCCCGGCGTCGACGGCGGCGACGGCCTGCCCGAGCACGTGCTGCGCAAGTTCGCCGACCCCGCCCACGACCCGACGCTCATCCCGAAGTTCCGGGCGCCGGAGCACATCAGGATCATCGTGGCCGGCGGCAGCGCGGGCCGCTTCTCGGCCGTCGTGGCCGGCTGGTCCTTCTCGAAGGGCTCCAACCTCGTGATGAGGAGAATCCGATGACCGACGACTATCTCGACCCGACCGACTCCGTCGCCGTGCCCCGCAAGACCGCGCCCCGGCCGGCGAGCCTCGACGGCAGGGTGGTGACCCTGCTCGACATCTCCAAGGCCAAGGGCGACCACCTGCTCGACCGCCTGGAGGAGCTGCTCCGCGAGCGCACGAAGGCCAGGGCGATCGTGCGCAGGAAGAAGCCGACGTTCGCCCGGCCGGCGCCCGATCCGCTCCGGCGGGAGATCGCCGGCGCCACCGACGTGCTCATCGAGGCCCTCGCCGATTGAGGGTCGTGCACGACGTGCAGTGTGCACGACGGCGTGTTCTTCGAGGACCAGGGCATCCCGGTGGCGACGGTCGTCTCCAGCGAGTTCGTGCGGGCGGCGGCCGCCCAGGCCGCGGCGCTGGGGGCGGACGACTACCGGACGGTCGTGGTGGCGCATCCCATCCAGCCGCTCACCCGTGAGGAGGTCCGGGCGCTGGCCGACAAGGCGTTCGACGAGATCCTGGCGAGGCTGACGCGATAGGCCGCCCGCGCCACCCGTGACGGCCTCGGCGCCGCACGACCTCCTCACCGCCATCGGCGTCAGCATCGTCGCGGCGGCGGCGTTCGCGCTGCTCGCCCGCGCGGTGCGCCAGCCCCTGATCCTCGGCTACATCGTGGCCGGCGCCGTGCTCGGGCCCCACCTCGGCGTCGGCCTGGTCGCCGACGAGGCCAGCATCGAGCTGATCTCCGAGATGGGGCTGATCTTCCTGCTCTTCATCATCGGGCTCGAGATCAACGTGCCGGCGCTCGCCCAGGCCGGCCGCACCATCGTGCTGAGCGGCCTGCTGCAGTTCCCCCTGTGCGTGGCGCTGGGCTGGTGGGTGCTGGGCGGCCTGGCGGGCGACACCGGCGGCCACTTCGACCGGCTCTACCTGGCGGTGGCGGTGAGCCTGTCCTCCACGCTGATCGTCGTGAAGCTGCTGTTCGACAAGTTCGAGATGGGCACGCTGGCCGGCCGGATCACGCTGGGCGTCCTCGTGTTCCAGGATCTGTGGGCGATCGCCTTCCTGGCGCTGCAGCCCAGCCTGCACGCGGTGCGGCCGGCGGCGCTGCTGGCCTCGCTGGGCGCCGGCCTCGGCCTGGTGGCCACCGCCGGCGTCCTCTCGCGGCTCGTGCTGCCGCGGCTCTTCCGGACGGTGTCCCGCTCGCACGAGCTGCTGCTGGTGACCGCGGTCGCCTGGTGCTTCCTGGTGAGCGGCACGGCCGGCGCGCTCGGCCTCTCCCGCGAGATGGGCGCGCTCATCGCCGGGATGGTCATCGCCGCCTTCCCCTACGGGACCGAGGTCATCGCGCGGCTGTCCGGCGTCCGCGACTTCTTCGTGACCCTGTTCTTCGTGGCCCTCGGGCTCAAGGTGCCGGCGCCGTCGGGACGGTTGCTGCTGCTCGCCGGCCTCGTGGCCGGCTTCGTCGTCGCCAGCCGGCTGGTCGCGATGCTGCCGATCTTCGCGCTCCTGCGGCTCGACACCCGCACCGCCGGCGTGGTCGCGGTCAACCTCGGCCAGATCAGCGAGTTCTCGCTGGTGATCGTCTCGCTCGGCCTGGCGCTCGGCCACGTGAGCCCGTCCCTGGCCACGCTGGTCCTGTACACGCTGCTGCTCACCGCCGTGATCTCGACGTACGCGATCCGCGGCAACCACGCGCTGGCTACCGGCGTGGCCCGGGCCCTGGCCGCCACCGGCTTGCCGCGCTGGCGGGGACAGCCGGCGGCGGCCGCCGCCCCGGCGGCGGCCGATCCGCACGACATCTTCCTCCTGGGCGTCTCCCGCGAGGGCCTCGCGTTCCTGCGCCACCTCGAGCGCGAGCATCCGGCGATGAAGCGGCGCATCGTGGCCGTCGACTACAACCCCGAGACGCTGGAGCAACTGCAGGCCGACGGCGTGGAGTGTCACTACGGCGACGTGAGCAGCCCGGAGACGCTGCGCCACGCGGGCATCGAGAAGGCCCACGTGGTGGTGTCGAGCATCTCCGACTGGTTCCTGCAGGGGACCAGCAACCTCCGCCTCCTGCGCCAGGTGCGCGGGCTGGTCTCCGGAGCGCGATGCATCGTGACCGCGGACACGCTGGCGGCGGCCGAGCGCCTCTACGCCGAGGGCGCCGACTACGTGCTCATCCCGCCGGTCCTCGCCGCCGAGCAGCTGTACGGGCTCCTGCTGGAGCCGACGCCGGAGGCCCTCGTCGCGGCGCGCCGGCGCCAGTCCGCCGAGCTGGACGCCGGCCGGCCCCCGGCCGCTTCCTAGTGACATGGTGACATGGGGGGCCCCGACATGGCCCCCCATGTCCCCCAACGCTCGTCGCGCCCCGGCTGCGCCAGGCTGAGCCGGGGCACTCCTCGTTATCCCGACACGTTCCTAGTCTAGCCGGACAACCGCCAGACGCGGCCCTCGGCGGGCTCGTCGGTGAGGGTGAACTGCGGCAGCGCGAAGTGGTCGGCTAGGTCCTGGAACAAAACGCGCACGCGCTTGCCGATGGCCACGGCGCCCTCGGCCTCCGGCGTGAAATCCGCCGTCACCAGGTTGGCGATGATCCGGAGCGCCTCGTCAGGGGTGGGCCGGCCCCGCTGCTCGTCCAGCTCCACCAGCACGACGGCGTACGGCGTGATCTCCTTGAACCCCGGCTGGATCGCGTGCATGACGATCTCGTAGGAGTGGATCGTCCCCCGCCCGCTGACTTCCTTCCACGTCCAGCCGAGGTCCATGCACCAGGGACAGGCGTGCGTCGGCGGGTAGCGCATGAGACCGCACGCCGCGCACGCGCGCAGCATGAGGCGATGCTGGCGGGCATGGGCAAAGTATTCGTTCCACTCGCTGTCGTTGTCCGGCACCACCAGCGACATGCCGCGATAGGTCACGGGCTGAGGCATCAGGCCTCCGGAGAATGGGGTGAGTGGCGGGCGGGGCGGGTGATCATCGCCGCATGACCAACGCGCTTCCCAGCGGGGGCATCGCCCATCCCAGGTTCATGCTGATCTCGGCGTCCTTCACCTGGCGGCACCGGCCCGGCGAGTAGTCGTAGGTGTGCACGCCCTCGGTGCCCCTGGGGCAGTAATCGTCCACGGTGCCGCGCAGCTGGCGGACGTTCTCGATCACCATCGACATGCCGTGGGTGTAGCCCTCGCACAGGTGGCCGCCCGACGTGTTGTTGGGGCGCTTGCCGCCCAGCTCGATCACGCCGCTGGAGACATACGCGCCGCCCTCGCCCTTCTTGCAGAACCCGTACTCCTCGAGCTGCAACATGGTGGTGAACGTGAACGCGTCGTATGACCCCGTGACGTCGACGTCCTCGGGGGCGATGCCCGCCTGGCCGAACACGATGTCCCTGGCGTAGTAGCCGGCCACCCGGCTGATGGGCCCGTGGGCCCAGTGGAAGTCCAGGCGCGGCTTGGAGACGCGGCCGGCCACGCCCATGACGTGGATGGGCCGGTGGCGGCAGTCGCGGGCGCGCTCGGCCGAGGTGACGATGATGCAGGTGGCGTTGTCGGTCTCCAGGCAGCAGTCGAGCAGGTGCAGGGGCTTGACGATCCAGCGGGAGTTGACGACGTCCTGGACGGTCACCCGCTCCTTGAGCAGCGCCTTGGGGTTCTGGGAGGCGTGCTTGCTGTGGGCGGCCTTGACGTGGGCGACCTGCTCGGAGGTCGTGCCGTAGTCGTACATGTGACGCATGAAGGTGAGCGCGAAGTTCTGGCCGGCGCTGCGCATGCCGAAGGGCACCTGGGCGAGGTCGAGCCCGCGCACGGGCTGGGCCGCCCGGGCGCCGGTGCCGCCGATGCGGAACTCGGAGTAGCCGTTCATCGAGCGGTAGATGGCCACCGTCCGGCACATGCCGGCCTCGATGGCGCCCATGGCGAGGCCGACCAAAGCCTCGGTCGACGAGCCGCCGCCCATCACGTCCATGTAGAAGTTCAGGCGGATCCCGAGATCGGGCGCGACGTGGGGCGCCAGCGTCGAGTCGCCCGACTGGTAGTCCATCATCCCGTCGACGTCGCCGGCCGTGAGGCCGGCGTCGAGGATCGCCTTGCGCACGGCCTCGACGGCCATGGCCCGCGTCGAGCGCCCGGAGCCGCGGGAATACTCCGTCTCGCCCACACCCACGATGCAGTACTTGTCCCGGAGGCTGTTCATGGTCGCGGAGTATAGCGCAAGGGCGGCGGCCGGCAGGCGGCCATGGAGCCGGCCAGCATGAACAGACAGCCGACCATGGAGCCGGCGTGGGCCCGGCCGAAGAAGTCGCCGACGATGGCGGGGAAGAGGGCCGTAGAACATCCCTACCGCTTCCCGTTCTTCGGTAGCACCTCCGCGAGGAATTTTCCGGTGTAGGAGCCCGGCGTCTGCCCGATCTGCTCGGGCGGGCCCTCGGCCACGATCTCGCCGCCGGCGTCGCCGCCCTCGGGCCCGAGGTCGATCACGTGGTCGGCGCACTTGACGACGTCGAGGTGGTGCTCGACCACCAGCACCGTGTTGCCGGCGTCGACCAGGCGGTTGAGCACCCCCAGCAGCTTCTTGACGTCGTCGAGGTGCAGGCCGGTGGTGGGCTCGTCGAGCACGTAGAGCACCTCGCCGCTGACGCGGCCGCCCAGCTCGCTGGCGATCTTGAGCCGTTGTGCCTCGCCTCCCGAGAGCGTCGTGGCCGGCTGGCCCAGCCGTAGGTAGCCGAGCCCGACGTCCTGGAGGACGCGCAATCGCCGGCCCAGGGTGTGCTGGCCCGCGAAGAAATCGACGGCCTCGTCCACGGTCATCCGGAGGACGTCGCCGATCGAGCGGCCACGGTACTTCACCCCGAGGACGTCGGGCCGGTAGCGGCGGCCCTCGCACTCCTGGCAGGAGACGTACACGTCCTCGACGAAGTACATCTCCAGCTTCTGGAAGCCGTCGCCCTGGCACGACTCGCAGCGCCCGCCCGGCACGTTGAAGGAGAAGGCGCCGGCGTCGAGGCCGAGCGCCCTGGCCCGCGGCAGGCCGGCGTAGAGCTTCCGGATCTCGTCGAACGCCTTCACGTACGTCACCGGGTTGGAGCGGGGGGTGCGCCCGATCGGCTCCTGGTCGATGAGCCGCACGCCCTTGAGGTACTCGAGCCCGAGCAGCGCGTCGTAGGCGCCGGGCGGCTGGAACTCCGTCTTGAACGCGCGCGCGACGGCGCGGTAGAGCGTGTCGTGCACGAGGGTGGACTTGCCGGAGCCCGACACCCCCGTGACGACCGTCAGCGTGCCGAGCGGCACCCGCAACGTCACGTCCTTGAGGTTGTGCTCGCGGGCGCCGGTGAGGACGAGGTGCCGGCGGCCGGCCCGCCGCAGGACGGGGACGGGAATCGTCTCCCGGCCGGACAGGTAGCGGGCGGTCAGCGAGCGGCTGGCCTTGCGAAACTCCTCCTGGGGCCCGGCGAAGACGATCTCGCCGCCGCGCTCGCCCGAGCCGGGCCCCAGCTCGACGACGTGATCGGCGGCCTCGATGAACCCGCGGTCGTGCTCGACCACCACCACGGTGTTGCCGGCCTGGGCCAGCTCGCGGCAGAGATCGGCCAGCCGCATGGTGTCGCGCGCGTGCAGGCCGATCGAGGGCTCGTCGAGGACGTACAGCGTGCCGACCAGCTGCGAGCCGAGCTGGTTGGCGAGGTTGATCCGCTGCGCCTCGCCGCCGGACAGCGAGCGCGTCTGGCGGGCCAGCGTGAGGTAGCCGAGGCCGACCCGCAGCAGGAACGTCAGCTTCGCCCCGAGCTGACGGAGGACCTCGCGGCCGACGGCCGCCTCCCAGGCGGTGAGCTTGAGGTCGCCCAGCACGACCGAGGCCTCCTCGATGGTGAGCGCGGTGAACTCGGCGATCGTCCGGCCGGCCACCCGCACGGCCAGCGCGGGCGGCTTCAGCCGGGCGCCGTGGCAGACCGGGCACGGCGACTGGGTGCGATAGCGCGAGAGGAAGACGCGCACGTGCAGCTTGTAGCGATACGACTCGATCTCCTCGAAGAAGCCGTTGATGCCGGGGAACTTGCCGTCGCCCTCGTACACGAACGCCCGCTCGGTCGCGCCGAGATCCTCCCACGCGCGCGCCGGATCGACGCCGGTGCGCCGGGCGGCCTTCAAGAGCTCACGCTGGTACCAGCGGCCGGACGGGTGCGTCCACGGCTCCACCGCGCCGCCGGCCAGGCTGCGCGTGCGGTCGGGGACCACCAGCGCCTCGTCGTACTTCAGGACGTTGCCGAAGCCCTTGCACTCGGTGCAGGCGCCCAGCGGATGGTTGAACGAGAACAGCAGCGGCTGGGGGCGCTCTAGCGCGGTGGCGCAGGCCGCGCAACGGAAGGCCTCGGCGAACGCGCGGCGGCCGCCGTCGGCCAGCTCCACCGCCAGCTGCCCGCCGCCCTCGCGCAGCGCGCTCTCGATCGACTCCACGAGCCGGCCGCGGTGGGCGGGCCCCAGCACGAGCCGGTCCAGCACGACGGCGAGGGGGCCGTCCAGCGACGCGGGCGGCGGCGCCGCCAGATCGCGCGCCTCGCCGTCGACGAGGACGCGCGCGAACCCACGCCGGGTGAGCCCCGCCCACAGCTCGGCGGGCGGCTGCCCGGCCGGCGCCGGCAGCGGGAAGGTGATCAGCGCGCGGGCGCCGGGGTGCTCGGCCAGCAGCGTGTCGGCGATCGACTCCGGCGAGTGCGACGCGGCCGGACTGCCGCACCGCGGGCAGTGTACGCGGCCGACCTTCGCGTACAGGAGCCGCAGATAGTCGTACACCTCGGTGGCGGTCCCCACCGTCGATCGGGCGGTGCGGACGGGATTCTTCTGCTCGAGCGCGACGGCCGGCCGGATCTGCTCGATCCGGTCGACGTCGGGCCGGTCGACCCGGTCGAGGAACATCCGCGCGTAGGTCGACAGCGACTCGATGTACCGCCACTGTCCTTCCGCGAAGAGCGTGTCGAAGGCCAGCGACGACTTGCCGGAGCCGGAGACGCCGGTGACGACGGTGAGCCGATCGTGAGGAATCTCGAGCGAGACGTTCTTGAGGTTGTTCTGGCGGGCTCCCTCGATCCGGAGCCCCGCGGGCCGGGGCATTCGGTCGGTCCTCCTGAGATGGAGAGTCTACCGGAAGTGCTACCATGGCGCCAGATGGCCGAGGGGATTCACGTGCTCGTCGTCGACGATGACGTCGACGTTCGCGGCTGGCTGGCCGCGGTGCTGGAGAGCGACGCCGGCGCCCGCGTCAGCCGGGCGGCGTCGGGCGCCGAGGGCATGGCGCTGCTCGCCCGGGACGAGTTCGACGTGGCCGTCGTCGACGTCCAGCTGCCCGATCACTCGGGCCTCGAGATCCTCCGGTGGGCCCGCGCCGCCGAGCTGGACACCGAGTTCATCGTGCTCACCGGCCACGCCGACGTCGAGACGGCGGTGCAGGCCATGCGGCTGGGCGCCTACGACTTCATCAGCAAGCCCGCCAAGAACGCCGAGCTGCGCGAGGTGGTGGCCAAGGCCGCCGAGAAGAAGGCGCTGCGGCGGGAGAACTCGGCGCTGAAGGAGGTCGTGAACCGGCGCGACGGGCTGCCGACCATCGTGGGGCAGAGCCTCGAGATCCGCGAGGTCCTCGCCGTCATCGCGCGGGTGGCGGCGAGCGACAGCCCGGTGCTGGTCCTGGGTGAGAGCGGGACCGGCAAGGAGCTGGTCGCCCGCAGCATCCACCTCCAGTCGCCGCGGGCCGCCCGGCCCTTCGTGTCCATCAACTGCGGCGCGCTGCCCGACACGCTCCTGGAAAGCGAGCTGTTCGGCCACCGCAAGGGGGCGTTCAGCGGGGCCATCGCCTCCCGGATCGGCCTGTTCGAGGCGGCCAACGGCGGCACGCTCTTCCTGGACGAGATCGGCGAGATGTCGCCGGCCATGCAGGTCCGGCTGCTGCGCGTGCTGGACTCCGGCGAGGTGCGGCGGGTGGGCGAGGAGCGCGTGTTCCACGTCGACGTGCGGGTGGTGGCGGCCACCGCCAAGGACCTGTCGCGGGAGGCGGCCGACGGTCGCTTCCGGTGGGACCTGTTCTACCGGGTCAGCACGATCGTGATCCCGGTGCCGCCACTGCGGCAGCGGCGCGACGACGTGCCGCATCTGGTCCGTCACTTCCTCGGCGTCCAGCCGCGGTCGGGCAAGACCCTGCAGTTCTCGGCGGACGCCATGGCGCGCCTGCTGGACTACGGCTGGCCGGGGAACATCCGCGAGCTGCGCAACCTGATCGAGCGCCTGCTGATCCTGCACGAGGGGCACGAGGTGCGCGCGAGCGACCTGCCGGGCGAGTTCGGCCGCGCGTCCGTCGCCGCCGGCGCCGCGTCGCCGCCGGCCGAGACCGACGACGTGCTGGTCCCCCTGACCGACGTCGAGCGCCGCCACGTCGAGCGCGTGCTGCACGCCACCGGCTGGAACAAGGCCCGGGCCGCCCGCGTGCTGGAGGTCGACATCAAGACGCTCAACAAGAAGATCCGGGATTTCAAGATCGTCCAGGAGGGGGAGCGGCTCCCGCCTCCCGGGAGATCCTCCCACCCCGCCTGAGTTGTCGTTTCGCCAACGTCCGCCATTCCGAGGCGTTGAGCCACACCTGGAGTGGCATTTCCATTGCCCTACAGGCCGCCATGAAGATCGATTCGCCCCGCGCGCTCGACCTGGCTTCGCCCCGCCGCCGACTCAAGACGCCCGCCGCCGTGGCGCTCTGGCGTCCCGAGATCGTGCTGGCGACCTCGATCACCGCCTCGCCGACTCGATCCGCGGTCGCCGTGGCCGCGCCCGCCGCGCGGCCGGCCGCCCTGCGGACCCAGCTCGGAGCCGCTCATTCGCTCCTGGCCTCCCTGGCCGGCGCCCAGCAGGCCCTGGGCACGGCCGCCGCCGAGGCGCGCGTCCGGGCCGGGCAGGCCGATTCGCCCCGCCGGCACGTCTCGGCCACGATCGCCGCCTATCGGGCGGAGGCCGCGCTCGACGACGTCCTGGCCGGGGCCTGGCGCCGGATGGCCGCCCTCATGGAAGCCCGGGGACTGCGATGAGCACCAATGTCGTCTACCTGCCGCCGTCGACGCCCGCGACCGAGCGCGCGTCCCGGCTGTCGTACGGGCTCAGGCTCCGGCTCCGCCTCCTCGCGTTCTGGTGTCGCCTGCGGGTGACCGCCGGCGAGATCGCCGACACGCTGCGCCGCTTCGGGCGCGCCGGCCCCGACGCCGAGCGCGCGTTCCTCGATCAGCGCGCCGACCTCGTCCTCGCCGTCGCTCCACCGGCGCGCCGCCCCGCCCGCGTCATCGACTTCGCCGCCGCCCGCGTCCGCCTGCGCCGCTGACGCCCGGCACGGACCCCCGCGCCGGAGGCGGCCATTGACAGCACCGGCAGCCGCCGGTACAATCCGCCCGCATTTCCAAAATGCGAACGATTACCAACAAGAGGCTCGCCGACGTCGAGGGGCAGGCGGCGGCGCTGCGCGCCCGCGGCAAGCGGCTCACCCGCCCGCGCCGGCTGATCCTCGACACCGTCCGGAATAGCGACGCCCATCCGTCGGTGGCCGCCGTCTACCGGCTGGTGCGCCGGCGGCTGCCGCGCGTGAGCCTGGCGACCGTGTACCGGAATCTTCGGATGCTGGCCGCCGAGGGGTTGCTGAGCGAGCGCGCCGACGTCGCCGGCATGCGGTTCGACGGCAACATCGACCCGCACGATCACTTCACCTGCGTGGCGTGCGGGCGCATCTACGACGTGCCGGCGGTGACCGAGCGCGGGGTCCGCGCCCGGGTGGCGTCGCGCACGGGCTTCGAAGTCCTCACCCAGCGCGTCGAGTTCTACGGCCGCTGCGGCGCCTGCCGGCGCGGCGGCGATCTCACCCGTCCACCAGCAAGGAGGAGCTATGCCAGGGCGAAGCCTCAAGGGCAGTAAGAGCTTCGAGAACCTCAAGGAAGCGTTTGCCGGCGAATCGCAGGCCAACCGCCGGTACCTCTACTTCGCACGCGTCGCCGACATCGAGGGCTATCCGGACATCGCCGGGCTCTTCAAGGACACCGCCGATGCCGAGACCGGGCACGCCTTCGGCCATCTCGATTTCCTGAAGGAAGTCGGCGACCCTGCCACCGGCGAGCCCATCGGCAAGACCGAGAAGAACCTCAAGGCGGCGGTGGCCGGGGAGACGTACGAGTACACGCAGATGTACCCGGGCATGGCGAAGACGGCGCGGGACGAGGGGTTTGCGGAGCTGGCCGAGTGGTTCGAGACGCTCGCCAAGGCTGAGAAGTCGCACGCCGGGCGGTTCGGCAAGGGGCTCACGCAGATCGCGGGCAAGGAGCCGGCGGAGGCGATCTAGCTCTTCCCCGGGCGAGCGGGCGGGCCGAGGGCTGGGGGGTCCGGCGACCACGCGGCCGGATTTCCACGGCGATACCCGTGACGTGGTCCACACGTTGCGGGGGCGCGCAGCTTGGGTTGGGAGTGAAACGGGTCGGCGGACCCCCCAGCCCTCGGCCCACCCGCTCGCCCTCGGTGGGAGCTGATTGACTCCTCGATTCACATCCATGGCGCGCTCGACGATCGATAGCCACCATGTCTGAGGATCCGGCGCTCGACCTGCGGCGGCCGGAATTCTGGGATCTGGGGAGGGTCGATACGGAGCTGCGGCGGGTGTATGACATCTGCGCGGGGTGCCGGCGGTGCTTGCCGCTGTGTCCGTCGTTCAGGGTGATGTTCGATCGGCTGGACGTCGACGCCGTCGACGGGGACGTCGAGAAGCTGCCGTCGGCCGACGTGAAGGAAGTCGTCGATCTCTGCTACCAGTGCAAGCTCTGCTACAACCACTGTCCGTACACGCCGCCGCACCGGTGGGCCGTGGACTTTCCGAGGTTGATGCTGCGGGCGCGGGCGGCGGAGGCGCGGAAGACGGGAGTGTCGTTCCAGGACCGGATGCTCGGCAACACCGACCTCGTCGGGAAGCTGGGAAGCCTGACGGCGCCGCTCTCGAACTGGATGAACGAGCTGGCGGTCCACCGGGCCTTCATGCAGGCGGTGGCGGGCATCCACCGGGCGCGGCACCTGCCCAGGTTCCATCGCCCGACGTTCTCGTCGTGGTTCAGGTCCATCGCGAAGCCGGCCGCCGGTGAGGGGGGCCGGGCGGCCACGCGCAGGGTCGCGCTGTTCGCGACGTGCACGGTCGAGTACAACGCGCCGGCGATCGGGCGGGCGGCCGTCCGCGTGCTCGAGCGCAACGGCGTGGACGTGAGCGTGCCGGTCCTGCGCTGCTGCGGGATGCCATACCTCGACGGGGGGGCGGTGGACGAGTGCCGCGCGCTCGTGCGCGACAACGTGCGCGCGCTGGCCGCGGCCGTGCGCGAGGGACGGGAGATCGTCTCGCCGGGGCCCACCTGCAGCTACATGCTCAAGCAGGAGTACCCCTGGCTCGACGCGTCCGACGACGCCCGGCTCGTGGCCGCCAACACGCGCGATCTGTTCGAGTTCCTGGCCCGCCTCCAGGCCGAGGGGGCGCTCGACACGCGCTTCAGCCGTCCGGTGGGCGCCGTCACCTACCACGTGCCGTGCCATCTGCGCGCCCAGAACATCGGCACCCGGTCGGCCGACGTGCTGCGCGCGGTTCCCGGCACGGTGGTCAGCGTCGTCGAGCGCTGCTCCGCGGTCGACGGCACCTGGGGGTTCAAGACACAGTACTTCGACCTCTCGATGCAGGTCGCCCAGCCGCTCTTCGACGCGGTCCGGGCCGCCGGGGCTCCCACCGTGGCCACCGATTGTCCGCTGGCGGCGCTGCAGATCGCCCAGGGCACCGGCGTCGAGCCCCGGCATCCGATCCAGATCCTCGCCCACGCCTACGGGTTCGACGACCCATGAGGCCCCTGACCCCCGGCGAGATCCTCGATCTCCACGAGTACGAGAAGGCGCGCGACGAGCGGAGGCGGGCGGTCATCGCGCTCAAGGCCGACCGCCGGGTCACGGTGGGGAGCTATCTCTCCTTCGTGTTCGAGAACCGCCAGACGGTGTGGTTCCAGATCCAGGAGATGGTCCGCGCCGAGCGCATCGTGGACGACGGCAGGGTGGCCGAGGAGGTCGCGGTCTACAACACGCTGCTGCCCCGGCCGGGGGAGCTGGCGGCGACGATGTTCATCGAGATCGGCGACTCCGCCCGGATCAAGCCCGTGCTCGACGCGCTGCAGGGCATCGACACCGGCGGGTACGTGCGTCTGGAGGTCGGACCCCACGTGGTCCCCGGCGTGTTCGAAGCCGGCCATTCCGACGAGGAGCGGGGCAAGCTCTCGGCGGTGCACTTCGTCCGCTTCGCCCTGCCGCCGGCCGCGCGCGGCCTCTTCGCCGAGGCCGAGGTGGCCCTCGTCGTCGACCATCCCGCCGACCCGGGCCGCACGGTCCTCGCGCCGGCCACCCGACGCAGCCTGGCGGACGATCTGGCGTGACGGTCCCGCGCGCCCTGCTGGCGGCGGGCGTCACCGCCCTGGCGCTGGCCGCCTGCGGGCGCGAGCCGCTCAGCCCCGAGGCCGAGCGGGGGCGGCAGGTCTACCTCAGCCAGTGTGCTTCCTGCCACGGGCCGGATCCGTCCCAACCCGGGCCGGTGGGACCGGCCGTCAAGGGAGCCTCCCGCGAGCTGCTGGAGACGAAGATCCTGCGGGGGACCTATCCGCCTGGTTACCGGCCGAAGCGGGCGACGTCGGTCATGCCTCCTCAGCCTCACCTCGCCGGCGACATTCCCGCTCTGGCCGAGTACCTGAAGTGACGCCCGTCCGGCCGACGGCGGCGCGACGCCGCAACCGTCCGCCGCCGGGCCGCCCGCGCGGCCCCTCTAGAGAATGATCTCCAGCCCGAAGTACAGGATCGCGGTGAGGATGAAGCCCGCCCAGAACGTGCCGTTGAGGGTGGCGAGGATCTTCTTGCCACCCGTCGCGGGGCTGGCCGCGCCGGTCAGGGCGTTGACCTCGACCGCGACGATGACGATGGCCAGCAGGATCAGCGCGGCCCACTTCTGACCCGCGCCGACCGGGTCGGTCATCGCCAGGTGCGCCGCCGCGCCCATGAAGAAGAGCATGGGGATCGACAGCATCGTGTTGGTCCGCGAGGCCAGTCCGGCCCGCGCGCCCCGAGCGGCCGCCTCCGGGATCGCCTGGCCGCCGGTCGCCACCCGCTCGGCCGAGGCCATGACGACCTGCTGGGCGGGCCAGATCACGAACCAGACGTTGGCCCACATCGTGGTGCCGAGGAGGCCGCCAAAGAAGATCTTCCAGCCATAGGACGTGGCGAAGAAGCCGTCGATCCCGCCGTAGCGGGCGAACGCGACGTGGAGCAGGTAGAGCCAGCCGGTGATGAACGTGAACATCGCGCTCCACCGGAACCACCAGAGGGCGCTGCTGAGCAGGCCCCCCCGCACGATCCCGCTGCGCACCGCCGCGTTGTCGGCCACGAACTTGGTGCCGAAAAAGGGCGTCTGGACGAAGTTGAAGTAGTACAGCATGCCGATCCAGGTGATCCCGGCGAGGAAGTGAAACCACCGCAGGAGGAACAGCCAGCCGTCACCACTGAGCAGTGCCATTGCAAGCGCCTCCCAACTCGAATGAGGAGCTACTCTTTGTCGTCGTCGTCCTCGAGCTTGTCGTCGTCGAGCTCGTCCTCGTCCTCGTCGTCCTCGTCCTCCTCGTCGTCGAGGTCGTCGTCGTCCAGGTCGTCTTCCAGCTCGTCCTCGTCCTCGTCGTCCGCCTCGGCCTCCAGCACCTCGCCGTTTTCCTCGTCCTCGTCCTCGTCCTCGTCGTCGTCGACGAGGTCGTCGTCCTCGTCGTCCACGACCTCGTCCTCGAACCCGTCGTCGTCGTCCTCGAGGTCGCTGCTGCGAAGCACAGGTTCGTCTTGCCAAGGATGCGTGCGGAGCAGCATGTGAAGGTTCCTCCGAGCCGTGCCCGGCCAGACGTAAGAGCCGCGCGGATTATATAGCAAACGTTCAGCCACCGACATCCCTCCCGGGCCGCCGAGTCGCATGTCGGTTCGTGATTATCGCACCGTTCGGCGGACCGCGCCGACCCGGACCGCCGACGGCACGAGCGCAGGCAACCGCCCACGGGTTGCGGTAGAATCCTCTCCCGCAACTGCGGGAGTCTCCAGCCACGGCGGTGTAGCTCAGCGGCAGAGCAGGGGTCTCATAAGCCCCGTGTCGGAGGTTCAATTCCTCCCACCGCCACCATCTTGACCCATGCAGTCTGCGGCAGCCGGTACCAGCGCAGCACCGCGCGTCCCGCGGCGCGGTCGATCTCGATGCCGGCGAGGAAGCTGCGCACGACGGCCTTGCGCTCCTCCGGCTCGCCGGCGTCGAGCACGTCGCGCACGTTCGCCAAGCTGGCGATCAGCTCGGTGACGAGGCCCTCGCGGTCGGCGGCGGCGCTGGCGCGCGCCGTCGAGGCGCGCAGCTCCTGCTCCAGCCGTTCCCGCTCCCGCTCGAGCGCCGCGAGTTCGGTCCGGACGCTCGGCAGGTCGTCGGTGCCGGCGGCGAGTGCGGTGACGAGACGGCCGATCTTCGCCTCGGTCGCGCGCA
>Ga0302046_10002959_pt1 | contig 15588 bp, 17 predicted proteins | sample RVTome_11_FD_200261 | JGI IMG/M metagenome (GOLD analysis project Ga0302046, IMG submission 200261) | Soil microbial communities from uranium-contaminated site in the Upper Colorado River Basin, Wyoming, United States - RVT147D111 (version 2) ...
ACTCCTTCGCGGCCACGTACCTGGAGGACCAGACGGTCCAGATCGAGGGCGAGCTGGTGCAGTTCCTCTTCAGGAATCCGCACTCGTTCGTGCACGTGATGGTGAAGGAGGCGGACGGCGCGATGGTGCGCTACGCCGTCGAATGGGGCGGCGCCGGTCAGCTCGGCGGCCAGGGCGTCACCAGAGAGACGCTGAAGGCCGGTGACCACGTCGTCATCACCGGCAGCCCCGGGCGGAATCCCGAGGATCACCGTGTCCGGATGGTCACGCTGCACCGTCCGTCGGACGGTTTCACCTACGGCAAGCGCACGGGCGAGACGTTCGACTAGATCGCACCCGGCGCGAGACCACACCAGCGACCGGCCCGCTCCGCGCGGGCCGTCCATCCCGTCAGGGGCGGGCCGCACCTCCGATGGACGCGGCCGCGCCCCGTACGCGCTGCCCCCCGTCCTCGTTCGCCGTCCACGCCATCACCAGTTCGTCGTTCGCCAGCGTCATCCGCGGGTAGCCGCTCACGCGCTCGGCGCCTGGAATGGCCATGGCATCCGAGCGGGCGCCGGAGGCGTCCACGCGCCTCGCCATCAGACGGCTGCGCCCGCCGGCGAACTCCATCCAGCTGGCGACGGCGGTGCCGTCCTCGAGCAACTCGATGTCCACGTGGCCGAGCGTGGTCGCCTCGTCGAGCCGGATGGGCTCGCCCCAGTTGCGCCCGCCGTCCTCCGAGAAGGCGGCAAAGGCATGGGCCTCCTCGTTTGGAGCCGTGAACCAGGCCACCGCCACGCGGTCGCCCCTGGCGCTCAGCGCCGGTCCGTTGACGGGGCAGGCCTCGATGTGAAACCGGTCCACGTGGACGGGCCGTGCCGGTGACCAGGCGCCGCCCTCGAGACGCGAGACGTTGATGTCGCGAATCTCCTGCAGGTTGCGGTCACGGAAGGCGGCCACGACGCTGTCTCCGCTGACGGCCACGCTCGTCTGGCAGCACTCGCAGACGCGCTCGTCGACGAGCGTCTCGTCACCCTGCTTCCAGTCGCTGTCGAAGCTCGTGAAGTAGACGGCCATCGTCCCGCCCTCGGGAGCCGTGCTGAGCTCCATGTCGCGCCCGTCGAGCCAGACGAGGCCCACGCCGCCGCCCGGCATCTCGAAGGGCGTGACGAAGCCGTGCTGCGTGGACGTGCCGTCGTGGTGGGGCAGGAACGGCGCCGACCAGGTGGCGCCCTCGTCACGCGAATACGCCATCTCGATGTTGTAGGCCTCGAGCAGCGCGTCGACCGTCGGATACCAGTAGGCCAGGAGCGTGCCGTCGCGCAGGCGGAGGACCGACGGCACGTCGGCAGTCGTGATGAACCAGTCCTCGCCCGTGGCCGCCGTGCGCGTCTCGGACCAGGCGTCCCCCGTGCGTTCGGCGAACCGGAGCGAGATCTCGTCGCCAATCTCGATCCAGCTCAGGATCGGGCCGCGCGCCGACGCCGTGAGCTGCGGGAACCCGCTGCCCTCCGGCGCGGGCAGCTCCAGCGGCTCGAAGGCGAGGTCCCACGCGAGCGCCCCGGGGTCGGACGACTCGTCGGTCGAGGGCGAGCCGCCGCAGGCGGCGGCGGTGACGGCCAGCAGGACACACAGGCAGGGGACTCGGACGCGGGTCATGAGCAGTTCCATGCGTCGAGGATACCTCGTTGTCGCCGATGTATCATGCCCGGCGGAGGCGGGCGGGCGACAATGGCGGGTCGGGGCGCGGCGATCCTCATGCTGGCGCTGGCGTGCGGGGCGGTGACGCAGGCGCAGCGCGGGTCGTCATCGAGCATCTGGGACGGCGTCTACACGAGCGACCAGGCGGCCAGCGGCAAGGCCACCTTCGAAGAGGTCTGCATCCGCTGCCACGGGCGCGACCTGGCCGGGACCACGGCGCCGGCGCTCACCGGCGAGCAGTTCCAGGAGTCCTGGGGCGGGGGCACCATCGAGGCGCTGTTCGTGAAGATCCGCGACACGATGCCGCCCGGCTTCGGCACCGTGCTCGACGATGGCCGGAAGCTCGCGATCGTCGCCTACATCCTGGAAGCCAACGGCTTTCCCGCCGGCCTGGCCGAGCTGGCCGCTGGCGACACGCTGGCGCGCACGCGCATCCTCGCCAGGGGCGAGGTGGCGACGGTGGAGGACTTCTCGCTCGTCCAGACCGTGGGGTGCCTGACGGGCGGCCCCGACGGCACGTGGACGCTGACGCGGTCCGCGCCCCCCGTCACGACGCTCGAGGACGCTCCCGGAGCCGAGGGCGTCGCGACCGCCGCCGGTCAGCCGCTCGGGGTCGGCGCCTACCGGCTGCTGAGCGCACTGCCGTTCGAGCCTGCCGCGCACGTGGGCCAGAAGATGGACGCCCGCGGCCTGATCTACACCGAGCCCGGTCGCGAGCGCCTGACGCTCACCGCGCTGACGCCCACCGGCGTGCCGTGCGACGCACCGGCCGGTCAGTAGTGCCCGCCGGCCGGTCGATCCGCTAGAGATCCCCGTCTGCCTCCACCGGCGTGATCGACGCGACGCTGATCGTCATCGTCCTGGTGTCGAGCGTGCCGGTGACGGTCACCTTCTGCGCCGCGAAGCGCCCGGGCATCTCCTGGTCACTCAGCACGAGGGCGCGCTTTCCGTCGTAGAGCACGTAGGACGCGCCGTGCGACAGGATGCAGGCCCGGACGCATTCGGCGTCGGTCGGGCCCATCCGCATGCGCGTGTGATCGCCCAGCGGGCACGCGTCGTCGGTGATGACGCCTGTGAAGGTCTGCGGCGTCTGGCCCGCCGACACCATGACCGAGGCCAGCAGCGGCGTGAGCAGCGCGACGATCGCCGATCTCACGGGGCCGTTCCTCAGTGGCCTGGAATCATGAGGTGCGCCGTCGACGTGCCGGCGTCCATGATCCACACGCCGCCCTGCTGTCCGTTCTCGGGCAGGCCCAGAGACGCCGTCGTGGCACCCGGTACGGCAACGGTCGTGTGCGGGCGCGCGGCCTCCTGGCTTTGCCCCTGCAGGTGATACCAGACGGAGCCGAACTCGGGCCTGGCCCGCGTCCCGGCCTTCTCGGCAGCCGCCAGATCCGCCGTGCGCTTGGCGCGGTCTGGCTCCGACTCGAACCGCATGTTCTGCGTGACCCGCTCGAGGTTCCCGATGCTCGTGCACTCGACCGAGAAGGGGAGCTGACCGGGCAGCCCGGACTTGTCGAAGCAGAGCAGCCGGTTGGTGCCCTTCCGCAGCGTGGCGTAGGTCCAGTCGCCCGGGTTCCACTTGATGACGGTCGCCTGGCTGGCGAACTGGGCGGGGGCGGCCAGTAGGGCCTTGTCCACGTCGGCCTGCGAGGCGCCGGGCTCCAGCGGTGGCGGCGGTGGCGCCGCTCCACGGCGTCCCTGAGCCAGCGCGACGGTCGACACGGCGAGTGTAGCAACGGCGATGATGACGAAGCGCTTCATGGCGACCTCCTGTCCCTTCCGGACGTGTCGGGAGTATACCGACATCGAGGCTGTGGTGTCGTGTCTCGTTGCCAGCCTCTTCGATCTTCCGCAATCAGCAAGGGAGCAGGCGCCACACGGACGAGCTTGACATGCGACAGATGTCGCGTCTAATCTGCGACAACTGTCGCTGATGCTCGCGGCGGGTCAGGAGGGCGGATGGGAGGCAGGACGGTCGACGGCCTGACGCGCCGGGAGCGCGAGATCATGAACGCGCTGTTCGCGCTCGGGAATCGCGCGTCGGCGGAGGAGATCCGGGCGCGGCTGAGCGACCCGCCGAGCGACTCCTCGGTGCGCGTCATGCTCGGCCGGCTGGAGAAGAAGGGCCACCTCCGGCACCAGCAGGACGGCCTCCGCTACATCTATTCGGCCACCATCGCGCCCGCCGTCGCCAAGCGCAAGGCGCTCCAGCAGTACGTCGGCACGTTCTTCGGCGGATCGCTCAAGGAGATGCTCACGGCGCTCGTGCGCGAGGGCTCCTGGAACGACGACGACCTGAAGGCGCTCGAGGCCGAGATCGAGCGTGCGCGCAAGGAGAGGACGACGTCATGACCCTGCTCGTCAAGGCCACGGTGGTCATCGCGCTGGCGCTCCTGGCCGTGAAGCTGGCCAGACGGAGCAGCGCCGCCGTGCGCCACGTGATGCTGTCCGGCGCGTTCGCCGTCCTGCTGCTGCTGCCGTTGGCCTCCGTGGTCGTGCCACCCGTGCCATTCGACGTGCCGGTAGCGCCGCTGACGTCGACCGCGCTCTGGTTCGATCCGGCGGACGGGGCGGTCGTCGTGGCGCCGTCTCCGGCGGTTCCGCGCGCCGCGGGAGAGCAGACACCGGCTGGCGTGGATCCGGCAACGCGCGAGCCGGCGACGGCGACGCTGCTGTCGCTGGCCTGGGTCGCGGGCACCCTGGCGTTCCTGCTGCCGGTGATCGTCGGCCTGCATCGTGTGCGTCGCCTGCGCCAGGGTGGCCTGGCGTGGCCCGAGGGGCAGCGTGAGGCGGACGCTCTCGCGCACGAGGCCGGCGTCCGGCGCGTGTTCGAGGTGCGCCTCCACGCCGAGGTGCCGGGACCGGTGACCTTCGGTCTCCTGCGGCCGGTCATTCTGTTGCCCGTCGACGCCCGTGCGTGGAGTCGCGACGACCTGCACCGCGCGGTCATCCACGAGCTGGAGCACGTGGGCCGCGCGGACTGGGCGGGGCAGTGCGCGGCACGCGCGGTGTGCGCCATCTACTGGTTCCATCCGCTGGTCTGGATGGCTTGGCGCGAGCTGGCGCTCGAGGCCGAGCGGGCCTGTGACGACGCGGTCCTGCGTCGCGCGGCAGCCGACGACTACGCAAGCCAGCTCGTCGGGCTCGCGCGGCGTCTGTCGGTCGCCAGTCATCCACCCCTGCCGGCCATGGCGCGATCGCGCGACCTGCCCACGCGCGTCAGGGCCGTGCTCGACGACGCCCAGGCGCGGGGTCGCGCGGGCGCCGTGCATCTGGCCCTTGCCGTCGCGGCCGTCGCGGTGACCGTGGTGGCCATTGCGCCGCTGCGGGCCGTTGCCCGGCCCCAGGCCGCGGCGGTGACCGCCGACGATGCCGATCCGGCTTTGCTGCCGTCCTTCGAGGTGGCCTCCATCAGACGGAACACGTCCGATGTGAACGAGCAGTTCTTCCAGCGACAGCCGGGTGGACGCTTCACCGTGCGCAACATGCCGCTGCGGGCGCTGATCACGTTCGCCTACGATCTCCAGGGCTTCCAGCTCCAGGGCGGTCCGGACTGGATCACCGCCGATCGCTTCGACATCGTGGCCAAGGCGGAGGGCGACCCGGAGCCGGTGCGGATCGGCTCGCCCGGCGGGGATCCGCTGCGGCTCATGCTGCGCTCGCTGCTGGCCGAGCGCTTCAACCTGGTCATGCATGAGGAGACGCAGGAGCTGCCGATCTTCGAGCTCGTCGTGGCCAGGCGGGACGGCACGCTCGGACCGCAGTTGCAGCCGGCGTCGGTGGACTGCGACGAGCAGGCCGCCAGTCGCCGCGCGGCGGAGAGGTCCGGACAGACGCCTCCGGCTCCGCTCCCTCCGCCGAACGGCCCCGGCACCTGCGGCATGACGAGGCAGTTCGGGCGGATCGCGTTCGGCGGCATGCCGCTGTCGCTCTTCGCGAGCAGCCTGGCCGGGACGGTGGGCCGAGTCGTCGTCGACCGCACGAACCTGGAGGGCAACTGGGAATTCGAGCTGACGTACGCGCCGGATCCCGGACAGCTTGGCGTCGGTCCTCTCGCTCCGCCGCCGGGCTTCGAGCCGCCTCCCGTCGACCAGAGCCTGCCGTCGCTGTTCACCGCTCTCGAAGAACAGCTCGGCCTGAAGCTCCAGGCCTCACGCGGTCCGGTCGAGGTGCTGGTGATCGACAGCGTCGAAGAGCCCGACGAGAACTGACGAAGCACCTCGATCCGCCCGAAAGGGACCCCGGACCTTCGCGCTGACGAAATGTGCTATAAGTAGCACATGACGTCCATCGGCGTCCGGGAGCTCCGCCAGCGGGCAAGCGAGCTGCTGCGGCGGGTTGAGCAGGGCGAAACCATCGAGGTCACCGACCGGGGTCGTCCGGTGGCCATCCTGGGGCCGCCCCCGGAAGGCAGCCCGCTCGATCGCCTGCGCGCGCGTGGCGAGATCGACCTGGCCAAGGGGAGCCTCGACGAGCTGCCGGAGCCGATCGTTCTCAAGCCTCGAACGGAGCGCCCTTCCGACGTGCTGCGGCGCCTCCGCCAGGACGAGCGCTGAGGCGTGGCCACGTATCTCGACTCGTCGGCCATCGTGAAGCTCGTCGTGCGCGAGCCGGAGTCGCTCGCGCTGCGGCGTTATCTGGGGCGCAGGCGGCCCCTGGTCTCGAGCGCCCTTGCCCGCACGGAGGTCCTGCGCGCGCTCCTGCCGGCAGGCGACGAGGCGATCGGCCGGGGCCGCAACGTGCTTCAGCGTCTCGACCTCGTTCGCGTGAACGATCGCATTCTCAACGCGGCGGGGATACTGCTTCCCCTGGAGCTTCGCTCCCTCGACGCGATCCATCTCGCAACCGCAGCCGAGCTCGGCGACGATCTGGACGTGCTCGTGACGTACGATGACAGCATGGCGGCTGCCGCGAAACGACTGGGCCACCGGATCGCCAGGCCACGCTGACCTCCGGCAGGCTGGCGGTCAGTCGGCCGGCTCGATCCGCAGCATCGCCGCGTCGGCCCCGTCGGTGAGCAGGTACAGCAGGCCGTCCGGGCCCTGCTTCACGTCGCGGATCCGGTGACGCAGATCCTGCAGCAGCGGCTCCCGCCGCAGTTCCTGGAGATCGCTGTTGATCAGGATCCGGTGCAGTTGTCCCGTGCCCGGAATCTCTCCGTAGCGCATGCCGCCCACGAAGACGTCGCCCTTCCATCGCGGCAGCCGGTCGCCGGTGTAGAAGGCGATGCTCGACGTCGAGATCGACGGCATCCAGAAGATCACGGGATCGCGGAAGCCGTCCTGCGTGAACGGCCCCTGCCACGGACCGTTGTAGACGCGTCCGAGGCTCACGAGCGGCCAGCCGTAGTTGGCGCCGGGCTCCAGGATGTTGACCTCGTCGCCGCCGTTGGGACCCATCTCGACCTCCCAGATTGCGCCGGTGCCGGGATGCCGGGCCATGCGCAGCGTGTTGCGGTGGCCCATCGTGAAGACCTCGGGCCTGGCATCGGCGCGGCCGACGAACGGGTTGTCGGGCGGCACGTCGCCGGTATCGGTGAGCCGCAGGATCTTGCCGGCGAGGGAATTGGGACTCTGCGTCCCGCCCTGGCCGCCGCCGCCGCCGCCTCCTCCCGAGGAGACGTACAGCATGCCGTCGCCGCCGAAGACGATCGGCCCGCCGCCACCGCCCTCGCCGACGAAGACGTCGGTCGTGCCGGTCAGCGCACGGCCGTCCCACACGCCACGCGCCACGGCCAGCGTGGTGCGCTTCTCGTCGAGCGGCTTGGAGTAGCTGATGTAGACGTAGCGGTTGCTGTCGAAGTCAGGGTGCAGGGCCAGGTCCATGCCCGACAGTCCCTGCCCGCGGGCCGTCGGCCCGCCAGCGACCGGCGCGGGGTCGAGCACGCCGTTGCGCACCACCCGGATCTCGCCGGACCGCTGGGCGACGAGAATCGTGTCCTCCGACACGTGCGCCATGCTCCAGGGCGCCTGGAAACCGCGCGCGAGGACGACCACGCGGATGGTCTGTCCCTCGGCCGTCTCGTACCGGACCGGCGTGTCGGGCAGCGGCGGCACCGTGATGCCCTGGGGTGCGATGGGCGTGTTGCCGCGCATCGGCACCTCCTGCTGGGCCGCCAGCGGCACGGCGAGGACCGCGATCGTGGCGACGGCGAGACGGCGAACGGTTCGATCCATGTGGCGCTCTCCAGTCAGTGATGGGTGACAGGTGGATTCTACTGCGCGCTGGCGCCCCGGAGCCACGTCCGGTGAGGCGCGGCCTACGGAATCCGGAGCCGTTCCTTGAGCGTCCGCACGCGGTCGCGTGCCACCGGCAGCTCCGTCTTCTGCTCGTCGCGCAGCCGCACGAGCACGCCGCCGTCGACCCAGCGATCCAGCTCCGAGACCGCGGCAAGGTTGACGATCGTCATGCGATGAATGCGCACGAAGCGGTCGCGATCGAGGACCTCTTCGAGCTGGCTCAACGTCCGGTCCACTAGGTGCTCGCGGCCGCCAACGGTTGCGAACGTCAGCTTGTCGCGCGAGACGAAGTGGGTGATGCGGGCCACGTCGAGGAGCAGCGTCCGCTCGCCCACGCGCGACGACAGCCGCTCGATCGGCCTCGGCCGCGCCAGGTGTGTGGCCAGCTCGCGCGCCAGCACACGCACGTCCCCCGGGTCGCCGCCGCGAAGGCGTTCGATCCTGTCGAGTGCCCGGTCCAGCCGTTCGGCCTCGATGGGCTTCACCAGATAGTCGACCGAGTTGGTCTCGAACGCGGCCAGCGCGTACTGGTCGAACGCGGTCGTGAAGACGACGAGTGGGACGGTCTCGAGACGTTCCAGCAGCTCGAACCCGTTCAGCTCCGGCATCTGGACGTCCAGGAACAGCGCGTCGGGCGAGCACTCCGCCACGAGGGCCGGCGCCGCGACTGGGTCGCTGGTGCGGCCCACGACCCTCACCCGGCCGGTCTTCTCGAGCATCCGGACCAGGCGGCTGACGGCCGGCGGCTCGTCGTCGACGACGCAGGCGGTGATCATGCGGTCGGCACCTCGATGATCGCGGCGGTGGCGCCCGGCCGGCTGTCGATGCGAAGCGACGCGCGCTCGTTGAAGATCGTCGCGAGCCGCGCGCGCAACAACTCCAGCCCGTGTCCGGCGTGCGCGGCGGAGTCCTGGAACCCGGGGCCGTCGTCGCTGACGCTCACGACGGCGCGATCGCCCGCCACGGACGCGGCAATCACGATGGTGGCGCCACGGCGCTGCGGCGCCACGGCGTACTTGACGGCGTTCTCGACGAGTGTCTGCACGGACAGCCGCGGCACGGACACCTGTTCGGCATCGGCGTCTATGCGCAGCTCGTACCGAAGGCGGTCGCGAAATCGCACACGCTCGATCTCGAGGTAGTCACGCACGAGCCGCAGCTCGTCCTCGAGCGGCGCCGTCGTCGGCCCGTCGTTCTGCAGCGACGACCGCATCAGCGCCGACATGCGCTCGACCATGCGCTCGGCGCCCTCGGCGTCTTCCGGGATCATCGACGCGATGGAGTTGAGGGCGTTGAACAGGAAGTGCGGCTGCACGCGCGCCTCGAGCGCCGCAAGCTGCGCCTCGGCGGCGAGCCGTCGCGCCACGGCCTCGTCGCGCTCCTTCGTGCGCAGCGCGGTCGCCGTCTCGGCCAGCTCGTCGCTGATGGTCTGGTAGTAGCTGATGCCGAGGCTGGCCACCAGGATCGCGGGGTAGACGTAGATGGGCCAGTGCGTCGGCAGGGCATGGTCGAGGAAGGCACGCGGCTCGACGTTCCCCACGGCCACGAGCACCGCGGCGGCGGCCACCATCCCGGCGACGATGGCGACGAGCAGCCCGACGAGGCGGGCGACGAACGCGGCGGCGCGGTTGCCGAGCGCGGATCGCCTGAGCGCCGGTGGAAGCGCCACGGCGATGAGGGTGCCGACGCAGTTGGTGTAGACGAGGCTCTTGACGAGCACGTCGAGGAACCGCGGCCAGGTCGGCGTCTCGGACCCGAGCGCCATCCCGAACGCCAGCAGCGTCCCACCGGCGTTCAGCAGCAGGACGCGTCGCCAGCGGGCCGCCCGTTCGCTCACCATCGTTCGCTAATCCTAGTTCCGGAGCTCAGCTGTGTGGAGCATCCGTGCGGCACCGATCACGCGAGATGGCGGGCCTGGCTCGAATCTCCTGCGGTAGTAGCGGACCCAGATCACGATTCCCGGCAGCCCCAGCATCACCACGCCCGAGAGCATGACCCGCCACGGCCCGTCTGGCCCGGGCAGGTGCCGGCCCAGCGCCAGCAGGAAGGTGACGTGCAGCGGGATGCCGGTGCCGAGGAGCGTCCCCATGTGCTCGTACCACCAGGCCATCGGCGACGACGATGGGCGGACGAGCACGAACAGTCGCCGGCTGCCGCTGAGTGCCCCCATCACGCCGAAGCCGGCAATCAGCGGGTGGGGCAGGAGCACACCCGCCGCCGTCAGGCCCAGGCCGCCGAGCGTCACGAGCGCGGCGAGCAGGAGATCGAGCCCGAGCCGGCCGACGCGTCGCGTGCGAACGACCTGCACGCCGAAGCGCAGCCCGACCAGGAGCTGGACCGCGGCGTAGGTCAGCCACACGGCGTTCAGCCGGAAGTCGCGCGCCAGGTCGCCCACCGTGGCCCGCGTCATGTCAGCGCCGAGCACGACCCCACGAGACCGAAACTCCTCGAGCGAGTGCACCGCCGCCGGCACGGCAATGTTCAGCGCCGACAGCCCGAGGGCCGTCGCGCACATCGTGGCCATCGCCAGGACGTAGAGCCGGCCGACCCGGACGTGCAGGGGCGACCCCTTCTTCACGACGGCCGCGGCCCAGAACGCGCCCACCGCGGCCACGGCCGAGAGGATGTGCACAACGAGCAGCACGCGATAGATGACCAGCATCGGAACCTCCATCCGGCACCCAGAATGGGGGAGGCTCCGCTAGGCCCAGGGCGAATTCGGACGGAAGGTCGAGATTGGCGATGGACGGTGAGAATCGTGCCCGGTCGGGTGGCGAAGGACGTGTTCCGGATTCGCGTCGGACGTTATCGCCTCCTGTACAGCGTGTCCGACACGACGCTGATCGTCATCGTGCTGAAGATCGGCACCCGCAAGGACGTCTTTCGCTGACAGACCGATCGCGGCCCTACTGTCTGGCGTCGATCTCGAGCCCCCCTGTGACGCCGACCGCGGGCTCTATACTGGTGCCGTGCCGATCAGAACAACCCTGCCGGCCGATCTCGAGACACGCCTGCGCGGCCTGGCCGAAGCCATCGAGGCGTCGTGCCCGGGCGTGCAGTTCGTGTACCTGTTCGGCAGCGCCGCGACCGGAACGCTGAGGCCGCGCAGCGACATCGACCTGGCCGTCCATGTCGCCCCGGGCGAGGACGTCCACGCGGTCCGGCTGGCTGTCGCACGCGTGGCCGCCCGGCAGCTCGGCACCGACGCGGTCGACGTCGTGCTCCTGAACACGGCGCCCGTCTCCGTGGCCGGGCGCGTGCTGTTGACAAGACAGGTGCTCCTGGATCGCAATCCCCACGCGCGCCACCGCTACGAGTCGTCCACGGCCCGCTTGTTTCAGGACTTTCGCATCCGCGAGCACCGCCTGCTGGCCGAGCGACGGGCGCATGGTTGATCGCGACCTGGTCCTGCGACGGCTCGCGAACCTGGACACCTACCTCGAGCAACTGGAGTCGTATCGGGCCCTGGACGCGGCCACATACCACCAGGACTGGAAGACGCAGCGGATCGTGGAACGCACGCTGCATCTGGCGATCGAGACGTGCATGGACGTGGCCGATCACGTCGTCGCCGACCGGCGCCTGCGGGTACCGGAGACCGGGGCCGAATCCTTCGAGATCCTCGCAGAGGCCGGCCTGCTGCCGACTCAGTTGGGGAACGCGCTCGGCTCGATGGTCGGGTTCCGCAACATCCTCGTACACGACTACACGAAGCTCGATCCGGAGATCGTCATCCGCGTCCTGCGAACCGATCTGACCGATCTCGATCGTTTCCGGAAGGCCGTTCGCGCGCTCGTATGACCGGCCGGCTCGCGGACTAGTGCGGTGCACTAGCTGCAAGGAGTGGTCATCCGGCCGCCTCGCGGGGGGAACGAGCTGCTTCCCCTGAGGTGAACGGTCTCGCCTAGTTCAGCGAGCAGGCGCCAGGGCCTCTTGGGTCGCCGCAGCTTCCACACGCGCCGACCGCAGGCATGGCCTGGGCCGACGAGCTGCCGTTGGTGTGGGCGGCAAAGACCGAGAGGCGGCGGGTCAGTTCCTTCCCGTGGCACGACGGGCACTCGGGCGTCTCGCTCGCGCGGACGAGCGCTTCGAACTCGCGGTTGCAGTCCCGACACGCGTACTCGAACAGCGGCATTCCCGTTTCTCCTGTGCCCTCAATGATAGCGCGAAGCGCGCCGCGCCGGCACAGACGCCCCTGAGAGCCCGTCCTGAAACTGGCATGGGTCGCGCGCATGGGGCTTGCACGGCGAGATCGAGGCGTGAGGAGGAGGCGATGCCGGGGCGCATCGGCGACCCATGCCAGTTTCAGGACGGGCTCTTATACTGGTTGGATGTCCGCGTCCCGAAAGTCCGTGCCGATCGCCAACCCGCTCCGGCGCAACGTCGCCATCATCGCCCACGTCGATCACGGCAAAACCACCCTGGTCGACGGGCTCCTGCGCCAGAGCGGCGCGTTCCGCGCCAACCAGCAGGTCGCCGACCGGGTCATGGACAACATCGACCTCGAGCGCGAGCGCGGCATCACCATCATGGCCAAGAACACGGCCGTCCACTACAAGGACCTGCTCATCAACATCGTGGACACGCCCGGCCACGCCGACTTCGGCGGGGAAGTGGAGCGGACGCTCTCGATGGTCGACGGCGTCCTGCTGCTCGTGGACGCCTCGGAGGGTCCCCTGCCGCAGACGCGCTTCGTCCTGCGCAAGGCGCTCGAGCGGAGCCTCACCACCATCGTCGTCCTCAACAAGATCGACCGCACCGATGCACGGCCCAAGGAGGTGCTGAACGAGGTCTACGACCTGTTCATCGACCTCGACGCCAGCGAGGATCAGATCGAGTTCCCCGTGCTGTACACGAATGCCCGTGACGGTGTGGCCACGGCCGATCCCGCCGTGCCCGGCGAGAACCTCCAGCCCCTGTTCGAGGCCATCGTCGAGCACGTGCCGCCGCCCCGGGGGGACGTCGAGGCCCCGCTGCAGATGCTGGTGGCCAACCTCGATGCCAGCGACTATCTGGGCCGCATCGCCATCGGCCGGATCTTCAACGGCACGGTGGCGCTCGGTGACTCCATCGCCGTCTGCAAGCTCGACGGACGGGCCGAGGAGACCAAGGTCACCAAGCTCTTCGCCTTCGAAGGGCTCACCCGCGCCGAAATCCAGTCCGCCGCCGCCGGCGACATCGTGTGCCTGGCCGGCATCGAGGACATCACCATCGGGGAGACCATTGCCGACCCCGAGTACCGGATGCCCATTCCGCCCATTGCCGTAGACGAGCCCACCGTGTCGATCGTCTTCGGCGTGAACACGTCTCCCATGGCCGGGCGCGACGGGCAGTACGTCACCTCGCGGACGCTGCGGGACCGCCTGACGCGGGAGCTCGTCGGCAACGTGTCGCTGCGCGTGGAGGATACCGAGTCGCCCGAGCAGGTGTCGGTCATCGGTCGCGGCGAGCTGCAGCTCTCGATCCTGATCGAGATGATGCGGCGGGAGGGGTACGAGCTGCAGGTGTCGCGCCCCGACATCGTCACCAGGACCATCGACGGTGTCCGCATGGAGCCCGTGGAGGAGCTGATCGTCGACGTGCCCGAGACGTTCCAGGGCGTCGTCATTGCGCAGCTCGGGACGCGGCGCGGCGTGCTGGGCAGGATGGTCAACCACGGCAGCGGTCGCATCCGGCTCGAGTTCCGGATCCCGGCGCGCGGGCTGATCGGATTCAGGTCGCAGTTTCTGACCGATACCAGAGGTACCGGCATCATGAACCACCTGTTCGCCGGCTGGGAGCCGTGGCACGGCGCGATTCCCGCGCGGGGGACCGGGGCGCTCGTGGCCGACCGGGTCGGCGTGGCCACCGCCTACGCGATCGCCAACCTGCAGGAGCGGGGAGAGATCTTCGTGGAGCCGACGACCCCCGTCTACGAGGGGATGATCGTCGGCGAGAACGCGCGTCCCAACGACATGGACGTCAACGTGACGAAGGAGAAGAAGCAGACCAACATGCGCGCATCAACCGCGGAAGAGGCCATCCGCTTGATACCCGCGCGCGTGCTCAGCCTCGAGCAGGCCATCGAGTTCATCAACGACGACGAGCTGGTGGAGGTGACGCCGAAGAACATTCGCCTGCGGAAGCGGATTCTCGCCGCGAACATGCGTCCCAGGCGCGCTGACGACTGACCGACCCCCCTTGTCGGCCGGCGGGACAAAAACGATGACGGAAATCGTTGCAGTACTGTCAACCTCGCGACACCGACTTCCTTCAATTTGTTCGCAGTTCTGTGAAAGACCAGGCAGTTCCGGTGAGGGCAAATGGCCCAGGTTGCTGGTACACTCCTTGCCCCTGTGAACAAGTACAGAACGGGTTAGTCGTCGTCGCGGATCGGCCGATATACCGACAGGATACGGCCGCTCCTGACTGCCACGGCCACCACACTAACTGCCGCGAACTCGAGGATCCGTGATGCTGCTTGGCGCAATGTCGCTCTTCTCACACGACCTGGCCATCGACCTGGGCACCGCCAACACGTGCGTCTTCGCGCGTGGCGCCGGCATCGTCCTCAACGAGCCGTCCATCGTGGCCGTCAACACCGTGAGCGACCAGATCGAGGCCGTCGGCAACGCCGCCAAGGAGATGCTCGGCCGCACGCCTGGATCGATCACCGCCATCCGGCCCATGCGCGACGGCGTCATCGCCGACTTCGAGGCCGCCGAGAAGATGCTCGGCTACTTCATCAAGAAGGCCCACCGTCGCAAGAGCTTCGTCCGTCCGCGGGTCGTGATCGGCGTGCCGTCGGAGATCACGCAGGTGGAGCGCCGTGCCGTGAAGGACAGCGCCTACCGCGCCAAGGCCAGTGAGGTGCACCTGGTCGAAGAGGCGATGGCGGCCGCCATCGGCGCGGGTCTGCCGATCACCGAGGCCTCCGGCAACATGATCGTCGACATCGGCGGCGGCACCACCGACATCGCCGTCATCTCGCTCGCCGGGATCGTGTACAGCAAGTCGGTGCGCGTGGCCGGCAACGCCATGGACGAGGCCATCACGCAGTACGTGAAGCGCGAGCACGATCTGCTCATCGGCGAGCGGACCGCCGAGCGTATCAAGATCGAGCTCGGCTCGGCCGCGCCGATGGACGGGCCGCGGGAGATCGAGGTCAAGGGCCGGCACGTCATCGAGGGCAAGCCCTGCACCGTGAAGTTGAACGACGGCCAGATCCGCGAGGCGCTGGCCGAGCCCGTCCGCCTGATCGTCCAGGCCGTCCGCGATGCGCTCGAGCGCATTCCGCCGGAGCTGTCCGCCGACGTCTGCGACCGCGGCATCGTCCTGGCGGGCGGCGGCGCCCTCCTGCAGAACATGGACAGCCGGCTCCGCACCGAGACCGGCCTCCCCGTACAGGTGGCCGAGGACGCCCTCTCGGCCGTCGTGCTCGGCGCCGGCTCGATGCTGTCCGACTTCAACCTGCTGCGGAAGATCTCGATCGACTAGTTCCGACGGTCAGACCCATTCAGGCGGCGGCTGGACCGTCGGCTCGGGCGTCGGTCCCGGGTCGGGGCGGCCGCTGCCGGCCAGCCGGCTGATGGCACGCACCGTCATGTCCTGATCGCAGATGATCTGGCAGGCCAGCCGGACGCCGCTCAGGCCCTTCTCGGCCAGCCTCGTCTGCTCGGCCCGC
>Ga0302046_10002960_pt1 | contig 15587 bp, 12 predicted proteins | sample RVTome_11_FD_200261 | JGI IMG/M metagenome (GOLD analysis project Ga0302046, IMG submission 200261) | Soil microbial communities from uranium-contaminated site in the Upper Colorado River Basin, Wyoming, United States - RVT147D111 (version 2) ...
TGCGCCGGGACGGCCAGCTTGAGCTCCAGCGCCTCCGAATCCTGACGTGCCGTCAAGATTCGGAGGCGGAAGCTCGTCGCGCGTCCCCCGCCCTCGCAAGGCGGCGGGGCCGCCTTCCTTCGGCTGTGGACTCTCCGCGTCGAGGCGGAGTCCTTTCGTCGATCAGAGACGGTCCCCGAACCCCTCCGCGAGCCGCTCGAGCTCCGTCTCGAGCTCCGCGCGGACGTCCTGGTAGACCGGGTCGGCCCAGACGCTGTGGAGCTCGTAGGGGTCGCGCGCCAGGTCGAACAGCTCCCACTCCCCCAGCTCGTCGAAGCGGATCAGCTTGTAGCGGTCCGTGCGCACACCCACGTGCTTCGGAACCGCGTGCACGCCGGGGAACTCGTAGTAGCGGTAGTAGATCGAGGTGCGCCAGTCTCGCACCCCTCGACCGGTGAGGAGCGGAAGGAAGCTCCGGCCGTGCACCCTCGGCGACGATTCCTCGCCTGCGAGGGACAGGAGCGTCGGCGCGAGGTCGACGTTCTGCACCAGCTCGTCGACGACGGAACCGGCCGGGATGCGCTCGGGCCAGCGCACGAGCAGAGGCGTCCGCAGGGACTCCTCGTACATCCAGCGCTTGTCGTACCAGCCGTGCTCGCCGAGGTAGAAGCCCTGGTCCGAGGTGTAGATCACGACCGTGTCGTCCGTCAGGCCGTGCTCGTCGAGGTAGTCGAGCAGGCGACCGACCGAGTCGTCCACGGCCTGGACGCAGCGCAGGTAGTCGGCGAGGTAGCGCCGGTACTTCCAGCGCACCAGGTCCTTCCCCGCGGGAGGCGATGCACGGAAGGCGGCATTGCTCGGGCCGTAGGCCGCGTTCCAGCGGGCGAGCTGCTCTTCCGTGAGCTCCTCGGCCGGGAGGAGCTTGAGGTCGTGCTCGTCCAAGTGCCGCGCGATCGTCATCTCCTGCGTCGCGGCACCGGAGGCGCGGCCGGCGTAGTCGTCGAACAGGGTCGGCGGCTCCGGGAAGTCGGCGCCCTGGAAGAGGTCGAGCTGGTCGGGACCGGGGAGCCAACGGCGATGGGGCGCCTTGTGCTGCACCATCAAGAGGAAGGGAGCGTCCTCCGTGCGCTGCTCCTCGAGCCAACGCAGCGCCAGGTCGGTGAGGATCTCGGTCGTGTAGCCCTCGATCCGCGTGCGCCCCGACGGCGACTCGAGCTCGGGGTCGTAGTAGGTCCCCTGTCCGAGCAGCACCTGGTAGTGGTCGAACCCCGCCGGTGCGCTGCGCAGGTGCCACTTGCCGACGAGCGCCGTCCGGTAGCCGGCCGCCTGCAGCCGCTCGGGGAAGGTGTCCAGGGAAGGGTCGAGCTCGTCACCGTTGCGGAGCACGCCGTGTGCGTGGCTGTGCAGCCCGGTCAGGGCCGAGGCGCGAGCGGGCGCGCACAGCGAGTTGCCGACGAACGAGCTGGAGAAGCGCGCTCCCTCGCGCGCCAAGCGATCGAGGTTCGGCGTGTGGTTGAGCCCGCCGCCGTAGGCGCTGACTGCGTTCTGGGCGTGGTCGTCGGAGTAGACGAGGAGGATGTTCGGCCGCTGGACCGCGCTCGCGCTCGGGAGAGCGGCGGGCTCGACGCGCAGCGCTCCCTGCGTGCAGGCCGCGACGAGCGGGAGGGCGAGGAGCGCGAGGAGGCTGTGAAGAGAACCTGCGCGGCTTCCAGCACCCCCCGGCTCCGCCCTGGCGGCGTTGCGCCGAGTATCGCCCGATTCGCGTCGCCTGCGCGCCTTGCCAGGACGAAGCCGGGCAGCAGCCTCTGAGGTCTTCTTCATGCGTGCGGGAGGAGCGCGAGGAGCCACGCGGCGGCGACGAGCGAGGCGGCGAGGATACCGGCTCGGCGTTGCCCGCGCCGCTCTCCCCAGCCGCGCGCCATGAGACTCGGCAGGAAGGCGCCGAGCACCAGGCCCCAGGCGAGACCGAGCACGTGCGCGCCGACGTCGACGCGTTCGGGCGAGGTGGGCACCCCGTGGAAGGCGAGGAGCACGAGCACCATCACGATCGGGGCCGCCCGGCGCAGGCGCCGCTCGCGGAACAGGTGTCTCCGCCGCCACTCGGTTCCTCCGAGCAGTCCGACCGCGCCGAAGACGGCCGTCGAGGCGCCCACCGACACGTGCTCGGCACCGACCAGCATCGCGTTCGTCAGGTTCCCGAGCCCTCCCGCGAGGAGCATCGCGCACAGGGCGAGCCGGCCTCCCACCGAGTAGGCGATGCAGAACCCGAAGAGAGCGCCGAAGATCGCGTTGGAGAGCAGGTGCACGGGGCCGGTGTGGAGGAACAGCGACGTGAGAGCACGCCAGGGCTGTCCCCCGAGGATCGCCTCGGCGCGCGCCGCGCCGCGTTCGTACCAGCGGAGACCCAGGAAGTCGGACGCGGCCAGGGCGTGGAAGACGACCAGGGTCGCCACGAGGACGAAGGTACCGGCCAGGGCGCCCGGCCGTCCCGGCGGGGTCTCGTCCACGGGGGGCCAGTCGCGGTTCTCCGTCTCGTAGGCGGCCAGCTCGCGCAGTGCGACGCGTGCGTTCTCGCCGTCGACGAGCAGGAGGTGGAGCGGCCCGCGCTGGAGGCGGTGGAACCCGATCCCCTGCGCGCGCAGCACGAGCGCGCGCTCGCGCACGTCGTCGGAGCGGGCGGAGGCGAACACCTCGACGAGCTCGCCGCGCTCCGACATGGGCTCTAGCGGATCACGCCGCAGCCGATGCGACCACCGGCCGCCCCGGTCGGCTGGGTGACGAGGTCGTCCGCGTCGGCGTGCACGATGATCGCGCGACCGACCACGCCGAACTCGCCCGCGTCGACCGTGAGTCCGGGCATGAAGAGCGCGTGGAAGCCGCTGCCGTCCGCCTTCACCTCCATGTTCCCCAGGTCGCCCGCGTGGTGCTCGGGCGCGTGCGGCGAGCCGTGCGCGACTCCGGCCGGGTTGAAGTGCCCGCCGGCGGAGGCGCCATCCTCCGCCGAGCAGTCGCCCTTCTCGTGGATGTGCACCGCGTGCCAGCCCGGCGGCGCGTGCTCGACCTCGATCTCGATCATGACGCCGCCCTCCATCTGCCGGAAGGTGGCCGTCCCGGAGAGCGCAACGCCGCTTCTGCCCTCGATGCGTGCTCTGGCGACGGATCCGCCCGCCCCCGGTCCGTCGGAGTGGTCGTCGTCGACGACGAAGAGGCAACCCGAGACGACGAAGGCGAGCAGGGAGAAGGAGAGCAGGATTCTCGAGCGCATGGGGAGCTTCGAACGGGGCCGGTTGAGGAGGGGTCCACCGGGAGTATGGCGGGGAACCCGGACGAGGTCCACGAGAGGGTAGGTACTGCGACCCCGCGGCTGGAAACGCGCGATTCGCGTCTGCACCATGGCCCTCGATGCAGCCTCCGGACGATGCGGCGCAGCCGGTCGCAGCGGTCGACCTGGGATCGAACAGCTTCCACATGATCGTCGGCCGGCCGATCGGCGGTCAGATCTCCATCCTCGACCGCCTGCGCGACCCGGTCCGGCTGGCGGCCGGTCTGAACGGGAAGGGTAGCCTGGCCGAGGAGACGGTCGAGCGGGCGCTCGCCAGCCTCGAACGGATCGGACAGCGGATCCGCGACCTTCCGCCCGCGCGCGTGCGCGCGATCGGGACGAACACCTTTCGCAAGGCGAAGGAGCCCCGCAACCTGCTCGCGCGGGCCGGCGCGGCCCTCGGTTTCCCGATAGAAGTCCTCTCCGGAGTCGAGGAGGCGCGCCTGATCCACCTGGGAGTCTCCCAGTCGCTGCCGCGCATCGGAGGCCGGCGGCTGATGGTCGACATCGGCGGTGGCAGCACGGAGTGCATGCTCGGCGAGGGTTCGCGTCCCATCTACCTCGACAGCCTGCAGATGGGGTGCGTCGGCTTCACGAGCACCTACTTCGGCGACGGCCGGCTGACGGGGGAGCAGTTCCGCCGAGCCGAGGTCGCTGCCAAGCTCGAGCTCGAGTCCATGTGCGGCCGCTTCGTCGAGCGCGGCTGGGACGAGTGCGTCGGCTCCTCGGGGACGATCAAGTCCGTAGCACTCGCGCTGCGCACGCACGGATGGACGGGCGGGGAGATCACGCTCGCGGGCATCAAGAAGCTGCGCAAGGCGATGATCCTCGCCGGCAAGATCTCGCGCCTCGACCTCGCCGACTTGCAGGCCGATCGCGTGCAGGTCCTGGCCGGGGGCGTCGCGATCCTGCGCGCGGTGTTCGAGGAGATGCAGATCGAGTCGATGCGTGCGGTCAAGGCGGCGCTGCGGGAAGGGCTCTTGTTCGATCTGATCGGTCGGATCCGGCAGGAGGACCTGCGCGACGAGACCATTCGCGGCTTGAGCAAGCGCTACCTGGTCGACGAGCAACAGGCCGCCCGGATCCAGCGCTGCGCGATGCGCTGCCTCCGTCAGGTGGAGACGGCTTGGGATCTCGGGGACGAGGAGTGCGCGCACCTGCTCGACTGGGCGGCCGAACTCCACGAGGTCGGCCTCGCGCTCTCGTTCGCCAGCCATCACAAGCACGGTGCGTACATCGTCGAGAACTCGGACATGCCCGGGTTCTCACGGCAGGAGCAGGCGCGGCTGGGGCTCCTCATCCGTTCCCACCGGCGCAAGTTCTCGCCCGCCTCCTTCGAGGACCTGGCGACGCCCTGGAACCGGCGCTTGCCGCGTCTCGCGCTGCTCCTCAGGATCGCCGTCCGACTGAATCGGATGCGCAGCCGTTCCCCGCTCCCGCGCTTCGAGCTCGAACCGATCGAGAACGGGCTCGCGATCCGCCTGCCGGAGACCTGGCTCGCGGCGCACCCGCTGACGCGCGCCGACCTCGAGGACGAGGCGGTCGTCCTGGCGCAGGCCGGACTCGCGCTCGAGGTGCGCACGTCTTCGTAAAGACCCGTTCGAGCGCCCACGTCCGCCGGAACTCCGCGAGGGCGCTAGAATCACGGACCCGCGGCCTGTTCCCAGGCGCTTCGAGCGGGGATCGAGCCGTCCGATGTCCGCGCAACAGGTCGTCTACCAGGTCGAGCCGAGCCGGGCGGCGGAGCTCCTCGACCGCGTGCAGGCCACCTTCACGGGCGGCCGGGTCCGGTCCGAGACGAGCGAAGCCACTTACCTGGACACCTTCGACTGGCGCGTCCTGCGCGCCCACGCCTCGCTGGCGGTGTCGAGCGACGGCGAGAAGCTCGCCTGGCTCGCGCCCGACGAGCCCGAGCCGTTGACGGCAGCGCTCCACGCCGTGCCGCCGGCCTTCGCCTGGGACGTGGCGCCAGGAGCGCTGCGCGAGCGCCTGCAGGAGGTCCTCGACGTGCGCCGCGCGTTCCCCGTGGCCGAGGTCCGTCGCAGGAGCCGCACGCTCGACCTCCTGGACCACGAGAACAAGACCGTGGCGCGCGTGCAGGTGCAGGAGCGCTTCGTCCGTCCGCCATCGAACGGGGGCGCGGCCGTGGATTGGTGCCCCGTACCTTCGATCCTCGTGCTGCACAGCCTGCGCGGCTACGAGCGCGAGTTCGACCTGTTCGAGCGCTTCCTTTGCTTCAACCTCGAGCTCCCTCGGCACGACGCGAGCGAGTACGAGGACGCGCTCTCCGGTCTCGACGGCGGCCCGGTCGACCGGCGGCGTCGGCGCGGGCAGGATCCGACGGAGAGCGCCGATCGAGCTCTGCGAGCGGTCCTATCCGACCTCCTGGACGACATCGAGCGCAACGTGCCCGGCACGATCGGCGACCTCGACACCGAGTTCCTGCACGACCTGCGCGTCGCGACGCGCAAGTCGCGGGCTCTGCTCTCGGAGTTCGACACGGTCCTCCCCAGGGCGGCCACCGAGCACTACGGGGGAGCGCTACGGCGCCTCGGTCGGGCCACCGGGCCGACGCGCGACCTGGACACGAACTTGCTCGCGCTCGCCGGATACCGGCGGCTCCTGCGCCCGGAAGATATCCCGGGGCTCGAGCCCTTCGTGGAGGTGCTCTCGCGACGACGGGCGAAGGCTCGAGCGCAGCTCGCGCAGTACCTCGAGAGCGACGAGTTCCGCGCGTTCCTGACCAACTGGCGGGAGTTCCTCGCCAACCCGCTCGGCGAGGCGCGCCGAACGGCGGACGGCGCACGCCGCATCGTCGTCGTCGCGGTGGAGCACGTCGCGTCTCGTCTCGACAAGGTGCTGGCGAGCGGACGGGAGGTCACTCCCGAGTCGGATCCGGCCCAGCTCCACGAGTTGCGGATCCGGTGCAAGAAGTTGCGCTACCTGCTCGAGGCGTTCGGCGGTCTGGTCGACTCGAGGCGGAGGAAGCGGGCATTGGCGGACCTCGAGCGGATGCAGGGCGTGCTGGGCGAGGTGAACGACCTCGCGATCCACGTCGAGCTGATCGAGAAGGTGGCGTGCGAGGAGGCGAGCTCGCTCTCGGCGCGGACGCTGCTCGTGCTGGGACGATTGGCGGCGCGGCTCGACCTGGAGCGAGAGCGGTCGGGGTCCCGCTTCTTCGAGCGCTTCCGTCGCTTCACGAAGGAGTCGCGCGTCGAGCGGCTGCGCCGGGCGCTGGAGGAGGCCCGGAAGGAGCACGCATGAGGATCGCGGCCTGCTACGGACGCAAGGGCGGGGTGGGCAAGACCGCGACCGCGGTCAACCTCGCGGCGCTCTCCGCGGCGGGTGGAGCACGAACCCTCCTGATCGACCTCGATCCGCAGGCGGCGGCCACCTTCACCTTCCGCATCGAGCCGAAGCTGCCCGGCGGCTACGCGCGTCTCTTGCGCGGGGGGACGGCCCCGGCGAAGTTCGTGCGCGCGAGCGACTTCGCCCGCCTCGACCTGCTGCCGGCGGACTCCTCGTGCCGGCACCTGGACACGCTGCTGCCCACGGTGGAGGAAGGGGAGGCGCCGCTCGCGCGACTCCTCGAGGGCTTCGCTCCGCGCTACGACCGGGTCTTCCTGGACTGTCCGCCCACCGCCTCGCGGCTGGCCGATCACCTGTTCCGCGTCGTGGACGACCTGATCGTCCCGACGGTGCCGACTACGCTGTCTCTGCGGACGGTCGCCCAGATCATGATGCAGTTGAAGAGCATCGACCCGCCGCCGGCCGTGCACCCGTTCTTCGCGCTGGTGGACCTGCGCAAGGCGCTCCACCGCCGGGTCGTCTCCTGGGAGCGCGAGACCGGCCTGGGCTTCCTCGCGACGACGATCCCGTACTCGAGCGTGCTGGAGCAAATGAGCTCGCGGCGCGCGCCGGTCTTCGACTACGCGCCCGGATCCGGGCCTGCGCGCAGCTACCGCGAGCTGTGGGCGGAGCTCGAGGCTCGCATCGAGCAAAGCCGCGCCGGGCCGCCGTGGAGGAAGAAAACACGCAGGGCGGTGGAGGAAGCCGTCCGGCACCCGACCTTCCGCACGGGTCGCGGCTGATGCCCTCGCTCTACCTCCTGCGGCACGGGAAGTCGGACCGAATCGCGGCCGTTCCGGACCACGACCGCGAGCTGCGCGCGCGCGGTCGCCGCGCGGCGCGTCTCGTCGGAACCCTGCTCGGCGCGGCCGGCGAGGCTCCGGAGCTCGTGCTGGTCTCCTCCGCCGTCCGCGCCCTGAGGACGGCTCAGCTCGCGGTCGAGGCAGGCGGCTGGACCGCGGAGCTGAGCGTCCGACCCGAGCTCTACCAGGCCTCGGTCGCGGACGTGCTCGCGCTCCTCGCCGGCGCCGATCCCGCGCTCGAGCGATTGCTCGTCGTCGGACACGAGCCCACGACCTCGAGCACGATCGAGCGTCTCACCGGCGCGCGCGTAGTCGTCCCGACGGGCGCAATTGCGCGGATCGACGTCACCTCCTTCGGGCGCGCGGACGACGGGAACGCGTCGTTGTGCTGGCTGCTGCCCCCGCGGCTCCTCGCGGCGTTCGTCTGAGGTAGGGCCAGAGCAAGCGGTGGGGAGGGGGTCGATCGCCGATCGCACAGGGGCTCGCACGGTCTCCGGTCTCGCACCGGCTCAGGCCGAGCGGGGCGCGTCGCCCACCCGTCCGTCGCCGTCGCTTCGACGCGCGCAGGTGTGACGGTCGAAGCGACGGCGACGGACGGGCGGGCGACGGGACGGGAACTTGCTAGGGCAGAGAAGGAGAGAGGGGGACGTCCGCTCTCTGGCCGGCGATCCATCGAGAGAAGTTCGGGATTCTCCGTGACCGCAGCCTAGTTGCGGCGTCCTCTTCTATATGACGAAGAGTGCGAAGCAAGGGACCTTCTCCTTCCCGAACGGACACGGCGGTCGGCGCGCAGGAGCGGGGCGCAAACCGAAGGGCGCGCGCGCCGGCGTTCCCCACCGCACGCGATGCCCGTGTCGAAGCGACGGGAACGGACGGGCGGGCGACGCCCCGCTCGGCCGGAACCCGAGCGAGACGGTCGTAGATTGGTGCCCTCCGCGAGAAGGCTCAGAGGAGCTGTTTCGAGCGAGCGGACAGGCTGGCCCCGTTCCCTCGGGGCTCTCCGGCTCCGTCGGCGCCCGGCGCGGGCTCGGGCGGCGCCGGCTCGTTGCGTGGAGCGGCGGGGCGCTCGACCGTGTCCGGCGGACGGCGCGGCACGTCGACCTGCGCGGGATCCTGCAACACGACCAGTCCGGGCTCTTCCTCGAGGCCGGGCGACGGGTGCCGGCGCGGACGCTCGCCGGGCGACGCTTCGGCGAGGATCCGGAGCAGCATGTCCTGGCTCGAGCGAGGACTCTGCTTGCCCGGGCGAACGCGCGCGTACTTGCCGGCGGCGTCGAGCTCCCACGCCCGTTGGTTGTCCTGCAGGTATACCTCGAGCCCCTCGTAGAGCACGCGCGCGGCCAACTTGCCCTCCGTGATCGGGAAGGCGATCTCGACCCGCTTGAAGAAATTGCGTGGCATCCAGTCGGCGCTCGAGCAGAAGAGCTTCTCCTCGCCGCCCGCGTAGAAGTAGAAGGTGCGCGAGTGCTCGAGGAAGCGTCCCAGGATGGACCGCACGCGGATGTTCTCCGAGACGCCCTGGACTCCAGGGCGCAAGCAGCAGACCCCGCGCACGATCAGGTCGATCTTCACGCCGGCCCTGGAGGCTCGGTAGAGAGCGCGGATCACGCGCGGCTCGGAGAGCGAGTTCATGCAGGCGATGATGCGCGCCGGCTTGCCCGCTCTCGCCGCCTTCGCCTCGCTGTCGATCAGGCCGAGGACCTGCTTGTGCAGCGTGAACGGCGACTGGAGCAACGTCTTGAGCCGGCCGGCCTTGCCGAGGCCCGTGAGCTGCTGGAAGAGGCGGTGAACGTCCTTTCCGATCTCGCGGTGGCAGGTCAACAGCCCGAAGTCGGTGTAGGCGCGTGCGGTCCCCGGGTGGTAGTTCCCCGTGCCCACGTGGACGTAGCGTCGCATGCGCTTTCCCTCGCGACGCACGATCAGGAGCATCTTTGCGTGCGCCTTGTAGCCCACGATGCCGTACACGACGTTCGCGCCGGCCTCCTGGAGCCTGGTGGCGAGATCGATGTTCTTCGCCTCCTCGAAGCGCGCGCGAAGCTCGACCACCGCAGTGACTTCCTTGCCCGCCAGCGCTGCGTCCAGCAGGGCTTCGACCAGCGGTGAGTCGTGGTCCGTGCGGTACACGGTCTGCTTGATCGCGACGACGTCGGGGTCCTTCACGGCCTCCTGAACGAACTGGATGATCGGCGTGAACGACTCGTAGGGATGGTGCAGGAGCACGTCGCCCTTCCGGATCGTCTCGAACATGCTGACGGCGTGCTTGATGCGCCGGCGGGTCCCCGGTGCGAAGGGCGGGTACTTGAGGTCCGGGCGCTCGGCGAGCTCGTAGATCGCTTGCAACCGGTGGAGGTTGACCGGGCCGTTCACGCGGTAGACGTCGTTCTGAGTCAGCTCCACGTTGGACGCGAGGAACTCCGCCATCTCCTCCGAGCACGTGTCCGCGACCTCCAGCCGCACGGCCGCGCCGAACTTCCGCCGCGGGAGCTCGCTCTTGAGGGCCAGCAGGAGGTTGTCGATCTCCTCCTCGTCGAGCCACAGGTCGGAGTTGCGCGTGACTCGGAACTGGGAGCACCCGGTGACCTTCATCCCGGGGAACAGCTCCGCCATGTGCGAGTGGATGATCGAGGAGAGACGCACGAACGCGTACTCGCTGCGCGTCAGCTCGGCGGGGATCCGCAGCACGCGTGGAAGTACGCGCGGCACCTGGACGATGGCGATCCCGGAGGTTCGGTCGAAGGCGTCCTTGCCCTCCACCGTCACGACGAAGTTCAGCCCCTTGTTCAGCACGCGCGGGAACGGGTGCGACGGGTCGATCCCCATCGGCGTGAGGACGGGCAGGATCTCCTGGTTGAAGGTGCGCTCCATCCAGCGCTTCTGGCGCGAGGTGCCGCCGTTGCGCTTCAACAGGCGGATGCCTCGCTCCGCGAGCTCCGGCAGGAGCTTCTGGTTCAGGACGTCGTACTGCTCGGCCACCAGCTCGCGGACGCGCTCGCCGATCCTGCGCAGCGTCTCCTGAGGCGTGAATCCGTCCGGGCCGGGCTGCTCGATCGCGTAGTCGACCTGCTCCTTGATGCCGGCCACGCGGATCTCGAAGTACTCGTCGAGGTTCGTGCTGCAGATCGTCAGGAAGCGCAGGCGCTCGAGGAGCGGGACGCCCGGATCCTTCGCCTGTTCGAGGACACGCCGGTTGAACTCCAGGAGCGAGAGCTCCCGGTTGATGTACAGCGACGGCTCCTTCAGATCGACGGGAAGCTCCATGGTCCTCGCGGTGCCCCGCTCCACCGGTTGGAAGGGGTCGGGCACACTAGAGCACCCGACCCGCCTCGGGGGCGCAAACGCGGGTCAAGATTCGACAAACGTGCTCCTACGTGCGCTCCGTTCCATCCAGGAGGTCCCGGCTCGCGCACCGGCCGCTCGCCCGGACCAGGCACACGCCGCGCAAGCAGGCCGCCGAGCCCCTGGATCGCCGTGCGCGTCGCGTCTGGACGTCGCCGTAGACCGTAAGGCAGTTGGGGCAGGTGGTGAATCCCATCCCTCGAGCGAGCCGTCGTTCGAAGAGCCTCAGCTCTTCTCTGCGTACTCGATCTTCGCCGCTGCTCGCAGCTCCGTCAGGAGCTGCTGGAAGATCGGCGTGGTCTTCTCCAGGCGCAGCTCGTCGCGGATCCAGACCCCGGCCGTCTCCAGCGGCACCGTGAAGGCCTCGCGGCGGGCGGTGCAGAGGATGACGTGGAACCCGAACTGCGTCTCGACGACCTCGCTGATGCCGTCGACCTCGAGCGCGAAGGCCGCGGCTGCGAAGGGCTCGACCATCGCGTCCTCGCGCGGGAAGAAGTCGAGGTCGCCGCCCTGCGCGGCGGAGGGGCACTGCGAGTGCTCGCGGGCCAGCGCGGCGAAGTCGGCTCCGGGGGCGCGGGCCAGGACGAGCGCTTCCTCGGCGCGCTTGCGCGCGGCCGCCTTCTCCTCCCCCGACATCTCGGGAGAGGTCGTGATGAGGATGTGGCTCGCGCGGACCATGGCGGGACTGCTGAGGTTCGTCGCCGCTTGCTCCTGGTAGCGCACGGCGACCTCTTCGTCCGTCACGCGTCCCTTCTCGGGGTACTTGGCCTCGATCAGCTCGGCCCTGAGGAGCATGGCGCGGACCTCCGGCGACTTCACCTGGAGGTCGAAGTAGGCGTCGAGCCCCATTCCCTGGGCCGACTCGAAGACCTGCGAGAGCTCCTCGCGCGTCATCCGGCGCATGGCGAGCACTCCCTGCAGGCTGCGCTCGAGGAAGGCCCGCATCTCCTCTTCCGTGACCGAGACCTCGGCGGCCTCGGCTTCGCGCCGGAGGAAGTGGTCGTCGATCAGCTCCTCGACGATCTGGTCGTGCCAGGACTCGCGCACCTGGGCGTGGTGCTGCGGCGGGATGTTGGGACCCTGGAGCCGGAGCTTCTCCTGGAAGCGCGCCTCGATCGCCTCCTCGGTGATCGCATGGCCGTCCACGGTGGCCGCGACGGCGGGTGCGGGCTTCGGCGCGGGCGGTGTCTCGTCCTGGAGCGGTCCGGCCTGGGCGAAGCTCGTCAGGAGCAGGGAGAGGGCGAGGACGTCGGGGAAGTTCATCGATCTCGGAGGGAGGTGGCAGTGTCGGGTGAGTGCGAAAAAACGGGCGGAGATCGTACTCCGGCGCCACGCTCCGAGGGACCTGCGTTTCCGCCGTTCTTGCCTGTCAATACTCGGCGGCGCTGAAGCTCAGTTCACCAGGCCGCGCCAGCCGTGCTTGTCCAGGTACTTGACCAGCGTGGGTGGCCGGTAGTCGGCGTCCGCCTCGTAGCGCGTCTTCACCGAGCGATGGATGCCGGTGTTCGTCTTGATGCGCCGCCGCGACTTCCCGAGCAGCTTCATGAGGCCCGTGTAGCTGTCGTGCAGCTTCGCGGTCTCCACGCCGTTCAACTTCTTCGCGAGGTGCGCCTCGAAGGTGAGCCCGCACTTCGTGGCCTCGTTGGCGATCCAGCGCAGCGGGATGTCGCTCAACGCCCGGCTGCCGGGCTTCGCGTAGCCGCCGCCCACGTCCGTGTGGACTCCGGCGAACCAGACCTGCTCGAGGTCGAGCCCCGGCCGCGGCTTCCAGACCGTCGGCTCGAAGTCCTCGCGCTTCTCGTCGATCGCGAGCGCGTGCCGCGCGCAGTCGATGTTCGGACCGATCTTGGTGTCGTGGAAGTGGTGCTTGTCGTTCAGGAAGCCGGCGAAGGAGAGCGGGATTCCGAGCGCACCGACCGTGTCCCATACGCCGATGAAGCGGATGCGCACGGCGAAGTCGCAGGCGTAGTCCTTGCGGTAGCGGACCGACTTCGGTGCGTTCGGATGCGTCGGGCTCTTGTACAGCTCGAACGCCTCGTGGATCCGGTTGGCGTGTTCGCGCCGCAGGATCCCGCAGTTGTTCATGAAGCCCGCCGGGCGTACGAGCCGATGCCCCAGTCGTAGAAGACCACCTGCTCCATGCCGTCGCCGGAGGAGACGGGCTCCACCGAGAGCGCGATCTTGAGCACGTTCGTCGGGAAGTCCTTCTCGACGTCCTGCTCGGGCCGGTTCCAGGTGCCGTCGGCGCAGATGACGATTCGTTTCATGTCTCTCTCCTTGCCCCTTCGAACCGCGGGGCCGCAGTGCGCTCGCTCCTACGAGTCTCCGATCTCGGCGCCGGCCGGAAGCCCTTGCGTCGCCGCGGATTCCCGGGGACGGTCGCGCCACGCTTCCGACAGGTAGCGATAGAGGTTCGAGTAGACGTGGCGCCTGTTCCACTCCAGGAAGGGCAGGAGCATCCAGCTCCCGAGCACGATCCTCTTGCTGAAGAACCAGCGGGGGTCGTAGGTGATCCCCCCGCGCTTGTCGGGATTGAAGCGCATCCGGTTGCCTTCCAGCATGTGACTGTGGGCGGCCTCCGGGGTCAGCATGGACTCCTGGAACTCGACGCCGAGGAACTCGCATGCGGTCCGCAGCAGGAGGGCCGGCCGGAAGCACAGCTCCTCGTAGCCGATGTGCATCACCGGCAGGTTCGCCTCGCGAACGAAGCGAAGCAGTTTCCGGTTGGCGAAGAACCAACGCAGCACGTTGTAGAGCATGTTGCGCTTGTATCTCTCGTGCCAATCGAACTTCCACCGGCCCATCGATTCGGCCAGGCTGCGGACGTCCTTCATAAGGAACAGCACGCGAACGCCGTCGAGACCCCCGTCCTCGAGAGCGCGGAAGGAGAGCAGGTGCTTGGAGGAGTCGATCGGGATCGTGCCGGGACCGAGGCACTCGTGCACGCGGTCGATCAGCGCGGCGTGGAACTCCCTGTAGGAGATGCCCGGATCGGCCCGCCAGAGCTCGCGCATGTGCCCCCAGACGACGCAGGAGTCGACGTGTTGGCCGCAGGTGCAGGGGTTCGGCGGTTCCGAGCCCATGCCGCGGAAGCTCTCGTGGACCTCGCCCAGACTGCACATGCGACTGTTGCTGCCCAGCAACAGATCGAGCAGCGTCGAACCGCTGTGCGACAACGAGGCGATGAGAACGGCGCGCGGTGTATCGTGGATTCCGTCCTGCACAGACTTCCCTTCCCCTTCCCTTCCTGGGTGTCGCCGGCGAGCGAGGCGGGGGAGCATAGCGCGGATTCGAAGACCGGCCAGAGGAACTTTCGCGGGCGCGCGGCCCTCGCCGCGCTTCGTTCCGGGGAGTCGCAGTCGCCTTCGCTCCTACCGACGCGCCGCGGACGAGCGACTCGGTTTCGCTCGATGGGGAGAACCCCGAACTCGGACTCCACGTATCCTGCTCGCCGGACGGACCTGAAGTGAAGGAGGAGCGCGTGAGCGAGGACCAGATCGATCGCAGCCGGTGGAGGAGCCTGGAACCGGCTCGCTGCCTGGCCTCCTCGGTCACCGGGTTCTGCGTCACCATGCTCGTCGTCGGAGCCGTGTACACGCTGCGGGAGAGCGCCCGGCAGGGCTGGCTGGGCCTCGGCTACGGCTGGCTCGCGTTGGACCTGTGGTCGCGATCCTGGGAGCTTCGAGAGGCGCTGGTGGGCGCCCTGCTCACGTTGCTGCTCGCTCTCACCGGAGAGGCGTTCCGCGAGCGTCGTTTCGCTCCGCTTGCGCTGCTCCCCGCCGTGAACCGGCTCACCTCGCGCCCCTGGGTGGTCGCGGCCTCGGGCCTGCTCGTCCTGGGGCTTCCGCGCGGCGCCGCCCGGCTCGCGCAGCCGCAGGCCCCGGCGGATGCTCAACAACTGCTCTTCGTCATGGTGGACACGCTGCGCGCGGATCACGTCGGTTGGTTGGGGTACGAGCGTCCGACGACCCCCCTGCTGGACGAGTTGGTGGAGGGCGGGCTGGTCTTCGAGCGGGTCGTCTCCAGCTCCTCCTGGACCAAGCCGGCCGTCGCCACGATGTTGACCGGCTTGATGCCGTCGATGCACGGCGCGGTCAGCAAGGGCTCGGTGCGGAGGCGCGCCAGCGGGACCGCGATCGCTCCCGAGTGCGTCACCTGGATGGAGGTCCTGCGCGCGCACGGATGGAGCACCACCATGTGGTCGACCAACCCGAACATTGTCCCCGCGAACGGTTTCACGCAGGGCGTGGGCCGCTACGAGAGCTACGTCGATGGGGAGCAGGAGAGTCTCGATCCCGTACGGTCGGAAGTCCTGCTCGCCGACGTCCGGGATTGGCTCGACGAGCAGCGCGGGGAGTCCCGTCCCTTCGCGGCCTACGTCCACCTGATGGACCCGCACTGGCCCTACGTGGCGCCGGAACCGTTCCGCGGGACCTTCGACCGGACCGGACTGGACCTGCAGCTCGACCGCGACCTCTTCCTCCAGGTGACCGTCGATCCGGCGAAGCGATCCTCGTTCACGCCCGCGATGCTCGAGCGGCTGCGCGCGATCTACGACGAGGAGATCCTGTACATGGACCACCACCTCGCCCCGTTCCTGTCGAGCGTGCTCGAGGACTTCCCGAACTGTCTCGTCGTCCTGGTCAGCGATCACGGGGAGGAGTTCCTCGAGCACGGTCTGCTCGGTCACAGCACGACCGTCTACGAGGAGCTGACCCGGGTTCCCCTCGTGCTGTGGGGACGCGCCGTGGAGCCGGGCCGCGTCCCGTGGCAGGTACGTCTGATGGACATCTTCCCCA
>Ga0302046_10002962_pt1 | contig 15580 bp, 15 predicted proteins | sample RVTome_11_FD_200261 | JGI IMG/M metagenome (GOLD analysis project Ga0302046, IMG submission 200261) | Soil microbial communities from uranium-contaminated site in the Upper Colorado River Basin, Wyoming, United States - RVT147D111 (version 2) ...
GGACCGAGGTCGACATGGTCGCGGTCGAGCGGCCCGAGTACTGGCGCGGGCTGATCTGGGAGCTCCGCCGGGCATACGGGGGCGCGCTGACGTACGCGGCCAATTGGGACGAGTATGGGAACATCGGTTTCTGGGACGCGCTCGACCTCATCGGGGTGGATGCCTACTTCCCGCTCATGGGCGGCGACACGCCCGACGCCGACGACCTGGTCCGGGCCTGGGACCGCTGGGCGGCGGAGCTCGAGCGAACGGCGGGGGCGTACGACCGGCCGATCCTGTTCACCGAGTTTGGATACCGGAGCATCGACGGGGCGGCCGGTGAGCATTGGGAGCTCCCCGAGGGCCGCGACGCCCTCGGGCTCCCGCCGAACGAGGACGTCCAGGCAGCGGCCTACGAGGCGCTCTTCCGCGTCTGGTGGGAGCGGCCCGACTTCGCGGGGGGCTTCGTGTGGAACTGGCACCCGGGCACACCGGACCGAGATCGGATCGGGACGGATTTCTCGCCCCAGGGCAAGCGGGCGGAGGGGGTGATCGCGCGCTGGTTCCGGGCGACGGAAGGGGGCTCGTTCAGAGCGCGTTGAGATGGGGATCGCGTTTCAGCGGAAACGTCCGACGGTGGGGACGGCGTTGAGTACGGGTTGATCCCGGAGGGGCGTTTCAGCGGAAACGCGCGCCCGGCTCGAGAGCCCGTTGAGGGCGGGCGTGTCGCCGCGCCGCCCGTCGACCCGCCCGCCGCGTCCCCCCTACAGCTCGAGCTCGATCTGGAGCACCCCCTGGAACGTCCTCCGGTGGTGCGGGGACGGGCCGTGCTCACGCAGGGCGCTCATGTGGCCGCGGGTGCGGTACCCCTTGTTCGAGGCCCAGCCGTACTCCGGATAGCGCGGGTCGAGGCGCCGCATCAACCGGTCGCGGGTCACCTTGGCGAGAATGGAGGCGCACGCGATCGAGTGGCTGGCGCGATCGCCACCCACGATCGAGCGGTGCCGGCCGAGCTCGGGGACGGGGTTCCCGTCCACCAGGATGAGGTCGGGCTCGAACGGGAGCCGGCGGATCGCGCGCCGCATCGCGAGGATGGCCGCTCCGCGCACGTTCAGCCGCTCGATCTCGCGCGCGGAGGCCGCGTGCACCCGCCACGCCAGACACCCGGCCCGGATCTCGATCGCGAGCTGCTCGCGGCGCTCGGGGGTGAGGAGCTTCGAGTCGGTCGCCCCCTCGAACTGCTGATCCCGGTGGAGCGACACCACGCCGACGACGACGGGCCCCGCCACGGGCCCGTACCCGACCTCGTCTATCCCGACCACAAACGCGGAGCCCGACTCCCACCCTGCGCGCTCGTAGTCGAGCGGGGCGGTGTCGGGCTCCTGGCGTGTCGCGGTCGGTGCGATCGGCGCCTCCGGGGGTGCAAGCTACTCGGTGGCGGTCTCCGACCGGTTCTCGTCGGCGGCATCCAGCCCGGGCTCGCCGGCTCCGGGCGCGTCCGCGCCCGCCATCACCTCGGCCGGCGCCTCGTCACCGGCGACGCCGTCGCCCGGCACCAGATCGTCGTATTCCTCGGATTCCTCGATCTCGCCGGCCATCTCCTCGGCCGCCCCCGCGAGATCAGGCACTTCCATCCCCGGCGCCAGGGCGTCCTTGTCGAGCCACCACTTCCGCTCCCGCACCCGGGCGCGCTTGCCGCGGCGTGTACGCAGGTAGTAGAGCTTGGCGCGGCGGACGTCGCCCCGGCGAACCACCTCGAGGCCGGCGATCCACGGCGAGTGGAGAGGGAAGATGCGCTCGACGCCGACGCCACCCGAGACGCGTCGCAGCGTGAACGTGGCGTTAACCCCCGCCCCGCGCTTCCCGATGCAGATGCCCTCGAACGGCTGGATGCGCTCCTTGTCGCCCTCGCGAACGCGGATCCTGACGCGGACCGTGTCTCCCGGCGAGAACGACGGGAGGTCGGTCCGGATGTATTCCTTCTCGATGTCGGCGATCCTGGGGTCCATCCTTCGATTCCTTTCCGGCTAAGGCCTGGTGGCCCTGAGGCCTGATGGCCGAAGCCCGATAATATATGCGCTCACAGGCTGTTCTGGCAGGGGCCGCGTCCGGTCCGCGTTCAGTCCGCGTTCAGTCCGCGGCATCGAGGTCGAGGAGATCGGGCCGTCGGCCCCGCGTGAGACGGTCGGACGCCTCGTCGCGCCACCGCGAGACCGCGGCATGGTCCCCCGAACGGAGCACGTCGGGCACCGCCATCCCGCGGTACTCGGCCGGGCGGGTGTAGAGGGGCGGAGCCAGCCGGCGCTCGTAGAACGAGTCCGATGAGGCCGACTCGTGATCGCCGAGCGCGCCCGGCAGCAGCCGGACGACCGCGTCGATCACGACGAGCGCCGCGGGCTCGCCACCGCTCAGGACGTAGTCCCCCACCGAGATCTCCTCGTCGACCCACTTCTCCGCCACGCGCTCGTCGACCCCCTTGTACCGCCCGCACAGAAGCGTGATCACCGGCTCGATCGCGAGACGGACCGCGGCCTGGTGATCGAACGGACGGCCCCGGGGCGTGAGCGCCACCACGAGCCCCCTCGGGTCCAGCGCCTCCAGCGCCTCGAAGAAGGGCTCGGGCTTCATCACCATCCCGGCCCCTCCGCCGTACGGCTCGTCGTCCGTGGTCCGGTGGCGGTCGTGGGTGTGGTCGCGGAGATCGACGATGCGGTACTCGACCAGCCCCGCGTCGCTCGCCCGACCCGGGATGGAATGCGACAGGGGGCCGGCGAGGTAGTCGGGAAAGATCGTGAGGACGTTGATCCGCATGCTTCCCTCACACGTCCAGGAGACCGGGGGGCAACGACACGTGTACCTCGCCCGCGGCGATGTCCACGGAGTCGACCATGGCCCCGTCGAAGGGGATGAGACGGTCGCGGCCGTCGACCCGGACCGAGAGCATCGGCCCGGCCGGCATGTCGAGCACGTCCGCGATCTCGCCGAGTGTCTCGCCCCGCTCCAGCACGCGGAGCCCGATGAGGTCGTTCAGGAGATAGTCCCCGTCATCGAGATCGGGCAGCTCTTCGCGCGACACGGCGACCGCCGTGCCCCTCAGGAGATCGGCCGCACCCCTGTCGCCGACCTCTTCGACCACCACGAGCCACCGGCCGGAATGCGGCCTCGCGGAGACCAGGGTGAGACTGGGCGGGACGTCGGGCCGCCCGCCAATGATCTGGAGGCGCCGCCCCGTGTGGAACAGCGCCTCCGCGTGATCGGTCTCGGCGTCGAGAATCAGCCCCCCCCCGAGTCCGTGCGCCCGCGCGATCCGGGCGACGATGACCGGGTCCGACATGGTGGAGCTACTCCTTGGCTTCGTCCTCGTCCGTCTCGGCCTCGGCATCTGGCTCTTCCGCTTCCGCGACCGGCTCCGCTTCCACGACCGGCTCCGCTTCCGCGACAGGCTCCGCGTCCGCGACAGGCTCCGCTTCCGCGGTAGGCTCCGCTTCCACGACCGGCTCCGGTTCCGCGGCCGGCTCCGCTTCCACGACCGGCTCCGCTTCCACCGCCGGCTCGGTCTCCGCAGCCGGCTCGGCGGCGGCCTCCGCCTTCCCGGCCGGGGCCTTCTTCGCCTTGGGGGCCGGTGCCGGCTCCTCCACCTTGAGTGCCCGATCGGTCGGTATCGGACGCTTCGACGTGCTGCGCTGACCCACCGGCGGACCGAGGAAGATCACGTCCTCCTCGAGCGTCTCGATCGCCGCGCCGTCGCTGAACTGCTTCCAGACACCGGTCTTCCGCAGAATGGAGCGCACCGTGTCGCTCGGCTGGGCGCCCTCGTTCAGCCAGTGCATCGTCCGCACCGCGTTGAGCCGGATCATCGACGGGCTGGTCCGCGGGTTGTACGTGCCGAGGCGCTCGATCGGCGACCCGGCCGTCCCCTCGCGCGAGTCCGTCACCACGATCCTGAACGACGCTTCCTTCTTCGCACCGAATCTCTTCAGTCTGATGCTCGTCGCCATCTGGGTTCCTTTTCGCTCCTTGCCGACTACCCGATCAGCCGGCTGAGATCCTCCGGCCCCTTCCCCATGAGGTGGGGCGCGAGCCTGTTCATCTGCTTCATCATCTTCCGCATCTCCTTGAACTGCTTGAGCAACCTGTTCACTTCGTGAACCGGCCGCCCCGAGCCTCGCGCGACGCGCGCGCGGCGCGAGCCGTTCAGGATCTGCGGCTTGCTGCGCTCCGCGGGCGTCATCGACAGGATGATCGCCTCGACGTGCCGGACCCGCCTCGGGTCCACTTCCGCGTTGTCGAGCATGCTTCCCTTGACACCGGGGAGCATCTTCAGGAGCCCCTTGAGGGGCCCCATCTTCTGTATCTGCTGGATCGACCGGAGGAAATCATCCAGGTCGAACTCCCCGCGCCCGAGCACCTTGTCCTCGAGACGCTTCGTCTCCTCGACATCCATCGTCTGCTGGGCCCGCTCCACGAGCCCGACGATGTCGCCCATCTGGAGGATGCGGCCCGCCATCCGACGCGAGTCGAAGGCGGTCAGATCCTCCGGCCGCTCCCCCGTCCCGACATACCGGATCGGGATCCCGAGCACGCCGAAGATCGAGAGCGCCGCGCCGCCGCGCGCGTCCCCATCCATCTTGGTGAGGATCACACCGGTGAGCTCCACCACCCGGTGGAACCCTTCGGCGATCCGCACCGCCTCCTGCCCGGTCATCCCGTCCGCCACGAGGAACACCTCGTGAGGGGCGACCTTCTTCTTCACGTCCACGAGCTCGCCCATGAGCGCTTCGTCCACCTGCAGCCGTCCCGCCATATCGAGCAGGAGGTGGCTCGCCCCGCCGCGCCGCGCCTCCTTCAGGGCACCGCTCGCGAGCGTCGCCATGTCCTCGCCCGACGGACGGGCCACCACCGGCACACCGATCGCGGCGGCCAGCGTCTCGAGCTGATCCGCCGCCGCGGGCCGGTACGGATCGCAGGCGACGAGCGCCGGCCGGTGGCCCTCCACCTTCAGCCGCCGGCCGAGCTTCGCGGCCGTGGTGGTCTTTCCGGAGCCCTGCAGCCCGACGAGCATGATCACCGTCGGCGGCACGGACGCCACCGCCAGCTCCCGCGGCTCGCTCCCCAGCAGCGTCACGAGCTCGTCGTGGACGATCTTGACGATCTGCTCGCCTGGCCGAACCGACGCGAGCACGTCCTCGCCGAGCGCCCGCTCCTCTACGTGCCCGAGGAAGTCGCGGGCCACCTCGTAGTTGACGTCGGCCTCGAGCAGGGCCCGACGCACCTCGCGCAGGCCCTCTTTGAGCATCTTCTCCGTGATGACGCCGCGCTGTCGGAACTTCCCGAGCACGCCGTCCAGCCGGTCGCTCAGCCGTTCGAACATCCAGCCTGCCGTTCTATCCTCGAGCGGCGAGGACCCGACAGACAAAGACGCGACCGCGGGCGCCCCGCATCGCGTCTCCTCAAGACCGTTGCCGCTTTGGACCCGATTTCGACGTAACCGCTAAGTTTAGGGCCGAAACGGGGCACGGGCAATGTGTCGGGGTGTTCAGGGACTCTCAGGGCGCTCGCTGGAAACGGATCCGCGCCACCCGCTCGATGCCGAGCAGTCGTCGCTCGCGATCCCCGGGATCCTCGTGAAGAGGTAGGGGTCGGCACCGGTCATGTCCCCGATCGTGAGTTCCACCACCCCGCGGAGCGATGGGACCCCGACGCGCACGCCGTCGGAGGTGTCGCCGCCGCAAGCGGCCGTCGTGGTGCAAAGAAGGGTGACAAGGAGCTCCGGGCGCCCACGGGCCTCAGGCGGCCTCGGCCCCCGCGATCCCCTCGTCCGCGAGCCGAATCGTCTCTCGACGGGCCGCGCCGACGCCGATGTAACGGATGGGAACACCGACCTCCTTCTCGAGCCCACGCAGATAGGCACGCGCCTCACCGGGAAGCTCTTCCCACGTTCGGCAGCCCGTCGTCTCGCACATCCACCCGGGCTGGTCCGCGTACACCGGCTGCACGCGCTCGAGCTCGTGGATGGAGTCGGGGAACGTGGACACGACCCGGCCGTCGAGCTCGTAGGCGGTCGCGAGCCGGAGCTCGGCGAACGAGTCGAGGACGTCGAGCTTCGTCACGGCGAGCGCCGTGAGCCCGTTGACCCCCGCCGCGTACCGGACCACGTTGGCGTCGAACCAGCCCGGCCGCCGGGGGCGTCCGGTCGTCGCACCGAATTCCCCGCCGAGATTGCGCAGCGTCTCGGCTTCATCGCCGGCCAGCTCGGTCGGGAGCGGCCCGTTCCCCACCCGCGTCGTGTAGGCTTTCACGACCCCGAGCACGCCATCGATCACCGTGGGCCCGACGCCGACGCCCGCCCCGGCTCCACCGGCGGTGGTCGTGGAGGACGTGACGTAGGGGTAGGTTCCGTGATCGATGTCCAGCAGGGCCCCCTGGGCTCCCTCGAGCAGCACACGCCCACCCCGCGCGAGCCCGCTTCGGATCTCGCCCCCGGTGTCGGTCGCGAGCGAGAGAAGCGTGTCTCGGACGGTCTCGAGATCCGTCATCACTTCATCGACGTCCACCCGCGCCTCGCCACCCATGCGCTCGATCGCCTCGTTGGCGGCGTTCGTCCCGGCCGTCACGATGTCGCGCGCCCGGATCATGTCCGCCAGATCGCCGACCCTGAGCCCGACCCGCGCGATCTTGTCCCGGTATGTCGGACCGATCCCGCGTCCGGTCGTGCCGATCTTCTTCGCGGAGTCCCGGCTGCTCTCCTGCGCCTCGTCGAGGGCCTTGTGGTATGGGAGCACCAGGTGCGCCCGCCGCGCCAGCCCCAGCCGCCCGTCGAGATCGATCCCGCGGGCCTCGAGAGCATCGAGCTCGCCGACGAGCGCCCACGGGTCGACGACGACGCCGTTTCCGAGCAGACAGCGAACCGTCGGGTACAGGATGCCCGATGGCACGAGGTGGAGGATGAACTCGTCGTCCCCGGCCCGGACCGTGTGCCCGGCGTTGGCGCCGCCCTGGTAGCGCGCCACGATGTCGGCCTGCTCGGCCAGCACGTCGACGAGCTTTCCCTTCCCCTCATCGCCCCACTGGGCGCCCACGACCACCAGACAGCGCACGTTCTCGCTGAACACCGGACAGACTCCTCCCGCTGATACGGATCGCTGCGAACGGATAACGAAGAGTGGGCCTACGGACTCGCGGACACACCGAGGCCGGCCGCTTCCAGCGCGGCGTCGACAATGGTCACCCGATCCTCGCCCAGCGGGCGAAGCGGTGGGCGGAGCGGGCCCCCGAAATACCCCAGCCGATCGAGCGCCGCCTTGATCCCCGGAATGCCGCACCCGGCCACCACCGCCTGGTGGAGCGGGCCGATCCGCGACTGGAGCTCGGTCGCGCGCGGCAAGTCTCCGTCGCGCCACGCCGCATGGAGCTCGCAGGCCTGCGCGGTGGCCAACAACGCGACCCCGAGGACCCCCCCGCGGGCTCCCGATTCGAGCGCCGACTGCAGGAGAGCGCCCGAGCCGACGAGAACGGACCCGTTCGAGCCGCACGCGGCCACGAGCGCGCGCAGGTTCTCGAGACCTCCCGATGAATCCTTGATCCCGATGATGTTCTCGTGCCGGACCAGTGCTTCCACCAGCTCCGGGTCGAGCTCCACCGGTACGAACTTCGGGATGTGGTACAGGATCACCGGGACCGGAGATGCGTCCGCCACCTCCATGAAGTGCCGGCTCAGAACGGCCGGGGTCATCGCCCCCCGGTAGTACATGGGCGCCCGGACGAGCACGGCGTCCGCGCCCCGCGCCGCGGCTTCGCGGCAGGACGCGATCACGCGGTGCGTGGCCTCCGCCCCGGTCCCCGCGATCACTGTCCCGTCCGTCGCGATGCCGCGGGCGATCCCGACGAGATCGAACAACTCGTCGTCATCGAGGAGCGGTGCCTCGCCGGTGGATCCGGCGATGACGAAGCCCGAGATCGGGTGCGAGCCCCAGCCGCGGAGATTCGATTCGAAGGCTGACGCGAGTACGCCCCCCGCTTCCGCGAAGGGCGTCGTCACCGGCAGATAGATTCCGTGTAGGACTGGCAACGCGCTCGCCGACTCCCTCGGGCGCGTCCCCGCCTCGGGGGCGTCGCCTGCCGGCGTCGCCTCAGAAGCGTCGTCCGCCCGTCATGAGACCCTCACCCGATCCTGCCCCTGCCCCCACGGGCTCGGCCGAGGCCGAGTTCTCGCGCAGCGTCTTCATGTGGAGCTCGAAGTCGCTCGGGCTGGAGGCCATGCCGATGGCCGTGTCGTAGGCCACCTGGCCCTCTTCGACCAGGTCCATGAGATGCTGATCGAACGTCTGCATGCCGTACTGCTCGCGGCCGTTCTGCATCAGTTCCACGATCTCGGTCTTCGTCTCGCCGCGCAAGATGCAGTCGCGAATGGCCGGGGTGCACCGCAACACCTCGAGCGCCGGCACGGTGCCCTGCCCGTCCGCGGTCCGGACCAGCCGCTGCGACACGATGGCGCGGAGCGTGTCCGCGACACGGAACCGCACCAGCTCCTCGTGCTGCTCCGGGAACATCCCGAACAAATGCTTGAGCGCCCCCGTAGCGGTCGGGGCGTGCATGGTCGACATGACCAGATGCCCCGTCTCGGCGGCCTCCACCGCGATCTCCGTCGTCTCGAGGTCGCGCATTTCGCCGATCAGGATGATGTCGGGATCCTGACGGAGCGCCTGTCTGAGTCCGCGCCGGAACGACTCGGTGTCGCTCCCGATCTCGCGCTGGGTCACGGTGCTCATGTGGTTGTCGTGCCAGTACTCGATCGGATCCTCGAGCGTGACGATGTGCTTTTTTCGGTTGTGGTTGATCCAGCTCAGCATCGCCGCCTGGGTGGTGCTCTTCCCCACACCGGTCGCGCCGGTCACGAGCACCATGCCGTGCGTCTCGTCCGCGATTTGGGACAGCACGGACGGGAGGTTCAGCTCCTCGAGAGTCGGGACCCTCCACGGAATCGTGCGAAGCACGACCATGAACGAGCCGCGCTGCTGGAGGATGTTCACGCGAAAGCGGGCCAGATCCTGGAGCTCCCAGGCGAAATCCAGATCCCAGATCTCGTCGATGCGGCGCCTGAACGTCTCGTTCGGGAGGAGCTCGAGCGCGACCTGCCGGGTCTCCTCCGGGGTGAACGGCGTCTCGGACAGCGGGACGAGGTCACCGTGGATCCGAGCGCGAAACACGTCTTTTGCCTTGATGTGGATCGACTGCGCACCTCGTGCGACCGCGGCCCGGATCAGGCGCTCCATCAGTTGCATTAGTACCCGCGCTCCTTGTCCACCTGTTCTCCCGGTCGTCCCCGGCGAGGTCCGGAGGCTCCGCCCGCGTTCAGAAGGGGGTCCGCCGGAAGCGGCTCCTGCTGGAAACACATCAAGTGCCGCACCGCGCAAGCGCCGTTCCACCAGGGCCTTACGCAGCACCTTCCCACGACGGGCCCCCCGGGCGTGAGATTCAGCCAGAACGACGCCCGGCCTCGGGAGAGCAAGTCGGGCCGCGTCAATCAGTTGACGGGTCTCGGCCGTTTCCGGCGCCGAAAGGACCAGCCGATCGACCTCCCGGAGCAGATTCGGGAGATCTTCGGGCACGCCGATCCACTCGAGCTCGGGAGGCAAAGCGCCACGGGTTCGCCGTATTGCGCGAACCCGCTTCCAATGCCGGCGGGTCCGGGGAGGCGGCGGGGATGACGGTCAACCGGGTTGGTCGAGAGCGGTCCTCCCCAATCCCATGGCGGCGAGGACGTGCTCCATGGTCTCGCCCGCTACGGCCGCGGCGCGCTCGGCTCCGGCCGCGAGGATGTCGCGCACACGTTCGGGGTGGGCACGGAGCTCCGCGGCCCGCTCTCGCACGGGGGCCAGCGCGTCGGTGATGTGGTCCGACAGACGGCGCTTGCAGTCGACGCACCCGATCGTGGCGGTCTGACAACGGATCTCGATGTCGGCGCGCTCGACCGGATCGGTGAAGAACTCGTGGAGCGCGAAGATGTTGCAGACGTGCGGGTTGCCGGGGTCGTTCTTCCGTACACGGGCCGGGTCGGTCACGGCACCGCGAACGGCGGTCCAAACGTCGTCGGGAACCCCGAGCAGCGGGATGATGTTGTCGAGCGACTTCGACATCTTCGACACGCCGTCGGTGCCGAGGACGCGCGCGGCCGCCCCGATCAGCGTCTCGGGCTCGGGAAAGTACTCGCCGAACCGCGTGTTCCACTTGCGCGCCACGTCACGAGACAGCTCGAGATGCTGGCGCTGATCCTCGCCGACCGGGACCAGGTCGGCCCGGTAGAGGAGGATGTCGGCCGCCTGGAGAATCGGATAGTTCAGCAGCCCCGCGTTGACCGACTCGCGTCCCTCGGACTTCTCCTTGAACTGCGTCATCCGTCCCAGATCGCCCAGGGGGGTGACGGTGTTGAACAGCCACATGAGCTCGGTGTGCTGTGGCACGTGCGACTGCACGAACAGGGTGCAGCGCTCGGGGTCGATGCCGCTCGCGATCAGCGACACGGTCAGGTCGAACACCCGGCCCGGGAGATCCTCCGGGGCGTAGTCCTGCGTGATGGCGTGCATGTCGACGATGCAGTAGAAGCACTCGTACTCGTCGACCATCTCCGCCCACCGCCGAAACACCCCCAGGTAATTGCCCAGATGCGCGTCGCCGGATGGCTGGATGCCGCTGAACACTCGCTTGCGTGGATTCATGGTGCGCGTAGTATCGCGGCACGTACGGCTCGACGCGAGCCCCGCGCCGGGGGCCCTCGAGCGGGCCCGTATCCCCCTTCCCCACAGGCTTCGAGGCCATGTCCGATCCTACGCAGATCGCTCCCCGGCCCACGGACGAGCGGCTCCAGGCTATCGCCCGGGAGGCGGCACGCACCGCCGCCTCGCTGCACCAGGAGCACGCCGGCCGGCTGCCTGCCTCCGCGTGGAGCGAGAAGGGGACGTCGGATTTCGTGACCGAGGTCGACAGGGAGGCGGAGCGGATCATCGTCGGCCACATTCTCGCCGCCTTCCCGGAGCACCGGATCGTGGCGGAGGAAGGATCCACGAACCCCGGGGATCGGACGGCGGCTTCCGACGTCGTGTGGATCATCGACCCGCTCGACGGGACCACGAACTGGCTCCACGGCTACCCGACGCACGCGGTGTCCATCGCGGCCGCCGACGAGCATGGCCTGCGCGTCGGCGTCGTTCTCAACTCGGCGACCGGTGAGGAGTTCGTCGCCACCCGGGGAGGAGGCGCCTGGCGCGTGGCAGGCCCCGCCGATGACATGGCCGCGATCCACGTCTCGGACGTCGCCGAGCTCCGCCTCGCGCTGCTCGGGACGGGGTTTCCCTTCAAGCGCGCGGCGATGATCCCCGACTACCTCCGTGTGCTGGGCCGCATGCTCGAGAAGACGAGCGGCGTCCGGCGCGCCGGCGCCGCCGCGCTCGATCTGTGCGACGTCGCCTGCGGGCGGCTCGATGGCTTCTGGGAGCATTGGCTGATGCCGTGGGACGTCGCGGCCGGTGCGCTCATCCTGACCGAGGCCGGCGGCACGTTGACCCCACTCCCCGGCGGGACCGAGCCGACGTTGGCGGACGCGGTCGCTGGGGCGGGCGCCATCTGCGACGCGTTCGCGGGTCGGACCCGGTTGGGTGCGACCGGCCCCGGAGCGTTCGTGGCCGGCAACGGGAGAATCGACGAGCCGCTGCGGGACCTGTTGACCGGGATCCTCGGCGGCTGACCCGCCTCAGGCGCTTGCGCACGCGCTCGCCAGCCGCGCCGTGATCGCATCGGCGATCGGCTCGGCGCCGAACCGTACCGGGTCCGTCGCCGGTAGCCCGGTCACGAGCCCGGCGTCCTCGACCGCCCGTCTCGCCTCGTCCTCGCCGATGTCGTACGTGGCCAGCGAGACGGCGACCACGCGCCCCGGGGTGTCGGGCCGAGCCCACGACAGGGCCGCCTCATACCACCGGGCGACCTCATCGAGGGGCGGGATGTCGACCCAGTCGTAGTTGCCACCGTAGATCGTCGGACGGCTGGGCATGGCGCACAGGATCATCGCCTGCGGCATGCTCCCGTGGAGGAGCCCGAGCGTGACGCCCGAGTACCCCGGGTGGAGCAGCGACCCCTGGCCCTCCACCAGCACGACGTCGGCCCCCGCCGCCGCTTCGATCGTCACCCGCTCGGCCGCTCCGGCGATGAAGTCCGACACCACCGCGTCGACGGCGATCCCCGAGCCGGCCACCAGGATGCCGGTCTGCCCCGTCGCCGCGAACCCCGTCCGGAGCCCGCGCATCTCGAGAACCCTTCGCACCTCGAGGGCCGTTGTCATCTTCCCGACGTTGCAATCGCTCCCCACCGTCAACACGCGAAGCGCTTGCGTCGATTGGGCTCGACCCGTCCCGACCGGGAGCTTCGGGGGAGGTCGGCGCAGATCGACGAGCCGTCGGTCGCGGGTCGCGGCGAGCTCGGAGAGCTGTGGGTCGTCGGCCAGGAACGCATGCAGCCCGCTCCACAGATCGAGGCCGGATTCGAGGGCGGCCACGAGTGTCGGGCGCCAAGCGTCGGGCAGCGCGCCCCCCTGTGGCGCAATGCCGATCAGGAGGGCGTCCGGTCGCGGCTCGCGCTCGAGCGCGCGCTCGAGCGTCGCGACGATGGGCGTGTCGCCGCCGAACCCGATGGCTTCGGCGACCGTCCGCTCCGGGCGGGTGGAGTCGAGGATGGAGCTCACCCGCCCGGGCAGATACCGGATCGCGGAGACCGCCGTCTTGGCGGTCTCGACCCCGAACGCGCCCTCGGTGAGTATCGTGAACCGGGGCGTCGTCATGCCACGCCCCGACCGGCGCTCACCCGCCTTCGGACCGCTCAGACACCTCTTCGGCGGCCTCGATCTCCGTGATCTCCACCTCGACGTCGTCCGCGTCCGAATCGCCGTCATCGGCCGCGGCGTCGGCGACCACCTCGGCCTCGGGGATGGGGTCGCCATCCCCGGCCTCGAGCGCCTTCGGCTCCTCCGCCTTCCCGGCCGAGAGCATACCCATCTCGGCCTTGAGCGCGAGGAGCTTGTCCTCCACGAACGCGTCCCCGCCCGCCTCGAGCGCCTTGAACTCGTGCACGAGCGTGTCTCCGGACAGCTCCTCGGTGACCTCGGCCGACGCGATCGCCTTCCGCTCCGCGCTCTCGATCTTCTCCGCCATCTGGTCGAAGGCCCGAAACGCGCTCTTGTCCTGGAGCCCGGCCATGGTGTCGTGGATACGCTGCTGCGCCTCGGCCCGCTTCTGCTTCGCGATCAGGAGGTTCTTCTTTCGCTTCGCCTCCTCGATCTTCGCGTTGAGCTGGCGGAGCGAGTCCTTGAGCCGCTCGGTCTCGGCCCGGTGGCGCTGCCACTGCTCCTCGAGCTCGCGCGCGTGCTGCGCGTGCTCCTGCCCGCGGACGAGCGCCTGCTTGGCGAGATCGTCCCGCCCCTCGCGGATCGCGATCCGGGCGCGTCGCTCCCACTCGTCCGCCTGCGAGCGCTCCTCCTCGAACTGCGCGCGGAGCTTGCGCTCGTCCGCGATCGCCACCGCGACCTCCTGCTTCGCCTGAGCGAGCTGGCGCCGCATGTCCTCGATGATCTGACCCAGCATCTTCTCCGGGTTTTCGGCCCGTGCGATGAGATCGTTGATGTTGGATCGAATCAGCCGCGAGAGACGGTCTATGATGCCCATGTAAGGCCCCTACTCAGAGATCTCGACGGTGAGCTCCGGGAAGTGCGACGTGATCGCGAGCGCGATGCTCTCGAGGGACGCACGGAACTCCGAAAAATCCAGGTTCTCCAAATCCAGCGTGTCGCTGAGGATCACCTCGCTGCCTTCGAGCCCGTAGGCTCCATGGACGAGGTCGACCGCATTGAGCTCGAGCAGCCGTCGGTAGAGCTGAAGCTGGTCCTCGTCGTCGACGGGCAGGTCCCGAATGTCCGCCCGGAGGACGACCACGGGTGGCTGATGAGTCACCACGACGCCAGGGCCGGGGCCGCCCGCGTTCTCGGAATGGGCCGGGTGGACCAGCCAGATCCCGTCTCCGATCTCCTGAAAGTCCGCCTCGCACCTGATGAGGAAGCTCTCGATATCTTCTCGGTTGACCATCAGTCCGGTTCCTCGGTTTGTGGAGCGGCACCCGCCACTCCGGGATCATTCTGCACCGAATGCGACGCCGGCCGGGGTGCGCTCTCCAGCAGACGCGTCATGAAGCGCTGCTCCTCCGTCAGTCGATCGACCTGCTCTGAAAGAAGAGCGACATGCTCACGTAGCCGGCCCAGCTCCGCGGCGTCGGTCCCCGGCTCGATCACCGGTCGCCGGGCACCCTGCTCGAAGAACTTGGACATCACTTCGCCGAACGTCACGAGGCCAACGATGATGATGATGAAAAAGAAAACGCTCATCCTGGCTCCCGCCGGGCGCAGCTATCGTCGCCCCTACCATACGAACCGCCGAGAGGACGGGTTTCGGGCACACCGTGGACCCGTCCCGGACATCGGGCGCGACAGAGTAACTCGCAAACCGTACAAAAACAAAGGCCCCGCCGGGGTGGCGGGGCCTTGTCGGGCTCGTGAGGCCGAGCCGCGCGTGAGGCCCGGGTGCGGTCCGAAGGCCGCCCCGGTCGCTCCGCCTGGTGCTAGCCGGCGTTCCAGGTCACGATCACGAGGGTGTTCAGCGAGCTGCTGTTCCCCGTGTCGGTCCCGTCCTTGAGCACGGCCTCATCCGTCGCCTTGTGGATAAAGCAATAGTTGAGGGTCCGCAACGCGGCATCCGGCTGGTTCACCGTGAACGACTCGTTGAACATGATCGAGGGCGTCCCGTTCTCGTGATCGATGTCGTTCCGATCGATGTCGCCGGCGGCCACGCTCAGCTTGAAGTCGGTCGCCGAGTCGCACACGCCGTTCGCGCCGGTACCGATGTTGTCGGTTCCGTCGACGTACACCTCGAGCTCCGCATCGTCGATGACGTTCGCATCGCTGATCGTGCCACCGATCGTCATCACGATCGCGCTCGCATCCGTCCCCGCGCTCCCGACCGGAGCCGGGTTGAGGGCGCCGAATCCCGGCGGGGTGTCGTCGATGATGAACGTGAACGTGTAGTCGGTCTCGTTCCCGGGCGTCGCCAGATCGACGAGCGTCACTGTCACGACGTACGGGCCGTCGGGCTGCATGAACAGCTCGACCGAGAAGTCCGGATCGACGGCCTCATCGGTGCAGACCCACCCCGGCTGCCCGATGGCGCCGTCGCACTCATTGAACGGCAGCGTCGCGGCCGAGCCGGTCGGACCCGACACGACCGTCGCGATCATGTTCGTGCACCCACCCGCCACCGCGCAGGTTGCGTCATCGAGCTGGCTTCCGGGATCGCCGCTGGCGAGGTCCGGATCGACCGCGTCGAGCATGAGCGTGCAGTCGCCGACCTCGAAGCAGTCATCGGCGGCACCCGTGATCTCGTTCAGGCCCTGGTTGGCGTCGGCGTCCGGGTTGAGGACGACCCCGTCGAGCGCGGGCAGCGGGTTAGTCACCACCGGACCGGTCGCGTCCTTGCCGAGCGCGGTCAGCGTCAGGATCTGCTCCGGGATCGCG
>Ga0302046_10002963_pt1 | contig 15579 bp, 20 predicted proteins | sample RVTome_11_FD_200261 | JGI IMG/M metagenome (GOLD analysis project Ga0302046, IMG submission 200261) | Soil microbial communities from uranium-contaminated site in the Upper Colorado River Basin, Wyoming, United States - RVT147D111 (version 2) ...
ATTCTCAATATGAGTGACAAAAGCTTCTCCCTGTCTCCCGAATTCATGTGTACCGGCATAACAAATCTGGAACTCAGGTTGAAGGCATCCTTCGTTTTTGGAGATCGCTTAAGCGACTACGGCGAAAAGCAGAATGACTCCAGGGTGGAATTCCGGGCAAGGTATTATTTTTAATCATGGGCGGCGGAACCGCCGTTCGTGGCACGCGGTCGCGAGGGCTCGGTCTATCCAGGGGGACTACGCCACGTCGCCTAGAAACGGTCGAATAATAAAGTAAACGCCGAGCCCCGCGATCGTCACGCCAGCGGCGCGACGGAACCACTGCCCCCCCGATTGGAAACGGCTGTTTTCCAGGAGACGCTGGACCAGGGCGGTACTGGAGCCGGCCACCGCGATCGGGATGCAATGGCCGATGCCGAACAACACGATGAACAGGATCCCCGTGGCGATCTTCTGTTGAATGGTTATGATGGCCAAGATCGGTGCGATAAAACCGAAGGTGCACGATCCGGACAATACCCCATAGGCCAGGCCGAGGAAAAAAGCGCCGCCGATTCCCCGAACCCGCAGCCGCGCCATCAGGCCACCGCCCCCGGACATGGAACATGCCTGCACGCCCAGCATCCCCAGGGCCACCCAGATCAAGATGGCCCCCACAAGGATCGTCCACCAGGGCCCCACGTCCCCAAGCATGCGTCCGAGCAGCGCGCAGACGATTCCCACCAGGGCGATGGTGATGAACAGGCCTCCGGTGAATACCGTCGCGTAGATGGCGGCGCTTTTGGGCTTCACCCCGCGTTCCTGGCCCGCCACATAGCCGACGATCAGAGGGATCGAGGCCATGTGACAAGGGCTCAGCGCCACGCTGACTATTCCCCAGAGGAAACATCCGATGGCTGCAACAGCCAGCCCTCCGATCATCCATTGATTTACCGTCAGTAGAAACTGGTCCACCATATCGATTTGTTCCCCTTTAGGAAACGCCAAGCTTGTAGAGAATGTCGACGATCTGCCGTTTGTCCATGAACCCGATATGCCGGAAAACCTCCCTGCCCTTTGCATCAAAGAAGATCTGGGTGGGAATCGTTTGTATTCCGTATATTTTCGCTTGTCCCGGGGCTTTCCACACATCGATAAACAAAATGTCGGCTTTTCCGGCATACTGGATTTTCAGATCCGCCAGAATGGGCGCCATCATTTTGCAGGGGATGCATTCGGTCGCTCCCAGGTCGATCATGGTGACTCTACCTGTACCGGGTGAAGGCAGTGGGGTGCTTTGCGCCTGCAGGCCGACAGATCCTGACGGATTGGTCCCGAGACCGGATTCCGTCACGGCGTAAACAACCGCCACGGCGATAAAGGCAAGCGCTCCGATCATCCACCATTTCCTGTTCCGTTTCATTCAGCGACTCCCATTGGAATGAATATGAGGAAGGAAACTTCCCCTCTGGCGGTTCCCCGTCTGGCGCTTTCATGTATATCGTCAGATAGGAATATAGCGTAGTGACGCCGCCCTGTCAAAGACATTTGGTGTTTACAGGCGTACACACTCCCATGTCGGGGTGCGATTTCTTACCCCTTCAACTTGCGATACAGGGGAGAGAGCCTCGAACGGTAGATCTCCCGGATGGTTTCCTCATCGCCCGACAGCGGTTTTACCGGGATCAGGTCGATGACGTCCTCCGGAAGGAGACCTGATTCTTGCAAGGTCCTCGCCGCGCCGGCGACCATTCGGTACGTTGCCTCCGCCGCCTCTTCCGCGTCCAACCCGAACGTTTCCGCGAGGCGCATCATCTCGACGAGTTGAAACCAGAGGTAGGTCGGCCCCATGCCGGTGAGCATTGCGTACGCTTCCAGGGTCTCCTCGCGGACCTCGGGACATTTTCCGAGGAGGCGCAAGAAGGATATCAGGTCTTCCCGTGCCTCCGGCTTGATGTTCCCGGAGCAGGCGACCGGGTTGTACCCCTCGCAGATAATCGACGGGGCATTGGGGATCACGCGGGCCACGTTCCGGATGCCGCCGGCCAGTTCCGAAATCTTGGCGAGAGGCACCTTGGGGGCCAGGGAAACCAGGGTGGCGTCTGGGCGGAGGTGACTCCTGATCTCGCCGAGAACGCCCGGGATGACGGGCGGGTGCAACGCCAAGAAGACGATGTCGCAGGAAGCAGGGAGAACGTTGTCCCCGGCGAACCTCTCGATCCCGGGGAGAAGCCGCCGAAGCTTCGCCAGCGAATCCGCGCTTGGGTCACTGACCCGGACGACCTCCGGCAACGCATGTCCCAGGTTCCACCCGCCGAGGAGAATCCGGGCGACCCGTCCGCCTCCGATGAATCCGATGGAACGAAACATGGCGCACCTCTCTGGAAGCCCCGTCAACGGGTTGTTTTCAGCCAACCGTTAGGTTCACGAAAGCCGCCAGTCCCGAGGGACGGCGATCGGATTCCAGGGGGTTACCGGAGGATCCCGCGGACGACGACATCCACCGATTCCTCTTCCGTCAATCCCCGGGCCATCAACGTCTCGACTTGCTTCTTGTCCACGCTCCCGGTGGCTTACCAGCAGCCCCGCGATTCTTCCGTCGGACAGGGAGGCCGGGTTGCCGCCGCTTGCCTCGTACGCGTTGGACATCGCCAGAAATTCCTTTGTGTAGTCACTCATGAAGAAGGACCTCTCCGGGAGGCGTGCTCCCGCGGGGGCTCTCCCGGCAATGGTTCCGGAAATAGCGACCGATGGCGAGGGGATCGCCGGTTCTCAAGATGGTGCCACCGCACAAGGAGGAAGCCCGATCCGCCGAGGCGGCGATTTCGTTCTGGTGGGTGATCAGGAGCACGGACGCCCCGTTCTTCGCGAGGATTCGGACGGCGTCCAGAATCCGGTTCAGGGAGAGCGCGTCGATTCCGGAATCCGGTTCGTCCAGGATGGAGAGCTTGGGTCCCATCGAGAAGACCGAAGCCAGTTCCACCCGTTTCCGCTCGCCTCCGCTCAAGGTGGCGTCGACGGTTCGCTGGAGATACCTTTCCGGGGGAAGGCCGACCATGAGGAGACATTCCTCCGGAGGCGGGCCGCCGTCCGGAGAGCCATGCCTCCCAAGTTGCATGTATTCCGCGACCGTCAGGCCCTCGAACCGGGCGGGTTCCTGCCAGGCGAGGGTGATGCCCCGTTTCGCCCGACCCGAGATGGACAAGGCGGTGATGTCCTCGCCCTGGAAGACGACGTTCCCGGACGTCGGGGCAAACCCGGACAGGCCCATGATGACCGATGCAAGGGTGGACTTGCCGGTCCCGTTCATCCCGAGGATCGCGTGGATCTCCCCGGGGAGCACGTGCAGGTTGAGATCGTGAAGGATCGGTTTGCCTCCGACGGCCAGACCGACCTCGACGAGTTTCAGCAAGCGGATCACCGCCCCTCGGCGCTTCGGGAAAAGGGTCTCCCGTCAGCGGTTACTCGCCTTCAACCCTTCATCGCCTGCCGCGCGATCCGCTCCTTGATAAACGTCGAAAAAACGGCCTCGTCCGGGAAGCGGATGGCACCTTCCGGGCACAGCTTTCCGCAGGTGCTGCACTCCACCACGCAGTTGGAGGGGTTTTTCACCCGGGACTTCCCGGAGTCTTCGTCGAGTTCCAGTACGTCGTTCTTGCAGAAGTCGACGCAGGTCCTACAACCGGTGCACCGGTCCGGGTCGATCGTCGGGTACCAGGGGATCTCCTCTCTCGGGATCCCGCGCCAGGTCTTCACATCGGCCTCCTATAGGGCGGCCGGTGCGACCATCCCCTTGATCGCCTCGACGGCCTCTTCCGTGGTCTTGTTCCGGATGTCGAGGGGCACCATCCGGGACTTGTCGAACCCCGCGGCATCGAAAGCGTCCCGGAACATTTTCTGCTGCATCTGGGGGTCGCACGCGGCGATGTAAAGCCTGTCCGTATCCTTCCCCGCGAGCAGGACCTTGAGGAATTCCTCCCCGTCTCCGACGCAGAGTTGTGGGTGCAGGCAGACGTAGTCGAAGATCTTCTCTCTGCCGATATCGGAGAGCACATTCATGATGTCCATCTTCTTGAAGCTCGGGCAGGTCCCCTGGCAGTTGCAAAGGATGAATCCCTTCTTTCCCATGGCGAACTCTTTTCTGTCATGCAATCGTTACATCTGCATTTGTAGATATGATACCAGGGATGGCGGGAAAGATCAACAAATATTCGACACCCCGTGTCCGAAGAGGACCTTCAGGCGGCGGCGGAGTTCGTCCCGGACGGACCGGAACGCGTTCAGCCGGGCTTCCTCCGTTCCGGTGACGGCCGCCGGGTCGGGGAGTCCCCAGTGAACACGGTGCGCTTTCCCGAGGAAGACGGGGCAGACCTCCTCGGCGCAGAGGGTGATCACGGCGTCGACGGACTCGGCGTCGATGGAATCCACCCCCTTGGATCGATGACCGGAGATGTCGACGCCGATCTCCTTGATGACCTGGATCGCCTGCGGGCGGACGGAGGCGGGGGCAGATCCTGCGGAAGAGACCGTTACCCCTTGAGGGGCGAGGGAGCGGGCGATCCCCTCGGCCATCTGACTTCTTGCGGAGTTCGCGACGCAAAGGAACAGGATATGCCGCGGCCGCTTCGCCCGGAGTTCCGCGGCCTCGGTCCTCCAGTCCCCGGAACGCGCCGTCACCGCTTTGCCGCCCGACGCCTACGGGCGGGGAGGGTCATATTTCGCTCGCAGATCGCGACGGGCCCGATCGCCCTCGCCATGGCACTTCTTTCCCGGTCCTTGGCGATAACAGGATCGTCGTTCAGCCAACCATGGAGGTTCCGCAGCATCCGGGTGGCATACGGGGAGTCGCTCCCGCGGTCCAGCGAGTAGTGGACCCATTTCCGGTCCCGCCGGTCCTTGATGAGTCCCGCCGTCCGGAGCAAAAAGAGATGCTTCGACACGGTGGACTGCCCGAGGGAGAGGATCGCGATGACCTGGCAGACGCACATCTCCCCGCCTTCGAGGATCTTGAGGATCCGGACCCGGGTGGGGTCCGAGGCGGCCTTCAACACGGACTCGTAATCGCGCAGTTTCATCTGTCGTCTCCATATCGTCAATGACCGAATTGAAAGATCGTCGCGCCTGAGCGATGATCCGTCGGGACTATCTTACACGTACCCGGAATTTCCGGGCAAGGAGGCAGATCTTGCAGTTGTTATACCGCATGCCGGCTTACCGCTGGAGGGTCCATATTTTGAACAAGGTCATGACGACGATGAGGACTCCGAAGAGCTGCTTGATCCGTGCGCTCGGCATGTAAAGGCTGGTGAGGCGGGCTCCGACGAACGACCCGGCCGCGCCGGCAACCAGGAGCACCACCGTCAAGGTCGGATCGAAGTGAGCGGTCGCCATGTGGGGAATGAGCGCGGAAAAGGAAGGGGGCGTCACCGCGAATGCGTTGATTCCCGCGGCTTTTTTCGCGTTGAATCCCGCGATCATGAGGGCCGGCATGAGCAGGAAGCCGGGTCCCACGCCGAGAAAGCCGCTCAGTACGGAGATGGGAACCGCAAGCGCGAGGAAAGGAATGGCCGCGAAGGCGACCCCCAGTCCGAGCATGCCGGATACGACGGCGAGCAGGGCCAAGCCGGCCGTGACAACGATGATTGTTTCCATGGCACCCTCCCGCCATGTGGATCATATCGCCAAATAACGAATTGACATTATAGCGCGCCGGATAAATAATAACCACCAGCCTGATTTATAATGAAACGGGAAATCGGGAACAGGGAGAATCGGAATGCGTTTTCGCCTGACCACTCGTCCCGGATCCGGGAGATCCAACGGGATCCCGGTTTGAAGCGGAAGGCGTAACCCCCGTGTCTCGCAGGATTCTTGGGATATTCGCGCATCCCGACGATGAGACGTTCCTTGCCGGAGGAACCCTGGCGAAGTATGCGGATGCCGGGTGGGAAGTGTCAGTTCTTTGCGCGACGCGCGGCGAGGCTGGACGGCGGGGAGATTACGAAAAGGAAAATCTTTCCGCCGGGGAATTCGCCTTGGTTCGACAGCGAGAGATGGAGAAAGCCTGCCGTGTCATCGGTGTGAGAAAACCGCTTTTCATGAAGTGCGCCGACGGGAGAGTCGCGAAGGATTGCCGGAATTCCGCCAAGGCGATAATTGTCCGATTCCTCCGCAAATGGAAACCGGACGTGATCATCACGTTCGGCCCGGATGGTGTCTCGGGCCATACGGATCATGTAGCGATCGGCGGGATTGCGACCGCCGCGGCACGGGAAGCCGGGATCCGTTCCTTGTACTATGTGTTGCGGTCCGAATCGCTGTCGACGTGCTGCGAACCTGAGGTACCGGTATCGCCTCCTCCCGTGACGACGGTGATCGACGTGAGCGGTTTTGGAGAGCGAAAACTCCGGGCCATGCGTTGTTATCGGAGCCAGGAGCACCTGCTGTCGGAGGACCCGGCCGTGATCAGGGACACGCTAAACGGGCCGGAGCACTTCCACCGTGCGTTTCCGGCCGAAGATGCCGGGGAAATTGAAGATCATCTGTTCGAACCGTTCTCCTGAGCGCAAGGATAGAACAGGAAAGGAAGGTAATGCGTATGGATGAACGCACCAAGGAATTGATCGCCATCGGCGCATCCGTGGGCGCCCACTGCCAGCCGTGCCTCACCTGGCACATGAAGAAAGCGCGTGAACTGGGGATCGACGACGAGGTAATCCGGGCGGCGATCGAAACGGGCCACATGGTCGAAAAAGGAGCCATGGCCGCCATGCGGAAGTTTACCGACGATGCCTTGTCCGGTAAATGACATATCGTCAAATAACGAATTGACAAAACGCATCGAAGAAACGATAATACGCTTTGCGACATCGTACGAGTTGAACCCCGGATACTCCGGGCAAGGAGGCAAATCTTGAGGAAGCTGGAAATCTACGAACCGCCGTTGTGCTGTCCCACCGGGGTGTGCGGCCCGGCGCCCGATCCCGCCCTCGCGCGGCTCCAGGAGGACATCCTCCGATGGAAGATGGTGGGCGTCGTCGTCGAGCGCCTTGCGATCAACCAGGTCCCGCAGCGCTTCATGTCGAATCCGGCGGTGGTCGACCTGCTGACCCGGGAAGGGCAGGAGGTCCTCCCGGTCGCGCTGCTCGACGGGAAGGTCGTCTGCAAGGGGAAATACCCGACGTACGACCAGGTCACCCGGGAGGGGATGTAAGTGCCCCCTCTCGCAAATATATTGGCATTCGAACGCCGCTGCATCCGCTCCGGCGTCGTTGCGCTCCCTCACCGCACTTGTAAGTACGCTTCGGTCGTGCGCCTTACCGGACGCGGCGCATCGACGTTCTCGATGCTTCAATCTATTTGCGAGAGGGCACACTGATGCCGACCTACGCGTACTTGTGCCACGCCTGCGGCCGTCCGTTCGAGATCCGGATGTCCATCCGGGAAAAAGATACGTGGAAGCCCCGTTGCCTGGTGTGCGGCAGCGCGAAGGTGGAACAGCAGCTGTTCGGATTCTCCGTCGGGAGCAGGGGTGGAACGCCCGCCTCGGGCGGATTTTGTCCGCCCGGTGGCGGCGGCGGATGCTGCGGGTGAGAAGTTAAGCGGAAAAACTACACCAAATGATGAAGGAGGCAAGATGACTCATGCATAAATACACGTTCTTTTCCGGCAAGGGGGGGGTGGGCAAAACCACTCTTGCGGCAGCCACGGCCGTTCGCACGGCGCAGGCGGGGAAACGAACCCTGATCGTCTCCACGGACCCGGCCAGCAACCTGGCCGACGTCTTCGAACGCCCCATCGGCCCCCGGGTCACCGAGATCGCGCCGAACCTGTTCGCGCTTGAGATCGATCCGGATACCGCCACGAAGGAGTACGGAGAGCGGGCTCTGGCGCCCTTGCGCGCCGTCCTCCCCCCGGACGCCATGAAGGTTCTCGAGGAACAATTCCGAAGCGCCTGCACGGTCGAGATCGCCTCGTTCGATCGGTTCACCGATTTCCTCGGGGACACGGAGTTCGACCACGTAGTCTTCGACACCGCGCCCACGGGTCACACGCTCCGATTGCTCGAGCTCCCGGTGGACTGGTCCCGGCATATCGAGGAGGCCGCGCAGGGGAACGGCCAGACGTGCATCGGGCCGGTCGCCTCCCTTCAGGGGGCCAAGGCGAAATACGACCACGCCATCGCCGCGCTCCGGGACCCCGGGGAGACGGAGTTCACGCTGGTCTGCCGTCCGGAGCGGACCTCCGTGGACGAATTGCTCCGGGCCCGGGAAGAGCTGCGGACGCTCGGAATCGGAAACTTCCGGATCGTGGTGAACGGGGTGATCCCGGTCGGGGCGGGGGGGCCGTTCGCGAATCAGTCCTCCTCCCAGCGGGAGCAGGTCCGTCGTCTTTCCAGCAGGATCGACCGACCCTGCATCGAAGTGCCCCTCCAGGGCGGGGAAGGGAAGGGTCTTTCCGCCCTGGGGCGGTTCGCCGCCATCGCCTTCGACGGGGAGGCCGATACCCTCCTCGGCGGATTCACGGGCACCCGCCCTTTCACGGGGTTCTCTCCACCGCACGTCCTGAGAAAGATGGTGACCGGCGTGACCGGGAGCAGGACGGTCGTCCTGACCGGCAAGGGAGGGGTCGGGAAAACCGTCGCGGCATGCGCACTGGCGGCTCGCCTCGCCCGGGAGGGGGGTCGTGTGCTTCTGGCAACGACCGACCCGGCGGCCCACATCGGGTCGGTTCTCTCGGCGGAGGTGTCGAGCGAAGTACGTCCCGTTCCGGGCTACCAAGGGCTGTTCGCCGTCCGGATCGACCAGAAGGAGAGCGTCGAGGCGTACAAGGCGAAGATTCTCGCCCAGGCGGCCGCGTCCGGCCACACCGGGGAAATGCTCGCCGTGGTAAAGGAGGAACTGGAATCCCCCTGCACGGAGGAGATGGCGGTCTTCGAGGAATTCTCCGGCCTGGTGGAGCGGGACGATTTCGACATCGTCGTCCTCGACACCGCCCCCACGGGACACACCTTGAGGCTTCTTGAGCTGCCGTACGACTACGCCAGGCAGGTCGAGATGATGGTGGCCGTCCGGAAGGACGACGCAGGGGCGACCGGTGCCAAGGGGAAGCTCGATGCGCTCGTCCGGCGGTTGAAGGATCCCCGGGCGACGACCTTCCTCCTCGTGATCTACCCGGAATACACCCCGATCTTCGAGGCGAAACGGGCCGCGGAAGACCTCAAGGAGTCCGGCATCGAGGTGCAGGGCGTCATCGCCAATTTTATTCTCGAAGAGGACGACTGTTCGTCTCCGTTCTCCATGTCGCGGTACTTCATGCAGCAGCACTATCTCAAGGTGGCGGAGGAGACGTTCCGGCTGCCGATCTTCAAGGTTCCCATGCTGCCGTCGGAGCCCGCGGGCAAGGAAGTCCTGGACCGAGTGGGCAGGGAGTTGCTTGGGATGGAAAACAACACACTCGCCGTACCGGAGACGGCGGCGGGAATCGAAGGAGGGTTGAGATGAAGGCGAAGGAGTTCGCGGAACAGTTCAAGGCGCTTTCGAAGGAAGACCAGATGGCCGTGCTTCGGCAGATCATGCCGGGATTCTGCGAGAGCATGATGGGTGACCCGAATGGGGTCCGGGAGATGTTTTCCCTGCTGACGGAGGAGTGCGGCGAGCGGATGGGCAACATGGTCTCCGTGATGGGGATTATGAGGGGGAGAAAAGGCGGAGCCTGCTGCGGATGAGCGATTCCCGTTCTGCGCATTCGGGGGAACCGCCGATCCCGAAACGGCTGAACGTGTTCGAGCGGTACCTGAGCCTCTGGGTCGCCCTGTGCATGGGGGTCGGCATCTTCGCCGGGAAGATGTTCCCCGCCGCGGTCGACGCCCTGAGGAGGATGGAGTTCGGCAAGGAGAGCCAGATCAACATCCCGATCGCGGTCCTCATCTGGCTGATGATCTACCCGATGATGCTCAAGGTGGACTTCACCTCGATCCTCGGGGTGCGGAAACGCCCCAAGGGGCTGATCGTCACCCTCGTCGTCAATTGGCTGGTGAAGCCGTTTTCCATGGCGCTTATCGGATACGTCTTTTTCAAGCACCTGTTCCTGCCATGGATCGGTCCGGAACTCGCGGACCAGTACCTCGCCGGGACGATCATCCTCGCGGCCGCGCCGTGCACGGCGATGGTCTTCGTCTGGAGCTACCTGACGGACGGGGACCCGGCGTACACCCTGGTACAGGTATCCGTGAACGACCTGATCATGCTCGTCCTGTTCGCCCCGATCGTGAAGTTCCTGATCAGCGGCGCCTCCTCGCTGACGGTGCCGTTCATGGTGCTTATCTATGCGGTAGTCTTCTTCATCGTCATCCCTTTAGCCGCCGGGGTCGTCTCCAGGACCTTGCTGATCCGCGCCAAGGGAACCGCCTGGTTCGAGAAGTTCCTGTCGGTCCTCCACCCCGTGACGGTCGTCGCGCTGCTGGCCACCCTCGTGTGCATCTTCGCCTTCCAGGCCGACAACATCACCGCCCGCTCGTTTCACATCCTCCTGATCGCCGTCCCGATTCTCATCCAGGTCTACTTCAACTCGTCGCTCGCCTACGGGTTGATGAAGTGGATGAAGGTTCCCCACAACGTGGCGGCCCCCGGGGCGCTTATCGGGGCCTCCAACTTCTTCGAACTGGCCGTCGCCACGGCGATCGCCCTCTACGGCCCAGGATCCGGCGCGGCGCTGGCCACGGTGGTCGGGGTTCTTGTGGAAGTTCCCGTCATGCTCTCCGTCTGTTCGTTCTGCAACCGGACCCGCCACTGGTTCCCCGCTGGTACAAGTGCCTGATACCGCGAACCGGGTCTTATAAGACCCCCCCCTCGCCCCGATCCTCCCGCCGCCCAATTCTGGTATCCTTCCGATGAAACCCCCGGAAAAAGGAGGGCGAGGCAATTGCATCGGAGACCATGGTGATGGATCCGAAGGCGTCGAGTCATCGGTGGCGGTTCTTCCGCGCGGGAGGATTCGACCAGGTCCTCCTCGAAACGGGTGTCGATCTTACGTCGCTCGGGGCGCTGGACCAGAAGCTCTGGGTGGCCCTTTCCTGCCCTGTTTCCGGGATCGAGTTCGACGCGAAGAGCCTCGCGTTCGTCGACGCGGACGCGGACGGCCACATCCGTGCCCCCGAGATTCTCGCCGCCGTCCGGTGGGCGGGGAAGGTACTGAAGGACCCGGACCATCTCATCCGTCGGGAGGACCGCCTGCCGCTGTCGGCCATCGACGACGGGACGGAAGAGGGGAGAGCGGTTCTGGGCGGTGCGAAGCTGGTGCTCTCGGTCCTCGGAGAGCCCGAGGCGACGGAGATCACCCTCGACGACGTGAGCGACACGGCGCGGATCTTCTCCCAGGCGCGGTTCAACGGAGACGGGATCGTGCCGGCGAAGTCGGCGGAAGACCCCGCGCTGGCGTCGGTGATCGGGGACATCATCCGTTCCATGGGCGGGGAGAGCGACCGCGGCGGCGAACCGGGGGTGACGGCCGGGGCGATCGAGCGGTTCTATACGGAGGCGAAGGCGATCGCGGACTGGTGGGATGCGGTCGGGAAGCCGGAGACCCATCCGTTCGGCGCCGACACGGCGGCGCGGTACGAACTCTTCCGCTCCCTGAAACCGAAGGTCGAGGATTATTTCCAGCGATGCCGGCTGGCCGCGTACGACGGCCGGTCGGCGGCGCTGCTCGGACCCGCGGAAGCCGACTATCAGAAGCTGGCCGCGACGACGTTGCGGGGGGACACGGAGGCGGTGGCCGGGTTTCCGCTCGCGGTGGCGGCGGCGGAGAAAGCGTTGCCCCTTGCGGACGGTTTGAACCCCGTTTACGCCGACGCGGTTCGGAGGTTCGCGCGGGAGGTCGTCCTGCCGGTCCTGGGCGGCGCGGATGCGCTTCCGGACGACGGGTGGGGGAGGCTCTGCGCGCGCTTCGCGCCGTACGAGGCTTGGCTTGAATCGAAACCGGCGACGACGGTGGAGCCGCTCGGCGAGGAGCGGGTGCGGACGATACTCGCGGAGGACGGCAGGACGGCGCTTCTGGATCTCGTCGTGCGGGACAAGGCCGTGGAGCCGGAGGTGGACGCCATCCTCTCGGTGGAACGACTGCTCCGGTACTGCCGCGACCTGCACCTCCTGGTGAACAACTTCGTCTCCTTCCGTGACTTCTACACACGCAAGGGGAAGGCGACGTTCCAGGCGGGCACCCTGTACCTCGACGGCCGCAGCTGCGACCTCTGCGTTTCGATCACGGATGTCGCCAAGCATGCGGAGATCGCGACGCTCTCCCGCGTCTGCCTGGTGTACTGCGACTGCGTGCGTCAGGGAGGCGTGGAGAAGAGGACGATCGCCGCCGCCTTCACGGCGGGCGATTCCGACTTCCTCACGGCCGGGAGAAACGGGGTCTTCTACGACCGGAACGGGCAGGACTGGGACGCCACGATCGTGCGGATCCTCGAGCACCCGATCAGCGTCCGGCAGGCGTTCTGGGCTCCGTACAAGCGGCTTGCCCGCCTGATCGGGGACCAGATGCAGAAGCTCTCCGCCGCGCGCTCCAAGGCGGCGGACGATCGGGCGGCGCTGCGGGCGATATCGGCGACGCAAAACATGGCGGCGGGGAAGCCGGTGCCCCCGCCCCCGCCTCCCTTCGACGTGGCGAAGTTCGCCGGGATCTTCGCGGCGATCGGCCTGGCGATCGGCGCCATCGGCACCATGCTCGCCGCCGTCCTGTCGGGGGTCCTCAAGCTCCCCTGGTGGCAGTTCCCGATCGTCATCGCGGTGATCCTCCTGGTGATCTCCCTCCCCTCGGTGCTCCTCGCCTGGTTGAAGCTGCGGAAGCGGAATATCGGCCCGATCCTGGACGCCAACGGGTGGGCGGTCAACGCACGCGCGAGGATCAACATCCCGTTCGGAACCTCGCTGACCGCCGCAGCCCGCATTCCGGAGGGCGCGGAGCGGTCGCTCGCCGACCCGTTCGAGGAAGAGAAACGTCCGTGGAAACTTTACCTGGTCCTCGCAGCGGTTCTCGCCGCCGCGCTGGTCCTATGGCGGCAGGGATACCTCGCGCTGTGGTTCGGGATGTGAGGGCGCGCGCGGGGGATCCTCAGACGTCGAGCACGACGACGGCGCGCCAGCCGGAGGGGGTCTTTTCCACGGAAAGACGGTGCAGGGTGACCGCCTTGACGTCCGCGAGGAGGGGGTGCTTCTCCGGGTCGATCGTCTCCCCGGACGCGTCGGCGTGGAGTCGATACCCCGACCCGGTCTCCTCGATTTGCAGATCGCTTACCCGCAGCAGGAGCTGCTCGGCGTCCTTGTGGTAGACGAGCTCCTGGAGGAGCTCGAACAGGAGGAGATCCAGGGAATCGGCGGCAAGGGAGAAGACGCGTCGCTCCCGGAGATCGACCGTTCCGATGTCCTCCACCATCGTATTGAGCGTCGCGTCGGCCGCGGCGAGAAACGTCTCCTCCGCCGTGGCGCCCCACGCCTCGAACGCAACGTCCGCCGTGGCGATCTCTTCCAGGTATCGGTACGTCGGGGTCATCCCTTCACGTCGCCCACCGGGAGCAGGCGGATCACCCGCCGGCGATTCCACATCCATCCTATCGCGAGGCGCTAAGTGTTGCGTTTCATGAATACGGTGTCGCACCGAGAGGGCCGATGCGCCGCATCCGGCAAGGCGTCGCGACCGAGGCGTACTGGGCAAGTACGGTGAGGGAGCGCAACGAAGTCGGGGCGGATGCAGCGGGCCTCGAATGCAACCGTATTCATGAAACGCAGCACTAAGCGACGGGTTCCCGCCGGAGCAGCTCCTTTCCCACCCAGTGGGCGGCGAACTGGTATGCGATGCGGCCGCTCCGGTCCCCCTTCCGCTGGGACCAGAGAATCGCCTCGTCCCGCGCCTCCTTCGTCCAAGGCAGGCGGGCGTCGTGTTTTCCGCACATCTTCTCCACCCAGCGCCGAACCACCTCGACATACAGGTCCTGCGAAAACGGGTGGAAGGCGACCCAGATCCCGAATCGTCCGGAGAGGGAGATCTTCTCCTCCACGGCCTCCCCGTGGTGGATCTCCCCTCCCGCCATCATCGCGCCGCGGTTGTCGCTCTCGTATTCCGGGACCAGGTGCCGCCGGTTGGACGTCACGTAGATCAGGACGTTTTCCGGCGGCGCGTACACCGAGCCGTCGAGGGCGCTCTTCAGCATCTTGTAGCTCGATTCCCCCGTCTCGAAGGAGAGGTCGTCGGAGAAGAGGATGAAATTGTAGGGGAGCCCCTTCACCTCGTCCACGATGGAGGGAAGATGGACGAGGTCGTCCTTGTCGACCTGTATGATCCGCAGCCCCCGGGGGGCGTACGCATCGAGGAGCGCCCGAACGAGCGACGACTTCCCGGTGCCGCGCGACCCCCACAGAAGGATGTTGTTCGCGGGGAGGCCGGCGAGGAATTGACGGGTGTTCTCCTCCACCACCCTTTTCTGCTCCTCGATGCCGAGCAGGTCCTCCAGGTGGAGATTCTCCACGTTTTCGATCGGTTCGAGGTACCCCGAGAAGGAGCGCTTCCGCCAGTTCGCGGCGACGCACTCCGCCCAGTCGATCCGGGGCACGGGGCGCGGCAGCAGCGTCTCGAGGGAGGAAAGAACCCGTTTCAGCTGCGCGGTCAGTTCCGGATCCGGATCCATGTCCACTCCTGTCGTCGTGATCTTGCCCTCGACGCGGTCACGCCCCTGCGAACAGGGGGGACTTCCGCACGAGAGCCTCCGCGAGGGCGGACAGCTCCCCGCGAAGATCCGGGTCGAGCGCCTGCAGCCACCTCCGGGGGATCGCGTCGAACCCGTACCGGGCGCCCGCGATCGCGCCGGCGATGGACCCCGTCGTGTCCGCGTCGCCCCCCCGGTTCACCGTTCTCACGACGCACTCCTCGAAGCTGTCCGTGCAGAAGAAGGCGTCGAACACCGTCCGAAGCGTGTCCACCACGTAGCCGGACGATTCGCCATCATACTTCTCGAAGCGGAACTCCGGGTGCCGCGCGGCCAATTCTTCCGCCGCCTCGCGCAGGTCCCGCGGGGGCGCGCAGAGAAGTCCCCGTTGGATCATCGTTCCCAACGAGACGCACGCCGCGTCGGACAGCGGGTGATGGTGGGTGATGCGCGCCTGCTCGACCGCGAGGCGGGAGAGAAGTTCCTCGTCCCCGAGCGCGTAGATCGCGACCGGAGCGACCCGCATCGCGGCGCCGTTTCCCGCCCCCCGCTCGTCGTGCGGAGCTTCCAACTGTCCCTTTTCCATGAACTCCTCGATCCCGCGCCGGCAGGTGGCCCCCACGTCCGCGGGATTCCCCGACAGCCAATGGGCAAACCGGTCCGCGATCGGCCCGAGACTCCACCGTCCCGATCCGACGATTCCCCTCGCGACGCAAAGCGTCATTTCCGTGTCGTCGGTGACCTGACCCGGCGACAACTTCAACCAGCCGCCGCCGACGATCTCCCGGTGGACGCCGAACCGGTCGCGGATCTCGGCCGGCGTCATGAATTCGGTAGTCGCCCCCAGCGCGTCTCCCACGGCGACGCCGAACAGCGTCGCCCGCGCGCGGTCCACG
>Ga0302046_10002964_pt1 | contig 15577 bp, 19 predicted proteins | sample RVTome_11_FD_200261 | JGI IMG/M metagenome (GOLD analysis project Ga0302046, IMG submission 200261) | Soil microbial communities from uranium-contaminated site in the Upper Colorado River Basin, Wyoming, United States - RVT147D111 (version 2) ...
CGCACTACCAGGCGGTGGTCTACGTCGGGCTCATGGCGCGCGTCAGCGGCACGTTCCAGAGCGCGGAAACCGCGGCCGGGCGCGCGCGCACCCGGGCGCAAATTCTGACGCTCGATTCCGGCACGGTGGCACTCGGCCAGGGACTGATCGTCATGCGCGCGGCCGAGGCCGCCGCGGCCGGCGGCGATGCCGAAACCGTGCGGCAGGCCGCGATCGCCGCCGCGGGCCGCACCCGCACCTGGGGTTGCCTGGTCACGCTCGAGTTCGCCGTCAAAGGCGGCCGCGTCCCGCCCTCGATCAAGATCGTCGCGGATCTCTTGCGGGTCACGCCGATACTCGCGGTACGGACCGACGGCAGTCTCGGCATCGGCGGCGTGCTGTTCGGGCGCAGGAATCCGTACCGGCGCTTCGGCAAGTTCCTGCGGCGCCGCCTCGACCCGGACCGGCGCTGGCGCATCGGCATTTCGCACGCGAACGTGCCCGACGGCGCGGCGCGGGTGCGCGATGCGATCGCGGAAGGCCTGTCGCGAGCGGAAATCCTGCCGATCATTCCGCTCGGCACGGCGCTCGGCGTGCACGGCGGCCCGGGCTGCGTCGTCGTCGCCGCGCAGGATCTCGGCGGCTGAACGGCGGGACGGCCGGCACGCGAATGCGATAACATCGCGGCAGGTTGGAGGGCGACAAACCGAAACGACAGCAGGGTGGTCATCGTGCAGGCGACGTTGCTCCTTTCGATTTCTGCCAGCCTGTGTCTCCTCGCCATGCCCGCGGCCGCGGGCGCGCCGCCGGCCAGCCAGCTTCGTGCCGACTGCAAGGCCTATTCCACCGCGCCGGACAGCCCTGACGGCCGGCGGTGTCTCGCCTATATTCAGGGTTTTGTCGATGGGATCGTCGCGGCCAGCAGGCCCGTCGCACAGACCGCGACGACCCAAGTCGAGAAGAACGAGACCTTCAGCGAACGCGCGCTACGCACGCGCCTGCGCGAGCGCGACAGGAATCCGCCGCGGGCCGACGCGGCAGTGTGCGTCGCGGACTCCGTTCCGACCGCCGAAGTCGTCACGCAGGTCGTCGCGCACTTCGATGCGAATCCACCTGCCGCCGGGGACGCTGCGGCCGCCGCGGTCTACGCCGCCCTGCTGGCCCGGTTCCCCTGCAAGCCGGCCGCGCGATAGGTCATGCGCGCGACGCTCACGCTGCTGCTGCTTGGCGTCACCTGGTTGCTGTGGTCCGGTATCTACGAACCGGTCATCCTCGTGCTTGGCTTGCTGTCATGCCTGCTCGCGCTTTTCCTCGCGTATCGCATGGGATTCTTCAGGCACGGGATTTTCTCGCTGCACGTGTCGCCGCGGCTGCCGCGATTCTGGGCCTGGCTGCTGGTCGAGATCGTCAAAGCCAATCTGACCGTCGCCACGGTGGTACTGCGGCCGCACAGGAGGATCAGCCCGACTGTCGTCGACATCCGCACCCACGCGGGCCCGATCGGCCAGACACTGCTCGCCAACGCCATCACGCTGACGCCGGGCACCGTCACGCTCGACGTCGACGAGGGCCGGCTGCGTGTGCACTGCTTGACCCGAGCCGCGGCCGACGCGCTGCTGGCCGGCGAGATGAACCGTCGCGTGGCATCCGTTACGGCGGATTGACCGTGTACTACGTCGTCACCACTGCCATTCTCGTCACCATGGCACTCGCGCTCGTGCGCGCGCTGCTCGGCCCCACGGTCTACGACCGGGTACTGGCCGTCAACATGTTCGGCACCAAGACCGTGCTGCTGGTCGCGATCGTCGCGTTCCTGTCCGGGCGGCCGGACTTTCTCGACCTGGCGCTTGCGTATGCACTGATCAACTTCGTCGGCGTGCTGGCAGTGCTCGAGTTCTTCCGGAAGAAACGCCATTTTGAGCGTCGCCCGTGATCGTCGACGCGCTCAGCTTCACGATGCTCGCGCTTGGCGGCTTCTTCGTGTTCATGGGCGGTCTTGGGGCGCTTCGCTTGCCGGACCTTTACACGCGCATGCACGCCGCAAGCCTCACCGACAGTCTCGGCACGCTGCTGACACTCGGCGGAATCATGCTGCAGGCCGGCTGGTCGCTCGCGACCATCAAGCTGCTGACGATTCTGTTCTTCCTGATGATGACGGGACCGACGGCATCGTATGCACTGGCAAACGCGGCGCTGCTCTCGGACGACAAGGACGCGCCCGGCGCGCCGCCGGCGACCGGCAACTGAGATGGTTACGGCATTCGGAATCGCGCTTCTGACGCTGCTGGTCGTGACCGCGGTCGCAGTCGTCGTCACGCCGAACCTGTTCGTCGCCGTCATGCTGATGAGCATCTTCAGCCTGCTGATGGCCGCCACTTTCTTCATCCTCGACGCCGCCGATGTCGCCCTCACCGAAGCCGCCATCGGCGCGGGCATGTCGACGATCCTGTTTCTGGGCGCGCTGGCGCTGATTGCCGAACGCGAGGCGCGGGGATCCGGCAGGAGACGCTGGCTGCCGCTCGCGGTCATCGCCCTGACTGCCTTCACTATCATCTATGCCACCTTCGACAAGCCGCGACTCGGAGACCCCTCGGCACCGGTGCACCAGCACGTTGCGCCCTGGTACCTCGAGCAGACGCCGGTGCTCATGGAAATGTCCAATGTCGTGACGGCCGTGCTCGCCAGCTTCCGCGCCTACGACACGCTCGGCGAAGTGCTCGTCATCCTGACGGCGGGACTCGGCGTGATGCTGATCCTCGCCAACGGCCGTCCCGACCTGTCGCGCCAGGGGCGCGCTGCCGCGGCCACCGGCCTGCGCCATCACCTGATTCCGCGCGTCGTGGGGCAGCTGCTGATTCCGTTCATCGTGCTGTTCGGACTTTACCTGCAGTTTCACGGCGAATTCGGCCCGGGCGGCGGATTCCAGGCCGGCGCCATCATCGCGGTCGGCATCGTGCTGCATGCGCTGCTGGAAGGCGAGGCCGCCGGCCGCGCGATCCTGCCGACGCCGCTGCTGGTCGGGATGATGGCCGGAGGAGCCCTACTGTACTGCGCGGTCGGCATCGTCGGCATGCTGCTGGGCGGAAATTTCCTGGACTACGCGGTTCTCTCGGCAGACCCGGTCGCCGGCCAGCAACTCGGCATCCACCTGGTCGAGGCCGGCGTGGGCATCACGGTCACCAGCTCGCTGGTCGCCGCGTTCCACGCGTTCGCCGACCGCGAGCCCGCCGCATGAAGCTGTTCGGTCTGTACAACTATTGGGTGTTCGCCCTGTTGCTGATGATCGGGCTGTATGCCGTGATCGCCAAGCCGAACCTGGTCAAGAAACTGCTGGGGTTGTCGATCTTCCAGTCGGCCGTGTTCCTGCTGTACATCAGCATGGCCAAAGTGGACGGCGGCACGGCACCGATCATCCAGCACGCGGGCGAACCCCAGGTGTTCTCCAATCCGTTGCCACACGTGCTGATCCTGACTGCAATCGTGGTCGGGATCTCCACGATCGCTCTCGGACTCGCGGTCGTCGTGCGAATCCGTGAAGAATTCGGAACCATCGAAGAGGATGAAATCCAGGCCCCGGATCGCGACCGGTGATGTGGCAGGAGCAGCTTCCCGCCCTGGCCATCGCCGTGCCGCTCGCCGCGGCGCCACTCGCCGCACTGCTACGCGGTCATTCCGCGTCCTGGGCGCTGGCCACGCTGGCCAGCACCGTGTCGCTGATCGTCGCCGTGCTGCTGGCAATTGCGGTCGGCGACGTCGATCCGATCTCGTATGACGTCGGGTCGTGGCCCGCGCCCTACGGCATCGAACTGCGCATCACCAGTTTCAGCGCGCTGCTGCTGACGATCATCACCGGGGCGTCGAGCGTCGTCCTGATCGGCGGCAAGCAGAGTCTCGATGCGCAGATCACGCCGTCCCGCAGGCCGTTTTTTTTCGCCGCTTGGCTGTTGGCGGTTGGCGGGCTGGCCGGCATCGTCGCATCCGGCGACGCCTTCAACATTTTCGTGTTCATGGAGGTCTCATCGCTCGCGACCTACATCCTGATCGCGGGCGGCTCCGAGCCACGCGCGCTGATCGCCGTCTTCAAGTACCTGATCATGGGCACGATCGGCGCGACCTTCTACCTGATCGGGATCGGTCTCATCTACATGATGACCGGCACGCTCAATCTGACCGACATGGAAACCCGCATCCAGGACGTGTCCGATCTCAAGCCCATTCTTGCGGCGGTGGGCTTTGTCACGCTCGGGCTGATGCTCAAGGCGGGCGTGTTTCCGCTGCATGTCTGGCTGCCGAATGCCTACGCCTGGTCGCCTCACATCGTGACGGCCTTCATCGCCGCATGCTCGACCAAGGTCTCGCTGTACGTGCTGCTGCGATTCGATTTCATGGTGTTCCAGGGCAGCCTGGCCGGACACGACATCCAGTTTTCGGGATTCCTGATGCCGCTCGCCGTGCTGACGGTGCTGGTCGCCTCCGGCGTCGCGATGTTCGAAGGCAATCTCAAGCGCCTGCTCGCGTATTCGTCGGTCGCGCAGGTCGGCTATATCGTGCTGGGGGCGAGCCTGATGACGGTATCCGGGCTCACGGCGGGCATCGTCCACATGTTCAATCATGCGCTGGCCAAAGGAACGATGTTCCTGGCGGTTGCATGCATTGCGACGCGGCTGACGTCGCTGCGACTCGAGGACCTGGCCGGCATCGGACGGCGGATGCCGTGGAGCATGGCGGCCTTCCTGCTCGCGGCGCTCGGCCTGATCGGCATCCCGGGAACCGCCGGCTTCATCAGCAAGTGGTATCTGGTCCTGGCCGCGCTGGAAGCGGGCACGCTCGGTGTCCTGCTGGTCGCCGTCATCCTGATCAGTTCGCTGATGGCCGTCTACTACGTCTGGCGCATCGTCGAAGTCGCCTGGTTTCGCGCGCCGGCGGCGGCCGGACCCGTCACGCGCGAGGTCCCGCCGATGATGCTCGCAATCCTCTGGGCGGCGGCGCTGGCGAACGTCTGGTTCGGGCTGCAGCCAGGCCTGCCCTTGGCGTTGTCGGGCGCGGCCGCGACCTCCCTGCTCGGACATCTGAAATGAGCGGCGCTTCGCTCATCCTGCTGGCCATCGCCCTGCCGCTCGCGGGCGCCCTCGGCATTGCGCTGACGCATGCCCGCCCGAATCTGCGCGAGGCCGTGAGTCTCGCCACGGCGGCGGGGCTCGCGGTCGTCGTCTGGACTCTGTTGCCCGAGGTGCTGGCCGGCGCGAGGCCGTCGTTCGAACTGATGACGCTGATGCCCGGACTCGCGATCCGCTTCGCGGTCGAGCCGCTCGGCGCGCTGTTCGCCTCGCTCGCCTCGCTGCTATGGATCGTCAACACGATCTATTCGATCGGCTACATGCGCGGCAATCGCGAGCGGCACCAGACCCGGTTCTACATCCTGTTTGCGGTCGCGCTCTTTGCGACGATCGGCATCGCCTTCGCCGGCAACCTGATCACCCTGTTCATATTTTACGAGGTGCTCACGCTGTCGACCTACCCGCTGGTCGCCCACAAGGGCGATGCGAAGACGGTCGCATCGGCCCGGGTCTACCTGGGCGTGCTGCTCGCCACATCCATCGGCCTGCTGCTGCCCGCGATCATCTGGACCTGGCGGACCGCCGGCACCGTGGACTTCACGCCGGGCGGAATCCTCGACGGCAGGATCAGCGGCCCGGCGGTGGGTCTGCTGCTCGCGCTCTTCATGTTCGGCACCGGCAAGGCGGCGCTGATGCCGGTCCATCGCTGGCTGCCAGCCGCGATGGTCGCGCCGACGCCGGTCAGCGCCCTGCTGCACGCCGTGGCGGTGGTCAAGGCGGGCGTATTCGTGGTCACCAAGCTGGTCGTCTATGTCTTCGGCGTGGATTTCCTGCATGCGCAGGCGAGCGCCGGATGGCTGCTGTACGTGGCGGGCTTCACCACCATCGCCGCAAGCGTCGTGGCGCTGCGCCAGGACAATCTCAAGCGGCTGCTGGCCTATTCGACCGTGGCCCAGCTCTCCTATGTCACGCTCGCCGCCGCGCTGTACCGGCCGGCGGCGGAAGTCGGCGCGGCGTTGCACATCGCCGCGCACGGCCTCGGCAAGATCACGCTCTTCTTCGCGGCCGGCAGCATCTACACGGCGGCGAAGAAAACCGAGATCAGCCAGCTCGACGGCATCGGCCGGCGCATGCCCTGGACACTCGCGGCGTTCACGATCGGCGCGCTCGCGATGATCGGCCTGCCGCCCACCGCCGGGTTCGTTTCCAAGTGGCAGATCCTGATGGGCTCATTGGAGTCCGGCGCCTGGTTCGCGGTCGCCGTGATCGTCGTCAGCACCGCGCTGAACGCCGCATACTTCCTGCCGATCGTGCATCGCGCTTGGTTCCGGACGGAGAGTTCCGCGCCGGCCGCCGGTCACGGCGAGGCGCCGTGGCCGGTCGTCCTCGCCGTCACGGCGACCGCGGCGCTGACCGTGGCCTTCTTCTTCTTTCACCGACCGGTGCTGGAGCTGGCATGGCAGATCGTCGGGGCAGCCCCTTGAGCCGCGGATCGCAGGGCGACGATCACTGGCTGGTCCGTCCGCGGACCATCCGCCGGTTGTGGATCGCCTTTGCCCTCGTGCTCGCGTTCACCGTGCTGGCGCAAGCCGGCGTCGCGATCAAGGCATATTTCGGCATCGACGGCTGGCCGGGTTTCGCCGCCGCGTTCGGCTTTCTGTGCTGCCTGTTGCTGGTGCTGGTCGCGCAGCTGCTCGGCCGGCTGCTGAAGCGCCCGGACGATTACTACGATGCCTGATCTGTTGCCGCCGGGTCTCTGGCTCGCGGGCGGCGCGCTGCTGATCGGCGTATTGCGCGGCCCGGCGCGCGCGGCACTCGTCCTCGCATTGCCGCTCGTCACGCTGTGGGCGGTCTGGCAGGTTCCGGACGGCATCGTCGCTTCGCGCGAATTCCTGGGATTCGTCATCGAGCCCGTCGAGGGAAGCCCGGTGCGCCGGCTGTTTGCGGTCATCTTCTCGCTGATGGCCTTCGCCGGCGGGTTGTTCGCCTTCCGGCAGGCGGGCGGCCGCGAACTGGCCGCGGCCAGTTTGTATGCGGGATCGGCGGTCGGTGTCTGCTTCTCCGGCGACCTCGTCAGCCTGTTCGTCTGGTGGGAACTCATGGCGATCGGCTCGATGCTCGTCGTGTGGTGCGGCGACCGCCAGGCCACGCGTGCCGCGGGCCTGCGCTACGCGATCATGCACCTGACCGGGGGCGCGCTGCTGATGGCCGGGATCGCCGCGCATGCCACGGCGACCGGATCGATCGACGTCGCGGCGCTGACGGCCACCACGCCGGCAAACTGGATGATCCTCGCGGGTCTGCTGGTCAACGTCGCGGCCCCGCCGGTGTCGGCGTGGCTGGCCGACGCCTACCCGGAGTCAAGCGCGACCGGCGCCGTGTTCCTGTCGGCGTACACGACCAAGGCCGCCGTGCTCGCTCTGATCCTTCTGTTCCCCGGCGAGCCGGTCCTGATGGCGATCGGCACGTGGATGATCTTCTACGGCATCCTCTATGCGCTGCTCGAAAACGATGCCCGGCGCATCCTCGCCTACTCGATCGTGAACCAGGTCGGTTTCATGGTCTGCGCGATCGGCATCGGGACCCAAGTGGCGCTGAACGGCGCTGCGGCGCACGCCTTCGCGCACATCATCTACAAGGCGCTGCTGTTCATGAGCGCGGGCGTCGTCGTGTACCGGACCGGCCTGCACCGCTGCACCGAACTTGGCGGGCTGTTCCGCACGATGCCGCTGACGGCGGTCTGCGGCATTGTCGGCGCGCTGTCGATCTCGGGCTTTCCGCTGACGTCGGGTTTCACGACCAAGACGCTGATCTCGGAGGCTGCGAAGGGCGACGGCTTGATGCTGCTTTACTTCCTGCTCGCGGCCGCTTCCGCCGGCGTGTTCCTGCACGCCGGCATCAAGTTCCCGTGGTTCGTGTTCTTCCAGAAGGATTCCGGACTGCGGCCGCGCGATGCGCCGTGGAACATGGCCGCCGCGATGTTGCTGTTCTCCTTCCTGTGTCTCCTCATCGGTGTGTATCCGCAGCCGCTTTACGCGTTGCTGCCGTATCCGGTGGATTTCGACGCCTACACGGCCGGCAATGTGCTGTTCTACCTGCAGCTCCTGCTGTTCTCCGGGCTCGCGTTCTTCCTGCTGCTGCCGCTGATGAAACGCACGCAGACGCTCACACTGGACTTCGACTGGTTATGGCGGGTGGCGCTTTACCGGCTCGGCGCGGGCGCTCTCGCGACCATGGACCTCGCCGCGGAACGCGTCGTGCAAATGAGCCGCTTCGCCGGCGCCCGGCTGGCGTCGGGATTGCGCCGGCATTTCGGCGAGGACGGCGGGTTTGCGCGTTCCTGGCCGATCGGGACCACGGCGCTGTGGCTCGCAGTGCTGCTCAGCTTCTATGTGCTGATTCACTACCTGTGACGCTGCGGCCGCGCCGGCGCGTCAGCAACCGGATGTAGATCACCAGATTGATCGCGATGACGATCACACCGAGCGCCACCTGCATGCTGCGTGTCAGCCCGGCCGGATAGATCAAGGCCGTCAGGTAGTGCTCAATGAAGCCGCCGGCGTAGCCGCCCTCGCCGCCGAGGGCACGCAGCCGGTTCTCGAGCGGCGTCAAGGGGCAGATCCAGCCGAAGACCTCGATCAGCACGCCCCAGACAACCGCGGGCAGGTGCAGCCAGGCGAGCCACGGCGCGCGCAACACGACGAGCCCGCCCAGCACGACGAACAGGATGAACCCGAGGTGCAGGACGAGGACCGCGTCCGCCAGGAAGCGGTAGATCACTGCACCCGGGTCACCGGCCGGTTTTCCGCGCTCCAGCGCAGGTAGTCGCCTTTCAGGTGGAACAGGCGCGTGAATCCTGCGTCTCCCAGCACCTCGAGCGCCTGCGCCGTGCGATTGCCGCTGCGGCAGTACACCACGATGTCACGCGAGCGCGCGTCCGAGAGCTCCGCGATACGTGCCGCAAGTTCCGTGTGCGGAATGTTGAGCGCGCCGGGGATGTGGCCCTCCGCGTACTCGGCGGGCGTGCGCACGTCGAGCACGACGAGCGACTGGTCGCCCCAGGCCTGGCGCTCACCGAGCGTTTTCGGCTCGATCGAGCGCGGCCCGGCGGCCACGGCCGTGCAGGCGATCGTGAATGCGAGCAGGATGAGCGGCAGGCGCCGCATGGCTCAGTTCTCCAGCACGAAAGTGATCCGCAGGCGCACGCGGTAGCCGGTCACCTTGCCGTTATCCACCGTCACTTCCTGGTCGGCGACCCAGGCGCTCGTGATGTTCTTGAGCGTCTTGCTCGCGCGCTTGATGCCCTTCTGGATCGCGTCCGCGAAGCTCTTCTCGGAAGTGGACGTGATTTCACTGACTTTGGCGATGGTCATGGGCTGCTCCTTGCGGTGTCGGAGTTCCGGTCCCCGGCGGGAATGATAACGCTACGGCCGCCGGATGCGGGGCCGTTATCATGCGGGCTCGAGAGGAGAAGTCCATGCTCCGCAAGACACGTAGTGCGCTGCTGCGCGGGCTCATCGTCGTGTTGCCGATCTTCTTCACGCTGTGGCTCCTGTGGTGGCTCGCCAGTTCGACCGAATCCCTGCTGAAGAGAGCCATGCTGCTGGTGATTCCGGCCGAGCTCTACCGCCCGGGCATGGGCTTCGTTGCGGCCGTCGTGCTGCTGATCGCGATCGGCTTCCTGTTCAACACGGTGCGGGTGCGGGGCGCGCTGGCGTCCTGGGAGGGTTACCTCGACCACATTCCGGTGGTCAAGACGGTCTATGGCGCGATTCGCGACTTCATGAAGCTGCTGCCGGCAGGCGGCAAGCGCCGCGAGCTGCAGCGGGTGGTGCTGGCACGGTTCGGCGATATCCAGCTGATCGGCTTCGTGACGCGCGACGACGCCTCGCAACTCGGAATCGTCGACGCCGAGGATGATCTGATCGCCGTGTATTTTCCGATGAGCTACCAGATCGGCGGTTACACGATGCTGCTGCCGCGCTCGAGCGTCGTGCCGCTCGACCTCTCGGTTGAAACAGCCATGCGCCTGGTCCTGACCGGCGGGGTCTCCGGCGGAACCTGACGGTGCCAGTTATTTTTCGATCTTGGTGATCTTCGAGCCTTCGAAGGTCAGGTTATACATCAGGCCCTTGTTCGAATAGACGAAACCGATGATCGGCTTCTTGGCGGTCTCGGTATCGATCTGCCCGCCGGCGCCGAGCGTCGCGAGCGCGACGCTGCCGTCGACACCGGCTTTCCAGCCGCTGCTCTTCTGAAACTTGTCGAGCTCGCTCTTGCTCATGAAGAGGATAGCCTGGCTCTTTTTCTGGAGCCCGAGCTGGAAGCCGATCGAGCCGGCGGCGATGTTGTAGTACCCGACCGTCCTGCCGCCGACGATGAGCGCGCCCTCGCCGTACTCGCCGCCGATTCCGATGCCGCCCTTCACGACCTCGGGGAACACGAGCATCCCGGCAGCGCCGGCCGCGAGTTCTTTGGCCGCGCTCGACTGCTTGTAAAGCTCCTCCGTCGCCTCGCGCACCTTGGCATCGAGCTCTTCCTTCGACGCGGCGCTGGCCGGCAGGGTGGCGAACAGCAGCAGCGTGGCTGCGAACAGCGATTGGATCAGACGTTGCATCAAGATCTCGTCAAGCGTAAGCGGCGCGGGGCCGGTTCTGGGAATAGACGAGCTCGACGTGGCGGATGCCAGAGGTGCAGCGCGCCACGCGCTTGACCGCCTGCACGAGGCGCAGCAACAGGTTGTAGTTCGCGCGCGGGCCGCCGACCGCAAACGCCTCGGCCACGACGAGATGGAGCACCGTGATGCGCTCGAAGCTGTCGCGCACATAGAGGATCACGCCAACCGGTCGCGACAACCTGCCCTCGCGCTCGACGGCGAACAGGCATTGCGCGTCGGACGGACCCGCGACCCGGACACGCAAGGACTTGCCTTCGGTCACGATCTCGGGCGGGCCGTAACGGGTGATGGCCGTCTCGATGCCCTTGCGGACGCGGTGCTGGCGCCCGTTGAAGAACAGCAGCACTTCGAGCTGGTGGTAATGCTCGGCCGGCAAACTCGATACGAAGGCGATCTGTCGCGTAATGGCCGCCACTCCCGTTGCAGCCCCCGCCTGGCGCGGGGTCAGGTCACCTTACTTGGGGTCTCCGGCCCGTGTCGAGATTCAAACATTTCCGTGAAAGTCGAAAAAAGGAAGTGTAATGTGGCGCCCCGGCAACGCCAAAAGGCCCCCTGTGGACACCCTGGGGATACATTTTCGCAAGTAGCGGAGACAGTGGGGTTTTTCGAAGTTCGTCCCGGGACCGCCAGCGGAAACGCGACCTGTGTCTCGTTCGCCACGACCGATTTTGTCAAAGATTGACGCATCTGTCCGCCATGGGCGCCGCGCGCCTATGACGCCGTAATTTGCGCAGATCGAGGCTGGCAAGCGTGAACATCGATTACTCAAATGCAGAAGCACAGGTCGACGACGGCGAGACGCCGCAGGCACGTCCTGGCTGCGCGAACGTCGTCGTGCTCTCGGCCGATCCGACACTGATTGACCTCCTGCGCGAGTCACTCACCGGCACGCACCGCGTCTGGCGCGCGGACGACGCGACGCACGCGGCGGACCTCATGGTCGCTTCCGGCAACGCCGTGCTGCTGATAGATGCTTCGCTTGCCGATCACGACACGAAGGGTCTCGTCACCCAGATCCACAAGCAGTTCCCGGATCTCGCGATCATCGTCGCGGGCCGGCGCGACGACGAGCACGAGCTCGCGCCCCTCGTCTCCGAAGGCGTGATCTTCCGCTTCCTGCACAAGCCCGCCTCCGCCGAGCGCATCCGCAATTTCGTGGACGCGACGCAGCGCCGGGCCCATGGCAACGACCTGGGCGCCACCATGCCGCCGCGCCACAAGAACCAGCTGTTCGGCGGCACGACCGAGCATCCGATCCTCGCGCCGCTGAAAATGAAAGTCGACGACGCTTTCAAGCGCCGCTGGGGACGGCGAAGCCTGCTCATCCTCCCGATCGTGCTGCTCGCCTGGGGCATCATCGAATGGGAACCCTGGAATCGCATCTCCACCGGCACGCCGCAATCCGACGCGCCGGCCGCGGCCACGAGTCCCGCCGACGACGCGCGCATGCAGAAAATGCTCGACGCCGCAGGTCTCGCCCTCTCGCAGGGGGCGCTGATCGATCCGCCGGGCCAGAATGCGCTCGAGCTCTACCGCTCGGTGCTCGCGCGCGATCCGGGCAACGGGCTTGCGCGCCGCGGCATCGACAGCGTCGCCGACGAGCTCCTGGTGCAGGCGGAACGCGCGCTGATGGAACAGGACCTGACGCGTCTTGCGAGCGCCGTGGATGCGGCGCGCTCGGCGCGCCCCGACCACCCGCGCCTCGAGTTCTTCGTCAACCAGCTCGAGCGCGAGCGCGCCTTGCAGGCGTCCGGGCAGACGCCACAGGCGGTCGACACGCTCGGCCGCCCGATCCAGTCGGGCACGACGGAGCTGCCCTCGGTGCGCGTGCAGGCCTTCGTGCAGCTCGCGAATGAGCGCATGCGCAGCAACCAGCTACTCGGCAAGGACAGCGCGCACAGCTACCTGCTCTCGGCGCGGAAGCTCGATCCCGCCAATCCGGGCGTGCAGCAAGGCATCGGCAACCTCGCCGTCCTGCTGCAGAGCAATGCGCAGAAGGCGATCCGCGAGAATCGCCTGGACGACGCGAACCGCTGGCTGCAGAGCGCCGTGGAGCTCGACGTGGACCGCACCCAGGTCGCGACGATGCGCGCCGACATCGAGGCTGCCCGCATCGGCAATGTGCGCGCGGACCGCGCAAAGCTGCTCCTGCTCGCCAACCAGCGAATCGCGCAAGGCCGGCTGATCGAACCGAAAAGCGATTCCGCGCGGCATTACCTCGACCTGCTGCGCGCTTCCGACCCGTCGTTCGAAGGGCTCGCGGACACGAGCGCCATCCTGGCGACGCGCACGCTCGCCGAGACGCGCACGTTGATCGCCGCTAACAACGCGGACCGCGCTGAGAGCTTCCTGGGCGCCGCGGCCGATGCCGGAGCGCCTGCCGCCGAGGTTTCGGATCTCTCCGCCAAGATCATGGCGCTTCGCGTCGTGCGGCCGGCGGCGGTCGCCGCGACTCCGACCATCGTGCCTGAAAACCAGCTGCGCCGGACCTTCTTCATCGCCCCCGCCTACCCGGCGCGCGCGCGTGAACGCGACACCGAGGGCTGGGTGGATCTGGAATTCACGGTGTCCAAGGACGGCACGACGCGCGAGCACAGCGTGCGCACATCGGAGCCGGCGGGCGTGTTCGACCGCGCGGCCCTCGATGCGGTCAAGCGCTGGCGCTATGAGCCACGGGTCGTCGACGGCTCGGTCGTCGATCAGCGCGTCGAAGCGCGCCTGCGCTTCCGCCTCGCCGAGTAATCAGGTCGGCGGCCTGCTGACGGCCATGCGCTCGTGCGCGCGGCCGAGCAGGAACGCGACTAGCGCCCACACCGCCGCGACGCCCGCTCCCACGATCGCTACTCCCGCCAGGCTCGCCGAGTACGCGGCCACGATCGCGTCGTGGCCTTTTGCGACGACGAAATCGCTGGTGCGATACACGAGCGTGTCGTTGACGTTCTTCGCCTTGTACTTCGACTCGCGGTCGACCGTCGTATAGAGCATCTCACGGCAGGGCCGGACGATGGCGTACTGGCCCACGCGCCGCGCGATGAAAACGCTGACGAGCGTCGCGAATGTCGGCGATGCGGCGATGAGCAGGAATCCAGCGACGACGAACAGCGGCACGACCACGATCATCGACGCCACGCCGAAGCGCTTCGTCAGCCGCCCGACGGCGAAGATCTGGAGCACGACCGTGCTGATGCCGAGCACGAGCTCGATGCGGCTCAGGAAGGCCGTGCGCGCACTGCCGTCCGGATAGTGGATCGACAGGAGCTCTGCCTGCTGCAGGTAGAGGAACGTCGACACGGCAGCCATCAGGAAGATGAACGCGGCGATGCCGGAAAGGTATGGCGAGGAGAACACGAGCTTCAGACCGGCGAACGGGTTACCGCCGATCGGCCGCTCCTCGAAGCGCTCGCCGTGACGTTCCTGGCGCGCGCTCCAGCCGAGCAGGTAACGCATCAGCAGGATCGTGGAGGTCAGCAGCCCGGCGGAGATCACGAGCAGGTTCACGTCGCCGATCGCCTCGGCGAGGAAGGTCGCGATCGAGGAGCCGGCAATCTGGCCCGCGCTTGCCCCCGCCGTGATCGCGGCGAACAGCCGCTTGCCCTGTTCCTTGTCGAACAGGTCCGCCATCAGGCTCCAGAACACCGAAACGACAAACAGGTTGAATACGCTCACCCAGACAAAAAACACGCGCGCCGGGACCGTGTCGTCCTCGAACGCCGTGAATACCGCCCAGAACCCGACGATCTGCAACGCGAAGAACAGGTAAGTCCACGGCAAAAACACCGCGCGCCGGAAACGGCCGCTGATCCAGCCGAAGAGCGGCACGGCGACCAGCATGCCGAGCAGCGTGTAGCCGAACAGGTCATCGAGATTCTCGACGCCGCCCGTGACGCCCATGCTGTCGCGGAGCGGCCGCAGGATGTAGTACGCGGTGAACAGCAGGAAGTGATAGGCAAACGCCGCCAGCAGGCCGGCGATCTCCGCGGGCCGCACGTCCACCGCGCGCGAAACACCACGCTCGACGAGCGATGCGGCGCTCATTCGCGGGCGACCGCCTTTTCACTCGTGATCGCGAGCGTGTTGCCCTCGGTGTCCTCGAAGAAAGCCATCCAGACCTCGATGTCGCCGAGCTCGGCCACCTTGTGCGGGCCTTGCAGGAACTCGACGCCGAGGCCCTCGAGCTCGGCGTGCGCCGCCTCGATGTCAGCCACCCGGTAATAGACGATCGAGCCCGGCGGATCGTACATCGGGTCGGAGGAAATCGAGAGCGCGAGGCGGACGCCGTCGCAGTCGAAGAATGCGAGCTGCGGCGGCACCTCGAACAGGAGCTTCATGCCGAGCGTATCGCGATAGAAGGCGGCGGCGCGCGCCAGGTCACGGACCGGGATCGCGACCTGCTCGATGCGCCCGAGATTCATCGCCTATTCCGAAATGCCCGACTGGTCGAGCAGGAAAGCGTATTCCTCGGCAATCTCGCGAAAGCGCTGGAAACGCCCCGACTTGCCGCCGTGCCCGGCTTCCATCGTCGTGCGATACAGCAGCAGGTTGGACCCCGACTTCCGCGCGCGCAGCCGCGCGACCCACTTCGCCGGCTCGTAGTACTGCACCTGGCTGTCCCAGAGACCGGTCGTCACGAGCATCGCCGGGTACTGCTGGCGCGCGACGTTGTCGTAGGGCGAATACGAGAGCATGTAATCGTAGAATTCCTTCTTCCTCGGATTGCCCCACTCGTCGAATTCGTTGGTCGTGAGCGGGATGCTCTCGTCCAGCATCGTCGTCACGACGTCCACGAACGGCACCTGCGCGACGATCGCGCGGTAATCCGAGGGCGCCCAGTTCGCGATCGCACCCATCAGGAGCCCACCGGCGC
>Ga0302046_10002965_pt1 | contig 15574 bp, 9 predicted proteins | sample RVTome_11_FD_200261 | JGI IMG/M metagenome (GOLD analysis project Ga0302046, IMG submission 200261) | Soil microbial communities from uranium-contaminated site in the Upper Colorado River Basin, Wyoming, United States - RVT147D111 (version 2) ...
CGGCGGCGCAGGCGCCGGCGGTGGGGGCGGCTCGGGTGGCGGGGGCGGCGCCGCGGGGGGCGGCGGTGGTCCGGGTGGTGGTGGCGGTGCTGGTGCCGGTGGAGGCGGCGGCGCCGGAGGTGGCGGTGGTGCGGGTAGTGGTGGCGATGGTGGTGGAGACGGCGGCGCCGCGGGCGGCGGTGGTGCGGGTAGTGGTGGAGGCGGCGGCGGGGCGGGCGCCGGCGGTGGTGACGGTTCGGGTGGCGCTGGCGGTGGTGCGGGTACTGGTGGAGGAAGCGGCGCCAGCGGCGGTGGTGGTGGAGGCGCCGGCGCCGCGGGCGGCGGTGGTTCCGGTAGTGGTGGGGGGGCCGGTGCCGGCGGAGGCGGGGCGGGCGCCGGCGGTGGTGCGGGTACTGGTGGAGGCGGCGGCGCCAGCGGCGGCGTTGGTGGTGCGGGTGCCGGCGGTGGCGCGGGCGTCGGCGGTAGCGGAGGGAGCGAGCCCTCTGCCGGCCTCGAGACGGCTCCGAGCCACGCGCTTCCGTCCTTGCAATCGCTCATTCAGTGGCTGGTGAATCTCCACGGGGATGGAGAGTCCGCACGCTCGCTGGACTCCTCGATGACAAGTCGTGGGCGAGTGGCCAGCCCGTATCAGCTTGCCCGCGAGGGCGACGCGCACTATCAGGCCGGGCGCGTCCAGGCGGCGCGAGCCCGGTACGAGCAGGTGCTCACATCTCCCGCGGTGAACGTCCTCCGATCGTACGCGGCTCTGCGCCTGGCTCAGCTGGACTTCGATGCCCGGCAGTTCGGCCGGGCGCGGAGGGCTACCGAGGCGCTCCTGCGCGAGCCGCTACCACTCGGGCTCCGCGGGCCAGCTCTGGTGCTGGCGGCGGAGTCGTCATACGGGGACCGGGCGTATCAGGAAGCCGCTGCACTCTATCGCCGCTTCCTCTCCGAATTCCCGGGCTATCCGGAAGCGCCGCGGGCCGCCTTCGCCCTGGCGTGGAGCGAGTTCAAGGTTGGCCGGTCGGACGATGCCCGCGTCCTCTGGACACGATTCTCGAAGGACTTCCCGTCGGACCCACGAGCTTCGGAAGCCCTGCTCCTCGCGGCCGAGGTCGCGGACCGGGCCGGTGCCACGGAGGAAGCGCGGTCGGCACTCGAGACGCTGATCGCCCGGTTCCCGAACAGCGCTCACGCTGACGTGGCGATCCTGAACCGCGCCATCCTGGCCATCCGTGGCGGCCGCGAGCCGGAGGCCCTGCGAGACTTGAGCGAGCTCGCGCGCCGGGGGTCCCCTGCAGCGTACGCGGGCCGAGTCCGCCTGCTCGAGGCCACTGTATCCGCGCCGGATCGGCGGGCGCCCAATGGCGACGCGCGTCAGGTTGCCGCCCTCGGGCAGGGCGCGCTGGTGTCCTCTCAGCCAGAGAAGGAGAGCCAGGGACGCATCGCGTCGAGCGGGCTAAGCGGGGCCGCCGACCGCCCGGAGGGGGCTGGGCCGCCGCCAACGGGCAACGCCATCGGGAATGGAGCAGCGACCGGGGCGCCACACCCGAGCGGGAACGGCCAGTTCGACCAGGTCGCGCCGCCGCTCCTCGCCGGGCCGGGCGACCTCGCCACGACGCCGTACCTGTTGCATGCGTTGGCCCTGCTGGGCGCCCAGGAGAACAAATGGGGGCAGGCTCGCGAGCTCGCGTTGCGGCTGGCTACCGACTTCCCCGGCTATGCTGCCCTCCCCGCCGTGCTCGGACGTCTGGGCGCGACGGCGGCCAGAGGCGCCCAGTGGCGCCTGGCGCGAGAGATGTACGAGCTGGCGGCGGACCGATATCCCGGGAGCCCGCCCGATCCGGAAGGGCGAATGTATTTCGCGGAAGCGCTAGTTCACACCGGCGCGCTTCCCGAGGCGCAGCGCTCCCTGCGGGCCTTCGTGGAATCGGCCCCCGCACAGGCGACGCCGGCGCGAGTGCTGCTCCTCCTCGCCGAAGTCCATCAGGTCCTCGGAGATTGGACCGGGGCGCTCGAGGCGTACGCGCGCCTTCGTCGCGACCACCCGAGCTCGGCGGGCTCGCCCCAGGTCCTGCTCGCGCATGCTCGGGCGTTACTGGAGTCCGGGCAGGGTGAGGAGGCCCGTCCGCTCCTGCGGGAGGCCGTCGATCGCGGAGACTCCCGCGTCGCCCTCGAGGCGGCGTATCGCATGGCAGGGACGCTGCGCGAGCAGGGAGAGCACGAGCCGGCGGTGGAGTGGTACATGACAGCCGCGTACCTCGCGCCGGACTCGCAGTGGGGGAGGTATGCCTTGCTGGGCGCGGCCCGATCGCTCGGCGCGCTCAAGCAGGCGGACTCGGCCGCGCACCTCTATCGGAAGCTTCTGGCTTCCGATAGCGTCGAGCCCGAGGTGGTCGAGTATGCCCGGACGGAGCTGAACGTGCTGGAGAATGCAAGCTCACCGCGTTGAGTAGCTGTTCTGGAGACGACGGGCCCGTCGGGCCGGCTCGCGGTACCGGTATCCCCTGTTGCCCCTAGCCACGGTCGCGTCCAGCGCATCCACGAGGGAGATCATGACGGAGCGGCGGCGGTACGGGCGCCAGGCCGTGGAGATCTCGAACCCGGACAGGATCTTCTTCCCGGACGCGGGCATCACCAAGGGCGATCTCATCGACTACTACGAGCGGGTCGCGGACATCATGCTCCCCCACGTCGGGGGGCGCGCCGTCATGATGCGACGGTTCCCGGATGGCCTCGGCGGCGAGGGCTTCTACCAGAAGGAGGTGCCGGACTACTTCCCCGACTGGATCAGGACGGTGGAAGTGAAGAAGGAAGGCGGCCGCCTCACTCAGCTCGTCATCGAGAATGCCGCGACGCTGGTGTACCTCGCGAACCAGGCCTGCATCGACCCGCATGTCTGGCTCAGCCGGGTGGATCGACCCGACCACCCGGACCGGATGATCTTCGACCTGGACCCCGCGGGCTCCGACTTCTCGGCGGTCCGCTCGGCGGCCCGGGCCTTCGGGGAGATCCTGCGCGACCTGCGTCTGGAGCCATTCGTGATGACGACGGGCTCCCGCGGGCTCCACGTCGCCGTCCCGCTCGACCGACGCGCTGACTTCGACACCGTCCGGGCCTTTGCGCGCGAGGTCGCGGAGGTGGTGGTGAGCCGCGACCCCGAGCGCCTCACGACCGAGCAGAGGAAGAACAAGCGCCGGGGACGCCTCTTCGTGGACATCCAGCGGAACGCCTACGCGCAGACGGCAGTCGCACCCTACGCCGTGCGACCGCAGCCGGGCGCGCCAGTGGCCACGCCGCTGGAATGGGAAGAGCTCGGTGACCGGACGCTACGCTCCCAGCGCTACACGCTGAAGAACCTCTTCCGCCGGCTCGAGCGCGACGGTGACCCGTGGAAGCACATCGCCCGCCACGCCTCATCACTCCGGGAGGCCCAGCGCCGCCTCAAGGACGTCGTCGCCGACGCGGAGCCGCGGGCCCGCGCCAGACGACGAGGAGGCTCGCGATGAGAGACGGCAGTGGCGCCCCTCGGCCAGGAGAGCCCGCGCGGGAGGTCTCGGGCTCGTACGTCCGGCCTCTACGCGCGGGATCGTGGGCGTGGATACGTCGGCAAGCACCGCCGCCCCCCGTGTCGCTCGGCAACCGTGCTCTTCGCACTCGCTGCCGCTCTTGCCACTGGCTGCCGAGCCGAGGGGCCGTCGACCGCGAGCCCCCGGCCGGCGACGGCGACCCCGCGCGCGACGTCCGCGCGCTGGCCGCGGTCCGCTACACGATCCGCCAGGGCCGCATTATTTACGAGCGGGACCGCTAGCCGCTACGGCATCCCCTTCATGTCCACCGGCGCGTAGTAGCGCTTCTCACCGAGCGCGTCCACGCGCTCCCAGAAATCGGGCAGGGCCGCCAGCCCCTGGTCGGTCACGTCCGCGCCCTGGCGCCAGATGCACCACGACTCCGGATGGAGCCGGCTCGCATGCTGGATGAGACGGTGGCCCTCGGCGGCCTCCCCCCGGCGGAGCAGAGCCTGGCCCAGCCGGAACAGAGCCTGTGCCTTCACGGCGTTCTCGGTCAAGGCCGGCAGGTGAGCGCGGGCCTGGTCGGCGCTGAAGGCATGCGCACTCCGCGTCCCGTTGCGCGCCCAGTCGCGGATGGCGTCGAGGTAGGTCGCCTTCGCCTGTGCGGTGAGTCGGGCCACATCCTCCGGCATCTCGCGCGTGGCCCGGTTCATCGTGCGGAAGCCTTCGTAGGCGCCGGCGCATTCGGCCGGCCGCACGATCAGGCCCGCCTCGTCGATCCACACCGCCTGCGGCACGTTGACGATCCCGTACAGCTCGGCGAGCCGGTGATCGCGATCGATCAGGGTGGGATACGTCGGCTTGGCCGCCTCGATCCAGGGCAGCGGATCGCCCTCGCGGCTGTCCATGGCCACCGCGATCACGATGAAGTTACGGTCCGCCAGTTCCTCGTACAGCGCCTGCCACACGGGCAGGTCGCGACGGCACCCTCACCAGGACGCCCAGGTGACGAGGAGCACCTTCTTGCCCCGGTAGTCGGAGAGCCGGTGCCGGCGTCCCGCGACGTCGGGGAGCGCGAAGTCCGGCGCCTCGAGCGAGGCGAGTGCGGCCCCCCGGTTCCGCGCGCTCTCCGCCAGGACCCAGATGTGGCCGCGGTCGCTGTGGGCGAGCGGCTGTCCAAGATGCCGCCAGAGCGCGGCCAGGTTGATGCGGCCGCCGCCGACGAAGTCTTGCTCCCGGCCCGCGGGCAGCGGCACGCACATCGGGCCCTTGCAGAGGCCCTCGGGCTTCGCCTCCCAGCCCGTGGCCGCCTCCGCGTCGCGTGCGGGACACCAGAGCACCTCGCCCGAGGCTTCAGCCCCGGGGACGGCGTGCTCGCCCGATTCCGTCAGGATCGTCACCATGGCTGACTGGTCCTTTCCTCAGCGCTCCGTGTGGACCGGATCTTACCATCGCTCCGGCGCCCGAGCCTGCCGGTCGCGACACGTCCTTCCGGCTGAGCCAGGCAGCTCGACTATGGGTTTGACTGCCCGCCATCCGCCGGAGGATCATGCTGCGGGCGCATTGGCCCGAGCTGTGATCAGGAGATCTCCATGAAGTGGCGCTGGGCGTGGCGAGAACAGCTCTCGGTCATCGGGCCGGCGGCCGTGCTGGCGATCGTCGCGTTCGTGGTGGCGTTCCAGTGGGTGAAGCCCGCGCCTCCGAGCCGGGTGGTCATCGCCACCGGCCGCTCCGACGGGGCGTATCACCGGTTCGCCGAGCTGTATCGGGAGCGGCTGGCCCGGGAGCGCATCACGCTGGACATCCGGGCCACCTCCGGATCGGTGGAGAACATCCGGCTCCTCGAAGACCCGACGAGCGGCGTGGACATCGCCTTCGTTCAGGGCGGCACGGGGAGCGCCGCGAAGACGGACGGGCTGGTCTCGCTCGCCAGTCTCTACTTCGAGCCGCTCTGGGTCTTCTCGCGGACCGCGCCCGGCCCCGGCGACCTCCGTGCGATGCGCGGGCGCCGGCTCGCCGTCGGACCGGAAGCGAGCGGCACCCGCGCGGTGGCCCAGACACTGCTGGCCGCCAACGGCCTCACGGAGGCGAACGCCCGCTTCTCGCCCCTGACCGGTATCGACGCCGTGCGGGCCCTGCGCCGCGGCGAGGTGGACACCGTGTTCCTCATCGCCTCGGCGGAGTCCGAGACGGTGAACGAGATGCTCCGCTCCCCGGGCATCGCTCTCCTGAGCTTCCCGCGCGCCGACGCATACACCAAGCGGTTCCCGTTCCTCAGCAAGCTCGTGCTGCCCGCGGGTGGCCTCAGCCTCGAGGCGAACCTGCCCTCGCGCGATACCGTGCTGCTCGCGCCGGCGGCCACGCTCGTGGTCCGTCGCGACTTCCACCCGGCGCTGGTGGACCTGCTCCTGGTGACGGCGGCCGGTGTCCACGCCCGCCGCGGCCTCTTCGAGGCGCCCAAGCAATTCCCCTCGCCCGATCATCTCGAGTTCCCGCTGATGAACGAGGCCCAGCGGTACCACCAGTCCGGGCCACCCTTCCTGGCGCGGTTCCTACCGTTCTGGGCGGCCACCCTGGTGGACCGGATCAAGGTGCTGGTCCTGCCCCTGCTGGTGCTCGTCCCCCTGGCCCGCGCCGTGCTGCCCGCCTATCGCTGGAGGATCCGCTCCAAGATCACCAAGAAATACCGCGACGTGGTGGACGTGGACCAGGCGCTCGCGCAGGGGCTGAGCGCCGCGGACTGCGACGAGCTGCTGGCCCGGCTGGATCGCATCGAGGAAGTGGTGCGGGCCCTGCGCGTTCCGCTCGGCTATGCCGACGCCCACTACCACCTGCAGCTCCACCTCGACCTCGTGCGGGCCAAGGTGAAGGAGGCGCGGGCAGCCTGCCGCGGCTAATCGACCCCGTGGGCCCTGAGCGCGCGCCGCGAGGGCATCCTCGCTCTCATCCTTGTCGTGCTGGCCTGGGGTTTCACCTGGCCGGTGAACAAGGCGGCCGACGCCCGCGTGACGGCACAGGGGGAATCGAGGCGCGCCGCGCGAAGGGCCGGGCTCAGGCCCCCGCCGGCACGATGACGCCCTCGCTCGTGCCGGGGCCCGCGCGCGCCGCGGGATCGCGCCGACCCGACCGAGGTCGCACGCAACGGCCCTGTGCCATCGGCTGATCCCTCGGCCGTGAGGCGGGATTGCGGAGCGCGCCGCGGCCCCTCAGGGCGCCCGTCCGAGAGGGGGGCCTTCTGTCAGGGCGCGGGGGTTCGGGCGAGGCGCGGGCCCGGCCGCCCAGGGCGCCACGACGAAGTACCCGGAGAGGTCGGGGGGTAGATGGTCACCGTGCGGCCAGGGTCCGGATGGCCTCCTTGCGCGCTCTCGCGCGGCGGTTGCGCCGGGGTTGCGTGCTGCGCTTTGCCACGTAGCGTGTCCTAACTTCTCGCCCCTTCCGCCTTCGTATCTGACATTGGACATTGACCGACCGCGCGCTGCGTTTGTAACTTGCGCGCATGATTCACCGCAGAAGGCGCCGATGGTGTGGTGGTTCCCTGGTATCTCCTGGAAGACATGCGGCGGGGGCGCGGGGCTGCGCGACGAGCCTCGCGCCGATCATACGCGCGGGCTTGGCGATGTGGCTGCTGCTCCTCCTGCCGGTGGCGTGGGGCGGCACTGGCCTCGGGGCGCGTGACGCCGGTGCGGCGGAGATCACGTACGTCTATGACGAGCTGGGCCGTCTTGTGGGCGTCGTCGATCCAGCCGGGGATGCGGTCACCTACACATACGATGCAGTAGGGAATCTCATGTCCATCGGCCGTCAGAGCTCCGCCCTCGTCTCGATCATCGAGTTCACGCCGAACAAGGGGCCGGTGGGCACCGCGGTCACGATCTCCGGCACCGGTTTCAGCTCTACCCCAAGCCAAAACACCGTGACCTTCAGTGGCACGGTCGCTGTCGTTACCTCCTCAACCCCGACGCAGATCGTCACGACGGTCCCGGTCGGGGCCAGCACGGGACCGATCGCGGTGACGGCGCCAGCAGGGTCGGCGACGAGCAGCACGCCCTTCACTGTCAGCTCCTCTGGTGCGCCCACGATCACGGGCTTCACGCCCTCGATCGGCCACGCGGGCACCGCGGTGAGCATTACCGGGACGAACTTCGACCCCGCTCCCGCGAACAACCGCGTCAAGTTCAATGTCGGCGATGGGACGGTCAATACGGTTACCCCAACGACGATCAACGCGACGGTCCCCGCCAGCGGGACCTCGGGACGGATCTCGGTGGCCACGCTGGCGGGGCAGGCGGTGAGCGCCGGGGACTTCTTTGTGCCTCCGCCGCCTCACACCGCGAGCGACGTGGAGGTCACGGGACGGATGGCGATCGGCGCGAGCCATGTCGTCACCACCACGACGGCCGGAAAGATCGGCCTCATCGTCTTCGACGGCATGGCGGGGCAGCCCCTCAGCATGCAGATGACGAACGTGACGATGACAGGCCTCACTGAGGTACGGGTCTACAACCCGGACGGGTCAATCTTCACAGCCTTCGCCTTCAGCGGCGGGGCGTTCATCGAGCCCCAGCCCCTGCCCGTCACCGGCACCTACACGATCCGGCTCGTGCCGGGCGCTGGCTTCTCATCGGTCACCGGAAGTGTGACGCTCACCCTCCGAGATGTGCAGGACGCGACCGGAACCATCGCCGTCGATGGGCCGTCGGTGACCGTGACAACCTCCGAGCCGGGGCAGAACGCGCGCGTGACCTTCACCGGGAGCGCCGGCCAGTTCGTGGGCCTCGGCATGGGGAGCTCGACCTATTTGTCGAGCGTGACCGTGGCGCTCCTCGAGCCGGACGGGACGACGCTCGTGTCGAACACCGTGGGGAGCGGCGCGGATCTGGACGCCCAGCTCCCGGTGAGTGGCACCTATACGATCTTCGTGAACCCCTCCGGGACGACCACCGGGAGCGTCATGTTCACCCTTTCCAGCGACCTTGCAGGAACCATTGCCATCAATGGAGCCGCCGTACCGGTAACGACCCGATCCGGCCAGAACACCCGCCTCACGTTCCACGGGACCGCCGGGCAGCGGGTGAGCCTCGGGGTGGCCAACTCGACCTTTCCCTGCTGCATCTTCGTGGGCATCCTGAACCCCGACGGTTCAACCCTCGCCTCGGCCTGCCCGGAGTGCGGGCACGACCTCGACACCCAGCTCCCTGTCACCGGGACCTACACGGTGCTCGCTGACCCGGGCAACCCAGCGGGCAGTCTCACCCTCACGCTCTCGGCGGACATCACCGGTCCGATCGTGATCAACGGCCCATCCGTCCCGGTGACTACCCGGCCAGGACAGAACCTCAGACTGACCTTCGACGGCACGGCGGGGCAACGGGTAAGCCTCGGGGTGACCGGGTCGACCTACCCGTGCTGCATCTTCGTCGGGATCCTGAACCCCGACGGGACCACCTTGGCTTCGGCCTGCCCGGAGTGCGCGCAAGACCTCGACACCCAGCTCCTCGTGAGCGGAACCCATACGGTCCTGGTTGATCCAAGCAACGCAGCCGGTAGCCTGACGCTGGCCCTGTCCACGGATATCGCCGGCCCCATCGTGCTCAACGGCCCATCGGTCAACCCAACAACCCGCTCAGGCCAGGACATCCGGTTAACCTTCGACGGGACGGTCGGACAACGAGTGAGCCTCGGGGTCCTCAACTCGACCTACCCCTGCTGCATCTTCGTGGGCATCCTGAACCCGGACGGGACGACGCTGAGCTCGGCGTGCCCGGAGTGCGCGCAAGACCTCGACACCCAGCTCCCCGTGACCGGGACCTACACCGTCCTGGTCGATCCGAAGAACCCGGCGGGCAGCCTCGCCCTCACCCTCTCGACGGACGCCGGCGGTCCGCTGGCCCTCAACGATCCGGCCGTCCCCGTGACGCTCCGATCCGGGCAGAACGGGCGATTCACGTTCGATGGGACCGCCGGGCAGCGCGTGGGGATCGGGCTGACGGACTCGACCTTCCCCTGCTGCAGCAACGTAGCACTTCTCAATCCCGACGGCACCACCCTCGCGTCCGCATGCACCGAGTGTGGCGGCGAGATCGTTACTCAGCTGCCGGCTGTCGGGACGTACACGATCGTGATCGATGCCGGTAACGGCATTGGCGGCGTGACGATGTACCTCTCGAGTGACGTGATCGGAACGCTTGTCATTAACGACCCGCCGGTCGCCGTCACAACGAGGCCAGCCCAGAACGCCGGGCTGACCTTCGTCGGCACGGCCGGCCAGCAGGCCACCGTCCGCGTCACCGACAATGCCATGTGTCTGACCGTAACCTTGCTCGACCCGAATGAGGCATCGCTGGCGTCGTCGGGCTTCGCCTGCGGCGGCACCTTCAACCTGGCGACCCAGACCCTCGCGACGACCGGCACCTATACGGTGACGGTGAACGCGAGTGGCGACGGCGCGGGCAGCCTGCATCTCAGCGTGACCAACCCATGAGACCCTTTCCGCCCATCAACGCCCCGGGCGGCATCACCGGAGCACACGGATGAAGGATCGAACTGTTGCCATGAGCGTCGCGCTGGCGCTCGTCTTTGGACTCTTCCTGATTCCATCCGCCTCCGATCTCCAGGGCAAGACGGCCGTTGGTGCCAGCGCCACGCTCCTCCCCGATGGTCGTTGGCTGCTCCTCGGCGGCCAGGGAGCCCAGGGCGCGCTCTCCGCGGCGACCATCTGGGATCCGCAGACCCAGAGCTCCGCCCCCCTGTCACGGCACCTTCAGGAGGCTCGGGCCTGGCACAGCGCAACGGTGCTTCCGGACAGCACCGTCCTGATCTTCGGCGGAGTCGATGGGAACGGGCAGGTCGTGGGAAGTGCCGAACTGTTCGATCCTGCCACGCAGACGTTCCGGACTCTCCCACCCACGGGCCTCACACCGCGGGCCTCCCATACCGCGACCCTCTTGACGGACGGCCACGTGCTGATCGTGGGGGGAGTGGGGACCAGCGGGCAGATGCTTGGCGGGGCCCAGCTCTGGGATCCCCAGTCCCACGCCGGCGAGTCGATCTCAGCAGGCCTCACGACCGCTCGCCACCGGCACAGCGCGACCCTTCTGCCTGATGGGACGGTCGTGTTGTGGGGCGGGACCGACCACGCTGGCGCGGTGCTGAACGACGGCGAGATCTATGACCCCATCCTGCAACGGTTCACATCGGTGGGAGCTCTTCTGCCGGCGGCTGATCCCGCCTCCGATCCTCCGCAGCTCGAGGTCGCCGTCCCCAGTGATGGGGCCACCGATGTCCCGGGGACCGGACGGATCGTGCTCCGGTTCTCGAAGCCCCTGCGCGTTGAGACTCTTACGCCAGACGCCGTGACCCTCAGCGGTCCCCGGGGACCCGAGGCGGTCACCATCACGCCCGCTGAAGGTGGCCGGCTCGCGTTCATCACCCCCAAGACTCTGCTTTCTCCGGGGACGACCTACACGCTGGCTCTGAGTGGCGCGACTGATCTGACCGGGCTTTCCCTCCCGTTCACAACGCTGCGCTTCACGACGCGGCCAGCCACTGGCCAGGATTCCCCGGCGGACAGCCAGAGCGGGCCTCCCGGTTCCCCTGGCCAGCCGGTGACACCCGCCCCGCCCGAGTCCCCAGGCACCGCGCCAGAAATGCTCTCGGCCGATGCCGAGACCTGGGTCCCCGCCGCGACGCATCGCGGGGGGAACTGGCGAAGCGGGCGCCCGGACTCTCCTTGGCGCGCTCTGCCTCCGCTGCGGGCCGCTGCTGGAGTCACCGCGCTGGCCGGCCAGGCCTTGACACTCAACGGGGAGCCCCTGGCCAATGTCACGCTCGAGATCGAAGGCCGATACGGGACGGGAATGCGCGCGCGGACAGACAGCACGGGCCGATTCCTCGTCACCCACATCGCCGCGGGCCGCCACGAGCTGCTGATCGATGGCCGGAGCGCGAGCCGCCCAGGGAAGACCTACGGGGTGTTCGAGGCGGGGGTCACGATCACCCAGGGGCAAACGAACGCGCTGTCGTACACGATCTGGATGCCCCGGATCGACACCGCCCATGCCGTCACGATCCCGTCTCCCACCAGCCGCGAAACGGTGATCACCACGCCGCATATCCCTGGCCTCGAGGTGCGGATCCCCGCCGGGACGGTCATCCGCGACCATGAGGGCCAGGTCGTGAGGCAGATCAGCATCACCCCGATCCCGGTGGACCGGCCGCCCTTCCCACTGCCTGCCAACGTGGAGGTCCCGATCTACTTCACGATTCAGCCGGGCGGGGCGTACGCGATGAACGACAAGGCCGGGGTCCGGCTCGTTTATCCGAACTACACCGATGAGATGCCGGGCACCCGGGCCAACTTCTGGCACTACGACCCCGAGAAGGGCTGGCACATCTACGGCCAGGGCGCCGTGACCGACGATGGCACGTACGTGATGCCGGATCCGGACGTCGCGATCTACGAGTTCACCGGGGCCATGATCAACGTTCAGGGCTATACGCCTCCGCCCAACGGGCCCCCGCCCGGCTCAAACGCCTCCGATGGCGACCCGGTGGATCTGTTTACCGGCCTCTTCGTGCTTCGCAAGACCGACCTGGTCGTCCAGGACGTGCTGCCCATTGTCCTCACACGGACCTATCGGCAGGGGGATACGATCTCCCGCGCCTTCGGGATCGGGGCGACTCATCCCTATGACCTCTACCTCTGGTCGGCCCAGCAGTACCAGCAGGCTGACCTGATCCTGCCGGACGGCGGGCGGATCCACTACGTCCGGACCTCCCCTGGGATCGGTTTTGCCGAGGCCGTGTTCGAGCACAAGGAAACGCCGACGACCACGGCAACCCCCACGGCCTTCTACAAGTCGGTGATTCGGTGGAACGGCGATGGGTGGGACCTGACGCTCAAGGACGGCACCGTCTTCGTGTTTGGCGATGAAGCGCCGCTGCAGTCGATCCGGGACCGCTACGGCAACACGATCCGAGCCACGCGAGCCGGGGTCAATAACCTCGGCTCGCCGGTTGGCAACATCACGAAGATCACCTCACCCTACGGCCGCTGGATCGAGTTCACGTACGATGCGAGCAACCGCATCACCCAGGCGAAGGACCAGATCGGCCGGATAGTGGCCTATGCCTATGACAACGACGGGCGCCTGACGAGCGTCACCGACCCCGCCGGCGGCGTGACGAAGCACACGTATCAGAAGTCGAGGACGAGCGCCTTTGTGCGCACGCGGATGCTCACCATCACCGATCCACGCGGGACCAAGTACCTCACCAACGCATACGACGGGATCGGTCGAGTGGCGCAGCAGACTCTGGCTAACGGGGCCACATATCGGTTCACCTACGGAACCAACCAGACAGATGTCACTGATCCCCGAGGCATTGTCCGCCGGGTCACCTTCAATTCGGACGGCTACGCGCTGGCAGACACCCGGGCCGTCGGCACGCCAGAGCAGCAGACGACGGCCTACGAGCGGCAGGTGGGGAGCAACCTGCTGCTGGCCGTGACCGATGCCCTCGGGCGCCGGACGGCGTACGGCTACGACGCGCTGGGCAACGTGACGAGCGTGACGCGCCTGGCGGGCACCCCCGGAGTGGTGACGACGACGCTGACCTACGAGCCCGTCTTCAGCCAGGTGGCGAGCATCACGGATCCGCTGGGCCACACGACGACCTTCGGATACGATGCTCAGGGCAACCTGACCATAATCACCGATCCCCTCGGCCATTCGACTACCGTGACCCATGACCCGGCCGGTCAGCCGCTGTCCATCCGGGATCCTCTCGGGAACACGACCCGCTTCGAGTACGAACTGGGCGATCTCGTGACGGTGATCGACCCCCTTGGCCAGCGCTCGACACGCTTCACGGACGGCGCCGGGCGACTGGTGAGCGTGACCGATTCTCTGGGCCGACACCGACGATACGACTACGACGCGCTAGATCGCCTGACGCGAGTCACGGATGCCCTCGGCGGGACAACGACGTTCGGGTACGATCCGAACGGGAATCTGCTGAGCGTCGCCGACGCCCGAGGGGGCATCACACGATACACCTACGACAACAGGGATCGGCTGGCGAGCCGCAAGGACCCGTTGGTTCGAACCGAGACCTATCAGTACGATTCCACCGGCAACCCGACCAGGTTCACCGACCGCAAGGGTCAGGTGACGAACTTCGGCTATGACGGCCTGAGCCGGAAGATCTTCGAGGGTTTCGGGACCACGGTGCAGGGCAAGACGACCACTTACCAGAGCACCATCTCGCATACCTACGATGCCGCAAGTCGGCTGACCCGATCGGTGGACTCCGTCTCGGGCACGGTCACGCGCACCTACGATAGCCTGGACCGGTTGACCCAAGAGGGTTCCCCGATGGATACGGTGAGTTACAGCTACGACGCTGCAGGCCGCCGGACGGGCATGAGCGTGACTGGGCAGCCCATGAGCAGCTACAGTTACGACGACGCCGATCGGCTCACCCAGATCGTCCGCGGCGCGGCGGTCGTCGGCTTTGCCTACGACAACGCCAACCGGCGCAGTGCCCTCACGCTTCCGAACGGTGTGGTCACTGAGTACGCATACGATGCAGCCTCGCGCATGACCGAGCTGACGTACAGGAATGGCCCCGCCATCCTGGGTGCCCTGACCTACACGTACGATGCGGCGGGGAATCGAACGCGGATCGGTGGAACCTGGGCGCGTACCGGCCTGCCAACCCCTGTCGCCTCGGCCACGTACGATGCGGGGAATCGGCAGATCAGCTTCGCAGGCCACACTCTCGCCTATGACCTCAACGGCAACCTGGTAAGCGACGGCACGACCACCTACACATGGGACGCGCGGAACAGACTGAGCTCGCTGAACGGTTCGGGGATTACTGCGAGCTTCCAGTACGACCCGCTCGGGCGTCGTGTGCGGAAGACCGTCAACGGCGCGAGCACGGAGTTCCTGCACGACGGATACAACGTGGTGCAGGAGGCGTCGGGGTCGGAGCCCACGAGCCTTCTCGGTGGGCTCGAGATCGACGAGCACTTCGCCCGGATCGATGCCACCGGTACGCAGGGACTGCTCGCCGATCCGCTGGGGTCTATCATTGCCTCGTTGGATGACACAAGGGCCGTCCGGACCGAATACACGTACGAGCCGTTCGGGGGCACGACCGTGACCGGTGTCGGCGGCGGGCCCTTCCAGTACACGGGACGCGAGAATGACGGCACCGGCCTCTATTACAATCGCACTCGATACTACTCGCCTCGGCTCCAGCGCTTCATCCAGGAAGACCCCATCGGCCTCCTCGGGGGCGTGAATCCCTATCTCTATGGCGAGAACAACCCCATCGTCCTCAAGGACCCGCTTGGCCTGGACGTGATCGTGAAGTACTTCCCGACGGCGACATATCGGCTCGGTCACATCGGAGTCGGGGTGAATACCGACGATACCGTTGGCCACTATCCGGCTGCGGCGGCTCCGATGCGCGACGTGTTAACGTGCGGAACTGTGGCAGGCATCGTCGAGCTGGACCGCAACCATCAACGAGGCCGCCGCTACCGGAGCCTCCGTATCAGAACGAGCGCCGAGGATGACCGGGCCATGCTGGAGGTGATCAACAGGAGCCTGTCCGACGGGAACCGTGCTTACAATCTGTGCTTCAGGAACTGCGCGATCTTCAGTCAGGAGGTCCTGGAGGCAGGAGGCCTGCAGGTTCCCAACACCAGTTTCCCTCGAGCGCTGTGGAACCATCTTCAGCGTGTGTACGGTACCGGGCAACCTAGGCGATAGCGCAGACGGTGATGTGGCGTGCGGCTGCGTACTCGGCACTGGCAGGCGTCCTCGTTCCCGCGACCATTCTGATGCTGGGCTGGCTCGAGGATGTGCTGGACAGTGACTTCTGGTGGCTGACTCTTGGCATCTGGGTCTGGCCGAGCTGGCTCTTTCTGCTGGCGACTTCAGGACGTGAGTACACCCGATTCGGGCTGACTGTCCTGGGGTTGTCGATCTTTGCCAACGTGGTCCTATACTCGATTCTCGGCCTTCTCGCCTGGCTCGTCGTGACCCGGTTGCTGAGGTAGTGTTTCTGGC
>Ga0302046_10002966_pt1 | contig 15574 bp, 17 predicted proteins | sample RVTome_11_FD_200261 | JGI IMG/M metagenome (GOLD analysis project Ga0302046, IMG submission 200261) | Soil microbial communities from uranium-contaminated site in the Upper Colorado River Basin, Wyoming, United States - RVT147D111 (version 2) ...
CGACCGGGCCTTTAAGGACATGGAAATCGTGGTCTCGGAGGCGACCATCGAGGAACTGGCTGACGTGCTGGCCCGAGACAAATGGGATGGTTACGTCACCGTCGAAGATCGGCAGGAATTCATCCGGCGTTTACTGCAAATTTGCACCCTCGTGCCCGTCTTGTCGCAAATCGATGATTGCCGTGATGCCGACGACAACCGGGTTCTGGCATTGGCCCTGGATGCGCAAGCAAGTTTGATTATCACCGGCGACCGGGATCTGCTCGATCTGCATCCCTGGCGAGGCATCCGCATTCTGACCCCTTCGGCATTTCTCGAGCAGCACCCGGAATGATCTGCCGGCGAGGTGCGCGCGGCCATCCGCAATGGCCGCCCGGCGGCGCCCGGCACGGATGGCACGCAGGTGTTCAGGGTGGTCGCCACGGCGACATTCATGGCCTATGCCTTCGGCGCCATCCCCGATGGCATCTGGTTCGGACAGCCGTGGAAGAGCGTGTTCAAGCACGTCGTGGATGGCCTGGTATACGCGCTGGTCACCGGCGCGCTTTTCTGCTGGCTGTGGCCTGACGCGACCGCTGTGTGAACTGCCGCCATCATTTGCCGGCAAAGCGAATGGTGCGGTTTTCGCGCAGCGCGGGCGAGAGCGAGGTTACGACTTTGGCGAAGCCAAAGAAGTGGCTGAGCGAAGCCGTTGCGCGTGAAAGAAGCGCCGCTCGCGTGCTGATCAGCGTTTGCGGCAAACGTGTTTGTCCGCTCACGTGCCACCTTCTGAAGTTCCTTGAGCCTTAGGCCGGCATAATTCGCATCGCTCTCGATGCACGGGCTTGTGTCCGCGTGGCGTTTTGTGCAAAATGGAATTTGAATTTCCTAATTGCGACGCAAAATGGAAACTGTCAGGCGAATTTTCGAGCTTCCGAACAGCAGTTTCTTCCTGTTCGGCCCGCGGGGCACGGGTAAATCGACCCTGCTTCGGGCCCGTCTGCCTGACGCGATGTATGTCGATCTTCTCGATCCCCGGCGCTATCGGGAGCTCCAGGCGCGACCTGAAACCGTCATCGAACTGGCCGCAGGATCGCCCCGGGCAACGACACGGGCAACGACGGTCATCCTGGACGAAATCCAGCGCATACCCGAGCTTCTGAACGTGGTGCATCAGATGCTCGCGGACTCGCCGGGCACGCGTTTTATCCTGACCGGATCGAGCGCCAGGAAACTCAAGCGACAGGGCACCAACCTTTTGGGCGGAAGGGCGCAATTGCATTCCCTGCATCCCTTCATGGCGTGCGAACTGGACCATTTTGACCTTGAGCAGTCGCTTCATCTTGGCCTGTTGCCGCTCGTCCTGGATTCGAAAGACCCGCAAGCGACGCTCACCGCCTATGCCACCCTCTACCTCGAGCAGGAGATTCAAGCCGAAGGACTGGCCCGCAACGTCGGGGCCTTTGCCCGATTCCTCGAAGTCATGAGCTTCTCGCATGGGGCCGTGCTCAACGCGGCCGCCGTGGCGCGGGAATGCGAGATCGAACGGCGCACCGTGGTCAATTACATCGAGATCCTGGAGGACTTGCTGCTGGGGTTTCGTTTGCCGGTATTCACTCGCCACGCACAACGCAAGACCAGCGGCCACCCCAAGTTCTACTTCTTCGACGCCGGAGTCTTCCGCTCGCTGAGACCAAGGGGGCCGCTCGATTCCAGCTCGGAATTGCGAGGGGCCGGTCTCGAAGGCCTCGTCGCCCAGCACCTGCGGGCATGGATCGATTACTCAAGCGGGAACCATGAACTCAGTTTCTGGCGCACCCGCGGAGGGAGTGAAGTGGACTTCGTCGTCTACGGCGAGGACACGTTTTGCGCGATAGAAGTGAAGAATGCGCTGAAGGTCAGCCCGCAGGACGTACGTGGGCTCAGGACGTTTCAGTCGGATTACCCACAGGCGGAAGTGGCGCTGCTGTATCGCGGAGCGGATCGCCGCCGCCTCGGCTCCGTGTGGTGCATCCCTGTGCAGGAGTTCCTGCCCACACTTCATCCAGGCAGACCCATCCGGTTCGACTGAGGCCAAAAACCCCTTGAGGATGCCGCATGGCGCGCTCCGCCGAACAGCGAGCCTGACGTGGCGAGTTCTTTGAGTGGCACCGCCTCCACGAACCGTTCGGCGGCGAACACCGGCTCGATCGCAAAGCCTTCCCAGGAGGCCCCGAGCTTGGGGAGGAAGAGCAGAGCTTTCTCGGTGTCGAGCCGACAGTGCGCGCCAACCGTACGTTCAATACAATGCGCCTTTTCAGCCGAACCTCCGAGCCGATCCGATGCACACTTCCCACCAATCGCACCTGCCCCGGTTCTTCAGCGACATGCTCGGTGAGGCGCTGCAGCAGATCATCGAACATGAAGACCCTGTACAGCTCATCGAGTGGCTCATCGCGCGCCTCGATCGGCCCGATGCGCGACACGCGTTCAATGCCCCCGCCGACGAGGAGATCGCATCGCTGGCGCACACCCTGGGGCGCGCGTTGTGGAACGCCACGCCGCTGCCGTGTAACGGCTTTCGGCCGAGGCCGCTGCCACCACCGGGGCGCAACGATCCCTGCTACTGTGGCTCGGGCCGCAAGTTCAAGCGTTGCTGCGGGGATTTGAAGGCACCGCCGATCGACACCGAAATGGCCTGGACGCTGTTGCTCAACCACCTGCCGGCAGCGACCCGCCGCGAGGCCATCCGCAGCGGCCAGGCGCCCATCCGATCACTCATCGGCCTGGCGCTCGAGCACCAGGAAAATGGCAAGCCGAAAAAAGCCCTGGAGCTGGTGGAGCCGCTATTCGAGGGCACCGGGCATGGGCGCGGCGAGGATCATGAGCATGCGCTGGACCTGGTCTGCAACCTCTACGGCGACCTCGGATTCCACAACAAGAAAATGGCCCTGCTGGATCGCATCGCCGGTGACCCGCGCCGCTCGCCCCTGCGTTCGGGGGCGCTGCAGCGCCTGGCGGCCATCCGGCACGATGAGGGTGACACGGCCGGTGCCTGGGCGGCGTTCAAGGGTGCCCAGCGTGACGATCCGAAGTCACCGACTCTCGGTTTGCTGGAAGTGCAAATGCTGATCGCCGAGCGGCGCGGCGATGTGGCCCGCGAGCGGGCACGGTTCTGGCTGAGGCAGTTGCAGCGAGGCGGCTGGTCCGCGGAGCCGGACGGGCCAATCGCGTTCATGAAAGCCGTCGCCGAGAACCCCGAACAGGCCATGGCGGACATCGCATTCGACATGTCCGGCGATGCCGGCCGGGCGCTGAGCGATTGGCTGAGCCAGGTGTCGAACCGCCCCCTGCCCGACTACCGCGTCTCCACCGACGCGCCGGTGCTGCCTGACGGCGCCGGTGATGAAAGGGATGCCCTGCTGGCGCGGCATCTGCGCCAGCAGGGTGTTGCGGCGGACGAAATCGCGCGGGCCATCGCGGATCTGAATTCACAACTGGCCGGTCTCGAGGCTGAAGCGGCGGCGGCAGGCCAAGTTGAAGATGAAATTGAAGCGCCGGGCGAGGATGCGCGGGAGGTCGCGTTCCTGCAGGCACCGCGGTCGGTTCTCGCGCTCGAATCGGAGTGGCAGGCCGTGTTTCCCCTGGGTAAGCCGTTTTCCGTGAACATGGCGTCATTCGAGGAAGACGACGTGTGGGACGAAGAGGATCTCTGGGTGGAATTCCTCGAGTGCCATCATGAGGCCTTCGACAGCCTCGACATCCTCGACGACCTTGCGACCGCGGTCGAATGCCATCCAGAGCGTGACGTGTCCGGCGTGGCCGCTGCCCTGCTGGAACCGCTTTTGCGGCGCGCCCATGCGATCATCGAGCGCGCGCTGGCGGAATCAGGGACCAGCGATCCGAATTTTCGCTGGGGCTTTCCTGAGAACCGCCCCGCCATTCGCGGCCTGGTGCGCCTCGTATACCTGGAGTTCGACCAAGGCCATGACGCAGCCGCCCTCGCCCTTGCCAGGCACGTGCTGGCACTCAATCCCGATGACAACCACGGCCTGCGCACGCAGGTGATCAACGCGCTGCTGCGTGACGGGGATGATGAAGCGGCATTGCAGCTCGCGCGCGAGTATCCCGGGGATGTGAATCCGGAAATTGCCTATGGCGAGGTCCTTGCGCTGTACCGGCTCGGCCGCAAGGGAGACGCCCTGCTGGCGCTCGAGGACGCGATCCACGCGCTACCCAAGGTGCCGAGATTCCTGGCGGCTGACCGGGTGCGCAAGCCGAAGATCAATGACTTCAGCGTGCAGATCGGCGGCGACGATCAGGCCTGGAATTACCGCGAGGACATGCGCGATGTTTGGCAGGCGACGCCGGGGGCGCTGGAGTGGTTGACCCAGGCTGCACGGCACAATTGACTCGATTGCAACGACTTGATCGCAAAGTATATACTTAATGTATATACCCTTCGAGAGATGGACCCCGATGACCACATGCGCACGCACGAAACTCTTCAAGAGTAACCGGACCCAAGCCGTCCGGCTGCCCAAGTCGGTCGCGTTCGCTGAAACGGTGACCGAGGTCGAAATCGTTGCGGTCGGCCAAAGCCGGCTCCTCACACCGGCCGGCGCCTCCTGGGCTGCATGGTTCGAAGGACCTGGCGTTTCCGATGACTTCCTGCCAAACCGCGAGCAGCCTGAAGACCAGGAGCGGGAGGAGCTCTAGGTGCTCAAGTACATGCTTGACACCAATATCGTCATCTACACGCTCAAGAACAGGCCGGCGCGGGTACGGAAGGCCTTCGACAAGCACGCCGGCGAAATGTGTTTGTCCACGGTTACCTTGGGCGAATTGATCTATGGCGCCGAAAAGTCCATTCAGACTGAGCACAACCTCTCGGTGATCGAGGGTCTTGCGGCCCGGCTGGAAGTCTTCTCATTCGATACCCGCGCAGCCATGCATTTTGGCCAGATAAGAGCTGAACTCTCGCGCTGCGGAGCAGCGATCGGGCCGTACGACATGATGATCGCGGGTCATGCCCGCGCCCTGGGGCTCATTCTCGTCAGCAATAATCTCAAGGAATTCGAGCGGGTGCCGGGGCTGCGATTGCAGAACTGGGCGTGAACTGAAACTCATACGGTTCTTTCACAAGGTTCGGCGCCGACTCCACGGTGTGCGCAAGCTGCGCGCCAGCATCGTTGAACAGGATGTTGTAAGGCCGCGGTGCACCGTATCGTCTGCCGCCGCTTTGCGCGGCTTGGGTTAGACTTCGTAGTGTCGGGTTAACACTGAAATGGAGGACATCGATGATTTCATTGGCTCAACTGTGGCTGCCGATCCTGCTTTCGACGGTGGCCGTATTCTTCGCCAGCAGTGCGCTGCACATGGCGTTGAAGTTTTGGCATTTGCCAGATTACAAGGGCTTTTCCAATGAGGACGAGGTGCGCACGGCCATCCGCAATGGCCGCCCGGCGGCGCCCGGCATCTACAGCCTGCCGTTATGCAACATGGAAACCATGAACTCGCCGGAGATGAAGCAGAAATTCGATGAGGGCCCGGTCGGGCTCATGTTTCTGCGCCCGGCCGGCAAAATGAGCATGGCAGCGCCGATGGTGCAGTGGTTCGTGTTCTGCCTGGTGGTGTCGCTGTTCGCCGCCTACGTCGCCGCCGCCACCCTGGCGGCCGGCACGGATGGCGCGCAGGTGTTCAGGGTGGTGGCCACGGCGGCATTCATGGCCTATGCCTTCGGCGCCGTCCCCAATGGCATATGGTACGGACAGCCGTGGAAGAGCGTGTTCAAACACGTCGTGGATGGCCTGGTCTACGCGCTAGTCACCGGCGCGCTTTTCTGCTGGCTGTGGCCTGACGCGACCGCTGTGTGATGCGCGATGTGTGGCAGGCCACGCCAGGACTGCTGGAGTGGTTGGAGCAAGCTGCGCGCCGGCATCGTTAAACTGCATCTAGCACCGGTATTCCGCCAACATCATAAAGCGCCACGGCCCTTTTGGCCGTGGTCACCGGAGCCTCTGTTACAGGTCCAGTACTAAACGAAAGGACTCCCCCTGGCGGGTGCGATACGCCGCAAAGCCGCGGCGGTCCAATGTCAGGATTTCCGGTATATCGAGTGCCTCGGCCAGCAGCACCAGGGTCGCATCGGCGAAATCCATCGGCGTGTCGGCGTAGCGTTCCATCAACGTCACAGCCTCACCCAGCTCGGGCGGCCGGGTCAGGTCAAACACATCGATGGCAGCGGCAGTCAACAGGTCGGACAAGTAACGTGGGCCTTTGGGACTGGCGGAAACGAAGTGCATCGTTTCGGTTACCACGGCGCTGGTCGTAACCAGACGACCGGTAAACGCATCCCAGACCCCGCTGACGGCCTCGTGCGACGGGTCACGGGAATCCAGATAGGCGACCAGTGGCCCAGTATCGAGCAACCAGGTCGTCACAGGCGCCAGTTGCGCTCGCGCAGCGTGCGGCGCCACGATTCGGATGCGTCGCCGTGCAACGCCAACCCGCCGCGCAAATGCCCGGAACGCCCCGACATTGGCGATTCCTCCAGCGCCCTTGCCAGAATCTCGCGCACCACGGCCGATAGCGGTTTACCCTGTTCCCGTGCCCGCTGCTCGAGCGCCCGGCGGAGCGCATCGTCAGTTCGGATGGTAATTGTCGTACTCATGTGTACACCGTATTACGCATCGCCAGGCCGGTCAAGCCATCGGTACTTTTGGAGCTGCAGCATCGCGGGCGGCAGAAAGGTGCTGACGCCGATGATGGGCAGCGAACCGTCATGCTTTTTTGTGCGCGCAGTACAGGCTCCCTTCCTGATTCTTTGAACGCTGGCAAAGGTAAACTCTGGCACCTAGCTTTGGATCATAGTAGAAGTGTTTATCATTATTGCTATTTTTTATATTTTGTATATAATGAGAAACACTATGCCAGCCAAGAATCCGGAAATAACCGCAACAACCGCCCACCTGTTGCGCATCCTGGGCGGACGCATCCGCGCGCAGCGGAAAAGCCTGAAACTCAATGCCACGGTGGCGGCCGAGGCTGCTGGAATGTCACGCGTCACCTGGTACCGGATTGAAAAGGGTGAGCCGGCGGTGACAATGGGCGCCTGGATCAATGCCGTGACGGTTGTGGGCCTTACCCTGGATATTCCGGAAGCTGAAACCACAGGTGCCGACCGGCGCGGCTGGATTCCGGCGCGCATTCGCCTGGCGGATTATCCCGAACTGGAAAAGCTCGCCTGGCATGTGCGCGGTGCCGAAGTCCTGAGTGCGCGTGAAGCCATGGATATCTATGAGCGCAACCAGCGCCACCTCGACCTGGATGCCATGACCCCCGAGGAGGCGCAGTTGCTCGATGCCCTGCGCGCGGCGTTTGGCCATGCCCGGAGTACCCCGTAGCGCCATGTATAAACGTCTCCATCACCAAGCCATCGCCCAGGTATTGCATACCCTGGATGGTGACCTGCTTAGGCAGCATGCCTGCCTGTTCGGCGGCGGGACTGTGATTGCGATGCGCTATGGCGAATACCGGGAATCGGTAGATATAGACTTGCTCGTGTCATCGAAAACCGGTTATCGCGACTTGCGGCAACTGGCCGGCAACGGCCTGCAAGCATTGTTCAGAGACAGCACGCTGCCCTTTGCGACACTCCGGGATGTACGTATTGACCAATATGGCATCAGGTCCATGGTGGAAGTCGTGGGCAGGGATATCAAGTTCGAGATCGTCCTGGAAGGCCGGGTTGAACTGGATGCGCCCGGGCCGGATGACACAGTATGTGGGATTGCCACCCTGTCACCCCTGGATATGGCCACGAGCAAGCTGCTTGCCAATGCCGATCGCTGGTACGACGACGGGGCATTTAACAGGGACTTGATTGACCTGGCGATGATGAAACCAGCCAAGAAACTGCTGGAAGCCGCTGTGACCAAGGCCCAGGGGGCATACGGCAAAGCGATCCTGGAGGACCTGGTCAAGGCCATTGACCGGGTGGAAAATCGCAGCGGCTGGCTGGAACGCTGCATGGAAGCGATGGCGATGGACATGCCCAAGGCTGTTTTGTGGAAACACATTCGTCGCCTGAAGAAAATTCCCTGATCAATGTGCAAGGTATGACCTGCGAGATGTGGGCCAGGATTGGGCACTGCGCAAACACGGGCTGGACCTGGTAACAAAATTGTTCGGAAACCAGCTACACCAGCTTCATCGTTGAACCAACTCCACCGGGTGTTTAGCCCCGCAGTTGTAGTTACTGATAATCCCTCGGAATCGTCTCGGTCCAGCGCTTCTCGCGCACGATCTCGCCGTCCTCGCTCAGGCGCCGGAAATAGTCGTAGTAGAAGTTGTCGGCGTCGCTGCGAAAGTCGAGGCCGCCCTCGAACCGCAGGGTCCGGTCCTTAAGCTCGATTTCGAGCCGGTGCGTGCCGATCATTGACGTGACGGCCGGGTTGTCGTCCGAGGTGCGGTGCTCGATCGTTTCGCGGTACGTCTCGGTGCCCCACGGGTAGATTGTGCCGCCCGAGTTCGTCGCCCTCACGGTGACCTCGCCCGTTTGCGGGTTGCGGTCCACCGAGCTGATCTCGCCGTATCCCGACGGCGTGCCCATGTCCAGCGTCTCGAAACCCGGAGCACCGGCATACTCGACCGGCGGGGAAAAGGGGTCAGAGCCCTTTTTGGACTTACTGCTTTGAAGTCGACGCCCGTCGCCCAAAAAAGGGCTCTGACCCCTTTTTTCTGGCACCACAGGCAGCACCAAGCGCGTCTGCTCGCCCAGCAGCAGCGTCGTGGTCACCGGGTACGGTGTCGGCCAGAACATCGGCCATTGCGCGTTGCTGATCGACAGCCGGATGCGGTGGCCCTTCGGGAACACCCACGATGTGAAGTGCATCTCGATGTCCAGCGCAAACGGCTCACCGGGAACGATGTCCGCCGGCGCGCGCGCCGATTCGCGATGCGTACCGTTGAAGCCGGCCCCGGCGACTTGGGTGACGGTGCCGTCCGGTGCGATGTCGTTGAGGCGCACGAACCAATTGGCGCGCGACGCGTCGGCGGCGACCTGCAGCAGGGCACGCGGCAGGCCGAGGATTTCGGTGTCGGCTTCAAGCGGCGCCGAATCGTATACGAGGCTGAACGCGTCGGTCGGACGCTGGTCGTGCGCGACGTCGCCCCACCACATGACCGGGCCGCCGGCCTCGAGCCCGATCGTCGGCACGTTGCGCAGCCGGTGGTCGGTTCGCGGCGGCGCGGCGGCCTTAAGATCATGGTTGGGCTGCGGAAACAACACCTGCTCTTCGATGCGCTCGATCGGCCAGCCCTCCTCCCACCGCCAGTAGCCCGGCGCCTGCTCGAGGTACGGGCCCGGCGGGTGCCATTCGCGGACATACACCGCGAACGCCGGCTCGTCCATGATCCCGCTGTCGCGCCGCTTAAGCCAGTGATCGAACCAGCGCACCGCCTCATGCCGCCATTCCATGCCGGGCTTCGGGTAGGGCTCGTGCGGAAAGGCGTGCGACCACGGCCCGATCATCGCCTTGACCGGCGCGGCGGCGTGTTCGAGCATCCGCGGGATGCTGTCGCGGTAGCCGTCGTACCAGCCGCCGATGTGGAAGCCGGGAATGCGGATCTCATCGAGCCGGTCGCGCCATGACCCGCGGTCCCAGTAGGGTCCGTCGCGCTGGTGGCGCTTGTGGGACAGCACCCACGGCTCGGTGTCGAAACGGTTCTCGAAGAAAACGTCGTCGATGCGGTATTCCGGCGCGCCGGGCAGCGCGTTGTAGAGTTCCTGCGACATCTCCCAGGAATCGACGTGCATGATGCCGTCGATGAAGTGCACGTCCTCCTGGTAGAGATCCTCGGTCGCGTCGACGGCGATAAAGGCCTTCAGCGCAGGGTGACCGCGCCCCGCCATCTGGATGGCGTTGAATCCGCCCCAGGAGATGCCGAACATGCCGATGTTGCCGGTCGACCACGGCTGTTCGGCGAGCCAGTCCAGCACCGCGTCGCCGTCGGCCCATTCCTGGTCCGAATACTCGTAGGGCACCAGCCGTCCCTCCGAGTTGCCGGTGCCGCGGATGTCGACCCGGGCGACGGCATAGCCGCGCTCGACGAAGTAGCGGTACAGCCGGTAGCTGCGGTCAAGCGACTCGTCCTTGCGATACGGCAGGTACTCGAGCAGCACCGGGAAGCGCTGTGCGGCCTCACCACCGTCCGGCAGGAACAGGTCGGCAGCGAGCCGCGCGCCGTCCGGCATCGGTATCCGGACCGTCTCCACCCGCATGCCATCACCGGGGTCCACCGATTCGACGGCCGCCTGGGCCGCGATCGGGCTGGCGGCCAGCCACGCCCCCAACAGCAGGCGGGACCACGCCAGCTTACGCAGCGTAGGTCTGGACTTCATCCTTAAGGCGCTTTCTGGCTGATGCCCATCGGAGCGAGGAATTCCTCCCGCAGCACCTCGCCGGGGTGGATGTCATTAAGCTTGCTCATCAGTTAGTGCCTCGTTCAGTGATAATCGCTGACGAAGGCTTTCTACGCAAATTACATCACCGGGTTTTCGGACATCGCCTGAGGGGCGAGGACACGTTGCGCATCACGCGCTGGATGAACCAGTCGGAAACGACCGTTGGGAGTCTTAAGCCAGCTATTGGCTGAAGGTCAAAGCCTTGGCCGCGGAGTCGTTTGCATCGAGTTCGAGTTCGGCCCGCAAGGGACCTGCGTTGGTCTCGGCAGTCAGGTGCCAGAGTCCGGCCGCGGCGTCTGACGCCACTTCCCAGGAGCGAGCGCCGCCCGGCAGGAGAATGTCCCACATGTTGCGCTTGTGGATCGACTGACCAGCCGGGCCGAGCAGGCTGGCCGAGTTCAACCGCACGTGCCCCTGGCCGCTGTTGCTGGCACGCAGAATCACGGCCCCTTCACTATTGCGTTCGAAGCTCCATGCAAGTCGCGGATTGGCCGGGCCCGGCGGCAGCAGGAATACTGGCACGCTCGATGGCCGGATCATGCGGCCTCCGGCGGAATGCGCGGTTGCGACGCCTACATCGGGAATCCGGGGCGTCTGCGTGACCAGGATCCGAAAAGCCTCCTCTTCCCACCACGGCCCCGAAAGCTTCAGGCCTACGCGAACCTGGCCGGAAGCTCCAGGTTGCAGCGTAATTCTCTCCGGAAGGACGATTAGCTTGCGGCTGGGCGTCAACCCTTCCCGATCGCCTTCCTGCCGCCACTGCATGACTTCGAAGCGCAGCGTCATTTCCTCTGCGGATGAATTGCGGAATTGAAGATTCGCGACCGGTTGCGCCGCTGACAGCCTCAGCTGTTCGGGCTGCACAACGAGCGTATCCCCCTGGGCAGCGCCTCCGAACAACAAAAGCCCAAGGCCCATTGCGGCGGTTACGCGGGACATGAAAGACATTTTGGGTAAGCGCAGCATATCTCCTCCTTGATTCATGCTCTGAAACATCGGTTTTCGAGTTACCGCAAGGGCCCATCCTGCTGGACGCCTGGTTCCGCGGCTGTTTGCTCTAACCTATCGGAGATAATGCAATCAACATGCCACCTTGAAAAAAGGTCCGCTTTTGCCGTCAATTCAGGCATTTACGCACCTGCCACGGAGCGACGACTGGTATTGCGGCTGACGTGCTGCGTCAGTCGCTGACTAATGACGCGGCGAGGCGCCGGAAAATGGCACGTTCGACGACGAGTGCTTCGCCGCCGGGCACAACCTGGCACGTATTTACGAAGGTGCCACTACTGCTATATCATGGCACTAATCAATCGAGGTGTCATCGAGAAGGATTATGTCAGAGCTTGAGTACCAGGAAGAAGTGCGGTTGGGCGCCCAGGGCCGGATGGTGATTCCGGCGCAACTGCGGCAAGCGCTCGACCTGAAAACAGGCGATGCCCTGATCGCACGGACCCGGGACGGATACCTGATCGTGGAGAAAGCCGCCGTCACCCGGCAGCGACTCAAGACGCGTTATGCAGGGGTTGGCAAAAGAAGCCTTTCAAAGGAGTTGGTGGCCGAGCGGCGCGAAGAAGCGCGCCGTGAATCCGGTCAATGAAAGTGGTGCTCGATGCCTCTGCGCTGCTCGCTTTTTTGCAGGACGAACCGGGCAGCGGCGCGGTAGAAGACGTATTGGCCGAGGCCTGCATTTCCGCCGTCAATTGGTCCGAAGTGATACAGAAGAGCATGGCCGCTGAAGTGGACGTCACCGGGCTGAGGGCCGACCTCGAGGCGCTGGGGCTGGAAGTCCACGATTTCACGCCGGAGCACGCCGAAGCCGTGGGCAATCTTTGGCCACAAACCAGGCGGTACGGGCTATCGCTGGGCGACCGCGCCTGCATGTGTCTCGGAATGGCGTTGAAGCTGCCGGTCATGACCACCGACAAGGCGTGGAAGAAAGTGAATCTGCCCGTTCAGGTTCACGTCATCCGATAGTACGTCCGGTCGCGAGCTAAAGCTCGCTCCTGCATGTTTCTTCGATACCTCTCAGGGCTGAAACGCGCGCCAGCGGTGCTCGACTTCACTGAGCAATTGCGCGTAGCGCTTGTCGCTTTTGAGTCCTGTTAGCACTGGATCGTGCTGCTTGAGGTAGGGGAAGTTGATAAATCCCTGCGACACCGCGCGCGACAACCATTGCAACGACAACTCAATGTCGCCACCCAGGGCATACGCCTGCGCCAACATTCTGGGGTACATGTCGGAGGCTTCGGCCATTTTGCGATCGTCGCCGGACAGTTTGACATCGGGTACGGTACCGTTGCAGCCCTCCGCCAGGGCTTTGGCCACCCGCGCGGATAGCGATTCTGCATCGCCGACTTCAAAACCTGCAGCCACGATTGTGGCCTCTTTCGAACGCTTGTTGACCGCCAGCACCCAGGTATAAAACAGACGCGCCAATGGGCTCTGAGGCTGCTGCTCAAGCATTGCACGATATGTATCAACGGCCGCGGCTTGCCTGCCTTCCAACATGTCAGCCCAAGCCGGCAGCACCCGCATCAGAGGGGCCAATGGATCCATCGCCTGGGCCTGCGGAATCAGCGCCCTGGCTTGGGCAACCTTGCCTGAGATGAGATAGCAGTTGCACAAAAGCCCCAGGGACTCGGGGTCCGACCAGCGTCGTGTCAACGCATTCTTCAAATGCCGGACAGCCCCTTGAACATCGCCGCGCGAGTAGGACAACCAGCCCAGAAGCTGAAAAGTGTCGGGGCCTTCCGGCTCGGCGGCAGCAGCGTTCTCGGCGCAGCGCTCGGCCTTCTTCAATAGTCGGTCACTGAAATCCAGGCCAGCCTCACGATACTGCAGGTGCGTTCTTCCAAGGGCCGCGTGCAAGTAGCCCTCATTATCGGAATTCCTCAACGCCGTTTGCAGCAAGTCTACCGCCCGGTCGAGGCCGGCCCGTGTCCACCGGCTCGACTGCTCCCTTGCCTGCACAACGGCCAGCCAGGTAGGCCAGTCAGAAATCTCGCGATGCGTTAATCGGCGGTCGTCCGTATCCGTCAGGCGAAGCCGCATAGCCGCAGCGACCTCGCGCGCAATACGTTCCTGAAGTTCAAACACCTGGGCGAGCTGGGCCGAATATTTTTCCGACCAGACCTGGCGATCCTTGTGCGCATCCAGCAAGCGAACCGTGATGCGGACTTTCGCGCCGTGCGCCCGAACCGAACCCTCCAGAAGATAAGCGACGTTCAGGCGTTCGGCGATCTGCCCGGCATTCAAGGCCTGCCCTTTGAGCTGCATGGATGAGGTCCGCGAGATAACACGCAGGGACTGGAGCTTTGCCAGGTCCGCAATGATTTCATCGGTGAAGCCGTCTGCGATATAGGCGTCTTCGGCGTTCGGGCCGACAAAATCCAGCGGCAACACGACAACAGACGCCTGCTCCGCACGGGGTGGCGCAAGCGGTTGAGAATCACCCGGACTGCCGGCAGCCTCCCCGCGCGCCAGCCATTCGTCCATTTCGGACCTGTAGGCATAGACACTCGCCATCGATTGATGCATATGGCGGTGCACCGGCATGCCCTCCTCCGATTCCCAGCGACGCGCTGTGCGTTCACTTTTTTTGAGGTAGTTGGCGATCGCCTTCCAGGAATTGAGGCGGTCGCTACTGCTGGGGCCGGGCATGCGGCAATTATAAGTTGCCGGAGCAGCCGTTGCCGAAATTGGCCGGCTTTGACCGTCCCTGTCCGTTGCCGTGCCAGGGGCGCCTGCGGCTTACTGTTCGCTATGCTTCATCCTGCTGGTCAAGCGTTGACAATGTCTGGCGCGCAGCGTGCAGGAACTGCTGCGCGCTTTTACCTGACTTCTGCAATTGCGCTGCTTCTCATCACCCTGTGGGGCTTTTCGGCAACCTATTTCGCACCCCTGTTCGGGCACACCTCCGCATTTGGCGGACGTGTCGCCGACCTGCCGCTGATCGTTCACGTGCATGGCTGGAGCTTCTTTTTGTGGTATGTGCTCTTGGTAACACAGGCCACCCTCATTCGCCGCAGCCGGGTACGAGCGCACCGGCGCCTGGGCATCTCCAGTGTCGTGTTGGCCGCGGTCATGGTGCTTTCCGGCATCATCACCATCGCGTTCAACATTCACCTCACGATGGAAAATCAGGGCCCGCCGATGTGGCGTACGGGCGGGCTCGCAATCTTTGCAACGCTGGTGCTGTTCGTGTTGTTCTACGGCCTTGGGATCAAGAATCGAGCGCGTGCGGAAGTTCACAAGCGATTGATGTTGATGGCGGCTGTGCCCGCGCTGGGCGCTGCCGTGGGTCGGATTTTGCTGGTTGCTTTTGCCCCCCTGCCGATGAACGTTGCGGCGGGAATTTTGCTGACCAATCTTCTGATCGTTGCGGCCATGGCTTACGACAAAATCGTCCACGGCCGCGTCCATCCCGTTTATTGCGCAGGCCTGGCGGTGTGCCTGCTAACGGAGATGATCGCACTGGCACTGCCGCATACCACTCCAGGGGAGTCGGTCCTGGGGGTATTCTCGAGCGTCGGTAGTTATCTTGGCGTTTTCTACCGGTAAAGAGGCTGGATTACATGGGGAGACTTACGCTGGTGCTGGCAGGCTCTACCAGGACTCTGGCAATTTGCGAGAACTGTGAAAAACCCGGAGTATTTCTACGCGGTTCAGGCGCGGCATCACTCGGTACGGAACAATGAAACGCGTATCCGGGACCACCAGTTCCCTTGTGCCATCAATACGCCCCGGGTGGCCCAGCGCCGGGTTCTTCGCCAGCAGGCTCACAGCATCGTAAATGCGCTGCACCACCATCTGCGCGGCGGCGGGATCTTCTCTGGCGATGTAGCTTGCATGGCTGTCGAGATTCTGCAGGGCCTTGTGGAGCCACCTAATCTCCACCAACACCCCACTTCTTCAGCACCTTCCCAACGGCTCGATCACTTGCGAATTCGCCATCTTCGGCTTCTTTGACGGCTTGCTTGATTTCCTGAAGTTGCCAATCATTCAACTCAATGAACTCACGAATGGCTTCGGCGGCCAGATAGGACTTGGAGCGATCGGTAATCCTCGCCAGTTCGTCGAGCCGGTTCTTCAGCTCGGACTCCAGCCGAATGGTCATGGTGGTGGACATGTGGTGATCTCACATTTTGT
>Ga0302046_10002967_pt1 | contig 15571 bp, 15 predicted proteins | sample RVTome_11_FD_200261 | JGI IMG/M metagenome (GOLD analysis project Ga0302046, IMG submission 200261) | Soil microbial communities from uranium-contaminated site in the Upper Colorado River Basin, Wyoming, United States - RVT147D111 (version 2) ...
GTTCACCTCGTCGACGCTGGTGGCCTTCTTCGCCGTGAAGGTGAGGTCGACGATCGACACGTTGATGGTCGGCACGCGGATCGCGTAGCCGTCGAGCTTGCCGTTCAGCTGCGGCAGCACCAGGCCCACGGCCGCCGCCGCGCCGGTCTTGGTGGGAATCATGTTGTGCGTGGCCGAGCGCGCACGGCGCAGGTCCTTGTGAAATACGTCGCTGAGCACCTGGTCGTTGGTGAAGGCGTGCACCGTCACCATCAGGCCGTTCACGACGCCGATCGAATCGTCCAGCGCCTTGACGAGTGGCGCGAGGCAGTTGGTGGTGCACGACGCATTGGAGATCACGCTGTCGGATCCCTTCAGCTCGCCGTCGTTCACGCCCATGACGATGGTGCGGTCCACATCCTTGTCACCCGGCGCCGAGATGATCACCTTCTTCGCGCCCGCGGCGAGGTGCGCCGCCCCGCCCTTCGCCTTGCCGGTGAACAAGCCCGTGCACTCCATCACTACGTCCACGCCCATCGTCTTCCACGGCAGCTTGGCCGGGTCGCGCTCGGCGAGCACCTTCAGCCTGTCGCCGTTCACCACGATGGCGTCGCCCTCCACCGTGACGCTGCCGGGAAAGCGGCCGTGCGCGGTGTCGTACTTGAGCAGGTGGGCGTTGGTCTGCGCATCGCCCAGGTCGTTGATGGCGACGAACTGCAGGTCGTGCTTCCTGCCGCCCTCGTAGTGCGCGCGCAGGATCATGCGGCCGATGCGACCGAAGCCGTTGATTGCCACTCGAATGCTCATATGGGTCCCCGCAACGAAATGGCGATTTTAGCTTCGCCGACCGACGAGAGCGATAAATTTGGCGAATCGCCCGTTGCAAATCGCCCGCTACATCCCCCAGCGCAGGGCCGCAGTATGCACCGGGGCGTCCCACAGGCGCTTGCGCTCCGCGTCGAGCATCGACAGCGTGAGCGAGCAGCCCGCCATGTCGAGCGAGGTGACGTAGCTGCCGACGAGCGAGCGCACGACCCGCACGGCGCTGCGGTCCAGAATGCGCCGCGCGGCGTGCGCCATGACGTAAAGCTCGATCAGCGGCGTGCCGCCGAAACCGTTGACCAGCAGGATCGCCTCGCCTTGCGCGGCGGCGCCCAGGTCGGCGATGACCGGCTGCAGGAGCCCGGCTGCGATCGCGTCGGCCGACGCCAATTTCACGCGGCGGCGACCGGGCTCGCCGTGAATGCCGACGCCCATCTCCATTTCGTCCTCGCCGATCTGAAACGTCGGCTTGCCCGCGGCGGGCACCGTGCAACTGGTCAGCGCGACGCCCATCGAGCGGGTCAGGGCGTTGACCCGCTCGCCGAGCGCCTTGAGCGCGGCGAGATCGCGCCCCTCCTCGGCCGCCGCGCCGACAATCTTCTCCACGATCAGGGTCCCCGCCACACCGCGGCGCCCGGTGGAGTACGAGGACGTCTCTACCGCGACGTCATCGTTGGTGAGTACTGTCTCGACGCGGCGGCCGGCCATCTCGCGCGCCATGTCAAAATTCATGACGTCGCCCTCGTAGTTCTTCACGATGAAGAGCACGCCCGCGCCGACGTCGACCGCCTCGGTCGCCGCGAGCATCTGGTCCGGCGTCGGCGACGTGAAAACCTGCCCAGGGCAGGCGGCGTCGAGCATGCCGTAGCCGACGAAGCCGGCGTGCAGCGGCTCGTGGCCGGCACCGCCGCCCGACACCAGCGCGACCTTGCCGCGCTTCGGCTGCGCGCGCCGGACGAACTTCGCCCCGTCGCCCAGCACCAGCAGATCCGGATGCGCGCCCGCGAGCCCGGCCAGGCTCTCGGCGATCACGCTCGCTGGCGAATTGATGAGCTTTTTCATCGCCTCAACGCCCGCGCATGATACTCGCGAGCTTCTCGGCGAGCTCCGCGAGCGTCGCCTCGAGCTGGCGGTTCTTCGCCTCGTCCTGCAGGTCGGGCAGCGACAGCGTCACGCGGCGCACCCGCTCGCGCTCCTTCTGCAGCTGCAGGCGGCGCGGGTGCGCGCGGCGGTAGGCGGCGAGGAACTCGTCGCGTTCCCGGGGCGAAAAATGGCAGATCTCGAAGATGCCCTCCACATGCTGCACGGGGATCGGCGTCGGATAGCCCGGATTGGAGATCTGCGATATGAAGCTGCGGTTCTTGCCGAGCGCCTCGGCGAGCCGCTGGCGCATCCCCGAGGGACGGCTGTCGAGCACGCGCTGGAGGACGCGCTTGTACGCGTCGACCTGCTCGGGCGCGCCCTCCGGCCGCGCGGGAAGGCTCATGCCCGCGTCTCCTGCCGCGCCACCGCCGCCTTCACCGATGCGATCGCCGAGGGCACCACCGAAAGCGCGCGCAACCCGCACTCGAGCAGCGCCGGCACGGCGCGCGGATCGCTCGCCAGGTCGCCGCACAGCGTGACTTCGCGCCGGGTGCGGCGGCCGTGCTCGCAGATGGCGCGAATCAGGCGCCACAGGCCGCTGCTCGGGCGCCCGAGCGCCGCGAGCTCGGCTGCGTCGCGACTCACCGCGTTCAGGTACTGGATCAGGTCGTTGCTGCCGATCGAGTAGAAGTCGGCATCGAAGCGCTCGATTTCGAGCGCCGCCACCGGAACCTCGACCATCATGCCGAGCGGCGGGCGCCGCGCGGGGATTCCCTTGGCGTCGAGCTCGGCGGCGGCATGCACCAGCAGCGCGCGGCAGCGGGCGAACTCGTCCGGCGTGGTTACCATCGGCACCATGATCTTGAGCGGGCCCGCCACGGCGGCGCGCGCGAGCGCGCGCAGTTGCACGCCCAGCACCTCCGGCCGGCGCAACGACAGCCGCACGCCGCGCACGCCGAGGAACGGATTGCTCTCGCCCTCGAGCGTCAGGCCGGGGACCGGCTTATCCCCGCCCGCGTCGAGCGTGCGAATGGTCACCGGCCGGTCCTGCGCCCATTCGACGACGCGCCGGTAGGCCCTGTATTGCTCTTCCTCGCCGGGCAGCTGCTCGCGGCCATGGAACATGAACTCCGTGCGCATCAAGCCGACGCCGTCGGTGTGTGCGGGATCGACAGCGGCGAGGTCGTCCGGCCCCGCGATGTTGATCAGCACGCGCACGCGCTCGCCGCTGGCGGTGGTCGCGTCGCGCGCCAGGTGCACCGCCTCCTCGGCGAGGCGCGCCGCATGGGCGGCGCGGCGCCGCTCGAATTCGCTGCGCTCCCGCGCGTCCGGATCGAGGATCAGCACCCCTTCCTCGGCGTCGAGCAGCGCCTCACGGTGGCCGTTCAGGCGTGCGGTGTCGATCCCGACCAGCATCGGCACGCCCCTGGAGCGCGCCAGGATGGCGACGTGGCTGGTGGCGCTGCCCCGGCGCAGCACGATCCCGCCGCCGTCCCAGTCCGTGGCCAGAAAACGCGACGGCGCAAGGTCGTCGGCGGCGACGATCGCCCCGGCGGGGATCGGCTCGTTGCCGGACCCGAAAAGCGCCTCGAGCACGCGCTCGCGCAGGTCGCGCAGGTCCGAGGCGCGCGCCCGGAAATAGGGAAAGGTGGAGCTTTCGTAGTCGACGATCTCGGCCTCGAGCGCGGCTTGCCAGGCGGCTTCGGCAGTGCCGCCTTTGGCGATCGCCTCGTAGGCGATGCCGGGCAGCTCGCCTTCCTGCAGCAGCTCGATCTGGAAGGCGAGTATGCCGCTCGCTTCCTCGCCGGGGTTGCGCTCGGCAAGCGCCGCAAGCGCGTCGCGCGCCGCCGCCACGGCCGTGGTCAATGCCGCGCGCTCCTCCTCGGGCGTGCCGTGCCGCCGCGCCGCGCGCTCGACCGCGGCCAAGCGTACCAGCCTTCCAGACGCCAGACCGGGCGCTGCGGCGGTTCCCGCCAACCGGATCATCGCTTGCCTCCGCTCATGTCTCGAGCTCGAAATCGCGCTCGATCAGCTCGATCAGGGCGCGCACCGCCGAAGTGGCGTCCGCACCCTCGGCGCGGATATGCAGCACCGCGTCCTTCGGCGTACGCGTGCGCATCACCTTGACGATGCTCTTGGCGTCGATCCAGGGGCCGTCGGCCGACGCACCGAGGTCGATCTTCGCGGCAAAGCTCTTCGCGAGCTGCGTCAATTTCACCGACGGCCGGGCGTGCATCCCCACCTCGTGCCGCACCACCACCGAGCCGTTCGCGCGCTGTGTCATCTGCGCCGTCCTCAAGCCGGCCGCAGCTCTTCGGCGGTGCGGCGCACCTGTTCCAAGCTCGAGCCGGAGGACGCCTCGGTCGCCGCCATTACCGCGCCCTCTACGATCGGAGCGTTGCATACCATTACCCGGCTGCGCCGCGCCGGCGGCAGCATCTCGACGGCCATCTCGCTGTTGGTTTCGGCGCCGCCGAGGTCGACCAGGATCGCGACGCCCTTTTCCGACCAGGCGCTCGCGATCGCGGCCGAGATCGCGTCGACGCTGGTCCCGAGCCGCCCGTCCTGCGTGCCCCCGCACCAGGCAAGCGGCACCGCGTCGCCGACCATCTGCCGCACCATGTCCGCCGTGCCGCGCGCCACCTCCGGCGAATGCGACACGATCACGATCCCTACGTTGCCGTTCTTCACGCCTTTCCCTCCATCACGTCTGCAACCGCCTGCACTATCAGTTCCGAGGAGCGGGCCCCCGGATCCATGTGTCCGATGCTGCGCTCGCCCAGGAACGACGCTCGGCCCCGGGTCGCGCGCATCGGCACCGTCGCCGCGGCGGCGGCCTGCGCCGCAGCGCGCAGCTGCGCCGGCAGATCGCCGCGCGCCTCGTGCAGCGCCTGCAGCACCGGCACCAGCACGTCGAGCATCGTCTTCTGTCCGACGTCGGACTTGCCGCGCGCCTTCACCGCCTCGACCGCCGCGGCGAAGGCTTGCGCCATTCCCTCGCGGCTCGCGTCCGCGGGCAAGGATTTCCCGAGCGCCATGAACAGCGTGCCGTAGAGCGGGCCGGAAGCGCCGCCGACGCTGCGCACGAGCGCCATGCCTACCGCCTTGAGGGCTTCGTCCAAAGGCATTTCGGCATAGGCGTCGATCTCGGCGAGCACGGCCTCGCAGCCGCGCTGCATGTTGAGGCCGTGGTCGCCGTCGCCGATCGCCTGGTCGAGCTCGACCAGCTCCGCGGCGTGCACGATGACGCGGTCGGCCACCGCCTTGATCAGGCGCCGCTGTACCGCACGCTCGAGCACCATGGGCGTCTCCATTCAGCACGCCGCCGCGAGGCGTTCGCCGGCGGCGTCGAAATACAGCGGATTATCCAGCGCCACGGAGACCTCGTCTCCCGCGCGCAGCGGCGAATGCGGGTCGGCGAGCGTGACCAGCGCGTGATCGCCGATTTCCAGATGCAGGTGATTCTGGTCGCCGAGGCGCTCCACGCGGCGCAGCAGCGCCGTGGCGCCGTGGCCGTTCAGCGCGCCAATGCGTATCTGCTCGGTGCGCGCGCCGACCGTGTGCGTGCCCGCCGGCATGCCTGCCGCAGGAACCAGCGCCGGCGGGAACAGATTGATCGGCGGCGTCCCCAGCTGCATCGCCACGTACAGGTTGCAGGGACTCTCGTAGATCTCGCGCGGGGTGCCGAGCTGCACCAGCCGCCCTTCGGCCAGCACGCCGATGCGGGTGGCGAGCGTCATCGCCTCGGTCTGGTCGTGGGTCACGTAGAGGATGGTCGCGCCGAGCTCGGCCTGGATGCGCTTCAGCTCGAGGCGCAGCCCCGAGCGCAGCTTCGCGTCGAGCGAGGACAGCGGCTCGTCCATGAGATAAATGGAGGGATCGCGCACCAGGGCGCGTCCGATCGCCACGCGCTGCATTTCGCCGCCCGAGAGCTGCGTGGCGCGGTTGCCGAGTTTGGCCTCGATGCGCAGCAGCGCGGCGATCTCGTGCACGCGGGCCCGGATCGCATCTTGCGGCATGCGGCGGCCGGGCGCGCGCAGCGGGAAAGCGAGGTTGTCGTACACGCTGAGGTGCGGGTAGAGGGAATACTGCTGGAATACGAACGCCACGTCGCGCACCGCCGGCGGCTCGCGCGTCATGTCGCGACCGCCGATCCAGACCCCGCCCGCGTCCGGGCGCTCGACGCCCGCGACCAGCCGCAAGGTCGTGGTCTTGCCCGCGCCGGTGGGACCGAGCAGCACCAGCACCTCGCCATCCGCGACCTCGATCGAGAGATCGTCGACCGCGGTGGTCTCGCCGAAGCGCTTGGTCACGTTGCGGAGCAGCACGTCAGCCACGCGCGGCCTCCTCGTAGAGCGCGCTCTTCAGCGCGCCGCCCGACACGGCATCGAAAATCGCCAGCCGCTCGGCGTGCAGCCGCAGGCCGACGTTGTCCCCGGTGCGCACCGCGATGCTCGAGGGCAGGCGCGCCTTGAGCTGCCCATGCGCGGTCTCGAGCGTCACGATCTGCGTGGTGCCCAGGTACTCGGCGCCGAACACGCGGCCACGCAGCGCGCTCTCGTCGGCGAGCATCACGTGCTCCGGCCGCACGCCGAGCGCGAGCGCTCCCTGCGGCCGGCTCTCGCGCAGCTCGGGCACCTCGATCAGCGCGCCGTTGATGCGTACCGCGCGCTCGCCGGCCCGGGGGGCGCCCGTGAAGCGCAGGAAGCTCATCGGCGGCGAGCCGAGGAAATCGGCGACGAACATGCTCGCCGGCCGGTCGTACACCTCCTGCGGCGTGCCGACCTGCTCGATCCGGCCCTGATTCATCACCGCGATGCGGTCGGCCATCGCCATGGCCTCGAGCTGGTCGTGCGTGACGTACACCGTGGTGGCGCCGATCCGGTCGTGCAGCCGCCGCAGCTCGTCGCACATCACCCGGCGCAGCTCCGCATCGAGCGCGCCGAGCGGCTCGTCCATGAGGAAGGCCTTCGGCCGGCGCACCAGCGCCCGGCCGAGCGCCACGCGCTGCCGGTCGCCGCTGGACAGGCTGGATACCCGCGCATCGAGGATGTGCTCGATCCTCAGCATCTTCGCCGCCGCTTCGACCCGCGCGCGCAGCTCGGCCCGCGGCATGCCCTGGCAGCGCAGCGGGAACTCGATGTTGCCACGCACGTTCAGGTGCGGATAGAGCGCGAACAGCTGGAACACGAAGGCGATGTCGCGCTGCGCCGCGCGCCGGAACGTGACCTCCTCGCCATCGAGCAATACCCGGCCGCCGGTCGGCAGCTCCAGCCCGGCGATCATGCGCAGCGTCGTCGTCTTGCCGCAGCCCGAGGGCCCGAGCATGACGAAGAATTCCCCGTTCGCCACGGCGAAGGAAGACCCTTGCAGCGCCGCGAAATCGCCGAACTGCTTGCGCAGGTTCTCGACCCGGATCTCGGCCATCGCGCTACTCCGGGAAATGGCTCACGATCACGAACCCGACCGTGCCCACGACGATCACGGCGAAAGAGTACGTGAACAGGCCCATCGAGTAAGGCTGCAGGAGCATCGCCACCCCCGCTGCGATCGTCGCCGTGGCGCCGGCCTCCCACGGGCCGCGCTTCACGAAGCGCGCGCTGGTGCCGCTTGCTTTGCGTCTGCTCATCGCCGCAGCGCTCCGAACGTGATGCCGCGCAGCAGGTGCTTGCGCAGCAGCACCGTGAAGACGACGATCGGGATCAGGAACAGGGTCGTGCCCGCTGCGACCGCCGGCCAGTCCTGGCCGCCCTCGCCGATGATGATCGGGATGAAGGGCGGCGCGGTCTGGGCCGCGCCCGAGGTGAGCAGCACCGCGAAGGCATATTCGTTCCAGGCGAAGATCAGGCAGAAGATCGCGGTCGCCGCGATGCCGGTCGCCGCCTGGGGCAGCACGACCTTGACGAACGCCTGCAAACGCGTGTAGCCATCCACCATCGCCGCGTCCTCGTACTCGCGCGGGATCTCGTCGATGAAGCCCTTCAGCAGCCACACCGCGAGCGAAACGTTGACCGCGGTGTAGAGCAGGATCATGCCGAGGCGGGTATCGGAGAGCCCGATCTCGCGGTACATGAGGTAGATGGGGATCGCCACCGCGATCGGGGGCATCATGCGCGTCGACAGGATGAAAAACAGCAGGTCGTCCTTGAGCGGCACGCGAAAGCGCGAGAACCCGTACGCCGCGAGCGTCCCGAGCAGCACCGCGAGGAATGTCGAGCCGAAGCCGATGACGAGCGAATTGAAGTAGCGCTCCGCGAACTTGGAGGGACCCGCGATCACCATGCCGCGCGCTCGCACCAGCGTGTCGTACCAGGTTTCGGCCGGCGGCAGGCTGGCGACGTATTCCGGCGTCTGGCGGCTGCGCGTCGTGAACAGGTTCACGTAGCCCTCGAGCGAGGGCTCGAACACGACCTTGGGCGGATACGCGACCGCGTCCGCGGGGGCCTTGAATCCGGTCACCAGGATCCACAGCAGCGGTACGATCGAGATGATCGCGTAGAGCGCCACCAGCGCGCCTGCGATGCGCTTGGCCCAGGGCAGGGGCTCGACCACCGAGTGCGCGGCGCTCAGGTAGCTCATCGGTTCCTCAGCGCGTTCAACGCCTTGACGTAGATGTTCGCGGCGCCGAACACGGTCACGAACAGAATCACGGCGAGCGCCGACGAGTAGCCGGTGCGCCATTTCTCGAACGCCTCGCGCTTGAGCGTGATCGATACGACCTCGGTGGTGGAGCCCGGGCCACCGTTGGTGAGCAGATTCACCATGTCGAACATCTTGAAGTTCTCGATCGCGCGGAACAGCACGGCGAGCATCAGGAACGGAAGCACCATCGGCAGCGTGATGGCGCAGAACCGGCGCCACGTCGAGGCGCGGTCCACCTCGGCCGCCTCGTAGAGGTACGCCGGCACCGAGCGCAGCCCCGCGAGGCAAATCAGCATCACGTACGGGGTCCACATCCAGACATCGACGATCACGATCGCCCACGGCGCGAGCGGCACGTCGCCGATCATCTGGAAGGCGCCGGGATCGACGCCCGCGAAGTATCCGACCGCGTAGTTGAACAGTCCGATCTGCGGCTGGAACAGAAACGACCAGAAAGTTCCCACCACAGCCGGCGAGAGCATCATCGGCAGCAGGATGACGGTGGTCCACACGCCATGGCCGCGGAAGCGCTTGTCCAGCGCGAGCGCCAGCCCGAAGCCGAGCACCACCTCCAGCAGGATCGACCAGAAGACGAAGTGTCCTGTCACCTGCATCGCCAGCCAGATGTCGGCGTCGTTGAGCAGGCTGTGGTAGTTGTCCAGGGCGAGCCAGGGCGCGCCCCGGCCGGCGCGGTTCGCCTTGTAGTTGGTGAACGAGAGCCAGACCGTCCACAGCAGCGGAAAGATGTTGATCGCGAGAAGCAGCAGGACGGTCGGCGCGATGAACCACCAGGCGAGCGCACGGTCGGAGATCCCGCGCAGCCGTGCTGCGACCGGCTGCGGCGTTGCGCGCGCCGCCTGGTCGGCGATCGGCGTGGCGCTGGGCGGTGGGGTCATGGCGGCGTGGCGGCGGCGGGCAGGCGAGGAGCGGCTATCCAGTCACCGAGGAGGAGCCCGACCGAGAAAACCGCTCCGCGCCGCCCGCCATTCGCGTCTACTTCAGCTTGCCTTCGTCCTTGAAATCCCTGGTCCAGTCCTTGACCAGGCTGTCGAGCGCCTGCTTCGCGGTCCCCTTGTCGGCGACCACGTAGTCGTGGACGCGCTTCTGCATGTTGAGCAGCAGCGTGGCGTAGATCGGCTCGGCCCAGAAATCCTGCACGATGTTCATGGACTCGAGGAAGTCGGCGGCGAACGGCGCGCTCTGCTTGAATCCGGGATCGCCCACCACGGCTTTCAGGCACGAATACCCCCCCAGCGCCCACCACTTCTTCTGCACCTCGGGCTGCGCGAACCACTTGATGTACTGCAGCGCCTCGTCCTTGCGGTCGGAGTAGGAAACCACGGAAATGCCCTGCCCGCCGAGTTGCGTCGCCCTGCCCTTCGGCCCCGCCGGATTGACGAAGAAGCCGATCTTGTCGGGGCCCATTTCCTTGTACAAGCCCGGCCAGAAGGCGAAGAAGTTCATCTGCATCGCGACCTGGCCCGATTTGAACGCATCCAGACCTTCCGACATGTAGGCGTTGGACATGCCCGGCGCCGTGCAGCACTTGTAGATCTGCTTGTACAGCTCAAGCCCCTTCACCGAGTCGGCGGAATTGACGAAGCCCTCCATCTGGTAGCGTTTCTTCGGGTTGTCGTAAGCGAAGCCGTAGGTGTAGAGGACGTTGGTCACGCCCATCGTGATGCCCTCGGAACCGCGCTCGGTGTAGATATAGCTCCCGAACACCTTCTTGCCGTCGATCTGGCGGCCCTGGAAGAACTTGGCGACCTGGATGAACTGTTCCCAGGTCTTCGGCGCTGCGAGCTCGCGGCCGTGCTTCGCCTTGAACGCTTTCTGGATCTCGGGCCTGGCGAACCAGTCCTTGCGATAGGTCCAGCCTACGGCGTCGCCCATCGCGGGCACCGCCCAGTAGTTCGGCGTGCCCTTCGGCCATTCCGAATAACCCCTCACCGTGGCATCGACGAAGTCGCCCATCTTGATGCCGTTCGTGTCGAGGAAGTCGTTCAGCTTGACGTAGTGGCCGTTCTCCGCCGAGCCGCCGATCCACTGGCTGTCGCCGATCATCAGGTCGCAGAGCTTGCCCTTGGAATTGAGCTCGTTCAGGAACCGGTCGGCGAAGCTGGTCCAGGGGACGAACTCGAATTTCATCGGGATGCCGGTCTTCGCGGTGAAGTCCTTCGACAGCTCGACCAGCGCGTTGGCCGGGTCCCACGCCGCCCAGCACAGGGTGAGCGGCTTGCCTTGGGCAAATGCCGTACTGGCGGTGGCCGACGCGAGCCCGAACGCGGCGGCACCGATGACGAGCCTACGCAATGTGCGCATGTGATCTCCTTCGGTTCTTCGTTTGCATCGCCGCTCCCTCCGCCGGCGCGAGCCGGCAAGCGCGAAGCAGCCCCGTTCCTTCCCGCAGGCCTTGGCTGCTCGGGCTCCGCCCTCGGTGAGCGGTCGCGGCCTGCGTCCTTGTTTAGTATTGTTGTTAAGTGAAACGGTCTCACTAAACATTGCGGCTGTCAAGCTCCTGCGGACCCGCCAAGCCAGAAAGTTTAGTGTTGCGACGCAGCAAGGCCGCGCCCGAGCCCGTCAGGGCTGAGCGAGCACGCGCCGGACCGCCGCCGCGACGTTATCCGGCGTGAAGCCGAAGTGCTTGAAGAGCTCGCCCGCCGGCGCCGACTCGCCGAAGCGGTCGATGCCGACCACCGCGCCCTGCAGGCCCACGTACTTTCTCCAGAATCCGGTCACGCCCGCCTCCACGGCCACGCACGGCAGGCCGCGCGGCAGCACCGACTCGCGGTAGGCGGCGTCCTGGCGGTCGAACACGGTGCTCGAGGCCATGGATACGACCCGCACCGGAACGTCGTCCTCGGCGAGGCGCTTCTGCGCCTCCAGCGCCAAGGGCACTTCCGAGCCGGTGGCGATCAGCACCGCTTTCGCCCAAGGCGCATCCGAGAGCACGTAGCCGCCGCGGCGCACCTGGGCGAGCGCCTCTTCGCCGCGCAGCGCGAAGGCGACGTTCTGGCGCGAAAACAGCAGCGCGCTCGGGCCGTCGCGGCGCTCGAGCGCGCAAGTCCACGCCACAGCCGCCTCCACCGTGTCGCAGGGCCGCCATACGTCCATATTGGGTATGAGCCGCAGGCTGGCCGCATGCTCCACAGGCTGGTGCGTCGGACCGTCTTCGCCGAGGCCGATCGAGTCATGCGTGAACACGTAGATCACGCGCTTGCCCATGAGCGCCGCCATGCGCATCGCGTTGCGCGCGTAGTCCGAGAACACGAGGAACGTGCCGCCGTAGGGGATGAAGCCGCCGTGCAGCGCGACCCCGTTCATCAGTGCGCACATGGCGAACTCGCGCACGCCGTAAAAGAGGTAGTTGCCGCCTGCTTCGCGCGTGATGACGCGCGAGGCCCTGCCCATCGTGAGGTTCGAGCCGGTCAGGTCGGCCGAGCCGCCGAGCAGCTCCGGCAGCGCCGGCAGCAACGTCTCGAGGATGTTCTGCGACGCCTTGCGCGTGGCGAGGGTCTCGGCCTTGGCGTGCGCATCGGCGATCAGCCGGCCCACGCGCTGCTCGAAGTCCGCGGGCAGGTCTCCGGCCAGGCGGCGGCGGAACTCGGCCGCATCGGCGGGATACTGCGATGTGTACTGCTCGAAGAGTTTCGACCACTTGCGCTCGGCGCGCTTGCCCGCGGCGCGCGCGTCCCAGCCGTCGCAGACCGTCTGCGGAATCTCGAAGGGTGGATGCGGCCAGCCGATCGCCGCCCGCGTCGCCGCCACCTCCTCGGCGCCGAGCGGCGCGCCGTGCGCGGCACCGGTGTTCGCCTTCCTCGGCGCGCCCTTCGCGATCACGGTCTTTGCGCAGATGAGCGTCGGCCGCGATTTCTCCCGCTTCGCCTTCTTCAGCGCCTTGTCCACCGCCTCGACGTCGTGCCCGTCCACGTTGGCGATCACCTGCCAGCCGTAGCCGGCGAAGCGCTTGGGCACATCATCGGTGTACCAGTGCGCGATGTGGCCTTTCTCCGAGTCGATGGAGATGCCGTTGTCGTCATAGACCGCGATCAGCTTGCCCAGGCCGAGCGTGCCGGCGAGCGAGCAGGCCTCGTGCGAGACGCCTTCCATCATGCAGCCGTCGCCGAGGAAGACGTACGTGTGGTGGTCGACCAGGTCGAACCCGGGCCGGTTGAACTGCGCGGCGAGCAGTTTCTCGGCGAGCGCCATGCCCACCGCGTTGGCGACGCCCTGACCAAGCGGCCCCGTGGTCGTCTCCACGCCCGGCGTCAGGCCGTATTCCGGGTGCCCCGGCGTCTTCGAGCCGAGCTGCCGGAAGCGCTTGAGCTCCGCCATCGGCAAGTCGTAGCCCGTGAGGTGCAGCAGCGCGTACAGCAGCATCGAACCGTGCCCATTTGAGATGACGAAGCGGTCTCGATTGGGCCAGGCGGGGTTGGCGGGGTTGTGCCTGAGGTGCCGGTGCCACAGCGCCACGGCGATCTCGGCCATGCCCATCGGCATGCCGGGGTGGCCCGACTTGGCCGCTTCCACGGCGTCCATCGCCAGAGCGCGCAAAGCGTTGGCGAGATCGGAATCCGTTGCGGCGGGAGGAGTCATAAGCGGGGAAGGCCGGGATTATCTCGGAAACGCGCAGCGTGCGAAAGGCGCGGATCGCGTTTCAGGCGTAACGCGCCGCCATCTTGTCGAGCGCTATGGGCTTGATGCGCGGCGCCTGCCCCGCGCAACCGAACGCCTGGAAGCGCTCCTTGCACAGCTCGCGCGCGGCGGCCGTCGCGTCCTTCAGGAACTTGCGCGGATCGAACTCGGCGGGGTCCTTCGCCATCGCTCGGCGCATGGCGCCGGTCATCGCCAGGCGGATGTCGGTGTCGATGTTCACCTTGCGTACGCCGTGACGAATGCCTTCGACGATCGATTCGACCGGCACGCCATAGGTTTCCTTGATCGCGCCACCATTTTCGCGGATCACTTTCAGCCACTCCTGCGGCACGGACGACGAGCCGTGCATGACGAGGTGTGTGTCGGGCAGGCGGGCGTGGATCTCCTTGATGCGGTCGATTGCCAATACGTCGCCCGTAGGCTTCTTGGTGAACTTGTAGGCCCCGTGCGAGGTGCCGATGGCGACGGCGAGCGCGTCGACGCCCGTGCGCGCCACGAAGTCGGCGGCCTGCGCCGGATCGGTAAGCAGCTGCTCGCGCGAAAGCTTGCCCGCGGCGCCGACCCCGTCCTCCTCGCCCGCTTCGCCGGTCTCGAGCGACCCGAGGCACCCGAGCTCGCCCTCGACCGAGACCCCCACCGCGTGCGCCATTTCCGCGACCTTGCGCGTCACCGCCACGTTGTAGTCGTACGACGCCGGCGTCTTCATGTCCTCCTTGAGCGAGCCGTCCATCATGACGCTGGTGAAACCCGAGCGGATCGAGCTCTGGCACACCGCCGGGCTCGCGCCATGGTCCTGGTGCATGACGAGGGGGATGTCCGGGTACGCCTCGACTGCCGCCTCCACCATGCGGCGCAGGAACGCTTCGCCCGCGTACTTGCGCGCGCCCGCCGAGGCTTGCAGGATCACCGGGCTCGCCGTCGCTTCGGCGGCCTGCATGATCGCCTGGATCTGCTCCAGGTTGTTGACGTTGAACGCCGGCACGCCGTAGCCGTGCTCGGCGGCGTGGTCGAGCAGTTGCCTGAGAGAAACCATGGCCATGCGAAGCCTCCTAGCCTTTGCCGAGCGCGAGCTTCCTGCGCTCCATCAGGCGCCAGATCATCGGGGTGAAGATGAGCTGCATGGCGAGGTCCATCTTGCCGCCCGGGGCGACGATGGTGTTCGGCCGCGACATGAACGAGTCGTGCAGCATGGTCAGCAAGTAAGGGAAATCGATGCCGCGCGGATTGGCGAAGCGGATCACGAGAAAGCTCTCGTCGGGCGCGGGGATGTGGCGCGCGATGAAGGGGTTCGAGGTGTCCACTATCGGCACGCGCTGGAAGTTGATGTGCGTCTGCGCGAACTGCGGAATGATGTAGTGCACGTAGTCCGGCATGCGCCGCAGGATGGTGTCGGTGACCGCTTCGGTCGAGTAGCCGCGTGCGGCGCGGTCGCGGTGCAGCTTCTGGATCCACTCCAGGTTGATGACGGGCACCACGCCGATCAGCAGATCCACGTGCCGCGCCACGTTCACCTGCTCGGTGACCACCGCGCCGTGCAGCCCCTCGTAGAACAGGAGGTCCGTGTCCTCCTCCATGTCCTGCCAGGGGGTGAAGGTACCCGGCGGCTGCGCGTAGGGCGCGGCCTCCTCGTCGTCGTGCAGGTACTTGCGCGTGCGCCCGCGGCCCGTGGCGGCGTAGTCGCGGAACAGCGTCTCGAGCTCCTCGAACAGGTTGTTCTCGGGCCCGAAGTGGCTGACGTGCGCGTTGCCGCGCGCCAGCTCCTCGGCCATCTTCTGCTTCATCCCCCCGCGGTCGAAGCGGTGGAAGGCATCCCCCTCGACGAAGGCCGCCTTCACCCCTTCGCGGCGGAAGATCTGATCGAAGGTGCGCATCACCGAGGTGGTGCCGGCGCCGGAGGAGCCGGTGATGGCGATGATCGGGTGCTTTTCGGACACGGCGCGCCTCAACCGCCGCCCGCGGCGCGGAACAGGCCGCGCGTGCCGAACAGCGGCGCGTCGTAGGGCTTTTCGTTGAAATCGCGGTGGTACTGCTCGATGCGCTCGACCTCGTGGCGCGCGCCGAACACGAAGCCCGAGCGCTGGTGCAGGCCCGCCGGCGCCACATCGAGCACGGGGCCGTAGCCCGTGCTGGCGCGCCCGCCTGCCTGCTCGATCACCATGCCGATCGGGTTCGCCTCGTAGAGCAGGCGCAGGCGCCCGCTGCGGTTCGCTTCACGCTCGTCGCGCGGATAGAGGAATACGCCGCCGCGCATCAGGATGCGGTGCGCCTCGGCCACCAGCGACGCGACCCAGCGCATGTTGAAGTCCTTGCCGCGCGGGCCGCTCTTGCCCGCCATGCACTCGTCGACGTAGCGCTTCACCGCCGGCTCCCAGAAGCGGCTGTTGGAGGC
>Ga0302046_10002968_pt1 | contig 15566 bp, 13 predicted proteins | sample RVTome_11_FD_200261 | JGI IMG/M metagenome (GOLD analysis project Ga0302046, IMG submission 200261) | Soil microbial communities from uranium-contaminated site in the Upper Colorado River Basin, Wyoming, United States - RVT147D111 (version 2) ...
AACGCGATCGGGCGGAACACCGTCGCCGCCATGCAGTCCGGTCTGGTGATCGGCTACGTGGGTCTGGTGAAAGAGCTGGTCGCGAGGCTGAAGGAAGAGCTCGGGGGAAATCCCAAAGTGATTGCGACCGGGGGGATGGCGGAGATGATCGCCGCCTGGACTTCGGTCATCGACGTGGTGAGCCCCCGCCTCACTCTCGAGGGCATCCGCATCATCTACGAGCTCAATATTACTAGCGAATCAGCTCGATAGCGGGCGCCTTTCGAACGGCCCCCGCCGCCTCCGCCCGGGAGAACAGCTCCGAAAGCGCTTTTTCGCCCGGCGCTCCCATGTCCTTCGTGAGATCGGAGACGTACATCTTGACGAAACGCAGCCCGAGATCCCGCTGAAGGCCCCGGCCGAACTGCAGGGCGTAGGTCAGGGCCTCGTCCTCGTTGTCGTAGGCCCACTCGATGCTCTCCCGGAGCGCGTCGTTGATTTCCCGGGCGAGGTCGCGGCCGAGGTCCTTTCTCACCACGTCGAGGCCGAGCGGCAAGGGAAGCCCGGTCTCCTCCTGCCACGTCTCGCCGAAATCCACGACCTTGTGGAAGCCTTCCTGAGCGTAGGTGAGCTGACCTTCGTGGATGAGCACTCCGGCATCAGCATCGTCCCGGGCCACGGTCTCGAAGATCTTGTCGAAGGGACGGACGACGGGCTCGAACTCGGGAAGGAAGATCCGCGCGAGGAGGGCGGCGGTGGTTTTCTCGCCGGGGATGGCGACTCGCTTTCCGCGGAGGTCCTCCTTCTTCATCGGCCCTTTCGCGATCACCACGGGACCGTAGCCCTCACCCATGCTCGCTCCCGTCGCGAGAATCCAGTATTTGTCGGCGAGGTCCAGAAAGGCGTGCGCCGAGACCGCGGTCACCTCGAGCTCTCCGGAAAGCGCCCGATGGTTCAGAGTCTCGATGTCGTCGAGCGCGTGCTCGATCCGGAAGTCGCGGATGCGCACGGCGCCTTTCGAGAGGGCGCAGAACATGAACGCGTCGTCGGGGTCGGGGCTATGCCCGATGCGTAGCGTGGCTTGCGGCATGAAGGGGTTCTCCTGAAGTCAAATAAGCGCGGGAAACGTCGTAGAGGCTCGCCTTCGGGCTCGCTTTCAAGCTCGCGTGGATGAAGCACACGTGGGTGCACCAGCAGCCGTCGCGCTCGATGGCTACGAGCTCGAGGGCGCGCTCGCGCGAGTCCCAGAAACGCCGCCAGTCGCAATCATAGTCACGAACGCTTCCCAGACGCTCGCGGAGCTCGCAGGCCCGGATGTCGCCGTTGGCGTCGACCACGGCGATGTTCCGGCCCGCGGTGCAGGGCATGGGCCAGCGATGGTGCCTCTCGAAGTTCGCGGCCTGGATCTCGTGGTAGAGGTTGAGGACCCCGAGGTATCCCGCCATCGCGAGGTACCCCTTGCGCTTCTTGAGCTTCTCCCCGTAGTGACGGTACAGAGGCTTCAAATCCCGATAGAGACGAGAGAGCTCGTCCCGATGCACTTCGATAAGAGCCGGATCCATGGGCTCGCCGCGGATGATCTGGAAGTAGTGGCCGTCGAGGTCGAACTCGTCGCGCATCCTCTCGCCGAGGGGGAGCATCTCGGCGACGTTCTCCCGGCAGACGACGGAGTTGACATGGAGCCGGAGCCGCGGCTCGCGCCCCCGAAGCTCCTGAAGAAGGCCGAGGCTCGAAACAGCCTTCGCGTAGTTCCCGGGAACTCCGCGGATGCGGTCGTGAGTCTCTCCGATCCCGTCGAGCGCGAGGTTGAGGTTGACGCGAATCTCGGGACAGGCGGCGAAGATCCCCTCGAGAGTATCCCGGAGCTTCCGCGGCAGGATTCCGTTCGCGGGATAGTTGATGGAGCGGACGCCGTTGGTCCGATAGAACGTCTCGACGATCGGAACCAGCTCTTCGTGGAGCGTCGGCTCTCCTCCCGATAGCCAGATCTCGTGGAAGCGGGGCATGCTCGAGGAGAGCCGGGTGATCTCCTCGTAGGACAGGTCGTCCTTGGAGTTGAGCTCTTCCCAGTAGAAGCAGGTCCGGCAGAGCGAATTGCACCGGGAGGTGACGAAGAAAATCAGCGTATCGAGCTCCCGGGCGCCCATCGGAACATTATATATGCGTCCTTCCGGACATCTGCCGTTCGGATCCGGACGCATTGTCCTCCGCGATCTCGCCAAAGCGCGGGCAAATGGCGTTGGCACGAGAACCGCTAGGACGTTCGTGCCATGAAGGATTTCGTGCAGGAGCTGCGCTTCGCCTTCCGGACCCTGGGAAAGAGCCCCGGGTTTACTTTCGTCGTCGTCCTCACCCTGGCGCTCGGCATCGGCGCCAATACGGCGATCTACGGGCTCATCGATCAGCTGCTGGTCCGTCCGCTTCCCGTTCGAGAGCCCGAAAGGCTCGTGGTCCTCGACGGTCCCGGCCCGTTCTCGGGATCGACCCACAACAACAGCGAGGTCTTGACTCCTATCTCCCATCCGATGTTCGGGGCCCTTCGCGATGAAAACCAGGTGTTCTCCGGCGCTCTCGCTCACTACCCAGCGTCGGCCCACCTGACCGCCGGGGACGTAACCGAGAAGGTGCGGGCCGACGTGGTCTCGGGGACGTTCTTCGACACCCTCGGGGTAGGCCCATCCGTGGGCCGGGTCTTCACGTCCGAGGACGACCTCCGGCCCGGGGGGCATCCCGTCGTAGTCCTGGGCCACGGGTTCTGGGAGCGGCGGTTCGCGAAGGATCCAGAGGTCGTGGGACGAACGGTCGTATTGAACGGCCACCCCATGACGGTAGTGGGGGTCGCCGAGCGCGGGTTCCATGGGATCGAGGTCGGCGATTCGATGGACGTCTACGTGCCTTTGATGATGCAGGCGCAGATCCTTCCGACCTGGCAGCGCGGTATCGGCGACTGGCGAACCCGATGGCTCACACCGATGGCTCGTCTGAAAGACGGGGTGTCGCTTCCCGCGGCCCGCGCCGGCGCGAACGTCCTCTATCGACAGCTTCTCCAGAAGGACCTGGAGAGCGTCGAATCGCGCTCGGAGAGCTTTCGCGAGCGCTTCCTCGCGAAAGAGCTCCTCCTCCTCGAAGGCGGCCGAGGAGTTTCGGGCTTGCGCCATCAGTCGAGGACCCCGCTCCTGGTGCTCATGGGAATGGTCGGGCTGGTCCTCCTCATCGCCTGCGCCAATGTGGCGAATCTCCTGCTCGCGCGGGCTTCCTGGCGCCGCAGGGAGATCGCTCTCCGGGTGGCTCTCGGGGCGAGCCGGATGAGGCTCGTCCGTCAGCTTCTCATCGAGAGCGTCCTCCTCGCGCTCGCGGGGGGAGCCCTCGGCACGATCCTCGCGATCTGGACGGGAGACGCGCTGCTCCGAAGCCTTCCCTACGAGAACGCGCCCCGGGTGTTCGCCGCCGAGCCCGATCTTCGAGTGGCGCTCTTCACCTTCCTCGTGTCTCTCGCTACCGGACTCGCGTTCGGCGCGGTGCCCGCGCTTTCGGCGACCCGCCCGGACGTGGCCCCCACGCTCAAGAACGAGGCGGGGACGATCGCTTCCCGGTCCCGCTTCCGGAGGGGACTGGTCGTGGCGCAGGTGGCCCTTTCGCTTTTGCTCCTCATCGGGGCGGGCCTCTTCGTTCGAAGCCTCTCGAACCTCGGCGCCATCGACCCCGGATTCGAGCCCGACCGGATTCTGGCGTTCTCGGTGGATCCCTCTCTGAACGGGTACGAGCTCGGGCGGCGGATGGAAGTCGTCTCTCGGATCCGCGACGAGATTGCCGCCGAGCCGGGCGTCCGCTCCGTCTCCCTCGCCGAAATAGGCCTGATGACCGGAAGCCGATCGAGCTCCACGGTGAAGGTCGAGGGCTACGAGTCCAAGGAGGACGAGGACATGAACCCCGGCCTCAACGGCATCGCTCCGGAGTTCTTCTCGACTCTCGGCATTCCGCTCCTTTCCGGGCGCGACTTCACCGAAGGCGACGACCTCGAGACCCCGAAAGTCGCCGTGGTGAACGAGGCTTTTGCGCGCTATTTCTTCGGCGATACGGATCCGGAGGGGCGTCGATTCTCCTTCGGCCGCGACGATACAGAGACCGTCGTCATCGTGGGCATCGCTGGAAACGGGAAATCGATGTCTCTCCGCGAGGAGCCGGAGCGCTTCCTCTACCTGCCGTACACACAGTCGGCGGATCTCGGCGGGGTGACCTTCTACGTGCGCGCGGCGCTCGACCCCGAGGCTCTCGGCTCCCGGGTCCGGGAAGCGGTCGCGCGAGTCGATTCCGCTCTCCCCGTCACCGACCTCAAGACGATGGACCGCCAGATCGAGGAGTCGCTCTTCGTCGAGCGCCTCGTCGCGGCACTCTCGGTCGCCTTCGGCGGGCTCGCGACCCTCCTGGCGGCGGTCGGGCTGTACGGGCTTTTGAGCTACACCGTCGCCGCGCGTACCCGGGAGCTCGGAATCCGCGTCGCTCTCGGGGCCGAGCGGAGGGGCCTCCTCATTCTCGTGTTGCGAGAGGTCGCGATCCTCGCCACCCTCGGAGTGGGAATCGGGCTTCCGGCGGGCCTGTTCTTCGGCCGTCTGGTGGAAAGCGAGCTCTTCGGCTTGAGCGCTCGGGACCCGCTTTCGATCGGTCTCGCGACCGTCGTGCTTCTCCTGACGGCGGCCCTTGCGGGTTACGTTCCGGCGGCGCGCGCGAGCCGCGTCGATCCGATGGTTGCCCTCCGCTACGAGTAGGAGGCGCTACCGCGGAGGTGTGAAACTCGCGCGCCCTACGTAGATCTCTCCATCGTCCGGAGCCCGGTAGTCGGACCAGGCGGCGTAGACCTGACCGTCCGACACCGCGAGCCCCTGATAGTCGCCGTACTGGAACGACGAGCCGCTCGCGTCGCTCGAGGCGCTCGAGAGCCGCAGAGGCGGCTCCCACGTCGAGCCGCCGTCCGTGGAACGGCTCAAATAGACGTCGGTCGCGATTCGGCGCGGATCGAGCCGGCTGTCCTTGTACGCCACGTAGAGGTCTCCGGTCGATGGATCCACTCGACTCCACTGGAAGTACCGGTCGCTTCCCGGGAGCTGCTCCGGCAGCGTTGCCGGCGCGCTCCAGGTTTGGCCGCCATCGGAAGAACGAGAGACGAAAACCTCGGTGGTGCAGGCGGTCTCCGGATTGCAGGCGTCGCCACAGTTGGCGCTCGCTCCGGCGGCGAAATCCGCCCAGGTGAGGTAGAGCGTTCCGCGATTTGGACCCTCCGACCGATCGACGGCGATCGAGGCATGCACGATCGACAGCCTTCTGCAGTGCGACGGCTGGCTCGTGTACCACTCCGCCCGAACCGGGGCCACGGGAACCGAGGGAAGAAACGACGCGCCGCCGTCGGTCGAGCGCATCACTCGCATGACACGCTTCTCTCCGTCGCTCGCGGCCACGTAGAGCTCGCCCTCTTCGTTCACGGCGAGGTCGATTCCGCTGACGGTCTCGACCTCGATGAGCTTCGGTCGGGAGAAATGACTCCCGCCGTCGTCCGAGAACGAGTAGAAGATTCCGCCGGAGGGCCACTTCCACGCGACATGGATCCTGTCCCGAAATCTACTTCGAGGAGCGTCGTCCACCGCGAGGGCGAGCTTGTCGTCGCGGCCCGTCGCCTTGCTGATTCGAACGGGAGGGGACCACGTCCGGCCGCCGTCGTGAGAGCGTGCGAGCTCGATGCCGAGCGCGGTGTTGTCCCGAGTGACCGGGATCACCGCGAGATAGACCCTCCCCTTGGAGTCGAACGCGACCATCGGATCGGCGTGCCAGGCCGCTCCGCCGGGAACAGGCAAAACGGTGCGGGACCAGGTCTCACCGGCATCGTCCGACGCCATCGTGAGGATGCCGCCTTCGTTCAGGTTCATCGCCGCGGCGAGGACCCTCCGGGGCTCGAATCGGTCGATAGCGATCGACACCTCGCCCTGAACCCCGGGCCAGAGGCTCGCGTTGACGTCGCCTCGATTCACCGGGCCGGCCGTTTGGGCCGCGACCAGAACGGAAAGGCTGACGAGAAAGCGCACGAGACGATACTTCCTATCGCGCGAAACCCAGCATTACCGCGACTCCGCGCGAATGAATCTGCTGCTGGTTCGTGTCGTCCAGGTTGGTGAGACCGTAGCCGAGACGTCCCTCGAGGAACGCCTCGCCCCGACCCGTACGGCGAGAGAGCCTCAGGGCGCCCACGAGTCTCAGCTCGGCCGGCCGAAGCTCGTCGGTTATATCCTGATCGAAGTCGCGAAAACGCCGTCGGGCCGAAAGGCGCAGACCCACCTGGGGCCCAAAGACCGCGGTCACGCGGAAGCGAGAGCTCTCCCAGACTGGCCACCCCAGAAGAAACGCGAGGTCCAGGAAGTCCGCGCGCACGGGTGTCTCGGTCACGAAAGCTGGCGACTCGAAGCTCCGGCGCGAGTAAGAAGCCTCGGCCTCGAGCCGTAGACGGCCCGGGCCGGGAAAGCTCGCCGCCGCGCCGAGGAGAGGCTGGACCGAGCACGCGGAATCGAAGCGCTCGGCGTCCTCAACGGAGGGAGCGTCGCACGAAGGGCCGGCGAAGCCGGAAAACTTCCACTGGGCCTCGGTGTCTACGGCCCAGGCGAGGAGGGAAGCGGCGAGAAAACGGCTCCGCACGAGGACGAGTCTAGAAGCCGGGCTCGGTGAAGTCCTTACGGAGTTCTTAAGGAATTCTCTCGATCGATCCCGATCAAAGAACGATGGTCTCCGCCGGGGAGCGCATCTCGTAGATCTTCCCCCTCCATTCGATGCGCCGCGAGCCGAGTGCGCGAAGCACTCCCAGAAGAGTGAGGAGACCGGCGAAAGGCACCAGCAGACAGTACGCCCAGAGGTGTCGTGAGATCGTTTCCCGCCACTGGGGTGCGAGCTCCGCGATCGCCGCCGCCCGGAGACCGCCGCCGATGAGGCCGGGGAGGAGCACCATCCCCGTGAGGGCGAAGGCACCCTGGAAGAGCGCGAGCGCAAGGAAAGCCCCGTAGATCAGGTGAGTGGCAGCGGCGACCGCGAAGAGCGCCGGCCAGTACACGCGGGTGATCGTGATCTGCCGCGCGGACCAGGACAGTACTTCCCGGAGGCCGACCTCCCCGCGCGAGCCGACGAGGCAGGACGGGACGAACTCGACCCGGAGGCCCGCGCGGCGCACGGCGTGGGTCATCGCGTAGTCGTCCGACAACGCGCCTTTCCATGCCTCCGCGACTCCGATCCGCCGGAACACCTCCCGGCGTATCGCCATCGCTCCGCCCCAGGCGAAGTTGTGGTCGTGGTCGCCGAGGACCGTGAGCACGGCGGCGTTCCAGGCCGAGCGCAAGAGTGTCGCGAAGCTCGCCGGCTCGGGAAGATAGAAGCGATAGCTCGAAGCGACTCCCACCTCGGCACGCTCTAGGGGAGCGACGAGAAGCTTCAGCCAATCGCGCTCGGGGCGACCGTCCGAGTCGGCGAAGACCAGAACTTCGGCCGGAGGGAGGCTCTCGAGGGCGGCCAGGAGGTTATGCACCTTCTGGGAGCGACCCTCGGTGGGACCCGCGAGAACGAGGTCGCCTCTTCCGGGACGTCGCTCGAGTGTGCGCTCGATCACGGAAACGGCCTCGTCCGCGGCGTCCTCGACGACGAAACGAACCGAGAAGCTCGGATAGTCTTGAGCGAGGAGCGCCTCGAGGTTGTCCTCGAGTCCCGCTTCCCCGCCGCAGCAGGGGACGATAAGACGGACGGTGGAGCTCGGGGAGGGCGCTCCCGCGAAGCGCGCGCGGGCCGCCTTCCGGGCGTACTCGCGATATCCGAGCGCCGAGCGGATCGAGAACAGGCCGACGGTGAAATTCCAGGCCGCGAGGGCAAAAAGGGCCCCGACGGTAACGTCCAGCGGCAGAAGTGTTGACATGCCTTGGATTTAGTGGATATATTCGAAGTTCAAGAGCCGCCCAACCTTAGAAGGCTTACAAAACGGACGTCCCGAATGGCCGCCCATCCTGCGTGCGACGTAGAGTCGCCCGATAACTCAGACCCGGCATCATGAAACTTCGGGTCGCGGGCTGTTCCGGGGGGAGCGTCAAAGACCGTTTCCTCTCCTGCTTTCTCCTCAATGACACCGTTGCCCTCGACGCCGGCGGTCTCGCCGGACCGCTCACGCTCGAAGAGCAGCTCCGGATCCGCCACGTGATCGTGACCCACACCCACCTCGATCACAACTGCGGGCTTCCGTTCTTCCTCGACAACGTGTTCGGGCAGCTCGACGAGCCCATCGTCGTCTACGGCACCGCCCCGGTGGTCGGGAGCTTGAAGACCCACATGTTCAACGACGAGCTCTGGCCCGATTTCGCGAAGCTCCCTTCGGAGGCCAAACCCACGCTGCGGTTTTCGACGATCGAAGCGGAGACGCCCTTCCGCATCTCGGGGCTCACGTTCACGCCCATCGCCGTCGATCATTTGATCCCCACCGTCGGCATCCTGGTGGAGGACGCCTCGGGTGCGATTCTCTATACCAGCGACACCGGACCCACCGAGCGGGTCTGGCAAGTCGCCTCCTCCCATCCGCGCCTCAAGTGCGTCATTACCGAGATCTCCTTCGCCAGCGACGACGACGCCCTCGCGCGGGCGAGCGGACACATGACGCCCCGCATTCTCGCTTCGGAGCTCCGGAAGCTCACCGGCAAGGTGCCGGTTCTCGTGACTCACACCAAGCCCGGCCACCTGAAGCGGATCCAAAAGGAGCTCGCCGCCATGGGTCTCGACGGAGTCGAGCTCATCGAGCAGGGAAGAACCTACGAGTTCTAGCCCGCGCCGGGAATCACCGGCATTGCCGGGTTGCCCGGGTTAGAATGTTATCCCGAGCATGAAACTCCTTCGGGCGCTCGGTTATTCCGTCGAGGAAGCGGTCGTCGAGCTCTGGCGAAACCGACTCGTCAACCTCATCTCCATCGCCACCATCGCGGTGTCGCTCTTCATCCTCGGGATTTTTCTCTCGATCTCCGCGAACCTGAACGAGCTGATGGAGGGATGGGCGAGTCGGGTCCAGCTCACTCTCTACCTCGAGCCGGAAACGACCGGCAACGAGGACGAGGCTCTGCGCGATCTCCTCGCCAAGAGCCCCGAGGTCGAGTCGTTCGAATACGTCTCCCAGGAGGCCGCCGTCTCCCGGTTCCGCTCCTACTTCCCCGAGCTCGAGGCGCTTCCCGATCTGCTGGAGACGAACCCGCTTCCCGCTTCGTTCGAGGTGAACGTCGCCGTCGACCACCGGGCGCCGGAACAGGTGCGTGCCTTCGCGAGACGGCTCGACGCGGTCTCCGGAGTCTCGGAGGTGGACTACGACCTTCTCTGGATCGAGCGGCTCTCCTCCATCATCGAGCTCACGCAGGTGCTGGGGCTCGCCGTGGGAGCCGCTCTGGTTCTGGCTTCGGTCTTCACCATCTTCAACGTCATCAAGCTCACCGTTTACGGACGGCAGGACGAGATCGGCATCATGCGTCTCGTCGGCGCCACTCACACTTACATCCGCGGGCCGTTCCTGGTGGAAGGAATTCTCCAGGGAGGGCTCGGTGGGCTGCTGGCTCTCGGGTTCCTCTACCTCGCGCACGAGTTTCTTCTGAGAGAGGCGCTCCGGTCGTTCCAGCTCCTGCCGGCGGCGGACTGGCTCCACTTCGTTCCGCCCTCGGCCTGGCTCTTCATCGTGGCCGGCGGGATGCTGGTGGGTCTTCTGGGGAGTCTGCTCTCGGTGCGGAAGTTTCTCGCGAGCAATGTTTGACTCGTCAGCGACTCAGCCGTCAGCGAGGAGCTCCTGGATTCGCGCCACTACCAGGTCGAGGGCCACCTGGTTTTCCGCGCCCTGGGGGACGATGAGATCGGCGTAGCGCTTCGAGGGCTCGGTGAACTCCAGATGCATGGGACGGACGGTCTCGAGGTATTGCCGGGTGACGGATTCGAGAGTGCGGCCGCGCTCGAGGATATCGCGCCTCAATCGCCTCAACACCCGAACGTCGGGGTCGGCGTCGATGAAGATCTTGATGTCGAGCCGATCGCGAAGGCGCTCGTCGTCGAGGATCAGGATGCCCTCGAGGAGCACGATCGGTCTCGGCTCGACGTAGCCGTCGAGCGTCACCCGCGCGTGCGCCACGAAATCGTACGCGAGCTTCGGCACCCGCTCGCCCCGTTTGAGGGCGTCCAGATGGGAGACCAGGAGCTCGCCGTCGTAGGCCCGCGGGTGGTCGTAGTTGATGAGCGCCCTCTCCGGAAGCGGGAGGTGGGACGGGTCGTGGTAGTAGGCGTCCTGAGAGAGGATCGCGACCTTCTCGGGCCCCACTCTCGCGGCGACCGCTCTCGCGAGGCGGGTCTTTCCCGAGGCGGTTCCGCCCGCGACCCCGATGATGCCCCGAGGAGGAAATGCCCTCACGACTCCACCACCCGTCCCTGTTCGAGCACGATGACGCGTTTGCCCATCCGGGTGATGAGCTCGCGATCGTGGGTCGCGACCAGAACCGTGGTGCCGCGGGCGTTGATCTCCTGGAAGAGCGACATGATCTCGTAGGCGAGCTCGGGGTCGAGGTTGCCCGTGGGCTCGTCGGCGAGAAGGAGCACCGGCTCGTTGATGAGGGCCCGGGCCACGGCGACCCGCTGCTGCTCGCCGCCCGAGAGCTGCAACGGGTAGCTGTGCATCCGGTGGTGAAGGCCCACCTGCTTCAGGATCTGGAACGCCCGGCGCTTCCTCTCCATCGCCTCGACTCCCATCACCCGCAGGACGAAGGCGACGTTCTCGAAGACCGTCTTTCTCCGCAGGAGCTTGAAGTCCTGGAACACCACGCCGATGTCGCGCCGCAAGTAGGGGATCTTGGACTCGGGGATGGCAGAGACGTTCCGGCCGTTGACCAGAATCTGTCCCGAGGTCGGCGTTTCCTCCCGGAAGATGAGCTTCAGAAACGTGGTCTTGCCCGCGCCGCTCGGGCCGGTCAAGAACACGAACTCCCCTTTGTCGATCTCGAGGGTGACGTCGGTCAGCGCCACGTTCTCGCGGCTGTACTGCTTCGAGACGTGGAACGTCTGGATCAAGCGTTACTCACCGAAAGGATCCGGACGAGAATCTCTCTCGCGAGCTTCGGGTTCGCCTGCCCCTTCGTCGCCTTCATGACCTGGCCCACGAAAAACCCCAGGACCTTGTCTTCTCCGCTCCGGTACTGGGCCACGAGCTCCGGATGCGCCTCGACGACCGTCCGCACGATCGGCTCGATCGCCGCGGGGTCGGAGATCTGCGTGAGTCCCTCGCGCTCGATGATCTTCGCCGCGGGCTCACCCGAATCGTACATCTTCTCGAAGACCTCCCTCGCCATCTTCCCGCTCACCTTTCCCCGGTCGACGAGCGCTACGAGCTCTCCCAGGGCGTCGGAGGAAACGGGGAACGCCTCGAGCGCGATCGCAGACTCTTTCAGCTTCCGCAGGACGTCGGACATCACCCAGTTGCTGGTCGCCTTGGGATTGCCGGAGCGACGGGCGGCAGCCTCGAAGTAGTCGGCGAGCGAGCGCGACCCCGTGAGGACCTGGGCGTCGTACGCGGGGAGGCCGAGCTCGGCGACGAACCGCTCGCGCATCGCCCGGGGAAGCTCGGGAAGGGCGTGGGCGATCTCGTCCACCTGTTCGGCGCTCAACTTCAGAGGCGGAAGGTCGGGGTCGGGGAAGTAGCGGTAGTCGTGCGCCTCCTCCTTGCTCCTCATCGGCTGGGTCTCGTCCGCATCCGGGTCGTAGAGTCTCGTCTCCTGAACCACCCGCGAGCCCGCGTCGAGCAGGGCCGCCTGCCGGGCGACCTCGTAGGCCAGGGCGCGTCCGAGGAATCGGAACGAGTTCAGGTTCTTGATCTCGACCTTGGTGCCGAGCTCGGAAGCACCCCGCGGCCGTATGGAGACGTTGCCGTCGCAGCGGAAGTTTCCCTTCTCCATGTCGGCGTCGGAGACCCCCGCGTACTGCAGGATCTCGCGGAGCGACTCGGCGTAGGCGACCGCCTCCTCCGGGCTCGAGAGCTCGGGCCGGCTCACGATCTCGATGAGCGGGACTCCGCTGCGGTTGAAATCGACGCCGCTCTTGGCGGCGGCGTCCCGGAAGCCTTCGTGGAGGAGTTTTCCTGCGTCCTCCTCCATGTGGATCCGCTCGATCCCGATCCGCTTGCGGCCGGACTCGGACTCGATCTCGAGACTGCCTTCCTCAGCGAGAGGCCGATCGTACTGCGAGATCTGGTATCCCTTGGGAAGGTCGGGATAGAAGTAGTTCTTCCGCGCGAAGATCGAGTCCCGGTTGACCCGGCAGCCCACCGCGAGCGCCATCCGGGTCGCGAGCTCCACCGCCCGGCGGTTCAGAACGGGAAGCGCCCCGGGAAGACCGACGCAGACCGGGCAGACGTTGGTGTTGGGCGCATCGCCGAATCCCGCGCGGCACCCGCAGAAAAGCTTGGTCCTCGTCAGGAGCTGAGCGTGGCATTCGAGCCCGATGACGGTCTCGTACGCTCCTGACGCTCCTTCCCGGGCGGTCATGCCGGCTTCTGCTCGTGATAGAGCTCGTCGATGAGGTGCTTGTAGCGCGATTCGATTACCGACCGCCGGGCTTTGAGCGTCGGAGTGAGCTCACCCCGCTCGATGGTGAACTCCTCGGATATCAGCGCCACTTTTTTCACCCGCTCGTACTGGGCGAACTCCGAGTTGACTTTCTCCACCTGCTCCATGATGAGCGCCTGCACCCGGGGGTGAGCGGCCATCTGGGCGCGGCTTTCCGCGGGGAGCGAGCTCTCGCGGCACCAGATCGTCAGCTTCTCGAAGTTCGGAACGATCAGGGCCACGGCGAAGCTCCGGCGGTTTCCCACGACCACCACGTCGGCGATGAACGCATTGGTCTTCAGTTTTCCCTCGATCGCCTGGGGGGCGATGTTCTTCCCACCGGCGGTGACGATGATGTCCTTTTTGCGATCGGTGATGGTGAGAAAACCGTCGCGGTCGACGACGCCGATGTCGCCGGTGTGGAAGAAGCCGCGGGAGTCGATCGCCGCTCGGGTCGCCGCCTCTTGCTTCCAGTAGCCCTTCATCACGTTGTCTCCGCGAGCGAGGATCTCGCCGTCCTCGGCGATCTCGACCTCGACCCCCGGTATGGGGGGACCCACGGTTCCGAAGCGGAGGCGCTCGGGCTGATTCACGCTGATGACGGGCGAGGTCTCGGTGAGTCCGTAGCCTTCGAGGATGGTGATGCCCGCGGCCCAGAAGAAATCGGCGATCTCCTTCGAGAGAGGCGCCGAGCCGGAGACGAAGAACCGGAGCTCGCCTCCGAGCCGGTGATGAAGCTTCTTGAAGACGAGCGCGGTCGCGACCTTGTAGCGGAGGCCGAGCCCGAACGGCGGGCTCTCGCGCTTCAGCCGATACTCGCCGTGCTCTCTTCCCGTAGCGATCGCCCAGTCGAAGATCCGGCGCTTGAGCGGGCTTCCCGCGGCCGCCGACTCCTTCACCCGCGCGTACATCTTCTCGTAGAAGCGGGGCACCATGGTCATGACCGTGGGGTGGATCTGCCCGAGGTCCTCGATGACGGTCTCGATGCTAGCGGCGAGGGCGACCGAGACCCCGGCCGCGGGATAGAGATAGTGAGCGACCATGCGCTCGAAGACGTGCGAGTAGGGGAGCGCCGAGAGCGCGCGGTCCTCGGAGCGGAGGGGAAGCACCTGGAGAGAGGCTTTCACGTTGGATACGAAGTTCCGGTGGGTGAGCATGACTCCCTTGGGCTCCCCGGTGGTCCCCGAGGTGTATACGATGCTCGCCAGGTCGTCGGGCGTCACCGCGTTCGCGAGTTTTTCGGCGGCGGCGGGATCTCTTTCCGCCTCGTTCCTGCCTCGAGTCTCGACGGCTTCGAGCGGGGTCCCCTCGATCGCCGTCGCCGGGTCGAGGGTGATGACGTGCTGAAGCGAGGGAAGCCCTCCGCGGATTTCCGCGACCTTCTTCTGCTGCGCGGCGTCGGAGACGATGACCGCTTTCGCGTCGGAGTCCTTCAAGATGTAGCCGACCTGACCGGACGTGAGGCTGGCGTAGATGGGAACGTTCGGGGCACCGAGGATCTGGAGCGCCGCGTCGACGAGGAACCACTCGTGACGATTCTCAGAAAGGAGCGCCACGCGGTCCGAGCGGTCGATACCCAGAGCATGAAGCCCGAGCGCCAGGTGGCGCGCTCGAGAAAGCCAGCCCTCGGAAGAAATCTTCTGCCAGGCGCCATCCTTCTTGTAGAGAAGGGCGTCGTCCTTGCGATACGCTTGTGCCGCCTTCGCGAGAAGCTGGTTCAGTGTCTCGAACTCCATGATGCACCTCAACTTGCGAGGGATGTTAGCACAGCGCCGAAAGCCTTGGGATCCTCCGCATTGGTTATAATCCCTCCTACAGTGGTTCGCCTGGCTCGCGCCTTTCTGGGCCTCGGCTCGAACGAGGGAGATCCTCTCCGCCGGATCGAGAGCGCTCTTTCGGAGCTTCCCCAACGAAGCGTCCCGGTGGTGAGCGCTTCCAGTCTCTACCGGACCGAGCCCGTCGGCGGCCCTCCCCAGGACTGGTACGTGAACGCGGTCGCCGAAGTGGGATTCGAAGGGGAGCCGTTGGAGCTCTTTCGAGTCTGCCGGTCCATCGAGTCGCTCCACGAACGAAAGCGCACCGGAAAGAACGCTCCTCGAACGCTCGACCTGGACATTCTCCTCTTCGGCGATTGGATCCTCGAATCGCCCGAGCTCACGATCCCACATCCGCGGTTTCGCGAGCGTCGCTTCGTGCTCGTCCCGATGGTTGAGATCGCCCCGGAGCTCGAAGACCCGATCTCGGGCCTCACCATGCGGGAGCTTTTGTCCCGATGTCCGGATCGAAGCGCGGTCCTGCCTCTTTCTTCCGCCACCCTGTGATGCGCTATCGATACGTCGCCATCGAAGGGCCTCCGGGAGTGGGCAAGACCGTCCTCGCCCGCAGGATTGCGGAAGCCCTCGACGGCGGAACGGTTCTCGAAAATGAGGCGAATCCCTTCCTGAAGGACTTCCACGCGGGCCGCCCCGGCGCCGCGTTCCAGACCCAGATCTTCTTCCTCTTGAGCCGCTACCGGGAGCTCTCGCAACTCGCCCAGCGGGAGCTCTTCTCCCAGGTCAAGGTCTCCGATTTCATCCTTCCGAAGGACAAGATCTTCGCCTACCTCCACCTCGACGACAGCGAGCTCCTGCTGTACGAGAAGATCTGCCGCACGCTCGCGGCGGAAGTCCCGTCACCGGAGCTGGTGGTCTACCTCCAGGCGCCCGCGGAGACGCTCATCAAGCGGCTTCGCCGGAGCCCGGGGCACGTCCCCGACGACTCCACGATGCGCGAGATCGTGCGGGCCTACGATTACTTCTTCTTCCACTACTCGGCGACGCCCCTTCTCGTCGTGAACGCGTCTACCGTCGATTTCGCAAGCCCCGAGACCAACCTCGACTACCTGGTGCAGGAGATCCGGCTCATGCCCGGAGGCACCCGGTACTACGTCCCCTCCGCGGGCTGACCGATACTTGTTCCACCCGG